>Ga0247823_10001290_pt1 | contig 20866 bp, 22 predicted proteins | sample 13C_PalmiticAcid_2_FD_192426 | JGI IMG/M metagenome (GOLD analysis project Ga0247823, IMG submission 192426) | Soil microbial communities from agricultural site in Penn Yan, New York, United States - 13C_PalmiticAcid_Day30 | ecosystem: Environmental > Terrestrial > Soil > Agricultural land... | reverse complement strand
GACCGGCAGCGGCAAGACCGCCGCCTTCGCCCTCACCCTGCTGGCCAACCTCAACCCGCGCCGCTTCGCGGTGCAGACCCTGGTGCTGTGCCCCACGCGCGAGCTGGCCGACCAGGTGACCACCGAGATCCGCCGCCTCGCGCGCGCCGAAGACAACATCAAGGTCGTCACCCTCTGCGGCGGCGTGCCGCTGCGCGGGCAGCTCGCCACGCTGGAGCACGGTGCGCACATCGTGGTCGGCACGCCCGGCCGCATCATGGACCACCTGGAGCGCGGCAGCCTGCAGCTCGACGCGCTCAACACCCTGGTGCTCGACGAAGCCGACCGCATGCTCGACATGGGCTTCTTCGACGACATCGTGACCGTCGCCAAGCAGTGCCCCAAGGCGCGCCAGACCCTGCTGTTCTCCGCCACCTACCCCGAAGGCATCGCCAAACTCAGCGCGCAGTTCATGCGCGAGCCGCTCACCGTGAAGGTGGAAGCCCAGCACGCCGGTGCGCAGATCGAGCAGCGCTGGTACGAGGTGACGGAGAACGAGCGGCTCGACGCGGTGGGCAAGCTGCTCTTCCACTTCCGCCCGGCCAGCACCCTCGCCTTCTGCAACACCAAGGCGCAATGCCGCGACCTCGTGGCCGTGCTGCAGGCCCAGGGCATCAGCGCGCTGGCGCTGTTCGGCGAGCTGGAGCAGCGCGAGCGCGACCAGGTGCTGGTGCGCTTCGCCAACCGCAGCTGCTCCGTGCTGGTGGCCACCGACGTGGCTGCGCGCGGGCTGGACATCGCCAGCCTCGCCGCCGTGATCAACGTGGACGTGACGCCCGACCCCGAGGTGCACATCCACCGCATCGGCCGCACCGGCCGCGCCGGTGAAAGCGGCCTGGCGCTCAACCTCGCCAGCCTCGACGAGATGGGCAGCGTCGGCAAGATCGAACACCTGCAGGGCCGCGAATCTTCCTGGAGCCCGCTGAGTGAACTCCAGCCCGCCAGCAAGGACCCGCTGGTCGCGCCCATGGTCACGCTGCACATCCAGGGCGGCCGCAAGGAAAAGATCCGCCCCGGCGACGTGCTGGGCGCGCTCACCGCCGACCTGGGCTACACGCGCGAGCAGGTGGGCAAGATCAACGTGAACGAGTGGTCCACCTACGTCGCGGTGGACCGCGACATCGCCCAGCAGGCCGCGAGCCGGCTCAATGCCGGGCGCATCAAGGGCAAGAGCGTGAAGGTGCGTGTGCTGGAGGACTGACACGGCACCAAGCCGAGCGCAGAGAAGATCGATGCCGTGATCGGCATGGGCGCGAATCGTCATGCTGCGTGCGGGCCGGCCATTGGGCGTCCCCATTCAACCTTTGCCGCGCTCAGCTAGGATGACGGCATTCGGCCAGAAGCGGACGGTCGCCTCTATTGCATACTCCCGAGATCGCACCAGACAAACGGAAGCTATGGACCGCGAGCACAAGGGAGCACGCTACACAACGCTGATGGTCAGTGACATTCAGCGCGACGGCATGGGATTGGAGCTGCACTGGACGGTGGGGGGACAAGACTCGGTTGTCGCTGAAATCTTCTTCTCAGATTCCGAACCTTCATGGACGTTGAACACGTTTGATTGCGACGTCCCACTCGAGCTAGTCGAAGAGCTGATCGCCGAAGCAAAGCGGCGCCTTCCTCCAACGATGGCCTAGCAGCACCGGACTGCCATCTAGAGACGTCCGCTTCCGAGAAATCTGGATGGCTGCTTCGGGCCCAGAGCAGACAACGGCACGAGCTGCCTGTTCGCGTAACAGATGCTCATTTGTTCTGCTCCTGCCGGAATTCGTGGTACGAGCCACCTTCAACCACCCCAGTTTCAAGGGCCACGGTGAAGGGATGCCATGAATCGTCGAACATCCACGCTTCGCCTCGAAGTTCGCCCCCATGAACGCTCAGGTTGCGGAAGCCATCCCATGAAATGCGGCGCGAGCGCCAGACAACAGCGCCGCCCCTTCGATGGAGTTCGAAATCTGTTGGACTGCATAGCAAGCACCCAACATTGGGAATATCCAGAACGGACTCAATGTCACCACCGAACTTCGCAAGCAATTCACCAGTTTCCACGTTAACCCGGTAGCCTTGGCCACCGGCGAACACGCTCGCCTCAGGTTCCCCTTCGTCGGCGAAGATGGCCGAGAAGTTCGTCAACCCTGGCTGGAAATTTCCGACCCAACAGCGGTCGCCAGCTGCGCCAAATTCCACGACCAAGCCCTCGCGATGCGTACCTGTTCCGGTTGCGCTGAAATGGCGTGGTAGGTTGCCGTCTCCTGGCAGTCCGGGAAGAATTCTGGGAAGCCCTGAAATGTCCATGAGGCGCCTATGTCTGCTCTTGGCCGATGGCCGACATGCTAGTCGAGACTAGAACGGGCCCGAAGTAGCCATCTCAGTTATTCAGAGACGAACATTTCTACAAGACCTGCCGCGACAGCGTGCTCAACCGCGTTGCGCATCGACGCTTCAGTGACTGAAGCTACAACCAGCAAATTCGGCTCAGCAGTGAATGCGGGTGACCTCCGAAGCTCGTCTTCTATCTCCTGCCTTAGCCTGGTGGGGTCGTAGAACGTCAGCGAAAATTGCCGACCCATGCATCGCAACCGCGCGCCGGAGTACCAGCCCTTTGACTCGACCTCGTAGGCGTAGTCCTGAAAATCTGAAGGTAGAACAAGCTCGTAGTTCGTCACGGATACCTTGAATTTGAATGTCCGCTTCTGGTCAAAGGTCGTCAAGGACGTCAAGGTACTGCCCGCCAAGCCTACGCGTTCAACTTGAAATCTACACCGTCTCGAGTCACAGTTTCGCTGTAGACGCGCCTCATCGAATCGACCAATTTCTCGCGGGTCCGCGGGGACTTCAAGTCTGAGGGAAGGCGGCTCAACCAATGCCCATTGGGACCCACCGGCGCGTTTCTCCGGGCCGACAGAGTTCGGGAAGTGGGGAGCGGCTTTGTCGAAAGCACCTCGATGAAATGCGCAAGTTGTCCTGGCGCGCTGAACTGCAACTCATGCGGGCCCCAATCCACTCTGAGAACCGGGTAGCCTCGATGAGGCACTTCTCTAGGGATAGGTGGCGTCCATTCGCCCGAGCCTTCGTCGCGCGCATGCACCCAGAACGCCATAGGAAATGTGCCCCAATTGATTTCGAACGTAAAACGATAGGACGGCGTCATCCACATCTCCCAATGTCCGCTCGTGGCCGATGGACGTCATCGTAGCCGAGGCTCGAAAAGGGCCCAAAGCAGGTGCTGGGATAGAACGATACTTCGACAGAACTAACCAATGGACGATGGCACCGGGAGCAAAGCCGGACGGTCCGAATAGCTGATGAGCTCAAGGTGGGCAAGCCCGGTCGACGTGGCCCAAACGATGACGGTGATGTGTTCTCCGTCCGCCGTGTATCCCACACCATCTGCCACCCGGTGATGCTCCAAGGTCCACTCTTCAGGCGAGAAGAAGACGCTCGCGCAACCGCAGTCGCATCGGCCCACGACGCGTAGTTCTGAAGTGAGGTACTCATCATCAACTTGAAAACCGACGCCAAAAGGTGCGCTTCTGATGGCAGCGGCAATGACGGCCGCTTCAGTTGGCGTGAGTAATCGAGGATCTAGCGCAATCATGGGGAGTTGAGCTGATGTCCGCTTCTGGCCGATGGACGTCATCGTAGCCGAGGCTCGAAACGGGCCCAAAGCGGCAGTTGGCTATGCGCTTGGAAGAACGATCTCCATCAGTTCAAAGAAAAGAAACAGGACAAGCAGCCATCCAACAAATGCGATGGTGTAGTACGCAAACGGCCTACGGTGCTTGATTGCCTCAGGCGAAAAGTACGAGCTGTTGAAGTACACCAATGGACCTAGAACTGCTGCCCACCATGGGTACTTCATCCCTCGCAGCATCGGGATGAAGTGCCGAATTGCCATCGCGAGAAACAACGCGGGTGGGCCAAAGGCAAAAACTGCCACACCAAATGTCAGTAGATCCATTCCATGATTTTTCGGAAAGCCCTGCTTGGGATTACTCGGGTTATCAAATGTCCGCTCCTGGCCATGGGTGCCATCGTAGCCGCCGGCGCCTAGCGCTCCGGTACTCGTGATCGGTCTGCGGCTGGCGGGACTAAGCGCCCTCGCCGGACACGGTGAAGAGCTTGGCCAGCGACTCACCAAGGGCAAGAGCGTGAAGGTTCTCGTGCTGGAGGACAGAGCCGCGCGATCAGGGCATCAGGCCCCGCTGCGCGGACCGGCAATATAGATTCAACGTCTATGGACTGGCGAACCCAGCCGGCCCAAACTTTCCGGCATGCAAAAGACAGCCCTCTTGCCCGAAGACCACACCACTGCCCGGGCCGACACCAACGCGACCGCTCGCCCCATGCGCGATCTGCTTCGCCAGTTGCCCCGCCTCCACACGGACGATCAAGGCAACGTCGACTACGCCAACTCGGACCAGGCCATCGTCGCTGCGGCTGGGCAGAACGCGGCATGCATGGCCAGCGCGCTGCACATGGGCATGGGCGCCATCGGCCATCTGCTGGCCACGTCCGCACCGCAGATCGATGACGGCTCGGTGGGGTCGGATGCGATCGAGGCCCTGGGCTGGTTGATGGCCGAACTGGGTGATCTGGGCGCGGGGCTGGCGGTGATCGCCATTCAGTGCCGCATGCGCGACCGGGTGCCCTGACTCCCCCGAGCGGCATCACGAATCGTGATGCCCCCATGCCGTTTCGACCCTGACGGTGCGGCCATCGGCTGCCTAGACTGCAGCGGGCCTGTTCCCCACTGTGGTCACCGACATGAAGATCGATCTCCCCGACGGACGCCTGGTCATCCCCTCGATGCAGCCCCATTGCTCGCCCGCCGAATGGCAGGCCCGCGTGGACCTGGCGGCGTGTTACCGGCTGGTGGCGATCTACGGCATGTCCGACATGATGGCCAACCACATTTCGTCGCGCGTGCCGGGTGAGGACGACGCCTTCCTGATCAACGCCTACGGGATGATGTACGAGGAGATCACGGCCTCCAGCCTGATCAAGGTGAGCCACGACGGCACGGTGCTGAGCCAGCCCGATTTCGGCGAACTGAACTACGGCATCAACAAGGCCGGCTACGTGATCCACAGCGCGGTGCACGAGGCCCGGCCCGAGGTGGCCTGCGTGATCCACACCCACAGCTGGGCCTCGATGGCGGTGTCGTCCCTGCAATGCGGCCTGCTCCCGCTCACGCAGACGGCCATGCGCTTTTTGCACATCGGCTACCACGACTACCAGGGCGTGGTGCTCGACCTCGCGGAGCAGGCCTCGCTGGTGAGCGACCTGGGTCAGGGCGAGGCACTGATCCTGCGCAACCACGGCGCCCTCACCGTGGGCCGCACGGTGGGCGAGGCCTTCAACTGGATGCACCGGCTCGAACTGGCCTGCCGCTCGCAGCTGGCGGCCATGGCCTGCAACACCGCTTTCGCTCCCGTCGCCCAGCCTGTGCTGGAAGAGACCTGGAACAACTACCAGCCCGGCACGCGGCGCCCCTACGGCGTCATGGAGTGGCCGGCGCTGCTGCGCAGCCTGGATCGCATCGACCCCGGCTACCGCACCTGAGTCTTGAAGTTTTCCCAACGAAGACCAACCACCAGGAGACACCCATGAATCGCACCTTCTTCGCGGCCAGCACGTGGCGCGCGCTGACCTTGGCCGCCCTTTCGCTGGGCAGCCTGGGCACCGCCTTGGCCCAGGACACCCGCTGGCCGGAACGGCCCGTGCGCATGGTGGTGGCCTTCACGGCGGGCGGCACCACCGACATCATCGCGCGCGCCGTCTCGCAGAAACTCACCGAGAAGTTCGGCCAGAACTTCTTCATCGACAACAAGCCCGGTGCCGGCGGCAACATCGGCACCGAGTCCGTGGTGCGCGCCGCGCCCGACGGCTACACCTTCATCATCAACTCGGTGGGGCCGATCGCGGTCAACACCTGGCTGTACAAGTCGCTGCCCTACGACCCGCTCAAGGACCTGGTGCCCGTGGTGCAGATCGCCGACGTGCCCAACATGCTGGTGGTCCATCCCTCGGTGCCCGCGAACACGTTCGAGGAGTTCGCCGCGCTGCTCAAGGCCAGCCCCAACAAGATGAGCTACGGGTCCACCGGCGTGGGCACCTCGTCGCACCTCTCCAGCCACATGCTGGTTCAGCGCCTGGGCAGCGAGGCCGTGCACGTGCCCTACCGGGGCGCGGACGCGCTCAACGACCTGCTGGCGGGGCGGCTGCAGTTCATGTTCGCCACGATTCCCTCGGCGATCCTGCAGGTGAAGGCGGGCAAGCTGCGCGCGCTGGCGGTCTCCAGCGCGAAGCCCTCGCGCTCGCTGCCGGGCGTGCCCACGGTGCAGGAGAAGGGCCATCCCGGTTTCGAGGCCGGTTCGTGGTTCGGCGTGTTCGCGCCCAAGGGCACCCCCGCCCCGGTGATCGCGGCGATGAACAAGGCGGTCAACGAGGTCTTGCCCGGCCTGGAGGCGCAGCTGGTGAAGGAAGGCGCGGACCCGGTGGGCGGCTCGCCCGAGCAGTTCGGCCGCTTCACGCAACAGGAGAGCGTGAAGTGGAAGGCGATCGTGGAAGCCTCCGGGGCCACGGCCCAATGAGCGAGGGCGGCCGCCCCTGGCGGTTGCTCCTGTCCAACGCCTGCCGCGAGCGCCTGGGCGAGCGCATCCGCGCGGCGGCCGATGGCGTGCCGATCCAGTTCGTGGGCGTCGACGAGGGCGATGCCGACGGGGCCTTCGTCTCGCGCGACGTGACCGGCCTGTCCACCAAGGACGAGGTGCTGCCCGACACCCAGCGCTTCTACGACGCGATGGAGCGCTCGCCCGGCCTGCAATGGGTGCACGTGCACTCGGCGGGCGCGGACCGCGCGATCTACCAGCGGCTGATGGCGCGCGGGGTGGCGCTGACCACCTCGCCGGGCACCAACGCCAGCATCGTCGCCCAGTCGGCGATGGCGGCCATTCTGTCGCTGGCCCGGCACTTCCCACTGCTGCGCGAGGCCCAGGCCCTGCGGCAGTGGCAGCCCCTGCTGCAGACCGGCCTGCCGCAGGACCTGGAAGGCCAGACCGCCGTGCTGGTGGGCTGGGGCCCGGTGGGCCAGGCGCTGGCGCGCTACCTGGCGGTGTTCGGTGTGCGCCTGGAGGTGGTGCGCCACCGCGCGACGGCGGACGACTGCGACTGGCCCTCGCGCACCTATGAGCGCATCGACGAGGTGCTGCCCCGCGCCGACTGGCTGGTGCTGGCCTGCCCGCTGAGCGCGCAGACCCAGGGCCTGATGGACGCCCGGCGCCTGGGGCTGCTGCGGCGCGGCGCCCGGGTGGTCAACGTCGCCCGGGGCGCGGTGGTCGACGAGGCCGCGCTGATCGAGGCCCTGCGCGGCGGGCAGCTCGGCGGGGCCTACCTCGATGTGTTCCGGCTCGAGCCCCTGCCGCCCGCGAGCCCGCTGTGGAACCTGCCGAACACCCTGATCACCCCCCACAGCGCGGGCTTCGCCGCCGGCAACGAGGCGCGGGTAGAGGCCGTGTTCCTGCAGCGCCTGGCCGAGCGCGTGTCTAGAACGTGACCTTCACCGACGGCGCGCTGCGCTTGGCTTCGCCGTGGTACACGGCCTCGATGTTGTTGCCGTCGGGGTCGATCACGAAAGCGGCGTAATAGCCCGGGTGGTACGGGCGCTCACCCGGCCCGCCGTTGTCCTTGCCGCCGGCGGCCAGCGCGGCTTTGTGGAAGGCCTCGACCATGGCCCGGTCCTGCGCCTGGAAGGCCAGGTGGTGGCGGCCGGTGAGTTCACCATGCGCGGCCTCGCTGTCGGCCGTGGAGACGAACAGTTCGTCAGCCCAGAAGTAGTTGTCGCCCTTGCCACTCATGGGCACCTTGAGCACGTTGAACACGGCTTCGTAAAAAGCCTGGCTGGCGGGCAGGTCCTTCACGACGAGCTGGATGTGGTCGATCAGGCGGCCTCGGTGCAGTTCCTGGGTTTCCATGGTGGTACTCCTGTGCGGTTTGGGGCGTTCATCCTACCGGGGCCGCCCACTAAACTCGGTGCGATGGCTCGCATAAAAAAACCCTGGCTCTGGGCGTCTCTGGCCGCCCTGGGCGCCCTCTTCATCTGGTATTTCAAGGTGCTGGCCCTGGGCTATTACTGGCTCAGCACCTCCATCAACGCAGCGCAATGGGAAGGCGCTTCCCTCTGGCTGCCGGGCTACCGGGTGACGGTGGAAGGCCTGCCGATCCAGGGCCTGGCCCGCAACACCTCGGGCCTCACCTTCAATTCGGAGACCGGCACCCTGTTCACGGTGATCAACCGCCCGCCGCAGATCGCCGAGCTCACGACCGAGGGCAAGCTGCTGCGCATCATCGAGCTCGAAGGCGCGAAAGACCCCGAGGGCATCACCTACGTGCGGGGCGACACCTACGTCATCTCCGACGAGGACAGCCACAGCATGTACTGGGTGCGGATCCAGCCCGACACCACGCGGGTCTCGATCACCGGCCAGTCCAGCCTGGGCATCCGCATCGACAGCGTGCACAACAGCAGCTTCGAGGGCGTCTCCTGGGACAGCGAGCAGGACCGCCTGTTCGTGGTGAAGGAGAAGCTGCCGCTGCGCGTGCTGGTCATCCGCGGGCTGGACGTGTTCAACGAATCCACCGGCTTCAACATCGACATCAGCGAATGGAAGTCCTCCAGCGCGGCCTCGCTGTTCATGAGCGACCTGTCCTCGCTCACCCTGCACGAGCCCACCGGCCACCTGCTGTTGCTCAGCGACGAGTCGGCCCTGGTGGTGGAGTACGCGCCCGACAGTCAGCCCATCGGCATGCTGCCGCTCTGGCGGGGGTTTAATGGGCTCCAGCGCAAGGTGCCTCAACCCGAGGGCCTGGCGGTCGGTCCGGACAGCGCGATCTACGTGCTGTCCGAACCCAATTTGTTCTACCGTTTCGAGCGAACCAGCTCACTTTCGGCCAGCCGGTAAGCTCGCCCTCACCATCCAAGAAGGAACACGCCATGGGCGCACAGTGGAAAGCCAAGCACAAGGACCTCGCGGCGAACGCCAAGGGGCGGCTCTTCGGCAAGCTCGTCAAGGACATCGTGATCGCCGCCCGACACGGCGCGGACCCCGGCTCCAACGCCCGGCTGCGGCTGGTGATGGAACAGGCGCGCAAGGTGTCCATGCCCAAGGACACGCTGGACCGCGCGATCAAGAAAGGCGCTGGCCTCACCGGCGAGGCGGTGCACTACGAGCACGTGGTCTACGAAGGCTTTGCCCCGCACCGCGTGCCGGTGATGGTGGAATGCCTCACCGACAACGTGAACCGCGCGGCCTCCGAGATGCGGGTGCTGTTCCGCAAAGGCCAGCTGGGCAGCTCGGGCGCGGTGGCCTGGGATTTCGACCATGTGGGCATGATCGAGGCCGAAGCCGCCCGCAAGGACGCCGACCCGGAAGTGGCCGCCATCGAGGCCGGCGCGCAGGACTTCCACCCCGGCCACGACGAGGGAGTGACCGTGTTCCTCACCGACCCGACCGACCTGGACCTGGTGAGCCGCGCCCTGCCGGCGCAGGGCTTCACGGTGCTGACGTCCAAACTGGGCTACAAGCCCAAGAACCCGGTCGACCCGGCCAGCCTCAGCGCCGAGCACCTGGAAGAGGTGGAAGCCTTCCTGGCCGCGCTGGACGCGAACGAGGACGTGCAGAACGTCTTTGCCGGCCTGGGCGGTTGACCGACAATCGGGGCATGAACGACACGACTTCTTCCTCCCCTGACCGTCCTCCCCTGCCCGACCACCTGTCCATCGACCCGCGCAGCCCGCACCACGTGGCCGCCGTGTTCGAGCACGACATCGGCATCCGCTTCAACGGCAAGGAACGCTTCGACGTGACCGAGTACTGCATCAGCGGCGGCTGGGTGAAGGTGCCTTCGGGCAAGACCCTGGACCGCAAGGGCAACCCGCTGCTGATCCAGCTCAAGGGCACGGTGGAAGCCTTCTACAAATAGAGACGACTTGCCCTGAACCTGCGCCGCCTCTCGGGCTCGAACCGGTACCCATGCGACGCAGAACCCTTCTTCTCTCCCTTCCCCTGGCGCTCGGCGGCCCGGCGTTGACCCTGGCGGCCGACGCCGTGAACGGCGAGGCGCCCGACAAGCCGGCGGGCTACCCGGTTTCGCTCGAGCAGATGCAGCAGGCGGTGGCGCAGCGCTTCCCCCGCCGCTACCCGGTGCAGGGCCTGCTCAACCTGGACCTGCAGACCCCGCGCCTGCAGTTGCTGCCCGAGCAGAACCGCCTGCGCGCCGAGATGCCCGTGGAGGCCGCCGGCCCGGCGCTCAACCGGGTGCACCAAGGCCGGTTCGATGTGGAGTTCGGCCTGCGCTACGAAGCCAGCGACCGCACCCTGCGCGCCCACGACCTGCGCCTGGCCCGGCTGGACTTTCCCACCCTGCAGCCTCGGGTGGTGGAGATGCTCAATGCCTACGCGCCCATGCTGGCGGACCAGTCGCTGAAAGAGGTGGTGGTGCACGAACTGACCGCCAAGGACCTGGCCGCCGTGGACGCCATGGGCATGCAACCCGGCGCCATCACCGTCACCCGCAAAGGGCTGGTCATCGCCCTCGTCCTCAAACCGCTCTGAGCGGCGCTCAACCGCGCGGGTGGTGCTGCGCCACGACGCTCTTGAGGCGCTCGCGGGCCACGTGGGTGTAGATCGTGGTGGTGGAGATGTCGGCATGGCCGAGCAGCATCTGCACCGCGCGCAGGTCGGCGCCGTGGTTGAGCAGGTGGGTGGCGAAGGCGTGGCGCAGCGTGTGCGGCGAGAGCGGCGAGGTGATGCCGGCCTGCGCCGCGTACTTCTTCACCAGCTGCCAGAACATCACCCGCGTCATGGCCTCGCCCGCGCGCGCGCCGCGCGAGGTGACGAACAGGTCTTCGCTCTGCTGGCCGTTGAGGATTTCCACCCGCGCCTGGCCCAGGTAGCGCTGCAGCCATTGCCCGGCCAGCTGGCCGAAGGGCACCAGGCGCTCCTTGTTGCCTTTGCCGGTGATGCGCAGCACGTGCTCGTTCATGCCCACGTGCCAGGTCTTGAGCGTGACCAGCTCGCTCACGCGCAGGCCGCTGGCGTAGATGAGTTCGAGCATGCAGCGGTCGCGCAGGCCCAAGGGCGTGCCCACGTCGGGCGCGTTCAGCAGCGCCTCCACCTGGGCCTCGGACATCGTCTTGGGCACGCGCAAGGGCTGGCGCGCGGGCACCAGGCGCAGCGTGGGATCGACCTGGATGAAGCGCTCGCGCAGCGCCCAGCGGAAATAGCGCTTGAACACCGTGAGCCGCCGGTTGGCGGTGGTGGCGCGGGTTTCGGCGTGGCGGTCGCTGAAGTACTGGTTGAGGTCGGCCTCGCTGGTCTCGGGCAGGGTCTTGCCGTGCCCGGCCAGCCACTGGCCGAGCAGCACGAGGTCGCGCCGGTAGGCGTCGAGCGTGTTGCGCGAGAGGCCTTCCTCCAGCCAGAGACTGTCGATGAAGGCCCCGGCGATGCCTTCGCTGGCCGATGCCAGGGCCGCCGGGTCCATCACTCCAGCTTGAGCTTCTGCTTGGCGACCACTTCCTTGTAGACCTCGAACTCGGCCTTGATCTGCGCGGTGAACTCGGCCGGCGTGTTGCCGACGATGAGCGAGCCGGTGTCCTCGATGCGCTTCTTCACGGCCGGGTCGGTCAGGGCCTGCTTGGTCGCGTTGTAGACCTTGTCCACCACTTCCTGCGGCAGGCCCTTGGGGCCGATGAGGCCGTAGTAGGCCATGCGGTTCACCGGCTCCAGGCCCACTTCCTTGAAGGTCGGCACATCGGGCAGCACGGCCAGGCGCTGCGGCGCGGCCACCACGATGGCGACCAGGCGGCCCGACTTGATGAAGGGCAGCGCCGAGGGCAGGTTGTCGAAGATGATGGGCACGGTGCCGCCCACGGTGTCGTTGAGCGCCGGGCCCGCGCCGCGGTACGGGATGTGGGTGATGAAGGTGTTGGTCAGGCTCTTGAACAGCTCGGTCTGCAGGTGGCCGATGCCGCCGGTGCCGGAGCTGGAGTAGCTGTACTTGCCGGGGTTCTTCTTCAGCTCGGCGACGAAGGACTTGTAGTCCTTGGCCGGGAAGCTGGGGTGCACCGCGATCACGTTGGGCGTGGCGGCGATGTTGACGATGGGCGTGAAGTCCGTGAGCGTGTTGTACGGAATCTTGTCGTTGATGGCGGGGTTGGCGGCCGTGGTGGAGACGGTGGCCATGCCCAGGATGTAGCCGTCGGCCGGCGTGCGGGCCAGTTCGGTCGCACCGACCACGCCGCCGCCACCGGCCTTGTTTTCCACCACCATGCTCTGGCCCAGGGCCTTGCCCAGGGAGTCGGACATGACGCGCGCGATGATGTCGGTGGTCCCGCCCGGTGCGAAGGGCACCTGCAGTTTGATGATCTTGTTGGGGTAGGCCTGTGCCCAGGCGCTGCCCGCCACGGCCACCGAGGCGGTGGCCAGACCGATCGCAACCAGCTGACGACGAGAAACCATGACGAGTACTCCTTGAAACATCATAAAAATCAAAGGGTGACGCCCATGCTAACCGCCCGGGACACCCCCACCAGCCCCGCACTTTAGACGGGGACGCCCGAGGTGAACATGGGGAGACTACATACGTATTAACCCGAAAAGGGCGCCGGCCTGCGGCTATGCTCGGGCGGTGAATTTCGCCCAGCTTCTTTTCCCCGATTTCTCGCTCATCCTCTGCGGGTACCTGGTCTGCCGCTTCACCGCCCTCAACCGCAAGGTCTGGGAGCAGGTCGAGAGCCTGGTGTACTACTTCCTGTTTCCGGTCCTGCTGTTCCACTCGATCGTGAAAACCCCGCTGGATCTGGGCGCGGCCTCCAGCCTGATGGGCGCGGGCATCGCGCTGGGGGTGGCGGGGATCGCGCTGAGTTACTCGCTGCCGCACTGGCCCTGGCTCGGCCCGAAGCTGGACGTGCGCCTGCATGCGGCGAGCGCGCAGGTGGGTTTCCGTTTCAATTCCTTCATTGCACTGGCCCTGGCGGACAAGGTGGCGGGCCCGCAGGGCCTGTTGATGATCGCGGTGCTGATCGGTGTGTGCGTGCCTTTGTTCAACGTGGGCGCGGTGTGGCCGATGGCGCGGCATGCCAACAAGGGTTTCGGGCGTGAGCTGCTGCGCAACCCGCTGATCATCGGCACGCTCGGCGGCCTGATCGCCAACCTGCTGGGGTTCTCGATCCCGTTCTGGCTGGAGCCGACGGTCAACCGCATCGGCCAGGCTTCGCTGGCGCTGGGTCTGCTGGCGGCGGGTGCGGGCATGCAGTTCGGCATGCTGGCGTCGGCCAAGTTGCTGGGTGGCATGGTGTTGGCCTGCAAGCACCTGGGCATGCCTTTGCTGGCTTTCGGCCTGGCCAAGCTGTTCCGCCTGGACCCGACGCAGACGACCGTGCTGCTGATGTTCTCTGCGGTGCCGACCGCGTCGAGCTGCTATGTGCTGGCGGCGCGCATGGGCTACAACGGGCCTTATGTCGCTGGGCTGGTCACCTTGTCCACCTTGCTGGGGATCGTGAGTCTTCCCTTTGCCTTGGGGGTGTTGGGGGGATAACCTGGTTTTCTCGCCTCCTTGGTCTTCGGGCCCCAGGGGTGGGTAATCGGCTCCGCGAATGTCCCCCGGCGGCTGGTGCCGCCTCCTCCTTTACTTCGCTGCGCCAATCACCCACCCCTGAGGCCTTGCCCACCTACAGGCACGCCAACGGCAGCGCACCACCGCTTCTTCGGATCGACCATCCGGGCGTTCTGCGCAGCGGGGTAAAGGAGGAGGCGGCACCAGCCGCCGGGGGACACCCGCGGAGCAGAGCGCCCGGGTGGTCGATCCCGGACCGAGCTGGCCTTCAAGCGACCCCATTGAACCCATTACACTTTATGAGTACCAATGAACTACAAATCGAATGATTAGATTGATTTCAGAAGGGAAAATTAATGTATTCGGTATTACCAGCCATCGTCTCTGCCCTGTTCCTCGGCTATGGCGCCTATGTGGTTGCTGTGCGCGGGTTCAACCGAGTGAGCACGAGCTTTCTCGTGCTCTGTCTCACCACCTTTTCCTGGCAGGCGACTTGGTCCATCTTGTTTCAGGTCAATGACCCCGCCGTCGCGGTGAGCTTGGCCAAGGCGGGCTATCTTCTGATCCTGTTCCTGCCCACAAGCCTCTACCAGTTCCTGGTCGAAATCTCCGAACGCACGCAAGAGCGCCGATGGGTTGCGGTGTCCTACGCCGTGGCCGTCACACTGGCAGTCCTCTTGCTCAGCAGCAACTGGCTCGTCGCCGGCACTTACAGCTACTTCTGGGGGTACTACCCCAAAGCCGGATGGCTGCACCCCTTGCACGTGCTGCAAACCGTTCTGGTCGTCAATCGCGGGCTCTATGTCACCTTTCGGCAGTTTCAGATAGCGCCAGTCGAGCAACGACGGCGCCTTCGAATCTGCATGGCCAGCGTTCTCATCTACTTCCTGGCCGCAGTCGACTACCTCTGCAACTACGGTGTGGAGTTCTATCCCCCCGGTGTGGTTTTCATTGCCATCAGCCTTGGCTTCATTGTCATCGCCGCGACCCGATACGAATTGATGAACCCAGTAGCCGTTGCCGCAACCGTCGCCCACGAAATCCGTACCCCACTCTCCAGCATCCTGATGCAAGCCGAAATGCTGGCGCGCACCCTGCCAGACATTCACCGTGGATACGACTTGGCCGTGGCACATGGCCTGATGCCATCGGCGTTAGCTCCAGCCACAGCCGCGCGGGTGGCCGATCTGCCCCGCCGCATTCAGCATCAGGTGGCCCGCTCGACCAAGGTCATCGACATGGTGCTTTCGTCGGCAAGACTGGATCACATTGACCGCAGCACCTTCTCCCGAGTCAGTGCCGCCGAATGCCTGGAAGACGCCTTGCAAAGTTATCCATTCAAGCAACTGGATCGGAATCGGGTCAGCGTCCTCGTCATAAACAACTTTCAATTCCAGGGCTCCAGCACGCTGCTGGAATTTCTGCTGTTCAACCTCATCAAGAACGCCTTGTATGCCATTCAGGCGGCCGACAAAGGCGGGATCACGATCCGGGTGGCCACATCGGGAGCAACCGGCCTGATCCGCTTCACCGATACGGGCTCCGGCATTCCGTCGTCAGTGCTGCCGCGCATCTTTGACAACTTCTACACCACGAAGAAATCCGCTGGTGCCGGCATCGGTCTCGCGTTCTGCAGGCGCGTCATGGACGCCTTTGGCGGCAGCATGCGCTGTGATTCCGTTGCAGGGCAATACACCACGTTTGAAATGCGCTTTCCTTTGACACCGGCCGAGCCATCGATGACCCGGCCGGCAAGAAAAGGCGCTAGGCGCGCGCGCTAGCTCACGCGGCTTCGTACTCCTTCATTTTGCTCAAGACCTCGAAGGGCAAGCGCTGAATCCGTTTGTCGTGCCGGGCAAACACGATTTGTTGGTAGCCGCTGGACACGGTGTCACCCGCCACCAGGAACTCGAAGAGCAGATAGAAGGAACACTGCTTCACATCGAAGGTGTTCAGCCGGCAGTCCACTGACTGAAAGGGAAAGGTTTCCTGCACGTACTCCTGATGAGCACGCTTGGTGACGAACACGCCTTGCGCCTGGAGCATGTCTGAGGATATGCACTGAAAGAACCAACGCTCGCGGCAGATGCCTTGCCATTCAAAGTAGCGCGCGAAGTAGGTGTTGGCGTAAGCGTTGGAATCCTTGAGATAGATGTCTATCGTGTGCTTGAAGGTCTTGTTCGTTCCGACGGGAATCAGTGCTCGCGGCACGGAAGAAAATCGAGAGCCGACGGACGTTTGAATGGCTTCGGAAAGCATAAAAAATTTCTCCATGTTTCAGTTGAGACCCAGCCGCGACGCGGCCAGTGACACACCCACATGCGGATGCGTTTTGAATCTACTGAGCAAGAGAAAAGTTCGAGAGGCTTTGAAGCGGCGTTCACTCCTCGCACCACCAGACGCTGCTTCACCTCAACGGAAGTGAAACGAACGTGAGTGAAGGAGGAGCAGTGGGCACGCCAACGGCAGCGCACCACCGCTTCTTCGGATCGACCACCCGGGCGTTCTGCGCAGCGGGGTAAAGGAGGAGGCGGCACCAGCCGCCGGGGGACACCCGCGGAGCAGAGCGCCCGGGTGGTCGATCCCGCGAGGCAGAGGCGAGAAAGGCGTCAGTACCCCAAAAGATTCTGCCGCACATGCAGAAGATGGGCCAGCGTCAGCTCCCGAGCCCGGACCGCATCCCGGTCCCGCAAGGCATCCACGATGGCGCGATGCTCACGCTGATACGCCAGCCGACGTTCCGACGTGACGCTCTTCTTCTTGAGCTGCCCCCAGTCCCCCTGTGCCCGCACCGTCTTCATCAGCGTGAACACGTTCGCCACGAAACTGTTGTGCGCCGCGTCCGCGATCGCCTGGTGCAACTCCGCGTCCCAATGCTCGAAAGCCTCCAGCGTCTCGGCGGCCTCTGCATTGACACAGCAAGCCTCCATGCGCTGCAAGTCCGCCTGGTTCGCGTTGCAGATCGCCATGTCGATGATCGCCGGCTCCATCGCCAGCCTCGCCTCCATCAGCTCGGCCGGGCTCGTGTACTGCGACGAATCCTGCTGCACGCGCTGACCCAGCCTCGCCCCCACCTGCTCGGCCACGAACGTGCCGCTGCCCACCGTCTGTTCGATCAGGCCTTGCTGCTTGAGGTCCAGCAAAGCCTTGCGCACCGTGGTGCGGCTCACGCCAAAACTTTCCGACAGCTCGCGCTCCGTCGGCAGCCGGTCGCCCGCGCGCCAGTGGCCCGAGCGCAGCTGTTCCAGGATCGATTCGCGCAAAGGCGTTGACATGCTCATGGGTGACGAATGTACCAAAACAGACCAATCCAGCAACACCAGACCAATTAGGTGATTTCCCCAGGTCGAAATGCGCTCTCATCGCCTACCATCATGGTTCTGGTACCAATTGGTATCTTTTGGTATTTCATCTGGATTTTCAACAAGGAGTTTGCGTGCGCCTCGCCACTTTCGTTCACCAGGGCCAACGCCAGGTCGGCCTCGTTTCGGCCGACGGCCAGACCGTCACCCCCCTCGCCCTGAACCCGGCCGATGCCCAGCGCGGCGTGCTGCCGCTGATCGAGGCCGCAGCCGCCGGCCAGCCCCTGCCCGCCACCACCGGCGCGGCCCTGAAGCTGGCCGACGTGAAGCTGGAAGCCCCCCTGCCCCTGCCCCGCCGCAACCTCTGGTGCGTGGGCCGCAACTACCACGAGCACGCCAAGGAACTGCAGGGCTCGGTGTTCAAGAACAACAACGCCAACCCCGCCGTCTGGCCCATCGTGTTCACCAAGGTGCCCGAATGCGTGATTGCCGACGGCGCCGACGTGCTGCTGCCCGGCGACGAGATCTCGCCACAGATCGACTACGAGGCCGAACTGGCCGTGGTCATCGGCACCGGCGGCAAGAACATCGCCAAGGCCGACGCCATGAAGCACATCTACGGCTACACCATCGTCAACGACGTGACCGCCCGCGACGTGCAGATGCGCCACCAGCAGTGGGACATGGGCAAGAGCTTCGACACCTTCTGCCCCATGGGCCCGTGGATCGTCACGGCCGACGAGCTCGACGGCCAGCACACCCGCGTGCGCTGCTGGGTCAACGGCGAGCCGCGCCAGGATGGCCGCACCGAAGACCTGATCTTCGACATCCCCACGCTGATCGAGACCATCTCGCGCGGCATCACGCTCTACCCCGGCGACGTGATCGCCACCGGCACGCCGGCCGGCGTGGGCCTGGGCATGACGCCGCCCACCTTCCTGAAAACCGGCGACGTGGTGCGCATCGAGATCGACGGCATCGGCACGCTGCAGAACCGCTTCGTCTGATTCCCACAAAAAACGACAGGAGACAAAAGATGAACCGAACCGCTCTCCGGCTGGGCAGCCTCGCGCTGGCCTTCGCCGCCACCCTGGGCCTGGCCCACGCCCAGGACGCCTACCCCAGCAAACCCGTCACCATGGTCGTGCCCTTCCCGCCCGGCGGCGTGGCCGACGTGGTGGGCCGCCCGGTGGCCGAGGCCATGGCGCGCCACCTCAACCAGTCGGTGGTGGTGGTCAACCGCGCCGGTGCAGGCGGCGGCATCGGCATGGCGCAGGTGGCCAAGGCCGCGCCCGATGGCTACAACCTGCTGATGGCGCTGTCTTCCATCGTGGTGCTGCCCGAGGCCGACAAGATCCTCGGTCGCGCGCCGATGTTCGAGCTGTCGCAGCTGCTGCCGATCGCCCGCATGACGGCCGATCCCACGGTGCTGGTGGTGCGCGCGGACAGTCCGTGGAAGACGTACGCCGAGTTCATCGCGCACGCCAAGGCCAACCCGGGCCGCATCACCTTCGGTTCGTCGGGCAACTACGGCACCATGCACGTGCCCATGGAGCAGCTCAAGGCGGCCACCGGCAGCTACATGCTGCACGTGCCTTACACCGGCGCGGGCCCGGCCATCCTGGGCATGCTCAGCGGCCAGGTCGACGCCGTGGCCACCGGCCCGGCCAGCGCGGTGGGCCAGATCAAGGCCGGCAAGCTGCGCGCGCTCGCGCACTGGGGCGAAGGCCGCCTGGCCCTGCTGCCCGATGTGCCGAGCTTCCGCGAACTCGGCGTGCCCATCAACTACTCGCAGTGGGCCGGCATCTTCGTGCCGGCCGGCACGCCACCTGCGGTGGTGAACAAGCTGCGCGAAGCGGCGCGCATGGCCGCGCAGGACCCGAAGACGGTTCAGGTGATGACCACCGCCGGCACCTCGTTCCAGTTCCAGGACGCGGCGGACTTCGACAAGTTCGTGCAGAGCGACGCCAAGGCCATGGCGGCCGTGGTGCAGAAGATCGGCAAGGTCGACTAGGGCGCTTCGCAAAGCCGGCGCAAGGCTTCCAGCGCCTTGGGCCAGGCCGCTTCCATCATGGGCACGTAGTCCTCCAGCATGTCCTGCTCGACGGTCACCTGCGTGCCCCCGCCCACGGCTTCGAAGCGGTAGTTCTCGTGGGCCGGTGCCCACGAGGTCACGGCCTCGCTGGTGGTGTCATCCTGGCCGTTGGCCACGAAGCCCAGGTGCCGGATCGAAATGAACTCGTGCAGCTGGTTGCGCTCGATGGTGGCCAACATGCCCTCGCCCGTGGGTGAAAGAAAGCGGATGGTGGCCCCCTCCTCCCACGAGCCTTCGTAGTACGAGCCCTCCATGAAGGGGCGGGTCCATTCGCGGTAGCTGTCGGCATCGAGCATGGTGCTCCACACGCGCTCGCGCGGCGCCTGGATATGGACGGTGAACGTCATTTTCTGCATGGGGTTTCTCCTTCCGGGAAGAACGGGCCCCGCGCAGGCGCGCGTCAGCGCGCGGCGGTGCCCAGCACGAGGTCGATGCGCCGTTGCAGGCGCGCCGCCTCTTCGGTGGCGCCCGCGGCCTGGGCGCGTTGCTGTTGCAGGCCGAGCCAGGCGCCCAGGGGTCGGCGCCAACCCTGCGCCGAGGCCGTGTCCACCGCCTGCGTGAGCACGGCCGGGGTGGCACGGCCGCTGCGCAGCAGCACGCCGGCGGCCACCAGCCGCGACAAGGGGTCTTTCACCGCGGCCAGCGCCGCATCGGGCGAACCGCTGTTCAGCAGCGCACGCTGCGCCTCGGGCAGCAGGGCGGCGTCGGCCGACTGCGCGGTGCCGGCGAGGTAGCGCGCGTAGGCCTGTTCGGCCGGTGCCGCGTCCTGCGCGAGCGCATCGAAACCGGTGCAGGGGTCGAACACGAGCGCGGCCACGCGCGTGGCGCAGCGCAGCAGCTCGGCGCGCGCCAGCAGGTCGGGCCGGCCGGTGCTGGTGAGTTCGCGGCGCACGCGCGCGAACTCGGCCGACTCGATGGCCGAGTCACCGCGCAGCCAGGCCTCGGCCGCGCGCTCGGTGCCGTCCTTGGCGTTCAGCTGCCATTCGGGCACGGGGGGCTTGTTGCTGCAAGCGGCCAGGGCCACCACGGCGCACGCCAGCAGAAGGGTGGGCAGCTTCATGGCAGCTTGATTTCTGTGTCCTTCGAGAAAGGCCACTTGCGGTTGATGTCGTTGATCATCGTGTCCACCTTGCGCAGGCTGGCCTCGACCTCGCCGCGCAGGTAGCCCAGGTCGCTGGTGGCCTCGCGCGTGTTGCCGGCGATGCCCTGCACCTCCACCAGCACCGCGTCCACTTTTTTCAGGCTGGTGCGCGTTTCGGCCAGCAGGCCGTTGAGCTGCTGCACCGTCGCGCGCGCGTCGCCCACCAGGCCGGCCTCGCCGGGCGCGGCACCCTGGCCGAAGACCTGGCGATCGGCGTTGGCGGCCAGGCTGTCCAGGCGCCTGGCCAGCGAGTCGGCGCGCAGCAGCAGGGCGTTGGTGCGGTCGATGGTGGCGACGAGCTTCTTCGCGTCCTCGTCATTGCCCATCAGCACGCCCAGGCCACCGTGCGGCCCCTGAAGGCGCTCGGTGGCCACTTTCACACCACCCAGCGTGCCGGCGACCGCGCCGTCGCTCGCCGTGAGCGCGGCGAGGTTGTCGAGCACATCGCGCATGCTGGCGGCCAGCTTGGGAATCTCGGCGGCGGTGTCGCCGCGCAGCACCGTGCGCTCGGCGCCGTCGGGCAGCGGCGGGTCTTCGAGCACGCCGCTGTAGGCGCGGATGCGCGTGCCGCCCACCAGGCCCCGCTCCATGGTGAAGATGCTGGAGGTGCGCAGCCATTTCGCGTCCTTGCGCGGCACGTCGATGAGGATGCGCGCGTTGCCGTCGTCG
>Ga0247823_10001289_pt1 | contig 20877 bp, 18 predicted proteins | sample 13C_PalmiticAcid_2_FD_192426 | JGI IMG/M metagenome (GOLD analysis project Ga0247823, IMG submission 192426) | Soil microbial communities from agricultural site in Penn Yan, New York, United States - 13C_PalmiticAcid_Day30 | ecosystem: Environmental > Terrestrial > Soil > Agricultural land... | reverse complement strand
ATCCCCTTCGCCGAGCGATGCTGACTTGCCCTCGGAAATCACCGAATAAAAAAAGCCCCGCACTCCCAAGCTGGGAGGCGGGGCTTTGGTCTTTTCTCTCAAACCAAAGTTATTGGTAGTGGTCGTAGTAATCCAGACCCGTGTGCGTGATCTCGGTGTCACCCATCATCGCGCGCAGCGTGTTCTTGAGCTTCATCTGCTGAATGAAAATGTCGTTCTCGGGGTAGAGACCTTCTTTGGTCATCGGCGCCTTGTAGTAGAACGAGAGCCATTCCTGAATGCCTTTGAATCCGGCGCGCTGACCGAGGTCCATGAAGAGCGCGAGGTCGAGCACCAGCGGAGCGGCGAGGATCGAGTCGCGGCAGAGGAAGTTTACTTTGATTTGCATCTCGTAACCCATCCAACCGAAGATATCGATGTTGTCCCAGCCCTCTTTGTTATCGCCGCGAGGTGGGTAATAACGAATGTCCACCTTGTGGTAGAGCTCTTTGTAGAGATCGGGGTAGAGATCGGGCTGCAAGATCGACTCGAGCACGCCAAGCTTGGAGAGCTCTTTGGTTTTGAACGAAGCCGGGTCGTCGAGCACTGCGCCGTCGCGGTTGCCGAGAATGTTGGTGGAGAACCAGCCCTTGACGCCGAGCATGCGCGACTTGAAGCCGGGAGCAAGGATGGTTTTCATCAGCGTCTGGCCGGTTTTGAAATCGCGACCCGAGATCGCCACGCCGTGGTCTTTGGAATACGACATGAAGGCGGGGATATCCACGGTGAGATTCGGAGCGCCGTTGGCGTAAGGCACGCTTTCTTTAAGCGCAGCGTAGGCGTAAACCTGAGAAGGCGAGATGTCTTCGGAGTTGGCCTTGAGGCCCTCTTCAAAGGCTTCCATGGTGGCGTGCACCGGCGAAGGCTGGCAGTAGGCTTCGGTCGAACCGCACCATACGATCACCACGCGTTCGCAGTTGTTTTTCTTTTTGAAATTCTGAATGTCTTGGCGCAGTTCTTGAGCCTTTTCCCAGAGCGTGCCGCTCTTGATGTTGGTGCTCTCGATGTTGCGGATATACTTTTTGGAGTAGACGGCGGTCATGGGCTTGATCGCGGCCATTTCTTCTTTGATCGGCTCGAGGTGTTTGTCTTCGAGCACGCCGGCTTTTTTAGCGGCGGTGTACATGTCGTCGGGGAAGATGTCCCAGCCGCCGAAGACGATTTGATCGAGCTTCGCGAGCGGAACGTATTCGTTGATCAGAGGGTTATTGGCGTCGGTGCGCTTGCCGATGCGGATGCGACCCATCTGCGTGAGCGAGCCGAAGGGCTGAGCCACACCTTTGCGCGCGGCGATCACGCCAGCAAAGAATGTGGACGCCACGGCACCCATGCCCGGGCACAAAATGCCGAGCTTGCCGGTGGCCGGAGCCACGTTAAATTTTACGGTCTCTTTTTGATCTTTCGACATGAATCAGAACTCCTTCAATAAATCCTGCAGGCCGCGCAAAGAATCAGCCACTTCGCGGAGCACTTCTTTTCCAATGGCATCTTCTAGCTGTTTAGAAGCCTTCCCTTTGGACTTCTCGTCTTTAAGGTACTTTTTGGCCCCAGGAATCGAATAGCCTTCGTTGTATAACAGATGCTTGATCTTGAGGAAATTATCGATGTCCTCAATCGAATAAAGCCTCTGGCCACGCGATGTCTTGGAGGGTTTGAGAGTTGGAAATTGAGACTCCCAAAATCGCAACACGTGGGGCTGTACACCGACTTTCTCTGCTGCTTCTTTGATCCTGAAGTACGCCATAGGAGGGCATTTCACCACAGCCCCCTGGGGGACGTCCAGCAAAGGCAAAATCAAAGTCTTGCAAAAATGATGCTTTAGGCCAAAACACTCATGTTCGGAGCGCACTTTACTTTAAGTTTTGTGCGTGCGCGTAGCGTTAAGGGGAGGCGAGATCGGGAGGCTGTTGAAGGGGAGCGGGCTCGATGGCGATCGGAAACGCTTCGTTCTTAAAATTTTGCCGGTTGTAGCGATGAGCGTGCACTCGAGGAACGCGCAACGCGAAGAGGAAATAGTTGTAGGTTTCGAGCATGGCCTGGGCATTGGGCCTATAGGTGCCCGAATGGTCGTCGAAGTGCAGCGCGCCCTGCGAGTCGAGCCAGAGCTCGCCTGCCATGCGCACGCGACCGTCGAGACCTCCGTGACGCGCTAAAAAAAAATGTTTGCTCACGAGGTCTTCGAGCAAATTCTTCGAGGTCGTCGAGACGACAATACCGCGATCGTGCACCACAAAGGTGTACTTCTGGCCAGGCCGCAGGTGGTTCATAAAAACGTTCGACGAGGTCGAGTTGCCTTCGATGTAGATTTCCGAATTGGCGACTTTGTCAAAAATCCGCGCCCCCACATCGTTGCGAATCAACCCCCGTTTTATCCAGTCCTTAAGGGATTTTTGCACGGGGTGCAGGTAGCCCGAGTAGTAACGTTCGGGTGTGGATGAGGAGGACTCGAAATCGATGCGCTCGATGGGGTGCTTCACGCCGGCTAGGCGCTGCAAGAGCTTCGGGCAGCGTTTGATCGTGAGTTGCGAGTCGGCGCGGCCGGGCAGGGGATTAGCCATCAGCCCTAAAATCAAAATGCCGAATCTCAACCAAAGCATGGTTTTTCTAGATTAAAGGGGAACCCCACAACACGATAGCCAAAATTACATCGATGCGCCGCAGGGTGTTTTTGCGCAAAAATGGCTCCATGCTGAGGAGATGAAACACCCCCTGACGTCCGCGTTCTTTGGCCTCAGCACCATCGTCCTCGCGCACGCCCCCTCGGCTTTCGCGACCCCACCCGCCGTGCCCACCTCCATGGGCTCGCTCGGCGACAGCATCACCGCCGGCGCCATCGCCGACTACAGCCTCGAAAGCTGGAAAAAACCTTCGCACATCCTCTCGCTCCTAAAAAAACTCTCCGACATGGGCGCCGGGCGCAATACCGAAGCCTTTGAACGCAAGGACCTCAGCTGGACCGTGGGGCACGCGCAAAATTTCAAAAAACTGCTGCACGCCCACGGTGAAGATTGGAAATTCACGCAGTGGAACGGCGCTGTTTCGGGCAACGCTTCACGCGACGTGCTGCACGAGCAGCTGCCCCGCCTCCTGGAGTGGAGTCGCAAAACGCTGAACCAAGGCACGCCCGACTATGTCACCCTGCTTATCGGTCCGAATGATATTTGCGGAAAAAAAGTCGAGGACATGGTCGACACGGCCGTCTTCAAGAAAAACGTTCACGACACGCTCTCCAAGCTCTTCTCTGCCAATCCCGAAGTGCGCGTGCTGATCTCCGAGATTCCCGACGTCGAACGCGTCTGGCGCATTGCGCGCGACCATCGCCTGTCCGGCATCAAGGGCGCACGCACCTGCGGTGAGGTGTGGAAGAAGATGCCCTTCTGCGCGAACCTGCTGACCGTGAGCGACGAGAGCGACCGCCGCCGCATGCGCGAGCGCGCGGAGAGCTACAACGCGGCCCTAGGAGAAGTGGAGGCCGAATACGGCGCCCTTCACAACGATCAGGTGCGTATGGCGCGCGGAGTTTACGGCAGCAAATTTGAGCTCGGAGCGCTGAGTGCGGACTGCTTTCACCCCAATCAAAAGGGACACCAAATGCTCACCGACACCACTTGGGCGTCGACCTGGTGGGCAGCGGATGAGTTCAAGGCCCCGGACCTCGCGCAAAAAAACTAGCGCAGCTTCGCGCCCATCTCTTTTTCGAGAGCCTGCTGCACAGATCCCATCCACGTGGCCACTTCGGCTTCGGTGAGCGAACGATCCGCGGCCTGAAAGCTCAGGCGGTACGAGAGCGAGCGCGAGCCATCGGGCAGCACGAAGAGATCCATGCACTTCAGCACTTTTAATTCGCCACCGGCACTCTTGGTGATGCACTTTTCAATGTCACGATGAGTGCGCGTGGCTTCGAAAACCATCGAAAGGTCGCGGTCCGAAGTGGGAAACTTAGAAGGCGAGCTGGTGCGCGACACCGGCAACACGAGCGGGCGACCGGCTTCGCTCGCCGAGCGAGCCGATTCGGCCGTGAGATCAGAGAAAACCTGGAACTCTGCGAGAACAAGGCCGAGACTGAGTCCCGTTGGCAGGTTCAGCAGCTCGGAGCGCAGGTTCGGGAGCACTTCTCCCACGAAACCTTTGATTTCGCCGCCGCCCTTGCCGGGCCAATAAAAGAGCGCCGTGCGGCCCGGGTGCAATAGCGAAACCGGAATCCATGCGGGGATTTGATTCTTAAAGAGATCCGACTCCAACGCCTGCCAAAGAGGAATCACCTGCGTCCCACCCCAGCGGGGCGCGAAGATGGCCCACGAGTCGAAGAAGGCTTCGGCGTAGCCCTTGGCATCAAAAAAGTCGTAAGCCTCTTTGCGGTCTTTGGCAGATTTGTCGAAGGACCAATGAGCATCGGAGCGGTTGCCGAGCAGCGACCAGCCAATGTGCAAGGCGTGGCGCGCGCCGAGGCTGCGCCCGTGGGCGTCCGCAAAACCTTCTGCAGCATGAAAGACCTGCCCGCAGTCAAAGATCTGCGCGCGATGCTCCTGGCTCGCACAGTGGCGCGAGAGGTTGTTCAATAGGCCAAAACTCAGATTCGGTCGCATGTGCGTCCACTCGGCCGAGAGCGGATTTTCGAGTTTCACGGCGTTTACGCCAGGGAGGTACTTCAGCTCGAAGTCGCTCACAAAGGAATAGGGCATGACTTCCTGCAAACCCGACTCCACAGCGCGGCGACGCACAAGTTGCCATTCACGATATAGCTTGGAAGTGAGACCCACGTCGGCCTGCTTGAGCTTAGGGAAACGGCTCGGAATTTTTTCAAATCCAATGAGACGCGAAACCTCTTCGACGAGATCCACTTCGCGCTCGAGGTCAAAGCGGTGTGTGGGCACCGTGACGGCGAGCACGTTGGGCGACTTGATCTGCGATTCGATAAAGACCGAAGCGAGGGCGCTCTTTGCGGCCTCAGCGCTCACCTCAACGCCGATGATGCTCTTGTACTCTCGAAGATCGAGATTCAACGTGTGCTGCGCGCAGAGCTCGGCGAGATTTCCGATCTCAACAAACAAACCGCGGCGACGCGCACCGAGATGTTGCTTGAAGAGTTTGGCGAAACGACCAGCCGACAAACGGATCACCGCCGGATCGACGCCGCGCTCGAAGCGGTGCGAGGAGTCCGAGTGAATTTTGTGTCGTTGCACGGTTTTGCGAATCGTGACAGCGTCGAAAGCGGCCGACTCGAGCGCAATACGCTTGGTGTCTTTGGACACGGCCGAGTCTTCGGAGCCCATAACGCCTGCAATGGCAATCGGCTTTTCCAAGTCGGCGATGACCAGGTCTTCGGCGGTGAGCGTGCGCTCGATGCCGTCGAGGGTTTTGATCTTTTCACCCGCTTTGGCAAAGCGCACGACGATCTTGGAACCGACGATCTTGTCGGCGTCAAAAGCGTGCATGGGTTGGCCGAGTTCCATCATCACAAGGTTCGTGAGATCCGCACCCGCGTTGTGCGAGCGAATGCCAAGCGCGCCAAGGCTTGCGGTCACGGCTGCCGGCGCATCGATACTCGAGAACCCGTCGAAGACCTGTAGGGAATAGTAGGGACAAGCTGCGGTGGCACGCACGTCGACGTCCACGATGGCGGTATCTTTGGTGCCACCTTCCCAAAGATTTTCGTATTCCGCGGGCGTGAGTTTCCAGCCTTCCCAGCGCGCGTATTCGCGTGCCATGCCGAGATGCGAGAGACAATCGCCGCGATCGGGGGTGAGTTCGATCTCCCAAACTTCTTCGCGCCACTTCATGGCTGTGAAGACGGGTTTGCCGAGTTCGGACTCCGGTAATTTGAGGTCGAGAATGCCCGTGACGTCCAGGTCGAGGCTCAGCTCGTCTGCCGAGCAGAGCATGCCGCAGGATTCGACTCCGCGGATTTTGGAGCGTTTGATTTTAAAATCCCCAGGGAGCACCGAGCCCTCTGTGGCACAGGCGACGATCATGCCCTGGCGTACGTTGGGGGCGCCGCAGACGATCTGCAGGGTTTCGGAACCCGCGCCGCGGCTCACTTGGCAGACGTTGAGCTTGTCGGCATCGGGGTGTTTTTCGAAGGAGAGGATCTTGGCAACCACCACCGTGTCGAGGCCTTCGCCTTGACGCGTGACAGAGCCCACTTCGAGGCCCGAGAGAGGCAGACGCTTCAGCCAAGTGGCGGCATCGAGCGTTTCGGGCAAATTCGGCAAAAACGTTTTTAAGAGCGAGAGAGAGATTTTCATGGCTGTTATTCCGCTCCGTATTTGGCAAAGCGCGAGAGATAAGAAGAAGGCGACTCATAGAATGAGCGCAGGTCATCGACACCGAATTTCAGCATCGCCATGCGTTCGAGGCCCATGCCAAAGGCAAAGCCTCTATAAATTTTCGGATCAAGCCCTGAGGCTTTGATGACTTCGGGGTCCACCATTCCGCAGCCGCCGATTTCAATCCAGCCCGTGCCCTTGCAGGTGCGGCAGCCTTTGCCTTTGCAAAAGCAGCATGCCATATCGAGCTCAGCGGAGGGTTCGGTAAAGGGAAAAAACGAGGGACGCAGGCGGATCGCAAGGCCTGAGCCAAAGAATTCGGCCACGAGCAGTTCAAGCGTGCCCTTGAGGTCGCTCATCGAAACTTCGGTGTCTATCCACAGACCTTCGATCTGGTGGAACATCGGCGAGTGAGTGGCGTCGTAGTCGCTGCGGTACACGCGACCTGGCGAAGCGATGCGAATGGGGGGTTTGCGACCCATCATGGTGCGCACTTGTACGGGCGAGGTGTGCGTGCGCAGGAGCCAGTTCTTTTCGCGCGACACAAAAAACGTGTCCTGCATGGTGCGCGCAGGGTGCGATGGCGGAAAGTTCAGCGCATCGAAATTGTAGAATTCGTTTTCGAGTTCGGGTCCGATCTCCACGGAGAATCCGGCGCGCGCGAGGATGCGCACGAGCTCATCTTGCACCACCATCACGGGATGGGGGCGCGATGTGGACACACTGCGCGCGGGCAACGTAACGTCGATACGCTCCGCCTTGATGCGCTCGCCTTGCTCCGAGGCGACAACGCCCTGGAGAATCGATTCGAGTTTGGCTTCGACTTTGGCGCGCACGCCGTTCACCGCTTGGCCAGCTTTGGGCTTTTGCTCGGCCGTCATGGTTGCAAGGTGACGCATCAGCCCCGTGAGCACGCCTTTTTTGCCAAGCGCTTCGACGCGAAATTGCTCAAGTTCCGAAGAGGTTTTGAGCTCTTCGAGCTGAGAAAGAAGTTTAGATTCTAAGGCCGCAGCCTCATCCTGAAACGTTGAAAGCGGATCCGACATGAGCCCTCATTTTTAGCACAAAAACCACCAATAAGTCAGTTCCAGCTACCAAGTATCCAGGTACCACCACGCACCTACCCGTCCCCAAGGGGACGGGTACCAAAGTTTCATAGGAGAAAACGAAGGAAAAATGGATCGGTACCTGGATACTTGGTAGCTGGAACTTTGGGGACGGGTAAGCGGAGCGATGGCCGTCTTGGGGCGGGTAAGCGGAGCGATGGCCGTCTTGGGGCGGGTATGGATTTATTTTTGGGCATAAAAAAACCCCGCTCTACATTTTGGTGTAGAGCGGGGTTTTGGTTTTTTAGAACTTAGTTCGCGCTTTTGGCGGCTTGCGTGATCGCAGCGAAACCTTTGGGGTCGCTCACAGCGAGGTCAGCAAGAACTTTGCGGTCGATCTCGATGCCCGACTTTTTGAGGCCGGCGATCAGAGCCGAGTACGAAAGACCGTTGATGCGGGCTGCAGCGTTGATACGCTGGATCCACAGACCACGGAAATCGCGCTTTTTAGCTTTGCGGTCGCGGAACGCGTAGTTCAGCGAGCGGTTGAGAGCTTCGGCCGCTTTTTTGAACGAACGGCTTGCCGAGTTACGGAAACCTTCGGTCGCATTAAGCACCTTTTTGTGACGTTGACGTTGTTTAGAACCACCTTTTACTCTTGGCATACTCTTTTATCTCCTGAGAATCCGACTTAGCCGTTAGGCAGCAGGCGGCCGACGCGTTGGACGTGGGTTGAATCGATGGTCGCACCTTCCGAGAGGCGACGCAGACGACGAGCACCTTTACCGGTGTTCAAGTGCCGCTTGCCGCTTTTTTTGCGTTTGATCTTTCCGTTAGCGGTTTTCGAAAGACGCTTTTTGGCACCGGAGTGCGTTTTAACTTTGGGCATTTCTTAGGTCTCCTTGCTGGATCGATGTTTCAGTTTAGCCTCCGTCAACCTACTAGGGCTGGGAAGGAATCGATCGATGCGCCAAACTGCCATTTTTATAAAGGGTTTACAAGATTAAAATAGAAAACCCGCAGATGCCTTCACAGGATCTACGGGTTTTTTGAGTTCAGAGAACGGGGGCTCAGCGCTTGATCGGCGCAGCACCCGGAGCAGCACCCGGCACGATGTTCGCAGCCGAAGGCAGCGTGGCGTTCGCGGGAGGCTTGGGCAGGCTCGCGATGAGGTGCCCGGCGGGCATCTTCTTGCCAGCCGGAATAGGACCAAGCGTGCACGAGAGGCGACGGCCTTCCATGCGCGGGGGAACTTCCAAGACGGCCGTATCATTAAGCTTTTTAAGGAAGTTGCTGAGAGTAACCCAGCCCACTCCAAGGTGTTCCATCTCGCGACCGCGGTAGAACACGATGAGTTTGACCTTGTTGCCTTCTTCGAGAAACTCGAGAGCCTTTTTCGATTTGTGATCCAAATCGTGACCTTCGGTTTTCGGGCGAATCTGGACTTCCTTGAGCTCGATCACGACCTGTTTCTTTTTCGCGACCTGAGCTTTCTTCTTCTCTTCGTACTTATGTTTGCCGTAATCCATGATCTTGCACACGGGGGGATCGGCTTTCTCGGCAACCTGCACGAGATCCAGTCCCAGCTCTTCGGCGAGGAGAACGGCTTTACGAATATCGAGAATCCCCAGCTGTTCGCCGTCCTTGCCGATCACTCGTACATAGGGTTTGCGAATCTGCCGGTTGATGTAGGGTTCGTTGGACTTTTGATTAAATGGTCTTTTCACGCGGGAAACATATCCTCCAAGGGGGTTTACGACAACTGCGGCTGCGGCAGCGCCGCGAGCTCATCGAAAAAGGCATCGAGCGAGATACCAAAGGATTTGGTGCCTTCGCGAGTACGAATGCTAACGGTTTGAGACTCCATCTCTTTGCCACCTACCACGATCATGTAGGGGACCTGGTGCTTTTGGTAAGCCTTGATCTTGTTGTTGATGTTGTCATCGCTGTCATCCAACACCGATCGGTAGCCCTTTTTCAAGGCCAATTCGTGAACTTCGCGAGCATAAGGGGCCGCATCGCCCTGAATGCTCATCACGGCGACCTGTTTGGGCATCATCCAAACCGGGAATTTGCCGGCGTAATGCTCGATCAGGATGCCAATAAAGCGCTCTAGGGACCCGGCGATCGCTCGGTGGATCATTACGGGGGTGTGCTCGACGTTGTCCGAACCCGTGTATTTGAGGCCAAAACGGTCGGGCATCGAGAAATCGAGCTGGATCGTGCCGCACTGGTGGGTGCGACCGATGGAGTCCTTGAGGTGGAAGTCGATCTTGGGTCCGTAGAAGGCCCCGTCGCCCGGATTGATCTTGTAGGGCTGGTCGGCGTGCCTCAGGGCCTCGGCGAGCGAAGCCTCGGCCTTGTCCCACACCTCTTCGGCGCCAATGCGCTTCTCGGGGCGGGTGGAGAGCTCGACGTGGTAGGTAAACCCAAAGGTCGAGTAGAAATGGCGGATCATCTTCAGCACGCGCAGAATCTCGCTCTCGATCTGCTGTACGGTACAGAAAATGTGCGCGTCGTCCTGCACGAAGCTGCGCACGCGGAAAAGGCCGTTCACCACGCCCGAACGCTCGTGGCGGTGCACGCGGCCGAACTCGGCGTAGCGAATGGGCAGGTCGCGGTACGAATGCTTGTCGTTGCCGTAAATGAGGCAATGACCGGGGCAGTTCATAGGCTTGATGGCAAAGTCGAGCTCGTCGACTTTGGTGAAGTACATGTTCTCGGCGTAGTTCGCGTAGTGACCCGACTTGTGCCAAAGCTCGTTGTTCATGACGAGCGGGGTGATCACCACCTCGAAACCGTTGAGACGGTTTAGCTCAGCCAGGTACTCTTGCACCTTGGCGTAGAGAAAAGCGCCGTTGGGGTGGAAAAAGGGCGAAGCGGGCGCCTCGGGGTGGAAGGAGAAGAGGCCCTGATCCACACCGATGCGGCGGTGGTCGCGTTTCTTGGCCTCTTCGAGCTGGTGCAGGTGGGCCTGCAGTCGCTCTTTGGTAGCAAAGGCGGTGCCGTAGATGCGCGTGAGCATCTCGTTCTTTTCGTCGCCGCGCCAGTAGGCTCCGGCGAGCTTCATAAGTTTGAAAGCCTTTACCCAGCCCGTGTGCGGCACGTGAGGGCCGCGGCAGAGGTCGAGCCAATCGCCTTGGCGATAGACCGTGACCACTTCAGTCTTTTGCTCGCGGCAGATGTCATTGATGAGCTCCATTTTGTAGAGCTCGCCCTCTTTTTTGAAATGTTCGAGGGCCTTTTCTTTAGGCCAGGTTTCGCGCACCAGAGGATAGCGCTCTTTGACGATCTTTTTCATCTCCGCCTCGATGGGGGCGAAGTCTTCGTCCTTGAAACCGCCGGGGCGGGACATGTCGTAATAAAAACCGTTTTCGATCACGGGACCGATGGTGATTTGGGTTTCAGGGTAGAGGCGTTTCACGGCCTGAGCCATGATGTGCGCGCAGGAGTGGCGCACAAGATCGAGCGATTCGTCGCTCTCAGCGAGAATCGCCTCAAACTTGCCTGCTGCAGGGATTTTCATCTGCAGGTCATAAGTGGAGTCTTCGCCCCGGAAACCGAGTACCGGCGTCTTGGCGTAAGGGTTGGCTTTGAGGTAGGCAGACCAGTTTTCAAAAGCCGCGCCGTCAACGGAGCGCGACTCATCACCAATAATCACGTCAATCATTCGGCTTTTTGTTCTACCACAACTTCGCGCTCACGACCAATACGGCGGAGCGACTCTACCGGGCGCAAACTCGACTCTACCCCACCCTTTTCGAGGTAGGTGTAGCCGGCGATCGCCTCTTCGTAGTGGCGCAGCAGCAGACGCGACTCACTCTTAGTGAGGTGCCCCTTTTCGAGGGCCTTTTCGGCCGACTCGCGCAAACGGCGCAGGAGAGAGAGACGATCGTACTCGAGGTAACCGAGGACCTCATTCACCGAGTCGCCCTCGACCACGTGGTCGATTTGGTAACCCGAGGGGGTCACAGAGACGTGCACCGAATCGGTGTCGCCAAAGAGGTTGTGCAGATCGCCCAGAATTTCCTGATAAGCACCGAGAAGGAACATGCCCACGTAGTAGGGCTCGCCATCTTTGAGCTTGTGCAGTTCAAGCGAGTTCTTGACGTCGTGCACGTCGATGAACTGATCCACCTTGCCGTCCGAGTCGCAAGTGAGGTCGAGAATGATCCCGCGCTCAGAAGGCTCTTCGCCGAGGCGGTGAATCGGCATGATCGGAAAAAGCTGATCCACGGCCCAAGTGTCGGGCGCCGATTGGAAGAGCGAAAAGTTGGAGTAGTATGACACGCGCAGGAACTGCTCGATGGAATCCATCTCGGGAGTGCGCTTTTTGAAAGCCTTGGCGAGTTTGTAGGCCTTGGTGCAGTAGGCCTGAAAGAGGCGCTCGATGAGCGCGCGCTGCTTGAGATTCAAAAATCCCAGCGAGAAGAGCGAGGTGGAGTCGTCGCGCATCTTGAAAACGTCCTGCACGCTCTCGTTGAAGTTCTTAGCGCCGAGATCCTGATACTCCTGAAAGAGCTTTTTGAGCAGGTCGTGCGATTGGTAATCCGTTTCGATCGGCTCTTCGCTGCACTTGGGATCGTGAATGCCGAGGATGTCGAACACAAGCACCGAGTGGTAGGCCACAAGTGCGCGGCCCGCTTCGGTGACGATGTGCGGATGAGGAACTTTCTTTTGATCGCAGATGTTCATCACCTGGTAGATCACGTCGTTGGCGTACTCCTGCAGGGAGTAGTTGATGGAGTTTTCCCAATTGGTTTGCGATCCGTCGTAATCGACACCAAGACCGCCACCCACGTCGAGGTAGTGCAGGTTCTTGGCGCCCATGTGATAGAGTTCGGCAAAGATGCGCGAGGCTTCCACAAGGGATTCTTTGATCGAGCGCAGCGCAGTGATCTGCGAGCCGATGTGAAAGTGCAAAAGTTCCAGCGAGGTCAAAAAGCCTTCGCGCTCGAGGTGCTCCAGCCCGGTGACGAGTTCGCGAGCCGAGAGGCCGAACTTCGAGTTGATGCCCGAAGACTCTACCCACTTGCCCGAACCGCGCGACTCGAGCTTGGCGCGAAAACCGATGCGCGGCTTGATGTTGAGGTTGCGAGCGGCTTCGATCACCAGGTCGATCTCGCTGTAGCGATCGATCACGATGATGATATTGCGGCCGAGCTTCTGCGCGAGCAGCGCTGTCTCGATGTACTCTTCGTCTTTGAAACCGTTACAGATGAGCAGCGCCTCGGGATTGTCCATCAGCGCGAGGGCCACTAGGAGCTCGGGCTTGGAGCCCGCCTCGAGTCCGAGATTGGTTTCGGCGCCGTAGCGAACGATCTCTTCTACGAGAAAGCGCTGCTGGTTGACCTTGATCGGATAAACACCGCGGTAGTTTCCGCCGTATTGGTATTCAGAGATGGATTTGTGAAAGGCCGAGGCCAAATCGCGAATACGAGATTGAACGATGTTCGGAAAGCGTACGAGGATCGGTGTGCGGGAGCCGCGTTCGATGAGATCGTCGACGAGCTCTTTGAGATCGACCGAGCCCAGATCCGGATCCCGCGAGGGATTTACCTGAACCGTGCCACGATCGTTGATTTTGAAGTATCCCGCTCCCCAATTGTCGATGTTGTAGAGCGCGGAACTTTTCTGCGTATTCCAGACGTCCATTGGACCAGTGTTCTAGTCTCAATCGCGTCAGGCAACAATGCTAATTGCAGCCAAAACCCGGGAAAAATGAGACGAGTGTGCGCCGCGTGGGTATAAATTCCCGGCGCGCGCTCACCGTCTCATTTTCAAGGCTGGGCTTACTTTTCAAAGCCAGCGGGTACGTAGTGATAAGCAGCATCCGAAGACGCGGTATCACGTTCACCACCCGTGCTAGCACAAGCGCCCAAAGTGAAGACCAATGCCATTGCCAACAACTTTTTCATAATTCCCCCTCACCTCTTAGACACATTCGGTGTCTTCTTAGGTTAAAACACTGACCGTAGTCGCGCCACGCAAAATACCCGTCACTTTTGACGAGTTTGAACGCAAACGCTTACGGGTTAAGTATCGGCCACCAATGACAAAAACTTGACTCCAGGGGAGGTTAAATTGAGCCCCCTAAAACGTTAAGATTGAATGAGGCCTTCATCGAATCTTAGCCAACTTAAACCGGCTCAGTTTGCTAGCCTATCTATATGGGAAGCCGTAATTTCAGCCTCTTTCTCCGCCTCGCTGGATCCTCTGTGGGGCTGCTTGTTCTTGGCGCCTGCGGCCTCACCTTCAATCCCGTGCACATGCCTGTGGTCGAAGCCACGGCGCAGCTTCTATCGCCTTCCATCACCTCCAAAGCCGTTGCCCGCATGAGCCTCAATTGCGGCTCGGCCACTGAGTACTGGCTCATCGAATCTTCACAAATCATCGCCCTCGGCAAAGTGCCGGCCACCTACGCACCGCTGGCCACCGACACCGGCTGGATCAGCTGCCCGAGCGGAGATTTCTCGACGAATTTCACCCTGCCGCTCACCAACAACGGCGTGAACACCGTGCACGCCTTCTTTAAAACAGGCTCAGACCTCTACAAACACAGCGAAACCTTCGCGGTGCGCTCGCTCGCCACAAGCACGAATCCGTATTTTGCCCTCAACGACGAGCCCCAGGAGTACGAGGGATTCATCGACGTCGACGGTTGCATGATGACTTGCTCAGGAGAACTCATCAAACTCGACAATGGCTACGCCCTCGTGCGCCCCGGTTTTTCGTCCACTCCCCTCGAAGTCAACGGCAAGGTCACCTTCTATGACCGCAGCATGAGCAAAACCTTTGAATACGCCGGCGACGAGGATTGGGACATGCTTGGCCAAAGCGGTGTCGTTCCACTCAAAAACGGTCTTGTCGTGGTGCTCTCGCGCTGGGACGTTGTGAACGGCATCATGGGCTCGGGTTCGGCCATCTTCCTCGACACTAAGAATCCCACCTCGCCCTTTCTCTTTAGGATTGCAGGCAATGAGGTGAATGACCAGATCGGCCGCCATGGCGCCGTGGAGCTCTCATCGGGCCTCGTGGCCATTCGCTCAGGCAATGACAATGTGGGCGGCGATAGCCGCGGCTCCGTGATCTTTGTCGACCCCACCAAACCCTCATCGCCCGAAGTCTTCCGTATCAACGGCGACGAAGACTTCGATTATCTCGGTCAAAACAAGGTGATCGAACTCTCTACAGGCATCGTGGTGATTGCCACGATGAGCGACCACGTCGGGGAGGCACCCTGCGCGGCTCCGCAATTTTTGTGAACCCCTCGAACCCCTCGTCGCCGGAACTTTTCCGCATCAACGGCGACAACGACTCGGACGCGCTGACAAGTTCCGCCGTCGTCGAGCTCAGCGGTGGTCTTGTTGCCATCGCCTCTTCGCAAGAACAAGTGGGCGCTACCGTGAACGCCGGCTCCGTGAAATTCATCGACCCTTCGAACACCTCCTCACCGCTGGTCTTCGAGATCACCGGTAGCACTACGGGCGATGGCCTCGGCGTAGAAGTGATGGAACTGACACAGTCAGGACTTGTGGCGATCCGCGCGCCCAACTTCCAAATTTCAGGCACCGCGCGCGGCAAAGCGATCTTTGTAAATCCCGAGACTCCCTCCACCCCCGTGGTCTTTGAAATCGCCGGCAACGAGGCGAACGATCACATCTCCTCGGGCGGCATCTTTGAACTCAGCTCGGGAATGATCGCCGTATCGAGCCCCAGCGACTCGGTGGGCGGCACGGCGCGAGGCTCGGTAAAATTCCTCAATCCCTCGACTCCCGTCACGCCTGAAGTCTTTGAGCTCACCGGCACGGTGGACAACTCTTATTTTGGGGCCGGCAACCAAGTCGGCAAACAAGGCGTCGTGGAACTCACCGATGGCCTTGTAGCGATCACGAGCTACAGCGATGCCACCACGGGCACGCAGCGCGGCTCGGTGCGCATTGTGAATCCGGCCCTGGCCTCGAGCCAGCAAATCCACGCCTTCTACGGAGCCCTCGACCAAGACTCGCTGGGCTACGGCGGCGTACAGATGATGAAATCGGGTTACCTTAGCATCGCCAGCCCCTACGCTTTCGACACGGGCCTTGAAAACGGCCTGCTCCAGTTTGTGGAACTCGACACCTTCACGATTGCCATGGAATTTGCGGGCACCGAACTCAGTGAACGCCTGGGCATGCTCAATGCCTCGACCACCCTGCCAAATACTGTGGACATCTCCACACGGCTCATCGCCATCAACAACTTCAACTATGGCAGCGCCTTTGCCAACTACGGTCGCGTGAGCTTTATCGACCCTTCGCAGCCCTCGAGCCCCGCGCTTTTCGACGTCACAGGCGCGCAGGCTAACGACAAGATCGGTGCCGAGAACCGCGCCTATGCAGAATTCTACCTCTTCGGCTCAGGCGCTATCGAAGTGACGGGCATCGCCGGCGCCGGACAAGCGTATTTACTGCCTTCGGATTATAATCAGTAAATGACTTCTACAGAGCTTCTACCCATTAAGGAACATGCGAAATTCATGACGTCACGCCAAAGGCTTGAGAGCACCAACTTCCATATAAACACTATTTTTCGAGGGTTTTGTTTCGCGATGCTCTTGGGAGCCTCTTCGGCAAACGCCACCGTAGTCTCTCGCTGTGTATACGCTCTGAAAATTCTTAAATTGGCCTTAATGGGCATTCCCGCTGACGAAACCACATTGACGTCGATCAACCGTGTTCAAAAATTGGGCCCAGTGACCGGAGGCAACTATTCCACTCGTCACGAAGAGTTGTACCAAGTGGCCCGGAAACGGATCTTCTCCAACCGGGAACTGTATCCGCCTGACTCGCCCACTGAGCGCATGCGTGTTGCCTTAGCACAAACCTTCGCCTCGCCCGAGGCTACCGACTTTGCAACGATTCAGCAGAATTTCGCGACCGCGTTAGCGCAGCACCATCTCGGGACAAGTCGGGATCCTTACGATCATCCCCTCGTTGAGAAACTCGCACCCGAATTTGTCGATCTGCAAACCCTATGGTTTCAACGGGAATCTCCGGAGGCGATGTGGAAGCTGGAAACGAGGTTGCGCAAGGATCGGGGCGAAAGGCGCCGGGCCGTGGCCGCGGTTACCGGCATCGCCCTCTTGATCCCAGTATATCTCGCCGTGGTGCCTCGGCATAAAAGCATTGATCCTGAAGTACAGCGCGCCATCGATCAAGCGGTTGAACTCGAGAAAAAATTCCAGGACGCCCAAGCGCATCCTGGGAACTACACCACCGAAGAACTCAATGAGATGAGAGAGGCCATGAGCCGACTCATCCCTATCCTCAAAAAGACCGAGTCCAAGGGCGGATCTTAGAGGCACCGGTGTCGGCACAGTGGCGGTGGCAGCACACGCTTAGAAGCTTTCTTCGGATTATAATGGGCAAATGACCATGAGATTGTGTCCTCCGACCCTTACACCCCGCCCAACAACAGCATGCTTGCGGTGCTCAGAAAAACCTTCGCCACGCCCGAACCCCCGGCGGACTTTCAGACGCTCTTTCAAAAATTCAACAGGGAACTTTCTCAAATTGCCACCTACCCCAACATCAGCCTTTACGTAGTCCCAGACGTCGAAAAACTCGCCCCGGAATTTCTCGACATGCTCACCATTCGCAATCAACACCGCGACCCCGAAATCATGGCGGCGACAGAGAAAAGCTTGATCAGAGCTCAACACGGCCGACGTCGGATCGCGCTCGCCGCTGCCGCCTTAGCCATTCTCATTCCCAACTACCTTTATATAAAGCACAAAAGTGACGATGTTCAGCGCACCGTTCAAGAGACAAAAGAGCTGATTTGGAAGATGAACGACGCCGAAGAACACCCGGAAAAGTACAGCCCCGAAGAAGAAGAAAAGATGGTCGAAGAGTACAAGCGCCTCATTCCCAAACTGCAAAAACACTTGCCCAAGTGAAGTGAAGTCTAGTCGACGACGTAGTGAACGCCGACCGAGTGGCGTCGGCGTATCGCCGCATAGAGAATCAGCGTCGCAACCAGGGCGCCGTGGCGAAGCTTCAAGAGCTCGGGCGTGATGCGCGAACGCTTGTAAAAAGATTCCGTCTCGTTGCGCAAATCCGTGAGAATTTTCTGCGCGCGCCTTAGGCGCCACGGAGAGCGCACAAGGCCCACGTAATTCCACAGCGTATGGCGCAGCTGTTCCCAATCCTGCAAAATGAGCGCCGGATCGGGGTCTTCGGCGCCAGCCATCCACGCGCGCGGTACAAAGTCGTGGCGGCGCAGTTCATGAATTTCTGCAATGACCGCCGTGGCCGCGCGCTCGCCAAAGTAGAGCGCCTCGAGCAGTGAGGTGGAGGCGAGACGATTTGCGCCGTGCAGGCCCGTACAAGCCGCCTCACCGGCCGCCCAGAGACGAGGCACGCTGGTGCGCGCCGTGGTGTCTGTCCAAATGCCGCCAATGGAATAATGTGCCGCCGGAACGACGGGAATGAGATCCGCGCCCGCATTCAAATCGTGCGACTTCAGCAGCGCATCGATGGCAGGGAACTTTTCGGAGAAATTTTCAATGCCGCGCAGGTCGAGCCACACGTGGGGGCGCTGCGACTTGAGCATCTCATCGTGAATGGCGCGCGAGACCACGTCGCGGGGGGCGAGTTCGTCGACAAAGCGCTCGCCCGACTCGCTCAGAAGTTTGGCACCGGCGCCGCGCAGGGCTTCGGTGAGCAGACGGCGCGGCTGGTGCGGAATGTACAAGCAAGTCGGATGAAATTGTTCAAATTCCATGTGCAGGATCTTTGCCCCTGCACGCTGTGCAACGGCGATGCCCGCGCCCACCGACGAGGTGGGGCCTGAGGCGTGATAGTAGAGATGCGAATAGCCGCCCGTGGCGATGAGCGTGGCCGCCGCGACGAGGGGGATGATTTCGTTTTGCTTGCCGCCTGAACCATCTTCAAGCAGCAGCACGTAGGCACCCATGACTTCGGTCTTGCGATAGGCGCAAGCCGGATCCTCGGCGTTGCGGTCGCTCAAGAGCAAATCCACCAGAGCGCCGCGGATGGTTTTGATATTCGGGTGCGAGTCCACCTGACGGTCGAGCGCATCTTGAATGGAGCGACCCGTGGAATCGCGCGTGTGCAGAATACGCGCCGACGAGTGCGCAGCTTCGAGCACGAGCTCCTCTTCGCCGCCGCTGCCCACATCAAAGCCGACATTCAGTTTGTCGATGAGCCAGGATTGCACAAGTGCGGGCGCTTCGCGCGCCACGAGTTCCACAGTGCGAGGATTGTTGATGTGGGCACCGGCTTCAAAAATATCCCGGATCAGCACTTCAGGGTCGCCGGGCGCGCGATAGACAATGCCGCCCTGGGCCCACGAGGTGGCCGAGGTGCCGTCTTTGACGAGCACCACATCGAGTCCCGCCTCGGCGGCTTTGAGCGCAGCGAGTCCGCCGGCCAGCCCTCCGCCCAAAACGAGAAAATCGCAGGACATGATCTAGCCCTGCCCTTCAAAAAGTAGGTTCAGCGAAAGATCGGCCGAACGGTAGGAGTGTGTGAGCGCGCCCATCGAAATGCGTGAGACGCCGGGCAAAACGTAATCCGCGAGATTCGCAGGGTTAATACCGCCCGAAACTTCGATCGCGGCCTTTGCGCCCGCGTGCGCCGCCAAAAAGGGCATGAGCTCCGCGCGCAGCTGAGCCGGACTAAAATTGTCGAGCAAGAGACACTGCGCCCCCAGATCAAGCGCATCGCCAGCTTCGCTCCAAGTTTCGGCTTCGATCACCGCGTCGGGATGGCGCGCGATGACCTGGCGCAAATAGGGTTTCCATTCGCCGCGCAGTCGCAGCACCGGCTCTTTGTGATTTTCTTTGACCATGGGACGCTCCGCGAGCGAAGCCCGGTGTGCGTGACCTCCGCCGACAATGACGGCTTCGATTTCGAGATCGCGCCACAGCGGTGTGGTTTTGCGCGTGTGCAGAACTCGAGGCTCAGGCCATGCCTCTTGCTCCGCCGGACTCCACTGCGCGTAGGCCCGCTTCACGTTCTGCACACAGTGGTGCGTGAGCGTGGCGACGCCCGACCAGCGCTGCATGCCGTTGAGAAGCGAACGCTCCAAGGAGAGCGTCTCCGCAAGTCGCGCACGGCCCACGAGCACACGCTCGCGAGTGGCGACCGGCGTGCCGTCGCGCACAAGAGATTCGACGGTGAAGAGTCCGAGCTCGGCGAAAGCCTGCACCCACTTGGCGCCGCAAAAGATGAGATCTTCTTTGGCGATGATTTCAAAACGCAATTCGGGATTCACGCCTAGGTGCTGGGTGAGCTGGAGCGAGGCAAGATCCTTTTCGACATGGTCTTCGGCGAGCACCTCTTGGACCCGGGCCTTGAGGGATTGAAGCGAGTTCATAAGCGGATCAAGCCAGACTCAGCATGCGGGCGAGAGCCTCGCGGGCCGGTTCCTTGATTTCGGGGGGCATGGGCACGGGCGCCTCAGTATCTAGATGCCTGAGCGTGCGCAGCACCTTGTGCAGATCCACCATGTACATGGTCGGGCACAGCGAGCGGGTGAGCATCTCGACGCGTTTGTCGGGGTTCTCTGTCTGCAGGCGTTTGACCATGTTGAATTCGGTCGCCACAAAGACGAGAGACTTGGGAGGAAGATTTTTTACGTAATTCAAAATGAATTCCGTGGAGCCCGCCGCGTCGGCCAGTTGCACCACGTCTTCGGTGCACTCGGGGTGCACGACAACCTTGGCGCCCTCAAACTGATTTTTTACGAATTGCACATCGCGCGCGGTGAATTTCATGTGCACAGGGCAATGGCCGTTCCACAAGAGCACGCGCACGCCGTCGAGGCTATCCACGCCGCCATCGGGCTTGGAGGGGTACCAGACCTTCATCTCCTCGTCGCGCAGGCCCATGGCCTTGGCGGTGTTGCGCCCGAGGTATTGGTCGGGGAAAAAAAGCACCAGATCACCCTGCTCAAAAGCCCAGTCCATGACTTTGGTGGCGTTCGAAGAGGTACAGACCACGCCGCCGTGCTCGCCGGTAAAGGCCTTCAGAGGGGCGTGGGAGTTCATATAGGTGACAGGGACCATCTTGCGGCCCTGGTAGTCGGCGCGAGTCGTGATCAGGCGCCAGGACTCGGCCACCGAGTCCATAGGGGCCATGTCGGCCATCGGGCAGCCAGCTTCGGGTTCGGGGTGGAAGACCTTTTGGTCGTCGCGGCAGAGGATCGCAGCCGATTCGGCCATGAAGCGAACGCCGCAAAACCCGATATATTTCACGTCGCTAGCCTCGGCCGCCGCCTTGGCAAGACCGAAGGAATCGCCGATGCGATCCGCGATTTCCACGATGCCGTGGCGCTGATAGTGGTGCCCCAAAATCATGGTCGAGGGGCCCAGGCGCTTTTTCTCTTCAAGGATCGCCGCCTTGAGGCTTTCGGTGGTTTCCACGCAGCCTCATTTAGAAGACCCGGCGCGCCACATCAAGCAAGATCCGTGCGGGGTTAGGCGCCAAGGCACTTATTGCAGATACCTCTGCAATAAG
>Ga0247823_10001288_pt1 | contig 20893 bp, 16 predicted proteins | sample 13C_PalmiticAcid_2_FD_192426 | JGI IMG/M metagenome (GOLD analysis project Ga0247823, IMG submission 192426) | Soil microbial communities from agricultural site in Penn Yan, New York, United States - 13C_PalmiticAcid_Day30 | ecosystem: Environmental > Terrestrial > Soil > Agricultural land... | reverse complement strand
CCGCGAACTCGGGCCTGGGCTACGCGATCCTGCGCGCGCAGCGCTTCCTGCAGACGGACACGATCTTCGCCGGGATCATCGTCATCGGCCTCATCGGCCTGGTGACGGACCAGCTCTTTCGCCTGGCGCACCGCCGCGCCTTCCCCTGGCTGTACTTGAAGGGCTGAATCCATGACCACCCCGCACAAGATCGCGATCCGCGACGTGTTCAAGCGCTTCGACGGCGCGCCGGTGAACGCGCTGGAAAACATCAACCTGGACATCCGCGCCAACGAGTTCGTCACCTTCGTGGGCGCCTCGGGCTGCGGCAAGTCCACCCTGCTGCGCACCATCGGCGGGCTCGAAGTGCAGACCCAGGGCGAGCTGCTGGTGGACGGGCAACCCGTGGCCGGCCCGGGCATCGACCGCGCCATGGTGTTCCAGCACTACAGCCTCTACCCCTGGATGACGGTGTGCCAGAACATCAAGTTCTGCCGCCAGCTGGCCGCGCACACCGAGGGCCGCACCTCGTCGGACGTGGAGGCCGCCGACGGCCGGGCCGACGCGCTGCTGCGCCTGATGGGCCTGGAGACCATGGGCCACGCCTGGCCCAACCAGCTCTCGGGCGGCATGCAGCAGCGCGTGGCGATCGCGCGCGCGCTGATGGGGCGGCCCGACATCGTGCTGATGGACGAGCCCTTCGGCGCGCTGGACGCGCAGACGCGCGAGGTGATGCACGACCTGATCCGCTACGTGCACAAGCTGGAGAAAGCCACCATCGTCTTCGTCACGCACGACGTGGAAGAGGCGCTGTACCTGGGCGACCGCGTGGTGCTGATGGCACCGCGCCCCGGCCGCATCGACACCATCTACGAGGTGCCCTTCGGTGAGCTGCGCACGCAGGACCTGAAGCACGCGCCCGAGTTCGTGCGCCTCAAGCGCGACATCCTGGACCGCATCCGCGAGACCTCGGGCATGAAGACCGACCTGGAGCAGCTCCAGCGCATGACCGGCCACACCGCCTGAACTTTGGAAGCACCCCACATGAACACCCCCCTCAAAGACAACCCGGTGGACGCCCCTGCGTTCTGGCAAGGCTTTCCGGCACCCGCGCTCGCCGGCGTGGACACCCAACAGCTGATGTGGAGCGAGATCGTGCCCGGCGGCAGCCACTGGGGCTGGCGCCTGCCGCGCGGCAGCGCGATCCGCTTCGTGGCGCTGGAAGCCGGCGCGAACGTCAGCCTGGTGCTCTACAGCGCGCAGGAAAAGCTGGAGCGCTACAACATGCCCGACTCGCTCAAGGCGCAGCACACCGCGCACTACACGCGCGGCCATGTGCTGATGAGCGACATGGGCCGCAGCATGGCCAGCTTCACGGCCGACAGCCTGGGCTGGCACGACCCGCTGGGCGCGCTGCTGGACAGCGAGCTGATGCAGCAGAAGTACGGCGAGAAGCGCTACGAGGCGCACCGCAACGCCATGCACCGCTCGGGCAAGGACGGGCTGCTGATCGAGATCGGCAAATACGGCCTCTCCAAGCGCGACCTGATCGCGCCGGTGAATCTGTTCAGCAAGGTGGGCGTGGACGCGCAGGGTCGCTTTGCCTTCGTGCCGGACCACGCCAAGGCCGGCGACTTCGTGGAGCTGCGCTTCGACATGGACGTGATCGCCGCCATCAGCACCGCCCCGCACGGGCTGGACCCCGCACCCACCTACGCACCGAAGAAGGTCGGCCTGCTGGCCTGGCGCTGCGGCGCCGCCCCGGCCGACGACGTGTGCCGCGCCTTCCGCCCCGAGAACGCGCGCGCCCTGCACAACACCGACCTGCTGTACCTGTGAGGGAGACGACCACCATGACGACCACCGCCACCGACATCCGCCTGCAGGAAAGCGCGCTCGATCCCGCGCACGCCGTGCTGAACCAGCGCCACCCGGCGGGCGAGCCCATCCTGTTCGAGGTGAAGCACGGGCAGACGCTGCGCATCGTGGACCTGGAGGGCAACCAGGCCGCCGACGTGCTGTTCTACAACCGGCACGACCCGGCCGAGCACTACAGCGCCACCGACACCATGCAGCGCCAGGGCGGCATCTACCTCACCACGGGTTCGGTGATCCGCAGCAACGACGGCAACCCCATGCTCACCATCGTGGCCGACACCTGCGGCCGGCACGACACGCTGGGCGGCGCCTGCGCGGCCGAGAGCAACACGGTGCGCTACGCGCTGCAGAAGAAGTACATGCACAGCTGCCGAGACAACTACCTGATCGCCCTGCAGCACGCCGACGTGGGCCTGGGCAAGCGCGACCTGGTGCCCAACATCAACTTCTTCATGAACGTGCCGGTGACGGCCGAGGGCGCGCTGAGTTTCGAGGACGGTGTCTCCGGCCCCGGCAAGTACGTGGAGATGCGCGCCGAGATGGACCTGTGGGTGCTGATCAGCAACTGCCCGCAGCTCAACAACCCCTGCAATGCCTACAACCCCACGCCCATCCAGCTGCTGGTGTGGGACTGAGCCCACCCTTCTGAACCCCATCGCCCCGGGACGGCCCGGGGCGCCAAGACACCTCTGCAGGACGGCCTGCATCCGGAGACCCCCTCATGTTCAGCAAGGTCCTGATTGCCAACCGCGGCGCGATTGCCTGCCGCATCATCCGCACCCTGAAAGCCCTGGGTGTGCGCAGCGTGGCCGTGTACTCCGAGGCCGACGCCCAGGCCCGCCACGTGCGCGAGGCCGACGAGGCCTGGCTGCTCGGCCCGGCGCCGGCGGCCGAGAGCTACCTGCGCGCCGACCGCATCCTGCAGATCGCAAAGGATTGCGGCGCGCAGGCCATCCACCCAGGCTACGGTTTCCTGTCGGAGAACCCGGCGTTCGCCGAGGCCTGCGAGGCGGCGGGCATCGCCTTCATCGGCCCGGCGCCGCAGCAGATGCGCGCCTTCGGCCTGAAGCACACGGCGCGCGATCTCGCGCAGGCGCGCGGCGTGCCGCTGTTGCCGGGCTCGGGCTTGCTGCTCGACCTGGCGCAGGCCACGGCCGAGGCGGCGCGCATCGGCTACCCGGTGATGCTCAAGAGCACGGCGGGCGGCGGCGGCATCGGTATGCGGCTGGTGTGGAACGAGGCCGAGCTGCGCGACGCCTTCGAGTCCGTGGGGCGGCTGGCGCAGGCGAACTTCAAGGACGCGGGCCTGTTCCTGGAAAAGTACGTGGAGCAGGCGCGGCACATCGAGGTGCAGGTGTTCGGCGACGGCGCGGGCGGCGTGATCGCGCTGGGCGAGCGCGACTGCTCGGTGCAGCGGCGCAACCAGAAGGTGATCGAGGAAACCCCGGCGCCGGGCCTGAGCGACGCGCAGCGCACCGAGCTGCACGCCACTGCCGTGCGGTTGGCGCAGGCGGTGAACTACCGCTCGGCCGGCACGGTGGAGTTCGTGTACGACGCGGCGAACGGTGAGTTCTACTTCCTGGAGGTGAACACGCGCCTGCAGGTGGAGCACGGCGTGACCGAGCAGGTCTGCGGCGTGGACCTGGTGGCCTGGATGCTGCAGCTCGCGGCCGGCGACCTGCCGCCGCTGGCCACGCTGCAGCCGGTGCCGCAGGGCGCGTCCATCCAGGTGCGGCTGTACGCCGAAGACCCGGCGAAGAACTTCCAGCCCAGCGCGGGCCTGCTGACCGACGTGGTGTTCCCGCCGCGCGCGCGGGTGGACAGCTGGGTGGAGCGCGGCACCGAGGTGCCGGCCTGGTACGACCCCATGCTGGCCAAGCTGATCGTGACCGCCAACACGCGCGAGCAGGCCCTGGCGCAGCTGGAAGACGCGCTGGACGCGACCCGCCTGGCCGGCATCGAGACCAACCTGGGCTACCTGCGCCAGGTGGTGCGCGACCCGGTGTTCCGCGAAGGCCGGCAGGTGACGCGGTTTCTCTCCACCTTCGAGTTCAGGCCGCGCACCATCGACGTGCTGGAGCCCGGTGTGCAGACCTCGGTGCAGGACTGGCCGGGTCGCCAGGGCTACTGGGCCGTGGGCGTGCCGCCGAGCGGGCCGATGGACGCGCACGCGCACCGCATGGCCAACCAGCTGGTGGGCAACGCCAGCGATGCGGCGGCGCTGGAGATCACGCTGGCCGGGCCCACGCTGCGCTTCAACGTGGCCACGATGGTGGCGGTGACGGGCGCGCCCGCGAAGCTCACGCTCAACGGGCAGCCGGTGCCGATGTGGCAGGCGATCGCGGTGCCGGCCGGCGCCACGCTGGCGGTGGGCCGCTGCGAGACCGGGGTGCGCCTGGCGCTGGCGGTGGCCGGCGGGCTGGACGTGCCGCTGTACCTGGGCAGCCGCAGCACCTTCACGCTGGGCCAGTTCGGCGGCCACGCGGGGCGGCACCTGCGCACGGGCGATGTGCTGCACCTGGCGGATGCGCCGGCATCGGTCGAGGCGCAGACCATGAGCGAGTACGTGCTCGCGCCCGAGTACACGAACCACTGGGACATCGACGTGCTCTACGGCCCGCACGGCGCGCCGGACTTCTTCACGCCCGAGGACATCACGGTGTTCTTCGGCACCGACTGGAAGGTGCACCACAACAGCAGCCGCACCGGCGTGCGCCTGATCGGGCCGAAGCCGCAGTGGGCGCGCAGCGACGGCGGCGAGGCCGGCCTGCACCCGTCGAACATCCACGACAACGCCTACGCCATCGGCTCGATCGACTTCACCGGCGACATGCCGGTGATCCTCGGGCCCGACGGCCCGAGCCTGGGCGGCTTCGTCTGCCCCGCCGTGGTGCTGCACGACGAGCTGTGGAAGCTGGGCCAGCTGCGGCCGGGCGACACGGTGCGCTTTCACCGGCGCGCGGGCTCGCCGGCCAGCCCCATCCTGGACGACCACGCCGCCGAGGGCGAGCGCCCGCGCCGCGTGGTGCGGCAGGCGGGCGACCGCAACGTGTTGATCGAGTTCGGCCCACTCACGCTGGACCTGGAGCTGCGCATGCGCGTGCAGGCCCTGCTGGAGGGCCTCAAGCGCAAGCACCTGGGCGGTGTGATCGACCTCACCCCGGGCATCCGCTCGCTGCAGGTGCACTTCGACCCCGCGCGCCTGCCGCGCGAGCAGCTGCTGCGCGTGATCGCCGAGGTGGACGACGCGCTGCCGCCGGTCGACGAGATGGTGGTGCCTTCGCGCACCGTGGTGCTGCCGCTCTCGTGGGACGACCCGCAGACGAAGCTCGCGATCGAGAAGTACATGCAGTCGGTGCGGCCGGACGCGCCCTGGTGCCCGAGCAACATCGAGTTCATCCGCCGCATCAACGGGCTGGACTCGATCGAGGACGTGTTCCAGGTCGTGTTCGACGCGCGCTACCTGGTGCTGGGCCTGGGCGACGTGTACCTGGGCGCGCCGGTGGCCACGCCGCTGGACCCGCGCCACCGGCTGGTGACCACCAAGTACAACCCCGCGCGCACCTGGACGCCGGAGAACGCCGTGGGCATCGGCGGCGCCTACCTCTGCGTGTACGGCATGGAAGGCCCTGGGGGCTACCAGTTCGTGGGCCGCACGCTGCAGATGTGGAACCGCTGGCGGCACGGCACGCCGGGCACGCCGTTCGAACAGCCCTGGCTGCTGCGCTTCTTCGACCAGATCCGCTTCGAGCCGGTGAGCGAGGACGCGCTGAAGGACATCCGCGTGCGCTTCCCGCATGGCGGGTATGCGCTGCGCACCGAGGACGGCACGTTCAGCCTGAAGGACTACCGGCGTTTCCTGGCCGAGAACGCCACCGCCGTGAGCGCCTTCAAGGCGAAGCAGCAGGCCGCGTTCGAGGCCGAGCGCGAGCGCTGGGCCGCCGCCGGCCAGGTGGACTATGCGAGCGAGGCCGACGTGTCCGCTGCGGGCGTGGAGGCCGAGATCGACCTGCCCGAGGGCGGCCGGGCGCTGGCCACCAGCGTGCCGGGCAATGTGTGGAAGGTGGCGGTGAGCGTGGGCCAGCAGGTGCAGGCCGGCGACGTGCTGCTGGTGATCGAGTCCATGAAGATGGAATTCAACCTGCTCGCGCCCGCCAACGCCACGGTGCACAGCCTGATGTGCGCGCAGGGCGGCGCTGTAGCCGCCGGGCAGAACGTGCTGGTGCTGATCGACGAAGCCGCTGTCTGAGCCCTTCCAAAAAATCCAAGGAGTCTTCTGCCATGTCCCTGACCCAACTGTCTTTCGACCTCGCCAGCCTGCAAGCCACCTACCGCGAAGGCACGGCCACCGTGCGCGAGGTGATCGCCGAAGCCCTGCGCCGCAGCGCGGCCGACGCGCACCACGCCTGGATCCACGTGCTGAGCGCGGCCGAGGTCGAGCCCTACCTCGCGCGCCTGGAGGGCCTGGACCCGGCCAGCCTGCCGCTGTATGGCGTGCCCTTCGCGATCAAGGACAACATCGACCTCGCGCAGGTGCCGACCACCGCCGCCTGCCCTGAATTCGTCTACACGCCGGACCAGGACGCGTTCGTGGTGCGCCAGCTGCTCGCCGCCGGTGCGGTGCCGGTGGGCAAAACCAACCTGGACCAGTTCGCCACCGGCCTGAACGGCACGCGCTCGCCCTACGGCGCGTGCCAGAACGCGCACGACCCGGCCTTCATCTCGGGCGGCTCCAGCTCGGGCTCGGGGGTGGCCGTGGCCGCAGGCTGCGTGAGCTTCGCGCTGGGCACCGACACCGCCGGCTCGGGCCGTGTGCCCGCGGCGTTCAACGGGCTGATCGGCCTCAAGCCCACACTGGGCCTGCTCTCGGCCTCGGGCGTGCTGCCGGCCTGCCGCTCGGTGGAAACACCGTCCATCCTCGCGCTCACGGCCGCCGATGCGCAGACCGTGCTGGGCGTGGCGGCCGCGTTCGACGAGGCCGATGCCTACAGCCGCCCTGCCCAGCCGCTGGGGGTGGACTTCTCGGGCGGGCCGTTCCGCTTCGGCGTGCCGCGCGACGAAGACCTGGACTTCTTCGGCAACGAGGCGGCGGCCGAGCTGTTCGCCGGCGCGGTGAAGCGCCTGGAATCGCTCGGCGGCACGGCCGTCACCATCGACCTCACGCCCTTTCTGGCCGTGGCCAGGCTGCTCTACGAAGGTCCTTGGGTGGCCGAGCGTTACGTCGCCATCCAGGGCTTCATCGATGCGCAGCCCGAGGCGGTGTTTCCGCCGGTGCGCAGCATCATCGAAGGCGGGCGCGGCAAGACCGCCGCCGAAGCCTTCGCGGGCGCCTACCAGCTCAAGGCGCTGCGCCGCGTGTGCGACCGCGTGTGGAGCGACGTCGACTGCCTGCTCACGCCCACGGCCGGCACGATCTACCGCATCGCCGAGATGCAGGCCGACCCGATCCGCCTCAACGCGAACCTGGGCCGCTACACCAACTTCGTGAACCTGCTGGACCAGTGCGCGGTGGCGGTACCGGCCGGTGTGCTCGCCGGCGGCGATGCGAAGGGCCTGCCCTGGGGCGTGACGCTGGGCGCGCCCGCACACCAGGACCTCGCGCTGCTGCGCCTGGCCGACCGGTTCCACCGCGCGCTCGGCGGCACGCTGGGCGCGACGGGCACCGACGTGTCGGCCACGCCCGCCTGCAGCGGCCTGCCGGGCGGTGAAGTGGGTGCGGCCGGCGCGGGCACGGTGCGCGTGGCGGTGTGCGGCGCACACCTCTCGGGCCTGCCGCTGAACCACCAGTTGACCTCGCGCGGAGCGCGGCTGGTGGACAGCCCGGCCTCGGCACCGGCGTACCGCTTGTACGCGCTCGCGGGCGGGCCGGTGCAGCGGCCCGGCATGGTGCGCGTGGCCGAGGGCGGCGCGGCGATCGCGATGGAGGTGTGGGAGCTGCCGGCGGCGCTGTTCGGCAGCTTCGTGGCCGGCATCCCCGCGCCGCTGGGCATCGGCAAGGTGAAGCTGGCGGACGGCAGCGAGCTGCCGGGCTTCATCTGCGAAGGCTCGGGCATCGAAGGCGCGACCGACATCACCGCCTTCGGCGGCTGGCGCGCCTGGCTCGCAGCGGGCGCGCCGCGCTGAACCTCCGCAGCGCAGGGATCACTAGGCCTTGTCGGGCATGGGGCGAAGGAGTCGCTCCATCCGGCATCCGTGATCCATTGCCAAATTTTTATGCCCATCCCTATTTCCCCAGGCTCAACCAGTTTCACTTCCCTTCCCGTAGACAACTCTGAGCCTTCGCTGCTCGACCTGGAAGCCCTTGTGGCCTCCACGATCAAGGCCAAAGACGATTTCACCCAATCGCGCCTGCCCAGTTCACCGTCTCACTATGGCTACTGGTTGCTGGCCGGCGCGTCGGGCACCGGCAGTGCCCTGTTGGCAGGGGGCTCGGCGGCCTTGGGCGTCAATCTTGCTGAAGAAATTCACGAATCGAACCACTCGTGGGCGTACACCAAACTCGAATCGATCGCGGCCCTGGGGGTGGTGGCCGTGCCCCTCTTTCCTGCCTTGGTTCTGGCCAAGCTCTGCAACGAAGCGGTGAGCAAGATCAACCACGACAACAAGCTCATCGAGAACGATCTGCAACGCGACATCGACGAGGCCTGCCAGTGCCTGGCCGATGCGGCCAGGGAGCTGCCACAGGTCGAGTTCGAGGAGCTTCTGAAGCGAAGCGTGGCTCCTTTGCCGTCGCTCATCGAGGCTTGCAACCAGGATCCGGACAAAGCCTCGGCGCTGGCGGAGTACCTGCTCAAAGCACAACAGTTGGCGCCACTCGGGCGCCTGGCCGACCTCGGCTGGCACCAGTGCCTCGCGGTCGGTGACGCGCTCCTGAAAGCCCTCAAGGCACCGGAGGACTTCATCGGCATGCTGGAAAAACATCCGGCCGCAGCGGCGGATGTGCTCGCAGTGCTCTGCATGGAGGCCAGCGCCATGATCGAGGATGCGCCCCCCAAGCTGGACGCCTACCTGCAGGACCACCCGGAGGTCGCCCGCCAGGCCTTGCTGGACCTGAAGGCGCGGGCCCAGAAATTCGACCTGTACGACCTGCCGTACCAGATCGAGCAAGGCCGGCTCGGGGGCATTGCGATGGCGATCGTGCGCCATGCCCAGTCGCTGGAAGCGCAACCCGAGCCGGACTGACGCGGTCCCTCGCGCCCAAAAAAAAGCCAGGCCCGAAGGCCTGGCTTTTTCATGGCTGAGCGGATCGATCAGCGCGGCGTGCGGCGCGCCATCGGGCGGGCCGGGCCGCCTTCGTTGCGGCGCGGGGCGAAGTCACCGCGCATGGCGCCGCGCTCGGCGTTGCCACGGTCGCTGAAGCCACCGCGTTGCTCGCCACCCTTGTCGCTGCGGCCGAAGCTGGAGAAACCGCCGGGCTTGCCGCCGGTGCGCGCGGGCGCGGCACCCCGGTCGCCGAAGCCACGGCTGGCCGGACGCGTGTCCTGGCGGTAGCCGCCCTGCTCGCCGCGGTTGTCGAAACGGTTGTTGTCGAAGCGGTTTTCCTGGCGCGGCTCGGCGCGGCCTTCGAAGCGCGGATCGAAGCGCGGGCCCGGACGGCTGTGGTCGGGGCGCGGCGCGTCGAAGCGGCCTTCAGGACGGCCTTCCGGACGGCCTTCGAAACGCGGGCCGCGCGGTGCGGGGCCACGGGCGTTGAAGTTGCTGCGGTCGGCATAGTTGCGATCGCCGCCACCACCGAAGCGATCACCACGGCCTGCGCCCGGGCGGCCACGGCCACCGAACTCGGGTTGCGGTGCGCGCTGGCGCGGTTCGAGGCCGGGCACGGTCTCGACGTTGATGCGCTGGCGCGTGTAGGCTTCGATGTCGCCGATCTTGCGGCGGTCGCGGAACTCGGCGAAGGTCACGGCCAGGCCGTCGCGGCCGGCACGGCCGGTGCGGCCGATGCGGTGCGTGTAGTCCTCGGCCTTCATCGGCAGGCCGAAGTTGAAGACGTGGGTGATGGTGGGCACATCGATGCCGCGCGCGGCGACGTCGGTGGCCACCAGGATCTGCACCTGGCCGGCGCGCAGCGCCATCAGGCGGCGGTTGCGCATGCCCTGGTTCAGCGCGCCGTGCAGCGCGACGGCGGCGAAGCCGGCTTGCTGCAGGTCGTTGGCGAGGCCATCGCATTCGATCTGCGTGCTGCAGAACACCACGGCCTGGTTGATGGTGGTGTCGCGCAGCCAGTGGTCGAGCAGCTTGCGCTTGTGGTCGGCGTGGTCGGCCCAGAACAGCACCTGCTTGATGTTGGCGTGCTGCTCCTGCGGGGTGTCGATCTGCACCTTCTGCACGTGCTTGCCGTTCTCGTGCATCACGCGCATGGCGAGCTGCTGGATGCGCGGCGCGAAGGTCGCGCTGAACATCATGGTCTGGCGGCGCTGGCTGGTGAGTTCGTTGACTTCGGCCAGGTCGTCGGAGAAGCCGAGGTCGAGCATGCGGTCGGCTTCGTCGACCACCAGGAACTGCACCTGGTCGAGCTTGAGCTGCTGCGAGCGCTGCAGGTCGAGCAGGCGGCCGGGCGTGGCGACCACGAGGTCGGCGTTCTGCAGGCGGGCGATCTGCAGCTGGTAGGGCATGCCGCCCACCACGTTGGCGATGCGCAGGCCGCGGCAGTGGCGCACGAGGTCGATGGCGTCGTGGGCCACCTGCTGCGCGAGTTCGCGCGTGGGACACAGGATCAGGGCGCCAGGCGTGGCGGCCTTGAAGTTGCGCGGACTGGTGGGGTCCTTGCGCTTGGGTGCCTTGGGCGGCGCTTCGCCACGGGCCAGGGCTTCGGCCACGGCGCGTTCGCGGTCGGCGCGTTCCTGGGCGTCGGCGGCGGCGCGCTGCTGCAGCAGGGTGTGCAGCACGGGCAGCAGGAAGGCGGCGGTCTTGCCGCTGCCGGTCTGACTGGAGACCATCATGTCGGCAAAACGCTGCTCGCCTTCGGCCAGCATGGCCTTGGGGATCACGTTGTTCTGCACCGTGGTGGGCTGCACGTAGCCGAGGTCGGCACAGGCCTGCACCAGCTCGGGCGCCAGGCCCAGCAGCTCGAAGCCGTTGGGGCCGGCGGGCTCGGTGGCTTCAACGGCCTCGACGGCCACAGGGGTGGAAATGTCTGCCTCGGTGTCGGCAGAGAGGATTTCGGGCGTGAATTCGCCGCGGGCTTCAAAAGAGTCGCTCATGTTCGTCCATGCGCCAAAGTGCGCAATTGATCGAATGCAAACGCTGAAGGGTCGGCCGGCCTTGCAAAGGCGGCAGCTCCGGGGGGCGTCGGATCCGTTCGTGGTTACAAAACATCAACCATCAAACGATCGACGCGCCATGGGTCACAGGGAGAAACGTGACACCGGGAGCGAAGGCCCCATCCTGCGGATGCGGGGGGCCTGGTGTGTGAGGCAGATGCACAAATCATCGCAGTTGCCTGCGAAGCCGCTGATTATGGCACGGATTCGGGAAAACCCCAACCCCTGATGCTCAGGGCAGGTTTTCGCGAAAGATGATCTGGCCGCGCACCGCCTCGACGCCGGTGAGCGCATCGCGCCCGTCGCGCAGGTTGGCGAAGATGCGCACGCAGGTGAGCATGGCGCCCTGCGGGTTCTGGCTGATGACGGCGTCCATGGTGCCGTCGATCAGCAGGGCCCGGGTGTCGGGCGAGAGGCCGTGGCCGATGAACACCACCTTCTGGTCGCGCCCGGTTTCCTTCAGGGCCCGGCCCACGCCGTCGGAGGCGCCGCCGATGTTGTAGATGCCGGCGAGGTCGGGGTACTGGTCGAGCAGCGTGCGCGTGAGGGCGTGGTTGCGCCCGGCGTCGTCGTGGCCTTCGCGCAGGCCCACGACCTCGATGCGCGGGAAGGACTCCTTGAACAGGTAGAGGAAGCCCATCTCGCGTTCTTCGTGCGCGCGGTAGCTCAGGCTGCCCGCGATCATGGCCACCTGCGCCGGGCGGTCACCGATGAAGCGCGCGATGAGGTAGGCCGCGGTGCGCCCGGCGGCGCGGTTGTCCAGGCCCACGTAGGCGGCGCGGCGCGCGCCGGAGAGGTCGGAGATGAGGGTGACGGTGTGCACGCCGCGCTCGGCCAGGGCATCGACGGCGTCGCGCACCAGCGGGTGTTCCAGTGCCATGAAGGCGATGCCGTCGGCGCGCGCGCCGTGGCGCAGCAAGGCCTTGGCCAGCACCTCGGGGTTGAAGCCTTCGACGAACTCCACCCGGCAGCGCACGTTGTAGGGCGTCCAGTGTTCCTGCGAGTAGCCGATGGTGTCGCCCAGCATGCGCAGGAAGCGGTTGCTGCCGGCCGGCAGCAGGAACACCAGTTGCATCGGCGGCGGCTGCAGGGCGGCGCGCACGTCGGCGTCGGGCAGGTACTGCAGCCGCTCGGCGGCCTGCATCACGCGCTCGACCGTGGCGCGGCGCACACCGGGGCGGCGGTTGAGCACACGGTCCACCGTGGCCGTGGAAACGCCGGCCAGCTCGGCGATGTCGGGGATGCGGGCGGCCTTGGACATGCGGAATATCAATCAAAAAACATCATTGAGAAAACTGGCAGACGGGCAGGACAAAAGATAACATCGATCCATATTCTGATGCATCAAGGCATCAAATCCAATCAAATAAAAGCAGGAGACAGCTTGCAGTACGAATTCGAGTTCGCCAGCGTGCTGGCGGCTTGGCCCCAGTTCCTGGAAGGTGCCTGGATGACGATCCAGCTGTCGTTCCCCGCGACGGTGCTGGGCTTCGTCATCGGCACCCTGTGCGCGATCGGCCGGCGCGGCCAGGTGCGCTGGGTGTCGCGGCTGTGCGGCGCCTATGTGGAGGTGATCCGCAACACGCCGCTGCTGGTGCAGGTGTTCCTGGTGTTCTTCGGTCTGGCCAGCCTGGGCTGGAAGGTCTCGGCCTTCACGGCGGCGCTGGTCTCGCTGGTGATCAACGTGGCGGCCTACTCGTGCGAAATCATGCGCGCCGGCATGGACTCGATCCACAAGGGCCAGCTGGAGGCAGCGGAGTGCCTGGGCCTCACGCGCCGGCAGGTCTACTGGCACGTGATCCTGCGTCCCGCGATGGAGAAGGTGTACCCGGCGCTGACCAGCCAGTTCGTGCTGCTGATGCTGGCGACCTCGATCACCTCGCAGATTTCGGTGGAGGAGCTCACGGCGATCGCCGCGCGCGTGCAGTCCGAAACCTTCCGGCCCTTCGAGGCCTACATCCTGGTCGCGGTGGCGTACCTCGCGCTGTCGCTGCTGATGCGCGTCGGCCTGTGGCTGTTCGGCCAGGCCGTGTTCACGCGCAAGCGCCGCCTGGGCGCCGGTGGAGCATCCCGATGATCGAAGGCGGATTGAACCTGTACCACCTGCAGCTGCTGGGGGTGGGTGTGCTGTGGACGCTGTGCCTGTCGGTGATCGCGTTCATCGGCGGCGGCCTGGTGGGCGGCGCGGTGGCGCTGTGCCGCATCAGCCCGGTCAAGGCGGTGCGCTGGGCGGCCATTGCGTGGATCCAGCTGATCCAGGGCACGCCGCTGCTGGTGGTGTTGTTCGTGTGCTATTTCGGCCTGAGCATCATCGGCCTGGAGCTGCCGGGCCTGGTGGCGGCCAGCATCGCCATGGTGATCTACGTCAGCGCCTACCTGGGCGAGATCTGGCGCGGCTGCATCGAGTCGGTGCCGCGCACGCAGTGGGAGGCGGCCGAGTGCCTGGCGCTGTCGCGCTCGCAGCGCATGCGCCTGGTGGTGCTGCCGCAGGCGCTGCGCATCGCCACGCCGCCGACCGTGGGCTTCATGGTGCAGATCGTGAAGAACACCTCGCTGGCCTCCATCGTCGGTTTTGTCGAGCTGGTGCGCGCCGGCCAGCTGATCAACAACTCCATCTTCCAGCCGTTCCTGATCTACCTGATCATCGCGGCCCTCTATTTCGCCATGTGCTTCCCGCTGTCGGTCTGGAGCCGCCGACTCGAACAGCGCCTGCACTTCGGCAACCGCATTCCCAGCGAGACATGAAAGAAGCCCCCTCCATGACCCCGGTCGTCGAACTCAAGGACGTGCACAAGCGCTTCGGCGCGAACCAGGTGCTCAAGGGCGTGTCCTTCGCCATTCCCAAGGGCCAGGTCACCGCCATCATCGGCAAGAGCGGCTCGGGCAAGAGCACGGCGCTGCGCTGCATCAACCGCCTCGAAGTGATCGACGACGGCAGCATCCAGGTGTGCGGCCACGCGGTGCACGACGGCGGCATCGACCTGCGCCGCCTGCGCATGGACGTGGGCATCGTGTTCCAGAGCTACAACCTGTTCCCGCACCTGACGGTGGAGCAGAACATCACGCTGGCGCCCAAGGCGGTCAAGGGCCTGTCGGCCGCCGACGCCCGCGCCATCGCCGAGCGCACGCTGCGCCAGGTGGGGCTGGCCGAGAAGGCCCAGGCCTACCCCGAGCAGCTCTCGGGCGGGCAGCAGCAGCGCGTGGCGATCGCGCGCTCGCTGGCCATGGAGCCGCAGGTGATGCTGTTCGACGAGGTCACCTCGGCGCTCGACCCCCAGCTCACCGGCGAGGTGCTGCGCGTGATCGAGCAGCTGGCCGAAGGCGGCATGACCATGGTGCTGGTGACGCACGAAATGGAGTTCGCCGCGCGCGTGGCCGATTCCATCATCTACATGCACGAGGGCAAGGTCTGGGAGACCGGCCCCGGTGCGATGTTGCGCGATCCGCAAACGCCGGAGCTGCGCGAATTCCTCTCGCACGGGCTGTGAGCGAACGCCTTTTCTTTTCCCCTTCCCTTTCGACAACCAACGGAGACACACCATGACCGCTTCCCGCATCCTGCGCCGCACCGTGATCGCCGCCGCCCTGGGCGCGCTGTGCCTGCCCGCCCTGGCCGACCTGGCCGAGATCAAGGCGGCCGGCAAGATCCGCATCGCCATCGACCTGAGCGCGCCGTTCTACGGCTACGTGGACGACAAGGTGAACCCGGCCGGGTCGGACGTGGAAGCCGCCCAGCTGCTGGCCAAGGACCTGGGCGTGCAGCTGGAGATCGTGAACTCGACGAACTCCGCGCGCATCCCCAACCTGCTGTCGAACAAGGCCGACCTGATCATCTCGTCGCTGTCGATCACGCCCGAGCGCCAGAAGGCGGTGGACTTCTCGATCCCCTACGGCGCCATCCAGGCCGCCGTGGGCGCGCCCAAGGGCCTGAAGATCACCGGCATCGACGACCTGGCGGGCAAGACCGTGGCGGTCACGCGCGGCGGCCCGCAGGACAAGATCGTCACCGAGCGCGCACCGCAGGCCAAGGTGGTCCGCTTCGACGACGAAGCCGCCTCGATCACCGCCGCCGCCAGCGGCCAGACCGACATCGTGGCGATCACGCCGCCCATCATCGCCGCCATCGCCAAGCGCGCACCGGCGCGCGAGTTCGAGGTGAAGTTCATCCTGCAGTCCTACCAGCTGGCCGTGGCCATGCGCAAGAACCAGCCCGACCTGATGAACTGGGTCAACGGCTGGGTCAAGACCAACCTCGCCAACGGCAAGCTCAACGACATCCACGTCAAGCACGCCGGCGTGCCCATCCCCAAGGAAATCATCGACGGCGCGAAGTAAATCCCGCCGTTGTTCCGTCCGCATCCGCACCTGAGAGAGATCCCACAATGAGTCGCCATTTCGGAGAAATCCGCCAGCTCGGCTATGTCGTGCACGACATCGAAGCCGCCATGGACTACTGGAGCCGCACGCTGGGCGTGGGCCCGTGGTACTACAACCCGCGCGTGCCGATCCGCAACTACGAGTACGACGGCCAGGGCTACGAGCCGCACAACTCGGTGGCGCTCGCGAACTCGGGCTTCGTGCAGGTGGAGCTGATCCAGACGCGCAACGACGTGCCGTCCATGTACCGCGACTTCCTGCAGGCCGGGCGCACCGGTCTGCAGCACGTGGCGTACTGGACGAGCGACTACGACGCCGACCTCGAGCGCCTGCTGGCCGAGGGCTTCAAGCCCAAGATGCAGGGCGAGGTGGGCGAGCGCGGTCGCTTCATCTACTTCGACACCGAGTACCACCCGGGCACGGTGATCGAACTCTCGGAAGTGGCCGGCCCCAAGGGCCGCATGTTCGATCTGATCCGCGAGTCCTCGAAGACCTGGGACGGCGTCACCGACCCGGTGCGCCCTTTCCCCGACCTGAGCAAGATCTGACCCGCCCATGACGCACCCCGAACGCCTGCAGGCAACCTACCTGATCGAAACCCCGCTGGAGCCCGCCCAGGTGGCCGAGGTGATGGCGGGCGAACAGTCCTGCGGCACCTTCACCCGCGTGCAGGGCGAGACCGATGACCTGCGCGAGCGCGCCCGCGCGACCGTGGAACACATCGAGCGCCTGCCCGATGCCGACGCCCCCAGCCTGCCCAACGCCTGGCTGGACCGCCAGGGACGCGGCGGCCCCTGGCACCGCGCCCGCGTGCGCATCGCCTTCCCCACCGCGAACATCGGCGCCAACCTGCCGACCCTCGCAGCCACCGTCAGCGGCAACCTGTACGACCTGGGTGAGGTCACCGGCCTGCGCCTGGAGTCGCTTCAGCTGCCTGCGGCCTACCGCGCGCGCTTCGAGCGGCCCCCGGTGGGCATCGCCGGCACGCGCGCGCGCACCGGTGTGCCATCGGGCGCCCTGGTGGGCACCATCATCAAGCCCAACGTGGGCTTCTCGGCCGAACAGACGGCCGAACTGGTGGCGCGGCTGTGCGCGGCAGGCGTGGACTTCATCAAGGACGACGAGGTGTGCGCCGACCCGGCCCACGCCCCGCTGGCCGAGCGCGTGCCCGCCGTGATGGCAGCGGTGCGTGCGCATGAACAGCGCACCGGCAAGCACGTGATGGTGGCCTTCAACATCACCGACGAAACCGACGCCATGCGGCGCCACGCCGACCTGGTGGAGCGCGAAGGCGGCTCCTGCGTGATGGCCAGCCTGAACTGGTGCGGCTACTCGGCTGTGCAGACCCTGCGCCGCCACACCCCGCTGACCCTGCACGGCCACCGCAACGGTTTCGGCGCGCTCTCGCGCCACCCGCTGCTGGGCATCGGCTTCCAGGCCTACCAGACGCTCTGGCGCCTCGCCGGTGTGGACCACATGCACGTGCACGGCCTGCAAGGCAAGTTCTCGCAGCCCGACGACGAGGTGACAGAGTCCGCGCGCGACTGCCTCACGTCGCTGGCCGACGGCGCCGACGACGCGGTGATGCCGGCCTTCTCCTCCGGCCAGTGGGCGGGCACCGTGCCCGCCACCTGGGCCGCCACCGGCACCGACGACCTGCTCTTCATGTCCGGCGGCGGCATCCTGGCCCACCCGGGTGGCCCCGAGGCCGGCGTGTCGAGCATCCGCCAGGCCTGGGCCGCCGCGCGTGCGGGCCGTTCGCTGGAAGACAGCGCGCGCGACGCACCCGAACTGGCCGCCGCCCTGGCCTTCTTCGGACCGAAGACGAAGTGAGCCCCGCCGCCGAGAGCCCTCCGCCCCGGCTCGCCTGGTACGGCGACGACTTCACCGGCGCGACCGACACGCTGGCCACCGCCGCCCAGGCAGGGCTGCGCAGCCTGCTGTTCCTCGGCGTGCCCAGCGAGCAGCGCCTGCGGCAGGCCGGCCCGCTGGACGCGATCGGCATCGCCGGTGCGGCGCGCGCGATGGACCCGCAAGCCATGGCGGCCGAACTCGAACCGGTGGGCCGCTTCTTCGCCCAGCTGGGCGCTCCGGTGGTCCACTACAAATGCTGCTCCACCTTCGACAGCGCGCCCCATGTGGGCAGCATCGGTGAAGCGGTGCGCGTGCTCAACCGGCACATCCGCAGCGCCTGGGTGCCCATCGTCGGCGGCCAGCCCAACATCGGCCGCTACTGCTGCTTCAGCCAGCTCTTCGCGGCCGGCGGCGCCGGCGGTGAGGTGCACCGCATCGACCGCCACCCCACCATGCGCCAGCACCCGGTGACGCCGATGGGCGAGGCCGATCTGCGGCTGCACCTGCAGGCCCAGGGCTTGGCGCGGGTGGCCGCCCTGCACTACCCCGGCCACACCCGGTCGCCCGAACAACAGGACGCCGCGCTGCAAAGCCTGCTCGCGACCGGCCCCGATGCCGTGCTGCTCGACGTCTCGGGCCCGCACGACCTGGCCGCCGTCGGTCGCCTCATCTGGCGCGACGCGCAGCGCGCACCGCTGCTCGCGGTGGGCCCCAGCGGCGTGGTGCAGGCGCTGGCCGCGCACTGGAATGCCCCCGCCGAAGCCCTGGCGCCGCCCCCGGCCGCTCAGGGCCCCGTGTTCGCCTTCGCGGGCAGCCTGTCACCGCAGACGGCCGGGCAGGTGGCCGCTGCGCGCTCGTACCAGAAGGTGCCGGTGGACGTGCGCCGGCTGCTGGGCGGCGCCGAGCATGCGGATGCCTGCTGCAGCGCGGCGCTCGCCGAGTTGGCCGAGGGCCGCCACGTGCTGCTGCACACCGAAGCCGCGCAGCGCCACAGCGACCTCGATGCGCACGCGGTGGCCCTGGCCACGGGCGACCTGGTGGCGCGCGTCGTGCGCGAGCGCGCCGCCTCGGGCCAGCCCCTGCGGCGCATCGGCATCGCCGGCGGCGACACCTCCAGCCTGGCGGTGCAGCAGCTCGGGGTCTGGGGCCTGGGCTGCCAGGGTGTGCTCTCGCCGGGGGTCACGCTGAGCCGCGCGCGCAGCGACGACGCCGCGCTCGACGGCCTGGAGCTCATGCTCAAGGGCGGGCAGATGGGCCCGGCCGATGTGTTCGAGCGGCTGGTGTGGGGAGTCGGTGCTCAGTCGAGCACCATGCGCACCACGTAGAAAAGCAAGGCGGCCAGCACGGCGGTGGCCGGCACGGTGACGATCCAGGCGGCGACGATGCGCATGACCACCGAGCGCTTGACGATTTCCTTCTTGTAGGCCTTCTTGAACGCCTTCTGTTCCTTCTTGGCGAACACGGCATCCTCGGGTTGCGCCAGCTCCCGCTGCTTGGCCAGCCGCTTCATGTCCGCCAGCATGCGCTTCTTCTCGCTCACCTCGGCGGCCTCGAAACGGCTCAGGTAGGCCTCGACCACGTCGCGGTCGGCGCCCTGGTGGCCGGCGCGCACCACGCGCTCCATCTTGGCGTAGTTCACCTTGAGCAGTTCGCGCAGGAAACCGACGCCGAACACCGCGCCGATGGAGATGTGCGTCGTCGACACCGGCATGCCCAGCTGGGAGGCGACGATCACGGTGAGCGTGGCGGACATGGCGATCGCGTACGCGCGCATGTTATCCAGCTCGGTGATTTCCTTGCCCACGGTGCGGATGAGCCGCGCGCCGTACAGCGCCAGGCCGACCGCCAGGCCCAGCGCGCCCAGCACCATGATCCACATGGGGGTGCCGGCCTTGGTGGCGATGGCGCCGTCCTTCACGGCTTCATAGATCGCGGCCAGCGGTCCGATGGCGTTGGCCACGTCGTTGGCGCCATGGGCGAAGCTCAGCAGCGCGGCCGAGCACACCAACGGCCAGATGAACAGGCGGTTGACCCCGTTCTTGCTGTTGTCCTGCCGACGGGCCAGCCGGGCGATGGGTTTGCGCACCAGCGCCCAGACCAGCACGGCCATCACCACGCCGGCCGCCATGGCCGTCAGCACGCCGACCTGCACCAGCTGCCCCAGGCCTTTGAGCAGCATGTAGGTGGTGTAGGCCCAGACCATGGCGGCGATCAGGATCGGCACCACGCGGCTGGCGGCGTCGATCATGTCGCTGCGGTAGGTCACGCTGCGCTTGATGATGTAAAGGAAGGCGGCGGCCATCGCGCCACCGGCCAGCGGCGAAATCACCCAGCTGATCACGATCTGGACGATGGTCTCCCAGTTGACCAGCCCCCAGCCACCGGCGGCAATCCCGGCCCCCATGACCGCGCCGATGATGGAGTGGGTGGTGGACACGGGCGCGCCCACGGCCGTGGCGAGGTTGAGCCAGAGCGCACCGGCCAGCAGCGCGGCGAACATCACCCAGGCAAACAGCGCCGGGTCGCTGATGGCGTTCGGATCGATGATGCCGCCCTTGATGGTGCCGACCACGTCGCCACCGGCCACGATGGCGCCCAGGGCTTCGAAGACGGCGGCCACGACGATGGCCCAGCCCATGGTCATGGCCCCCGAGCCCACCGCCGGGCCCATGTTGTTGGCCACGTCGTTGGCGCCGATGTTCATGGCCATATAAGCCCCCACCGCCGCCGCCACGATCAGCAGCCACACCGCCGATGTCGCCAGGCCGGCGGTGGATGCACCGGTGAGCGAGGCGTACAGCCCGACCAGGAGCAGGAAGAACACCGCGGCACCCAGCTGGAGCACCTCCTGATGCTTCGAAATGAAGCGGGAACGGGATTTTTTTGTCATGCGAATATCATGTAAACGTCACGATTTTGACATGTGAACACGTGCCACCCGCCCGGCGCGCGGCGGCGCCAGGACCTGCGGCGGGCCCGCGCTCAGCGCAGGAAATGGGTGCGGTAGTGCTCGAGTTCGTCGATGGACTCATGCACGTCGGCCAGGGCGGTGTGCTTCTGGTGCTTCTTGAACGACTCGTACACCTCGGGCCGCCAGCGGCGGGCCAGTTCCTTGAGCGTGCTCACGTCCAGGCAGCGGTAGTGGAAGTAGGCCTCCAGCTTGGGCATGTACTTCACCATGAAGCGGCGGTCCTGGCTGATGGTGTTGCCGCACATCGGCGAGCCGTTCTTGGGCACGTACTGGCCGATGAAGGCCAGCAGGGTCGCCTCGGCCTCGGCCTCGCTCACCGTGCTGGCCTTGACCTTGTCGATCAGGCCGCTGCGGCCGTGCGTACCCTTGTTCCAGGCGTCCATGGCGTTGAGCACGGCGTCGCTCTGATGCACCACGATCACCGGGCCCTCGATGCGCGGCGTGAGCTGCGGACCGGTGATGACCACCGCAATCTCCAGCAAGCGCTCCTTTTCGGGGTCGAGCCCGCTCATCTCGCAATCGATCCAGACCAGGTTCTGGTCGCTCTTGGCCAGGGTGGGGGCGGCGTCGGCGC
>Ga0247823_10001287_pt1 | contig 20899 bp, 22 predicted proteins | sample 13C_PalmiticAcid_2_FD_192426 | JGI IMG/M metagenome (GOLD analysis project Ga0247823, IMG submission 192426) | Soil microbial communities from agricultural site in Penn Yan, New York, United States - 13C_PalmiticAcid_Day30 | ecosystem: Environmental > Terrestrial > Soil > Agricultural land... | reverse complement strand
GGGAAGCCCAGCGCTGGGCGCGGCACCTGGCGGCGAAACTGCACGGGCACCAGGACGTGTTGCCGCCTGGTCGCGAAGAAGACGTCGGCCTGCAGCTCGAACCCGGCTTGCCGGTGACGCCCGCGCAATTGCACGAGGGCGCGGAGATTTCCCTGCACCTGGAAGAAGCGGCCGACATCGCGTTCGAACTTCCGCGTGATGATTTCGCCTACACCGGTGGCCTGGCGACGCGCTCAGCCGCGGAACAGGTCATCGACGCGGACGATTGGCTGCGTCATGCCACGGTCGACGCGGCGCCCGCTGCCGCGCCGGCACCCTCCATGCCGCCGCCGCTCCCGGAAGCGCCCGTCGTGGCGCCGCCGCCAGTGCCTGCTTCGACCTTCGACCTGTCCACGCTGGAACTGGAACCGCTGGAATCCGGCGGTGCCACGGGTGCGGCGCGCGTGCAGGGCGCCGTGCTGGTCTTCGCTGGCATCGGCGGTCCCGACGCAGTGCGGAAGCTGCTGGCCGAGTTGCCGGATGGCTTCCCCAAGCCCGTGCTGGTGCATCTGCGCCTGGACGGTGGCCGCTACGACAACCTGGTCCGGCAGATGGAGCGCGTGGCGCACATGCCGGTGTTGCTGGCCGAAGCCGGCAAACCCGCCGAAGCGGGACACATCTACGTGCTGCCCGGTGACGTGGTGCCTTTTGTCGATGCAGGTGTGGTGAGCTTCCGCCCGGGTGCCGTGATCCACACGATGATCCCGCAACTGCCGCCCGCCGACAGCGCGGTGCTGCTGCTCAGCGGCAGCGACAGCGCACTGGTGGATCCGGTCGCCGCGCTGGGCGAGCAGGGTGCGCTCGTGCTGGGCCAGTCGCAGGACGGCTGCTACGACCCGGTGGCACCGAAGGCGCTGGCATCGCGTGGTGCCGAACTGGCCGCGCCCATGCAGCTCGCGCAACGCCTGACCGACCGCTGGTTCTGAGGAACATACGATGGCCCATTCCAACGACGAAATCCGCGGCGTCCTGATCCAGGCAGGCGAGTACCGCCTGCTGCTGCCCAACGCCACCGTGGCCGAAGTGCTCACGCGTGCGCCGGTCGAGCCGATCGCCGACATGCCCGACTGGCTGCCGGGCCGGATCGACTGGCATGGCTGGCCGGTCCCGCTGGTCGCGTTCGGCCGCCTGAGTGGCAATCCGAACGAGCCGGTGGCGCTCAACAGCAAGATCGTGGTGCTGAAAGCGCTGAGTGGCGACAAGGATCGCCCGTACTTCGCGCTGCTGACGCCATCCTTCCCGCGCCTGGTGTCGGTCCCGCGTGACGGCCTGCTGGCCGACGCGACCGAAGAAGACCTGCCGGTCGGGGTGAAGGTGCGCGTGCTGCTCGGTGACGAAGCTGCCGTGCTGCCCGACCTGGAAGTGGTCGAATCGATGATCGGCGACGCGCTGGCCAACGCGGCCTGAGATATCGCTGTCGTAGGGTGGGCTTCAGCCCGCCTCCACAAATCCTGCAAGCGAAGCGGCTTTTCCGCGATGCATGCTGGCGGGCCAGGGCCCGCCCTACAGGTCGCCGAAGCGCGATTGCAAGGCGGCGATGGCGGCCAGTCCCGCGGTTTCCGTGCGCAGGATGCGGGGGCCGAGGCGCAATCCGGTGAATCCCGCCGCCGACAGGATCTCGCGGTCGCGTGGCGACCAGCCGCCTTCCGGCCCGATCGCCACCACCACCGCGCCTGATGCCACCTGCACGGTGGCCATCGACACGTCGCCGGCAGGATCCAGCGTCAGTCGCGTCGCGCCGCTGTCGACCATGCGCGCCGCATCCGCCAGTGCGGCCGGTGACGACAGCGACGGCAGGCGCGCACGCGCACTCTGTTCACAGGCGGACGCGATGACATTGCGCCAGTGCGCCACGCGCTTCCCGGCGCGCTCGGCGTCCAGCTTCACTTCGGTGCGTTCGGCCGTCACGGGGATGATCGCGGCCACGCCCAACTCGGTCGCTTTCTGCAGGATCAGGTCCATCTTCTCGCCCCGCGCGATGCCCTGCAGCAGGGTGATGTGCAGCGGGGATTCGTGGTCCACCGCGCGCATCGACGCGATCTCGGCCACGACCTCGCGCTTGCCGATGGCGGTGATGCGGGCGTCGTAGTCGTGGCCGTCGCCATTGAACAGCACGCAGGCGTCGCCTTCGCGCAGGCGCAGGACGCGGGCCAGGTGATTGGCGGTGGACTCCGGCAGGGCGAGCCGCGCGCCCGTCTGCAACGGGCGTTCAACGAAACAACGAGTCAGACGCATGTGACGCTCCCTGCAGGAGGGGCTCCAGCCCGCGCCACGACGACATGCCCGCCGCCATGACAACGAACGCGCTGCAGCGCACCCGTTGGGTGGATGGCCATGTCGGCGCTTCCGGACCCACAGTCTGGGCTGAAGCTCCGACAGGGAGCGTTCTGGCGGGGGCACGTCATGCCGTCCCCTCGTCGATCGCCGCGCGGGTGACATCGGCCAGCATCTGCAGTTGCTCTTCGTCCACGCAGTACGGCGGCATCCAGTACAGCACGTCGCCGAGCGGGCGCAGCACCACGCCGCGGGCCAATGCAGCCCGGTAGGCTTTCAGGCCAACGCGCGCCGTTGCCGGAAAGGGCGTGGCCTTGTCGCCGTCCCGGGTCAGTTCGAATGCCAGCATCATGCCGGCCTGGCGCACGTCCGCCACGTGGCGGTGCGCGGCCAGCGGCTCGGCCAGCGCCGCCATGGCGCGCGCCGTGGTGCGATTGCGCGCCAGCACGTCGTCGGCGCGGAAGATGTCCAGCGAGGCCAATGCCGCCACGCAGGCCAGGGGATTGCCCGTGTAGCTGTGCGAATGCAGGAAGGCGCGTTCGCGCGCATCATCGAGGAAGCCATCGTAGATCGTCTCCGTGGCCAGGACTGCGGCCAGTGGCAGGAAGCCGCCGGTCAGCCCCTTCGACAGGCACAGCAGGTCGGGCATCACGCCGCTCTGCTCGCTGGCGAACAGCGTGCCGGTGCGGCCGAAGCCTACGGCGATCTCGTCGGCGATCAGGAACGCGCCGCTGGCGTCGCAGAGTTCGCGCACGCGGGCGAGGTAATCCGGGTGGTGCATGCGCATGCCGCCTGCGCACTGCACGCGTGGCTCCACGATCACCGCGCAGACTTCGCCCGGATGCTGGTCCAGCAGGGTCGCCAGCGCGGCCGCAGCGCGCGCGGCGCAGTCGGCCGGCGATTCATCGGGCAGCGCGAGGTAGGCATCGGGCGAGGGTGCGAACAGCGCCTCGGCCAGCAGCGGTGCATAGACGCGCCGGTAAAGCGGGATGTCGCCCACCGCCAGCGCTCCCAGCGTCTCGCCGTGGTAGCCATTCTCGAGCGCGATGAACCGGGTGCGGCGGTGTTCGCCCCGGTTGTGGAACCAGTGGAACGCCATCTTCAATGCCACTTCCACGCCGGCGGAGCCGTTGTCGGCGTAGAACACCTTCGATAGCGGCGTGCGTCCCTGTTGGCGCGGTGCGATCGCAAGCAGGCGTTCGGCCAGTTCCACCGCCGGTGCGTGGGTGAAGCCGGCCAGCATCACCTGTTCCAGGGCCATGGCCTGGGTGGCGATGGCGGCGCCGATGCGCGGCTCCGCATGCCCGAACAGGTTGGTCCACCAACTGCTGACGGCGTCCAGGTAACGCGTGCCATCGTGCCCGATGAGCCATGCACCATCGCCGCGCGCGATGGGTACCAGTGGCAAGGTGTGCGGGTGCTCACGCATCTGGGTGCAGGGATGCCACACCACCGACAGATCGCGGGCACGCCAAGCGTCCGCCTCTGCTAGCATTCCCGCTTGATGATCCTGTTGTCGCATCCCCACATGATATCGGCCCCCACCCCCTTCCGTCGCCACGCCCTGCGTGCCGGGCGTGGACGCCGCGCCGCCGCATGAGCCGTCTTCCCACCATCCACGGCATCACCCAGCGCGCAGACGGGCCGGACCGGCATGTCGAGGAACTCGACCTGGAGTTCAGCAACGGCGAACGCCGTCGCTACCATCGGCTCCGTGCGCAGGGTCATGGCGCGGTGGTCGTGGTGCCGATGCAGGACGAGGACACCGTGCTCCTGGTGCGCGAATACGCCGCCGGCATGCACCGTTACGAACTGGGCCTGGTGAAGGGCCGGATCGATGCCGGCGAAACGCCCGAGCAGGCGGCCGACCGCGAACTGAAGGAAGAAGCCGGCTTCGGTGCGCGCCGTATCGATGTGCTGCGCGCCCTGACCCTGGCACCCACTTACATGAGCCACCAGTCCTGGCTGGTGGTGGCAAGAGACCTGTACCCCGAGCGCCTGCCGGGGGATGAACCCGAGGAGTTGGAAGTAGTGCCCTGGAAGTTGCAAGACCTCGACCAGCTGATGCTGCGCGAGGATTTTTCGGAAGGTCGTTCGCTGGCGGCTCTGTTCATCGCCCGCGAATGGTTGAAAGAGCGGACATGAGTCGCATGACCGCCGACCTGCACGAAGCCGTCATCGTCATCGCCCGCGAAGCGGGCCAGGCCATCCTGGCCGTGTACGAGAACGCCTTCGATGTGCAGCGCAAGAGTGACGACAGCCCGCTGACCGCCGCCGACATGGCCGCGCACCAGGTCATCGCCGATGGCCTGCGCCGGCTGACCCCGCAATGGCCGGTGCTGTCGGAGGAAGCCTCCGACATTCCGTGGGCCGAGCGCAGCCAGTGGCCGACGTACTGGCTGGTGGACCCGCTGGACGGCACGCGCGAGTTCATCAAGCGCAATGGCGAGTTCACCGTGAACATCGCGCTGATCGAACAGAACGAGCCCATCTTCGGCGTGGTGCATGCGCCGGTGACCGGCGAGACCTGGCATGCGCGCCAGGGCCGCAATGCGTACCGCCGCATCGGCGAGGTCGACGCGCAGATCCGCACGCGTGCGCCCGCCAGGGGCACGCTGAAGGTGGCGGCCAGCCGCTCGCACCGCGATGCGCGCACGCAGGCTTTCCTGGAGGGCATGGGCGGGATCGAGGAGGTCTCGCTCGGCTCCTCGCTGAAGTTCTGCCGCATCGCCGAAGGCACCCTGGACGTCTATCCGCGCTTCGGCCCCACCAGCGAGTGGGACACCGCCGCCGCGCAATGTGTGCTGGAAGCCGCCGGCGGCGCACTGCTCGCGCCGGATGGACGTGCATTCCGCTACAACCGCCGCGAGACCCTGCTCAATGGTGATTTCGTGGCCCTGGGCGACATGACGCTGCCATGGCGTGACTGGCTGGCGCGGGCGCAGGACGGCGACCATGGACATGCCCGCAGCGCCTGACGGCGACATCGCGCGCCTGCTGGGCATCATGGCCCGCCTGCGCAATCCCGAGGGCGGTTGTCCGTGGGACCTCGAGCAGGACTTCGCCTCGATCGCGCCCTACACGATCGAGGAAGCGTACGAAGTCGCCGACGCGATCGACCGCAATGACCTGCCGGCGCTGAAGGACGAGCTCGGCGACCTGCTGCTGCAGGTCGTCTTCCATGCGCAGATGGCGAACGAGCAGGGCGCGTTCGCGTTCGGGGACGTGGTCGATGCCATCTGCGACAAGATGGTGCGGCGTCATCCGCATGTCTTCGGCGATGCCTCGTTCGCCGATGCCGAGGCGCAGACCGTCAACTGGGAAGCCATCAAGGCGGCCGAGCGGAAAGCGGCCGGTGAAGAGGATGCTTCCGCGCTCGCCGGCGTCTCGCGCGGCCTGCCCGAGTGGCAGCGCGCGGTGAAGCTGCAGTCGCGCGCGGCGCGGGTCGGTTTCGACTGGCCGGATACCGCGCCGGTGATCGACAAGCTGCACGAGGAGATCGATGAAGTCCGCGTCGAGCTCGCCGCCGCGCCCTCGCCCGAGCGGGACGTGCGGCTGGAAGACGAGATCGGCGACCTGCTGTTCGTCGCCGCCAACCTTGCGCGTCATGCGAAGGTGGATGTGGGTGGTGCGCTGCGTCGCGCCAACCTGAAGTTCGAACGCCGCTTCCGTGCGATGGAAGCGCTGGCCGCGGCAGACGGCACCTCGATGTCCGCGCTGTCGCTGGAGCAACAGGAAGCGTTGTGGGCGCGGGTGAAGCAGCAAGGGCTGTAGGAGGGGCTTCAGCCCCGACTGCACAAGGCATCGGGGCTGAAGCCCCTCCTACAGGGATCTCATGAAAACCTTGTTGCTGTTCCTGGTGACTGCGCTGGCCGAGATCGTCGGCTGCTATCTCCCGTACCTGTGGCTGCGCAAGGAAGGCAGCGCCTGGCTGCTGGTGCCCGCCGCAGCCAGCCTGGCGCTGTTCGCATGGTTGCTGACCCTGCATCCGACGGCCTCCGGCCGCGTCTACGCCGCGTACGGCGGTGTCTACATCACGGCGGCGATCTTCTGGTTGTGGGCGGTGGACGCGGTGAAGCCCACCCGCTGGGACCTGCTCGGCGCCGGCTTGTGCCTGGCCGGCATGGCGGTGATCATGTTCTCGCCACGCGCCGCCTGACCCTGTGGGAGGGGACATGAGCCGCTTCGCCAGCTTCCGCGAGTTCTATCCGTTCTACCTCAACGAACACAGCAACCGCACCTCGCGCCGGCTGCACTTCATCGGCAGCTGCGGCGTGCTGGCCCTGCTGGTGTTGGCCCTCGTCGAACGCAATGCGTGGTGGATGCTCGCCGCGCTGTTCTGCGGCTACGGCTTCGCCTGGATAGGCCACTTCTTTTTCGAGAAGAACCGGCCCGCGACCTTCAAGCATCCGTTCTATTCCTTCGCCGGCGACTGGGTGATGTTCAAGGACATCCTCACCGGCAAGATCCGGTTCTGAGCGGCGCATGAGCCGCGTGGTCCGGCACACCGTCCACGCCGCGGCGTTGCTGGTCGGCTTACCGTTGGCCGGACTGTTCGCATACGACTGGGTGGCAGTCAGGCCGCATGTCGCCGAGGTCGAGGTGCTGCTTGCAAGGGCGGAACCGCTGGAGGCATCGCCTCCGCAGCGTGTTCGCGACCTCATCGATGCCGGAGTGGCTTCCCCGGACGCCTACGGAGCACGTCTCGCGCTGGCGCACGTGGATGGCACGGACAGGCGCAGTGTGGTGGGCCGGCACGTGCGCGAACTGCTCTGGCGGTTCCTGCTGCCGCTGCACCTGGACGACTCCGCGATGTATGGCCTCATCGTGTCCCAGGCTTACAACGGTACTGACCGTGGCCTGGCGGCACTCGCGCGACGCGAACATCGCACGTCCCTGGATGCCTTGTCGCCCCTCGAAGCGGCGCGCACCGTTGCCGTCATCCAGGGTTCCTACGTGTTGCGGGACCACCGGCGGGTGGAAGCGCGCGCCGAGTGGCTGCTGGCCCGCACCGGACACGCCCGTTGAGTACCGGTGACGAGCGACCTCACTCGTAGAACATCAGGAACGCCGCGCCCACGATCAGGGCGAAGGCCGCGTAGTGGTTCCATTTCAGCGGCTGCCCCAGGTACCAGGTGCTGAAGCCGGCGAAGACCAGCAGGGTCAGGACCTCCTGGATCGTCTTCAGCTGCACCACCGAGTAGACCGTGCTGCCCATCCGGTTGGCGGGCACCATCAGGGTGTACTCGAAGAAGGCGATGCCCCAGCTGGCCAGGATCGCGACGAACAGCGGAGAGGACTTGTACTTCAGGTGCCCGTACCAGGCGAAGGTCATGAAGACGTTGGAGGCCAGCAGCAGGAACAGGGGGAGAACGCGTTCGATCATGGCGGGGCCGTCGGGGAGGGGTGGCGAAGCGTAATCCCAACTGTGGGCTGAATGGAGCTGCCGCCTTCACATGATGTCCACCGGGAGGCCGGTAGCTTCACAAACCTGAAGCCTCTGAAGGAGTTGTCATGCGACACAGTCAGGAAACCGCGGGTCTGGTGTTGGTGGTGGAAGACAACCGGAACATCTCGGAGATGATTGGAGAGTATCTCGAGGGCCGGGGATTCGAGGTCGATTACGCCACCGATGGCCTGGATGGGTACCGGCTGGCGGTGGAGAACAGCTACGACGTGCTGGTGCTGGACCTGATGCTGCCGCGCCTGGACGGGATGGAAGTCTGCAAGCGCCTGCGCACCGAAGCCCGCAAATCCACGCCCGTGCTGATGCTTACCGCGCGCGACACCCTGGACGACAAGCTGACCGGCCTGAGCTCCGGCGCCGACGATTATCTCACCAAGCCCTTCGCCATCCAGGAACTGGAAGCCCGCCTGCGCGCGCTGATCCGCCGTGAGCGCCGCCAGGTCGGCGCCGAAGTGCTGAAGGTCGCCGACCTGGTGCTGGACCCGGTCAGCATGCGCGCGACCCGCGGCGGCACCGAACTGATGCTGTCGCCGATCGGCCTGCGCCTGCTCACCATCCTGATGCGTGAATCGCCGCGCGTGGTGACCCGGCAGGAGATCGAACGCGAGATCTGGGGCAACGGCCTGCCGGATTCGGACACGCTGCGCAGCCACCTGTACAACCTGCGCAAGGTGATCGACAAGCCGTTCGACAAGCCGCTGCTGCATACGGTGCAGAGCGCGGGCTACCGCATCGCGGACATCGGCTGACCCGACCGTCGGGCACGCGCGTCATAATCCCGTCCTCGCCCGACGATACGCCGATGCGCCACGGCCTGCCCCGCAAACTCAGGATCGCCTTCATCCTGCAGGCCGTGATGGTCAGCCTGGCCATCGTGCTGGGCGTGTACCTCATCTCCGCGGTGATCAAGCACAGCCTGATGAATACCGCCCTGCAGGAAGAGGCGACGCACTTCTGGGAGCTGTACAGCGCCAGCACCGCGCAGCCGCCGCCCAACACCCACAACCTGCGCGGCTACCTGGTGGTGAAGGGGCATTCCAACCTCGTCCTGCCGGAGAACCTGCGCAACCTCGCGCCCGGGTTCCACGAGCTGAAGCAGGACGACCAGCTGGTGCTGGTGGACGAAGAGCCCGCCGGCCGCCTCTACCTGGTGTTCCTGCGTTCCCAGGCCGAGCGGCTGGCGTTCTACTTCGGCACCGTGCCGATCATCATGACGCTGGTGGCGATCTACCTGGTGTCCTGGCTGACCTATCGCGCCTCCAAGCGGCTGGTGTCCCCGGTCAGCTGGCTCGCGCGGCAGGTGGCGGAATGGGATCCGCGCCGTCCCGACGTCAGCGTACTGGCCCCGGATCGCCTTCCCAGCGACGTGCAGGGCGAGGCGCGCCAGCTCGCGTCCGCGCTGCACGGGCTGGCGCAGCGCGTGACCGCACACGTGGCACGCGAGCGCGACTTCACCCGCGACGCCAGCCATGAACTGCGGACGCCGCTGACCGTGATCCGCGTGGCCACCGACATGGGCATGGCCGAAGACGCGCCGCCGCGCGTCGCGCGCGCGCTGCAACGCATCCAGCGCGCCGGCCGCGACATGGAGGCCGTGATCGATGCGTTCCTGATCCTGGCCCGCGAAGCCGAGGTCGAACCGCAGAGCGAGGACTTCGATGTCGCCGACATCGTCATGGACGAGGCCGAGAACGCACGTGCCCTGCTGTTGAACAAGCCCGTGGACCTGGAAGTCACCCTGCATGCACGGCCGAGGCTGCACGCACCGCCACGGGTGTTCCAGGTGGTGGTCAGCAACCTGCTGCGCAACGCATGCGCGTACACCGACCGGGGCCGCATAGACGTGGTGCTGGAGCCGGACCGCGTGATCGTGCGCGACACCGGCATCGGCATGTCGGCCGAATCGATGACACGGGTGTTCGAGCCGTTCTACCGCGCAGACCCCACGCGTCCGCACGGCAGCGGTCTGGGCCTGTCCATCGTCAGCCGCTTGTGCGACCGCTTCGGCTGGAAGATCGAACTGGACAGCGAGCCGGGGCGCGGAACCACTGCGACGATCCGCTTCGTTCCGTAATCCGAACGGGAACTGACCCGCGACACGGGTTGTCAACCATGTCGCTCCCGACGCGTTCCCTTCCACGACTCCCCACCTTCCGAGCCGACTCACTGCATGAGCCAGCCTGCACGCACTCCTCTCCGCAAGAAATCCCCGCTGCCCACCCTCCTGCTGGGTATTGCCGTGGTCGCCATTCTGGGCGGCGGCGCCTGGTACTGGACCACGCGGAAGGGAGACGGCGTCGAAAGCGCCTATCGCACGGCGACGGTCGAGCGCGGCGATATCCGCGTGGCCATTTCGGCCACCGGCACGCTCAGCGCCATCTCCACCGTGACCGTGGGCAGCCAGATTTCCGGCCAGGTCACCGACGTGCTGGTCGACTACAACAGCGAAGTGAAGAAGGGCGAGGTGCTTGCGCGCATCGACCCGAGCACCTACGAGGCCCAGATCGAACAGGGCAACGCGCAGATCGCCAACGCCCAGGCCAGCCTGAGGCAGGCGCAGGCAACGCTGGCGAACGCCGAACTGGATTACACACGCAAGGCCGACCTTGGCCAGCAGAAGCTGGTCGCGCAGAGCGACGTCGACCTGGCGCGCGCCTCGCGCGACCAGGCGCGCGCGCAGGTCAACGCGGCGCAGGCGCAGATCCGCCAACAGACCGCGTCCACGCAAACCACCCGCGTCAACCTCGACCGCACCGTGATCCGCTCGCCGGTGGACGGCGTGGTGCTGACCCGCACCATCGAGCCCGGCCAGACCGTGGCGGCCAGCCTGCAGGCACCGGAACTGTTCACCATCGCCGAAGATCTGTCGAAGATGAAGATCGAGCTGGCCGTCGATGAAGCCGACATCGGCCAGGTGAAGGTCGGGCAGTCGGTCTCGTTCACCGTCGATGCGTTCGCCGATCGCCAGTTCCGCGGCGAAGTGCAGCAGGTGCGGTTGTCGGCGACCACCACCAGCAACGTCGTGACGTATCCGGTGGTGGTCAGCGTGGACAACAGCGACGGCACCCTGCTGCCGGGCCTCACCGTCAACGCCGAGATCGAGGTCAGCAAGCGCGACAACATCCTCAAGATCTCCAACGCGGCCCTGCGCTACAAGCCGACCGGTGAACAGTCGGGCGCGGCGTCGCCCGCGCAGGCGACGCCGCAGGGCGGACAGAATCGCGGGGGTGGCGTCAGCGACGACCTGGTGCGCGTGGCCGGCACCCTGCAGCTGAAGCCCGAACAGCAGGCCGCTTTCGATGCGGCGCTTGCCGCGCTGCGCGAGCGCCAGGCCGCCCGCATGGCGCAGGCGCAGGAACGCGGGGCCAGCATGTTCGGCGGACCGGGTGGCGGGCAACGCTCCGGTGGCAATGCCGGGGGTGGTTCGGGTGCGATGCAGGCGCAGATGCGCCAGCGCATGGCCGACCGCATGCAGCAGGATTTCGCGCCGTTCCGCGCCACGCTCGACGACACGCAGAAGCAACGCTGGGACGGCGAACTGCGCACGCTGCTTGCCGCCAAGCGTGCGCCGGTGTACGCGCTGGTCAACGGCAAGCCCGAGATGGTGCAGGTCCGCATCGGCGCCAGCGACGGTACCAGCACCGAGGTGTCCGGCCCGGTGAAGGAAGGCGACGTGGTGGTCGTGGGCGAGCGCGCGAAGGAATGAGCATGCCGTCAGCGAATGCCGACGACCGCGTGCCGGTCATCCAGACACGCGCGCTGGGGAAAGTCTATTCCGCAGGCACCGAAGCGGAAGTGGTCGCATTGCGCGGCGTGGACATGCGCGTGGCACGGGGCGACTTCGTCGCGATCATGGGGCCGTCGGGCTCGGGCAAGTCCACGCTGATGAACCTGATCGGCTGCCTGGACACCCCCAGCGACGGCAGCTATTCCTGCGACGGCATCGACGTGGCCACGCTGGACGCCGAGCAGTTGGCGATCCTGCGGCGCGAGAAGATCGGCTTCGTCTTCCAGGGCTTCCACCTGCTGCCGCGCATGACTGCGCTGGAGAATGTGGCCATGCCGCTGGGGTATGCGCAGGTACCGCCGGCCGAACGCACCGAGCGCGCGCGCCAGGCGCTGGCCGCGGTCGGGCTGGCTGAGCGCGCCGGCCACCGGCCCAGCGAGCTTTCCGGCGGCCAGCAGCAACGCGTGGCGATCGCGCGCGCACTGATCAACCAGCCGCCCATCCTGCTGGCCGACGAGCCCACCGGCGCACTGGACAGCAAGACCGGCGAGGAAATCCTGTCGCTGTTCAAGCGCCTGCGCGACGACGGCCACACCGTCATCCTGATCACCCACGACGCGGAAGTCGCCGCGCATGCCGACCGCATCCTGGTGATGCGCGATGGTGAGTTGCACGAAGACCTGGACCACGCGGGAGGCCGGTCATGAAGTTCTCCGACATCCTGCGCACGGCGCTGCATGCGCTGCGCGGGAACTGGATGCGCAGCGCGCTGACCTCGCTGGGCGTGATCATCGGCATCGCGGCCGTCATCGTCATGGTGTCGGTGGGGCAGGGCACGCAGGCCGAGATCGACAAGCTGGTCTCCGGCCTGGGTTCCCAGCGACTGGACATCAGCCCGGGTGCCGGCCGGGGTCCCGGCGGGGGTGGCGTGCGCATGAGTTCCAGCAGCTTCTACACCCTCAACGAGGGCGACGTGGAAGCGATCCGCAACGAGATCCCCGAAGTGCAGTACGTGGCCGGTGCGTTGCGCGGCAACACCCAGATCGTGTTCGCCGAGAACAATGCGTCGACCAGCTGGCAAGGCGTGCAGGCCGACTTCTTCGACATCAACGGCTGGGTCATCGCCAATGGCGAAGGCTTCGATGCGCAGGACTACTCCAGCGCCGGCAAGGTGGTGATCCTCGGCGAGACGGTGCGACGCACCCTGTTCGGCGAGGACAGCGGCGTCGGCCAGACCGTGCGCCTGGGGCGCGTGCCGTTCACCGTGGTGGGCACGCTGGCGCCGAAGGGCCAGGGCGGCTTCGGCCAGGACCAGGACGACGTGATGATGGTGCCGCTGGAGACCGCGCGCCGTCGCCTGCTCGGTTCGATGGGCCTGCCGCCGGGCGCGGTGATGCAGGTGGCGCTGACCGTGGCCGATGCCAAGGACCTGAGCTACGTGCAGGGCGAAGTGGAAGCGCTGCTCCGCCAGCGGCACAAGATCAATCCGGGCGAAGAGGACGACTTCAACGTCCGCAACATCTCCGAGATCGTCGCCACGCGAACGGCCACGACCAAGTTGATGTCGCTGCTGCTGGGCGCGGTGGCCACCATTTCGCTGATCGTCGGCGGCATCGGCATCATGAACATCATGCTGGTGTCGGTGACCGAGCGCATCCGCGAGATCGGCCTGCGCATGGCGGTGGGTGCGGGGCCCGGCGACGTGCGCCGGCAGTTCCTCGCCGAGGCCATGTTGCTGTCGCTGGGCGGCGGTGTGCTGGGCATCGTCATCGGCGTGGTCGGCGCGCTGCTGGTGGGCCAGTTCAGCGAGCTGCCGGTGGCGTTGAACGGGCAGGTGATCGGCCTGGCCGCCGGCTTCTCGATCGCGACCGGCCTGTTCTTCGGCTACTACCCCGCGCGCAAGGCCTCGCAGCTCGACCCCATCGAAGCGCTGCGTTCGCAATAGCCGGCGGCGGGGCTGGTGCGACGCGATGGCGGGAGTATGCTGGTCTCCCGTCGCCTCGTACGGTGGCCGCTTGCCATGAGTGCGCGTCAACTCCGCAGGCCTCTGGCGCTGGCGATCCATGGCGGTGCCGGCGTCATCGAACGGAACGCGCTGGGCGCGGAGGCCGAGCGTGCGATCCGGGCCGAACTGGATCGCGTGCTGGACGCGGGCCACGCGGTCCTCGGCAACGGCGGCACGGCGCTGGATGCGGTGGAAGCGGCAGTCGCGATGCTCGAGGACTCGCCTTACTTCAACGCCGGCTACGGGGCTGTGTTCACCGCCGACGGACGACACGAACTGGATGCTTCCATCATGGATGGCCACGGTCGCCGCGCCGGCGCGGTCGCGGGCGTGTCGACGGTGCGTCATCCCGTGCGGCTGGCACGCCGGGTGCTGGAGGAGTCGTCGCACGTGTTCCTGATCGGGGAAGGCGCTGAACAATATGCCGACACCCATCCCGACATCGAGCGCGTACCCAACGAATGGTTCGACACAGAGCCACGCCGCGAACAGCTGCGGCAGGCGCAGCAGCGTGAGCAGCGCGCGTGGCAGGCCAGCCAGGACCTGCGCGGGAAGTACTTCGGCACGGTGGGGGCGGTCGCGCTGGATTCGCACGGGCACGTTGCGGCGGCCACCTCCACCGGTGGCATGACCAACAAGCGCTGGGGCCGTGTCGGTGATTCGCCGCTGATCGGCGCAGGCACATGGGCCGATGCACATTGCGCCGTTTCATGCACCGGCTGGGGCGAGTACTACATCCGCAATGCGGTGGCGCACGACATCGCGGCACGCGTGGCGTATCGCGGCGACCGGCTGCAGGTGGCCGCGGAGGACGTGATCCTGGGGGAAGTGCCCGCGCACGGTGGCGATGGAGGTGCGATCGCGCTCGACCGCGAGGGCAACATCGCGCTCGTATTGAGCACGACAGGCATGTACCGGGGCTGGATCGGTCCGGATGGTTCGCGCGGCATCGCCATCTACCAGGACGCCTGAGTGTCGCCTGCGTCCGGTGGTGCGCGTGGATTTGAGCTCGGTGAGGACACGTGCCGCCAGCTGCGCACGCAGGCCCTGCGCCTGTGCCGGCGTGCGCAGGATGCCGATGACCTGGTGCAGGACACCTTGCTGATCGCCCTGCAGGCGGGTCGCCATGATCTGCCCTGGCTCTCGGGCGTGCTGCGACGGCAGGCCATGCTCACCGCGCGCACGGCGGTGCGGCGGCGCGCACGCGAAGCGACGACGGCGGCGGACATCGATGATGCCACCGCCGGATCCACAGGGGAGACCGCGGCGTTGGCGCCGCCCTGGCTGGAGGGGCTGCCGCCTTCGGCGCGTCGCGTCGCGGTACTGGCGCTGCACGGGCTGTCCGCGGACGAGATCCGCTGGCTGCTGCGCATCGAACCCACGGCGTTCCGCCAGCGCCTCACGCGCATCCGCCGGACACTGGCGGCCCAATCATCGGCGGTGCGTGCGGACAGCATCGCCCTGGCGTATGCACGCGATCCGGCGCGCTGCGTGGCGCTGCAGTTCGGTTTGACCCGGCGTGTGCTGAAAGCCGCCATGCGCGTGGGCGAGGGCCTGGGAACGCACGATCCCGACGGCCATCTGATCCTGATCGACGCCGGTGCTCACACATCGCCTTCCCGCGGCAACGGAAAGAAGTGAATCCCACAGGAAGAGATCCCATGCTCACGAACTGCAAGGTAGGCGCCATCGTTTTCTTCGTTTCCGATCTGGCCCGGTCGGTGACGTTCTATCGCGACACCCTCGGGCTGCCGCTGGAGTTGCTGGACGGGCATGACGGCCCATGGGCGACGGGCGAAGTGGACGGACTGGCGTTGGTCCTGATTCCACGCCCTGCCCGCGCAGGAGAATCGCCGGTCGTCGTCTTCAGTCTCGAGGGTGGCATCGATGACTATGCCGAGGCATTGGCAGCCAGTCAGGTGGAGATCGTGGTGCCCGTGAGCGAATCGCCCGATGGAGGTCTGTCACTGGATTTCCTCGATCCCGACGGCAATGTCCTGAGCCTCCATCAACCCGCCGGCGCCGCCCGCAGGCGCTGAATCGCATCGCATGGGCGGTCGCGTCACGGCGGAACAGTCCTTCGCGATGCGACTCGTTCTCATGGCTACCGGTGGCATCCTGCACTTCACTCCCAGGCATGAAAATGTGAGCTGTAAATCCATATCTAGAACGAAAATTACAAGCTAGATTCGGCCCACTGCGCTGTCCGGCGCGGCAATCACAACACTCGGAGTCGGATCGGCTTATGAAGAAGAATCGCATGGCGAAGTGGGTGGGTTTGGCGCTGGTGACGATGGGCGCGGCGCAAGCCGCCAACGCGGGCGGCAGGCCGGACCTGGTGATCAAGGGATTGAAAGCAGGTCAGCCCCACGTCAGTGGCGAGCTGCTGGTGAAGTATCGCGATGGCGCGGTGGCCGGCGACCGCGACGCCGTCGTGCACGGGCTGGGTGCGCAGAAGCTGGAGACGGTGCGCCGCGGCAATGGACGCCGTGGCGAAATCGCGCTGCTGAAGCTGCCGGGCAACGTGGACCTGTCCGCGGCCGTGCAGGCGCTCAGCGCCGATCCGGCCGTCGAGTACGCTGAACCGAACTGGACATATCAGCACAACGCAGTATCCAACGACACCTACGCCACCAACGGCTCGCTGTGGGGCATGTACGGTGATGCGGGCACGCCCGCGAATGCTTACGGCTCGCAGGCCTCCGAGGCATGGGCGGCCGGCCACACCAGCTGCGGCAACGTCGTCGTCGGCGTGATCGACGAAGGCATCTACTTCAGCCACGAAGACCTGGCGGCCAACATCTGGACCAATCCGTACGACCCGGTCGACGGCGTGGACAACGACGGCAACGGCTACGTCGATGACGTGCGGGGCTGGGACTTCGATGGCAACAGCAACAACATCAATTCCGGCGGCGCCAACGACGACCACGGCACCCACGTGGCCGGCACCATCGCCGGCGTCGGCGGCAACGGCAAGGGCGTGGCCGGCGTGTGCTGGAGCGGCGTCAAGTTGATCAGCGGCAAGTTCCTCGGCCGTCGCGGCGGCAACACGGCCAATGCGGTCAAGGCGCTGGACTACTTCACCGACCTCAAGACCCGCCATGGCCTGAACCTGGTGGCGACCAACAATTCGTGGGGCGGCGGTGGTTATTCGCAGGCCCTGAGCGATGCGATCGACCGCGCCGGCCAGGCCGAGATCCTGACGATCGTCGCGGCGGGCAACGACAGCGTCAATTGCGAAGGCAACACCTCCGGTGCCTGCTACCCGGCGTCGTATCCCAATGCGAGCATCATCTCGGTGGCGGCACTGCGCTCCACCGGCGCGCTGGTCTACAACTATGGCGTGACCACCGTGGACCTGGGCGCGCCCGGCTACGGTATCTGGTCGACGGTGCCGACCTCGTCGAAGGGCAAGATCGTGTCCGGCTATGCCAGCTACAACGGCACGTCGATGGCGACGCCGCACGTCACCGGCGCAGCGGCCCTGTATGCGTCCACGCGCCCGGGCGTGACCGCGGCGCAGATCAAGGCGGCGATCCTCGGCGCCGCCGTGCCTACACCCTCGCTGCAGGGCAAAACGGTCACGGGCGGACGTCTCGACGTCAGCGGTTTCTGACGCCCCGCGATGCTCCAGGCATGAAGAAGCCCGGCAATGCCGGGCTTCTTTTTTGCCGTTACTTCACGTACGGCGCGATCACCCGCTGCCAGATGTCGTAGCCGGCAGCATTCATGTGCAGGCGGTCGTCGATGAACAAGGTCTCGTCCGGCTGGCCCTTGGCGTCCAGCATCGGCGTGAAGATGTCGATGTAGTCCACGCCCAGCCGTTTCGCTTCGGCCTGGATCAGCATGTTGGCTTCGCGTTGCGTCGCAAGCAGTTGGGCGCGCGAGGGGCTCGGCTTGGTGCTGATGTAGGCGATCTTGGTTTCCGGCAGATCGCGGCGGACGCGCTGGACGAAGGCGGTGAAGTCCTGTTGCAGCTGTCGCGGCGTGCGGCCGGCGTTGAGGTCGTTGTCGCCTGCGTAGATCAGGAGCTGCCGGGGTGCGTACGGCACGATGATGCGATCGGCGTACCAGGTGCTGTCGCGCAGTTCGGAGCCGCCGAAGCCGCGGTTGATCACCGGCACGCCGGGGAAGTCCTGCGCGAGCGTGTGCCAGAAACGGATCGAAGAGCTGCCGATGAACAGCACACCACGGCGCGGGGGCGGGGACTTCGCGTCGGCAGCCTCGAAACGCTGCATGTCGGCCTCCCAGGCCGGGCTCGAGACCTGGTCCGGGATGCGCGGGGCCGTCTGTGCCCGGGGCTCCGCGACCGCCTCCGGCCCGGTGGGCGGGGTGCCGGCACACGCGGCCAGGGCAGCCAGCAGCACGACGGACAGGGAAAGGCGGAACGTGTTCAGGAAAGGCACGGGGGGAGGGCTCCTTCTTGTCGGACGGGCCCTAGTGGACCAGCCCGTGCCGGGCGATGCAAACCGCCCTGGGGCGGTACGCGGGCGCCTTGTGGCAAAATTGCCACCTTGGCGCGGTATCCGCGCCGGCTCCACCCGATCCGACCTCCCGCTGGACCAGGCCCTTGCCTGACCGGCCGGAGACGATGCGGGGCTTCCTTCGCATCGACCTGCCATGGCTGACGAAACCGGACACCTTCCCCGCGGCCCCGGCCGCATCCTCAAAGCCACCGTGTGGTCCATCCAGGGCCTGCGCGCGGCGTGGATGCATGAATCCTCCTTCCGGCTGGAGGTGTACCTGCTTGTCGTGCTCGCGCCGCTGGCGCTGTGGCTGGGCGGAACCGGCCTGGAGCGCGCGCTGATGATCGGCAGCTGCCTGCTGGTGCTGGCCGCCGAACTGCTGAACTCCGCGGTGGAAGCCGTGATCGAACGCTATGGTCCGGAACACCACGAACTCGCCGGCCGCGCGAAGGACATGGGTTCGGCGGCGGTCTTCGTGCTGATGATGAATGTGCTGCTGTGCTGGGGATTGATCCTTGCGCCGCGCTACCTGTGAAATCCTGATATGAACAAGGTCTCTACCCGATGATGGAATTGCTTACCGATCCGCAGGTGTGGATCACGCTGATCACGCTGAGTGCGATCGAAATCGTGCTGGGCATCGACAACCTGGTCTTCATCTCCATCGCGGTCAGCAAGCTGCCGCCGCACCAGCGCGAAGTCGCACGCAAGTTCGGCATCGCGGTGGCGTGCATCACCCGCATCCTGCTGCTGCTGACGCTGGCCTGGCTGGCCGGCCTGACCGCCGACCTGTTCACGCTGTTCGGGCAAGGCATCTCGGTGCGCGACCTGGTGCTGATCCTGGGTGGTGTGTTCCTGCTGGTGAAGGGCACCAAGGAAATCCTGGAACTGGTGAAGGGCGAACCCGATTCCGAAGACGTGCACACGCGCCCGGCGGTGTCGTTCGCCGGCGTGATCGCGCAGATCGCGGTGATCGACATCGTGTTCTCGCTGGACTCGGTGATCGCGGCAGTCGGCATGGCCAACCACACCCCGGTGATGGTGGCGGCGATCCTGCTGGCGGTGGCGGTGATGCTGCTGGCGGCCAAGCCGCTGGGACAGTTCATCGACAACAACCCGACCATCAAGATGCTGGCGCTGGCCTTCATCGTGGCCGTCGGCGCCTATCTGCTGCTGGACGGCTTCGAGATGCATATCCCGAAGGGTTACCTCTACGGCGCGATGGGCTTCTCGGCCGTGGTCGAGTGCCTCAACCTGTGGGCGAAGAAGCGGGCCGGCCGGCGCATGCTGCGCGAGTGAGCCTTGCATCCATCGCGTGCCGCAAAGGGCTCCTTCGGGAGCCCTTTTCTTTTCACGGGGGGCTAACAAGTCGGCGCACCACGCACTGTGACGTGGCGGATGCTTGCGTGGTCATGGGCAAGGTGCTGCAATCGGCGCGTCCGTCCAAGGGAGTGTCGTGCCATGCAGGTTTCGCGTCTGTGGTTGCTCGTCGTGTTGACCGTGCTGCTGTCCGGCTGCGGCTACAACACCATCCAGCAGAAGGACGAAGCCGTGAAGGCGGGCTGGTCCGAGGTGCTCAACCAGTACAAGCGTCGTGCGGACCTCATTCCCAACCTGGTCAAGACCGTGCAGGGCTATGCGCAGCAGGAGCGCCAGGTGCTGACCGACGTGACGAACGCGCGCGCGCGCGTGGGCCAGATCCAGGTCAATGCCGACGATGCCGCCTCGCTCCAGCAGTTCCAGCAGGCGCAGGGTGAACTTTCCGGGGCACTGTCCCGGCTGCTGGTCGTCACCGAGAACTACCCGAACCTGAAATCCGACCAGTCCTTCCGCGACCTGCAGGCGCAACTCGAAGGCACCGAGAACCGCATCACCGTGGCGCGCGGGCGCTACATCCAGACGGTGCAGGACTACAACACCTACATCCGCCAGTTCCCGCAGGTGATCACCGCCAAGGTCACCGGCGCGAAGGAGAAGCCGAACTTCACCGTCGAGAACGAAGCGGCCATCTCCGAAGCGCCGGCCGTCGACTTCGGCACGCCGGCCCCGGCGACGCCGCAGGCTCCGACACCGCCGCCTCCGCCGTCGCCCGGCAACTGATCAGCGTCCCGGCGCTTCCATGCTGCGTGCGCTGGCGCTCTGCCTGCTGCTGATCGCCGCGCCCGCCTGGGCGCAGTCGCTGGCGCCGATTCCCGCGCTCGATTCGCCGGTGGTCGATACCACCGGCACGCTGGATGCCGCGCAGAAGCAGCAACTGGAAGCGCAGGCATTGGCGTTGCAGCAGCGCAAGGGCAGCCAGCTGCAGGTGTTGCTGGTGCCCAGCACGCAGCCCGAAACCATCGAACAGTACGCGGTGCGCGTGTTCGAACAATGGAAGCTGGGCCGCAAGGGCGTGGATGACGGCGTACTGCTGCTGGTGGCCAAGGACGACCGCCGCGTTCGGATCGAAACAGGCTACGGACTGGAGGGCGCGATTCCCGACGCCATCGCCAACCGCGTGATCCAGGAATACCTGGCGCCCAGGTTCCGCGCCGGTGACTACGCGGGCGGCATTGCCGACGCGACCGCGACGCTGGTGAAACTGATCGACGGTGAAGCGCTGCCCGAACCGGTCAGCACGCATCGCGTTTCCGGTGAGGGCGGCAAGGGCGGCGGCGTGCTGTTCGCCGCATTCGCCGCCTTCGTCGTGGCCACCATCGTGCGCGGCATGTTCAGCCGTGCGCCCTCCGGCATCCGCGGACTGTTCACGGGCGGTGCGGCCGGTGGTGTTGCACTGCTGCTGTCGTCGCTGCTTGCGGTCGGTGGCATCGCCGCCGTGCTGGGATTGCTCTACGGTCTGATGTCGGTGTCGACCCGCGGCGGGTACGCCCGGCACCGGGACTGGGGCGGCTGGGGTGGCGGAGGCGGTGGCTTTGGTG
>Ga0247823_10001285_pt1 | contig 20908 bp, 16 predicted proteins | sample 13C_PalmiticAcid_2_FD_192426 | JGI IMG/M metagenome (GOLD analysis project Ga0247823, IMG submission 192426) | Soil microbial communities from agricultural site in Penn Yan, New York, United States - 13C_PalmiticAcid_Day30 | ecosystem: Environmental > Terrestrial > Soil > Agricultural land... | reverse complement strand
CGATTTCCTACATCGCAACCTACATTGCGTCCTATATCGTCATCGTCCGGTTTCCGCCCGCTTTTTGCCGAATGCGCAAGTTGGTGCGCCGCTCCAGCTGACACTGGCCGATAGCGGCCAGTCGGGTTTGCATTGATAAGGAAGCAAAAGCGGACATTGAGCCAAGTCATTCGCCTGCCCACCCATTCATATGCCTGACAGGCATATGAAGTCAGCAGAATGAATTGGACGACCACCGGGGTTTCCAACACTTTCCGACCAAATCACGCCCGCCGTCGTCGCGGCCAAAAAGGGCGAGAATGTTGGAGAGCGGAATGTCCGGACACAATCCCGGTTGGATGAATGAAGAACTATCGCTGTTGCGCGATGCGGCGTCGCGTTTTCTGACGCAGGAAATGGTCCCGCAACGCGAACGCTGGGAAGCCGAAGGCATCGTCGATCGCGCATCGTGGCGCAAGATGGGCGAAGCCGGGCTGCTGTGCGCGAGCATTCCCGAAACCTATGGCGGAGCGGGCGGCACCTATGCTCATGATATCGTCATTTTCGAGGAACTGGCGCGCGCCGGTCTGACGGGCGGGCTCGGCGGCGGGGTGGGCGTGCATGCCGGCATCGTCGCGCATTATATCCTCGCTTATGGCACCGAGGAGCAGAAGCTCCGCTGGCTGCCGCGCATGGCGTCGGGCGAGGCGATCGGCGCGGTCGCCATGACCGAGCCGGGCACGGGTTCGGATCTGCAGGCGATACGCACGACCGCGAAGCGCGATGGTGATCATTATGTGATCGAAGGGTCGAAGACTTTCATCAGCAACGGCCAGAATGCCGACATCATCATCGTCGTCGCGCGGACTGGCATGGACGCCGGGGCGAAGAGCCTGTCGCTGATCGTCGTCGAAGCCGATGATGCCGATCAGGCGCAAGGGTTCCGCCGCGGCCGCAACCTCCACAAGATCGGGATGAGCGCACAGGACACGTCCGAGCTGTTCTTCGATGGCGTTCGCGTGCCCGCCGGCAATCTGCTCGGCGAGGTTCCGGGCCAGGGCTTTGTCCAGCTGATGGCGCAGCTCGCGTGGGAGCGGCTGCAACTCGCGATCATGGGCGCGATCAACATCGAGGAGGCGGTCCGGATGACCACCGCCTACACCAAGGAGCGCAAGGCGTTCGGCAAGACACTCTTCGAGTTCCAGAATAGCCAGTTCAAACTGGCCGAATGCGCCACGGTCGCCACCGTCGCGCGGACCTTCGTCGATCAGATGATCGTTCGCCTGCTGGCCGGCGAGCTCGATGCCGAAACCGCCGCGATGGCAAAGCTCTGGATGTCGGAGCAGCAATGCCACGTTGTCGACGAGTGCCTGCAGCTGTTCGGCGGCTACGGCTATATGACCGAATATCCGATCGCACGGCTTTACGCCGACGTCCGGGTCGGCCGCATCTTTGGCGGCACCAGCGAAATCATGAAAACCATCATCGCGCGCTCGCTTTGACGCGCCCTCTCAACAGGAATGGATTGAAAAAATGACCGAACAACTTCGTTTCGACAACAAGGTCGTCATCATCACCGGCGCGGGCGCCGGACTTGGACGGTCGCACGCGCTGATGTTCGGCGCCCGCGGCGCGAAGGTCGTGGTCAACGATCTGGGCGGCGATACAGCCGGTGGGGGCAAATCCTCTGCCGCTGCCGACAAGGTGGTCGAGGAAATCAAGGCGCTGGGCGGCGAAGCCGTCGCCAATTATGACTCGGTCGAAGACGGCGCGAAGATTGTGCAGACCGCGCTCGACGCATTCGGGACCGTCGATATCGTCGTCAACAATGCGGGCATATTGCGCGACGCCAGCTTTCAAAAGATGTCCGATGCCGACTGGGACCTGATCCTTCGTGTCCATCTGAACGGCACGAAATCGGTCACGCAGGCGGCTTGGCCCATCATGCGTGAAAAGGGCTATGGCCGTATCGTGATGACCACATCGGCGGCGGGCATCTACGGCAATTTCGGCCAGGCCAATTACTCGGCGGCCAAGCTTGGCATCTATGGTCTTGCCAACACATTGGCCGAGGAAGGGCGAGCGAAGAACATCCTCGTCAACACCATCGCGCCGATCGCCGCATCGCGGCTGACCGAGACAGTGATGCCGCCCGAGCTGCTCGCGAACCTCAAGCCCGAAGCCGTAACCCCGCTGGTTGGCTGGTTGGCTCATGAAAGCTGCGAAGAGACCAAGGGCCTGTTCGAAGTCGGTGCCGGCTATATCGCCAAACTGCGCTGGGAGCGTACGCAGGGTCATATCTTCGGGTCCGATCGCCCCTTCACGCCTGAAAATGTGGCGCAAAAATGGGCCAAGATCACCGATTTCACCGATTCCGAGCACCCCGCTGCCGTCGCCGAAACCTTTGGCGCGCTCAGCCGTGCGATGAGCCAGAAGAGCCTTGGCGGCAACGAGTTCATCGATCTCGATGTCGCAACACGCGAAGAGCTGGTGCTCGAATCCTCTTATGACGAGCGCGATCTCGCCATTTATGCGCTGGGTGTGGGCGCCGCGCGCGACCCGATGGATGATGACGAACGCAAGTTCGTCTATGAACTCGGCGATTTTCACGCTTTGCCGACCTGGGGTGTGATGCCGCAATCGAATGCGATGCTGGAACAGGCGAAGGATGGCGGGTTGAAGCTGCCCGGGATGAACTACGGCTTCGACCGCGTGCTCCACGGCGAGCAATATACGGAAGTGCGCGGACCGCTCCCCAAATCGGCGAAGCTCAAGCATATCTTCAAGTTCAAGCACGCCTATGACAAGGATCCGCACGCCGTCGTCGTGTTCGGCGTCAGCACGGTCGACGAGCATGGCGACGAGATCGTGTACAACGAGATGACGACCTTTGTGAAAGGCGCCGGCGGCTGGGGCGGCGAGCGTGGTCCGTCGGCCGACATCAACACCCCACCCGATCGCAAGCCCGACGCGGTGATCGAGGAAGCGACCGACGTCAACCAGACCCTGCTCTATCGCCTGTCGGGCGACTGGAACCCGCTCCACGCCGATCCGGCCTTCGCCAAGGCGTTCGGATATGACAAGCCGATCCTTCATGGCCTGTGCACCTTTGGCCATGTCGGCCGCCACGTCGTGAAGGCGATGCTTGGCAACGACCCGCGCAGGTTCAAGAGCATCAAGGTGCGCTTTGCCGAGCCGGTCTTTCCCGGCGAGACGCTGGTGACGAAAATGTGGAAAGAAGCGGACAACCGCGTGATCGTCGAAACGAGCGTCAAGGAACGCGGCAAGGTCGTGATCAAAAATGCCGTCGTCGAATTCTATGACGAGATACCGGTTCGCAAAGCCAAGGCCGCGGCCAGCGATGCCGCCCCGGTCGCAGCCGCCGAGCCCGGCAAGGTGATGCCGCAGGACGTGTTCGCGGTGATCGCCGATCATGTCGCCGGACACCCCGACCTCGCCGCCAAGGTCGACACGGCCTTTCAGTTCAAGCTCAACAATCCGGAATCGAACTGGGTGCTCGACCTAAAGACCGGGTCCGACGCTGTTCGCGAGGGCATCGCCGACAAGGCCGATTGCACGATCGAACTCGATGCCGACCTCTTGCACACCGTCGTGACGGCACCGCTCGCCGACGTCCAGAAACTCTTTTTCGGCGGCCGGATGAAGGTCGGCGGAAACGTCATGGCGTCGAACAAGCTCACCGAACTTTCGGTGATCGATCCGGCCCGGTATGAAGAAGCGATGGCGCGGCGCTTGGCCAGCTGATCGAACCCCGTCCATCGAGGAGAGAGCCATCATGTTCGACGAGGCCGCCATCGAGGCAACCCTGCGCCAGCTCTGCCCGCTCTATAAGCATGTCGAACTGAGCGTGGAGTCGGCGCAGGACGGCGTCTATCGCTGCCGCGTGCCGCTGAACGCAGCGAACGGCAATCATCTGGGCACGGTCCATGCCGCGATCCAGTGGGCTGCCGCCGAAATGCTGGGCGGTCTGGTGCTGATGCCGATCATCGGCCCCCACCGCCTCGCCACCATGCATGTTGCGGTCCGGTCGGTATCGATCGATTTCAGGCGCCCCGCCCGCTCGGCGATCATCGCCGAAGCGCTGTTCGACGAACAGGAGGCCAGCGAGGTCCGACGGCTGATCGACGACGGAAAGGATGCGACATTTTGTCTTCACGCTGTCGTTCGGGACGACAATGGCGAGACCGTCGCAACAACCGAAGCCGTTTATGTCGCGCGCCCGCTCCGCGCGGCCAAGACCGGTGCCGGGCTGGACCATGCCATAGTGTAGACAAAATGCGATGAATGCGATGACGGACCGCCACAAGAGCGGCTGTGGAGAGGAAGACTATGTATCTGACGCAAGGCGTTCACCGATCGGCCCAGATCAACGGCAACGGCACCGCGACGTCGTTCAGGGGACGAAAGCGAAGCTGGCGCGAGTTTGCCGACCGGGTCGCCCGGCTGGCCGGAGCACTGCGGGCGCTGGGCGTCGGCCCCGGCGACCGGGTTTCGATGCTGGCGCATAATTCGGATCGCTATGTCGAACATTATTATGCGGTCTTCTGGCTCGGCGCCGTCGCGGTGCCGGTGAACACGCGCTGGAGCATGGCGGAAATCCTCTATTCGCTCGATGATTCGACGCCATCGGTGCTGCTGTTCGACGACAGCTTCGTGGATCAGGCGGCGTTGCTCCGCGAACAGGCGCACTCGCTGCAACACCATATCTATGCGGGCGAAGGCACTGCGCCCGACTGGGCGCATAACTATGAGCGACTGGTCGCCGACGCCGCACCGGTCGAAGATATCCGGCACGGCGGCGAAGCCCTGGCGGCGATCATGTATACGGGCGGCACGACGGGTTTCCCGAAAGGCGTCATGCTGAGCCACGCCGGGCTTGTCTCCAGCGTGCAGTCGATGGGAGCGATCACGCACCCGGGCCTCCACTCCGTCACCTTGCATGCGCCGCCGCTCTTTCACATGGCGGCGGCGGCGATGATGTTCTCCACAACCTTTTTTGGCGGATGCCATTCGATCATTCCGGGATTTGTCCCGGCCCTCGTCTGCGACGCGATCGCGACCGACCGGATCACCGACGTCCTGCTCGTTCCGACGATGGTGAAAATGCTGCTCGATCATTGCGATGAGCACGGCGGCGACCTGTCCTCGATCCGGACCCTTGTCTATGGCGCCGCGCCGATGCCCGAAGCGATTTTGCGCCGCGCCATCGCGGCGCTGCCCGACGCGCAGATTTTCCACGGCTATGGCCAGACCGAATTATCGCCGGGGGCGACGATCCTGTCGCCCGAATATCAGCGATTGGACGGCGACACATCAAGGCTCGGCTCGGTGGGTCATGCCATCCCCGGGGTCGATGTGAAGGTCGCCGCCGACGACGGCAGCGAGCTGCCGCGCGGCGAAGTCGGCCAGGTCTGGGTTCGCGGACCCAACATCATGATGGGTTATTGGAACAAGCCCGACGTCACCGCCGCGACGATCATCGACGGTTGGGTGTTGACCGGAGACGCCGGTTATATGGACCCCGACGGGTTCCTGTTCATCGTCGACCGGGTCAAGGACATGATTATCTCCGGCGGGGAGAATGTTTTTTCCGCCGAGGTCGAGAATGCCGTGCTCAAACATCCCGCAGTTGCCGATTGCGCGGTGATCGGCGTCCCCGACGATCAATGGGGCGAGCGCGTGCACGCCATCATCGTGCCGCGCGCGGGGCAGAGCGTGTCCCTCGATACCCTGATCGAACACTGCAAGACGCTGATCGCGGGCTATAAATGCCCACGCTCATGCGACGTCCGCGCAGAACCGCTACCGCTGTCGGCGGCGGGGAAAGTGCTGAAAACCGAACTGCGCGCGCCGTTCTGGGCAAAACAGAACGCGGCGTGACGCCACCCCGATACTGAAAGCGAGACCGACCATGTCCAATACCATCCTCTACGCGCTTGACGGCGATGTCGCGACGATCACGTTCAACCGCCCCGACCGTTTGAATGCCCTCACCTTCGGGATGATAGATGATTTATCCTTAATGCTTGATCGCGCAGTTGAAGACGGCGCGCGTTGCCTGCTGCTGACTGGCAATGGGCGAGGGTTTTCGACCGGCGCCGACCTACTGGAAATGGATATGGATGCTTTTGCTCGCGACATAGATCAGACCTTCGTCGATCAGCTCAATCCCGGCTTCGAGAAGCTCGCAAATCTGCCCATTCCCATCGTCACCGCCGTGAACGGACCCGCCGCGGGCGCGGGTTGCTCGCTTGCCTTATATGGCGATTTCGTCGTCGCTGCACGCTCGGCCTATTTCTACCAGTCGTTCGCCAATATTGGATTGGTGCCCGACGCCGGAGCGACCTGGATCATTCCCAGGCTGATCGGACTTCAGCGCGCCGGCAGGATGCTGCTTCTCGGCGAAAAAATCGGCGCCGAGCAGGCCCATGATTGGGGCATGATCCATGCCTGTGTCGATGACGAAGACCTGACGAAAACCGCCCGCGGGCTGGCGGATCGGCTCGCCAGCGGTGCGACCACATCCTACCGGTTGATCCGGAACGGAATGCACGCTGCGCTGAGTTCGAGCTTCTCCGAGACGCTGGCAATGGAGGGACGTAACCAGCACGCGGCCGCGCAGACCGGGGATTTCCGCGAAGGTGTCACAGCTTTTCTCGAGCGGCGCGCGCCCAGTTTCTGCGGCCGGTAAGCGCGAGCAGCAGGGTACCGCACTATGACTGACAGGAATAACCCGGCAGGGGTTTGAATTGGACGCCTCGCCCCCAGGGCACGACACTCTCCCTCGAAAATACAAAATAACGAGGGAGAGGAAATTGCTCATGAGGACATATTGGCTACTGGCCGGCGCGTCACTGCTGTGCCCGGGAACGGTGTTTGCACAGACCCAAACCGATCCGGACCCGCAAGGCTCGACCGCCGCGCTTGCCGACGAGATCATCGTCACGGCTACCAAAAAGGGCTATGGCGAGAATGTCCAGGATGTGCCGATCGCGGTGACCGCTTATGGCGAGGCGCAGCTCGACGCCAAGTTCGTCCAGAATTTGCAGAGCCTGAGCTATGATGTTCCCAACGTCCAGCTCGAAGATGTCGGCACGACGCCCGGCTATGCGAACTTCTCTATCCGCGGGCTCGGCATCAACAGCTCGATCCCCTCGATCGACCCGACCGTCGGGGTCTTCATCGACGGCGTCTATCTGGGGATCAACGCCGGCGTCGTGTTCGACAATTTCGACATCGAGGGCCTCGAAGTGTTGCGCGGCCCACAGGGGCTGCTGTTCGGACGCAACGTCACCGGCGGTGCGGTCGTCGTGCGCACCTCACGGCCGAGCTTCGACTTCGCATTCCGGGGCAAGGCATCGGTCGAGACCGGCCTGAAAAAGACCGTCAGCGGCGTCGTGACGGGGCCCATCGTCGGCGATGTCGTGGCGGCGAAACTGGCGGTCTATTACAGCGACGACGACGGATGGCACCGCAACCGCTTCGACGGCAAGAGCTTCGGCAAGGCGAAGGATCTGATCATCCGCCCCGCGATCGCGATTCAGGGCGGCGAGGATTTCCGCATGGATATCCGCTATGAACATGGCGAGGCCAAGGGCGACGGCCCCGCCGGCCAGAACCACGGATTGTTCCGGCGCGGCAGTTTCGACTTCTCGATCAACAATCGCGGCTTCTATGACAATAAGTGGGATCAGGCGAGCGTCGAGACCAATATCGATGTCCGCTTCGGCGAAGGCGTTATCACCAATATCGCCGGTTATCGCAGCTATCGATCCAACGGATCGTCCGATATCGACGCGACACCCAATTCGCTGTTCAATGGCGATCTCGCGATCAATCAGAGCCAGCTCAGCGACGAGCTTCGCTACGCGGGAAAATTCGGCACGGTCGATGTGACCACCGGCCTCTATTATTTTACCCAGGACATTCGCTACGGCGAGCACCGCAATCTTCTCGGCGGCCGCCAGATTGTCTCGGGCGGCGGCGCGCAGGATCAGACGACCTGGGGCGTCTTTGTTTCGGCGGACTGGCATTTGAACGACACGCTGACCCTGAACCTCGGGGGGCGCTACAGCTGGGAACGCAAGGCCGTGAAAGTGTCGACGCTCCGGCCGGGCGGGTGCAATCTGGACACGCTCATCTGCGCAACCAATTTTACCGATAGCGACAAATGGAAGGGCTTCACGCCGAAGGTCGGCCTGCAGTGGCAACCCGGGGAAGACACGCAGGTCTATGGCCTGTACACGCGCGGCTTCCGCAGCGGCGGCTATAATTTGCGCAATACCGACCCGGGGGTTCCGCCGGGTCCGTTCGATCAGGAAGTGCAGGACAGTTTCGAACTGGGCGTGAAACAGCAATTCGGGCGCAACCGGATCAACATCGCCGGTTTTTACAACCGGTTGAAGGACCTCCAACGCGAGATCAACTTGCCCGGCCCGCTCGGTGCCAGCCAGGTAATCCGCAACACCGCCGACGCGACGATCAAGGGGATCGAGGCCGAGGTCCTGTTCTTCATTCTGCCGAACCTCGCGCTGTCAGGCCAGCTCGGCTATGTCGATGGCCAGTATCGCAGCGTCCGGTTCGACATCAGCGGCGACGGGGTAATCAACGACGTCGACCGCGGACTGAAGATCCCGCGCCTCGCTCCATGGACCTATGGCGCCGGGTTGACCTTCGATCAGCGCCTTGGTTCGTTTGGCACCGCAACCGCACGCGTGAGCTACAATCACCGCGACAGATCGGCCTTTACCGACAACAACATTGGCTTCATCCAGGGTGCCGATATGGTCGATGCCAGCCTGACATTGGCGACCGCGGACGATCGCTGGAAATTCTCGATCTATGGCCGTAACCTGCTGAACGAAGCGACGATCGGCGGCGATACGTTGCTTCCTACCGCTTTCGGCGGCGTCGGCGCCAGCTTCTCGCCCCTCAACAAGGGACGCGTGATCGGCGGCGAGGTCGCGGTCAGTTTCTGATCCGCAGAAAAAGAGGCGCGGCCGGCTGATCGCTGGTCGCGCCTCTATTTTTAGCCCCCTATGATCCCGCCCGCCTTCAGATCGGCGATCCGCGATGGCGAATAGCCGATCACGGCGAGAACCTCCGCACTATCTTCCCCTGCTCTTTGCGACATCCGCGGCATGGCGGTGGGCGTTTCGGCATAGCGCGGCGCCGGGGCCGGTTGGGTCTTTCCATCGATCGTCAGAAAGGTCGCGCGCTGCCGGTTGTGCGGATGCAGCGGAGCTTCGGCCAGCGACAGCACCGGCGCAAAACAGGCATCGCTTCCTTCGAGCAAGGCACACCATTCGTCGCGGGTGCGGGTCCGGAAAAGCCGGTCGAGCGCCGCGCCCATCCCGGGCCACGCCCGCGTATCGAAATGATTGGACGGCAGATCGGTTGCTTCCACCAGCCTGAGCAACTCCTGATAGAATTGCGGCTCCACCGGCCCAATGGCGATGAACTTGCCGTCGGCAGTCTCATAGCTGTCATAGAATGGCGCTCCGGTATCGACCAGATTGGCGCCGCGCTCGTCGCGCCATTGCCCCGTAGCGTAAAGCGACCAGGTCATGCTCGCGAGCACCGCGGCGCCATCGACCATGGCACAATCGATCACCTGTCCCTTGCCGCTGTCGCGCGCATGCAGGATCGCGCTGACCATCCCGAAGGCGAGCATCATTCCGCCCCCGCCGAAATCGCCGACGGCATTCGCGGGCGGGGTCGGCTTTTGCCCGGCGCGGCCATAGGTATGAAGGTTCCCCGACAGCGCGATATAATTGATGTCGTGGCCCGCCGCCTGCGCATAGGGACCTTCCTGTCCCCAGCCGGTCATCCGCCCATAGACCAGGCGGGGATTGTCGCCGAGCAACACATCGGGTCCGAGGCCCAGACGCTCCATCACGCCCGGACGAAAGCCTTCGATCAGGCCATCGGCATCACGGCAGAGGTCACGGACGATCGCGATGCCTTCGGGCGATTTGAGGTCGATCATGATCGATCGCCTTGAGCGCGCCAATATATCGGCGACGACGTCGGGCGCGAAGCCCGGTCCATCGCCCGGCCGCTCGATGCGGATCACATCGGCGCCGTGATCGGCGAGCATCATGCCGCAGAACGGCCCCGGCCCAATGCCGGCTATCTCGATGATACGCAATCCAGCCAATGGTCCCGCCATATGTCTCTCCTCGTTGAAAGAGGAAAGATTTGGCGCAGCAACCGACTTTACCCTAATTCATTATCTTCGCGAATCATGCCTGAGAGGAATGATATGTTCGATTCCCGGCTGAAACATGCGGTCGCAGTGGGAAAGCTTGGCTCCTTTTCGCGCGCTGCGGAGGATGTGGGGGTCACGCAATCGGCCGTGACCAAAAGCGTCGCCGATCTCGAGCGACAGCTTGGCTATCCCCTGTTTCACCGCACTTCGCGCGGCGCGCTGCTCACCGAAGAGGGCCGCGATTTCATCGACCGCGCATCGCGTCTCCTCGCGGATGCCGCCGAACTGGTAGGCGAGACCGAACGCAGCGCCGACCCGTACAAGGGGCTTTTGCGCATCGGCATATTCCCCGGCTCGCTCGAATGGATGCTCACCGAACCCCTGCTCGCCCTGCTCCGCCATCGTCCCAGCATCCGGATCGAGATGGTGACGGGGACCAGCGAACGCGGTGTACAGCTGTTGACGCGCGGCGATATCGACGTCGCGTTTGGCATGCATGCTGCGTTCGCCAACTGGGCCCAGTTCAAGTGCGAGAAGTTGGGCGTGCTCGACGCAACCCCCTTTGTCCGCCGCGAGCATCCGATCCTCGCGATGGGGCCCGTTACGGTGAAGACGCTCACCCAGTTCGATTTTGTCGTTCCCTCTTCCTCCGAACCCTACACCACCGCGGTGCGCCAGATGTACGAAGACAGCGGCCAGCCGTTGGGCGATCGCCTGCATGTGATGGATTTCTTTCCCCTTATCGAGCGCCTCGTCGCATCGTCGGATACGATCGGTTTCGTCGCCTCGGAGTTTGCGGCCAGCCGGCGATTCCAAGAGCGGTTCGTCGCGTTGAGTGGTACGAATTTTTTCCAGGGCCCCACCCTGTGCTGCGCCGTACGCGCGCGCTGGCCCGCCAAGCCCGCGACCCGCGCGATGATCGCCCAGGTCCGGCAAAAGCTCGGATAGCGCGCGACACAAGACACTATTCCACACAAGAATAGTGCTGGCCTATTTTGAATTGGACCGGCTGCCGCCGCACCCGCGATAGACGTCCGTGAAACTGCTAGTTTGACGGAGAAGATGAAATGGCGAAATCCGAACGCGACGTCCTGGTCGCCGGCGTGGGCATGATTCCTTTCACCAAGCCGGGCGTGGGTCCCAGCTACGACGAAATGGGACCGCAGGCGATCCGCCTCGCCCTTGCCGACAGCGGCATCGATTATGCCGACGTCGAACAGGCCTATGCGGGCTATGTCTATGGCGACAGCTGCTGCGGCCAGCGCGTCGTCTATCAGGTCGGACTGACCGGCATCCCGGTTTTCAACGTCAACAACAATTGCTCGACCGGATCGACCGCGCTCTATCTGGCGCGGCAGGCGGTCGCGAGCGGCGCCGTCGAATGCGCGATCGCGGTCGGCTTCGAGCAGATGACGCCGGGCGCGCTCGGCGCGACCTTCACCGACCGCCCCAGCCCCTTCGTCGACTTCGACACCGCGACGAACACGCTCGTCGAGATGGAGCTGCCCGTGGCGCTGCGCTATTTCGGCGGCGCGGGGCTTTCCCACATGCAGAAATATGGAACGACCATGGCGGATTTCGCGAAAATCCGCGCCAAGGCGAGCCGCCATGCGGTGAACAATCCGCTATCGGTTTTCCGAAAGGAAATGACCGAGGAGGATGTGCTTGGTGAACAGTTGATCTGGCCCGGCGTGATGACTCGCCCGATGGCTTGCCCGCCGACCTGCGGCGCCGCGGCGGCCATCCTCGTGTCGCCCGAATTCGCCAAACGCAACGGCCTGTCGCCGGGAGTGCGGATCGCCGCACAGGCCATGGTGTCGGACCAGCCATCGACCTTTGATGCCAACGACATGATGCAAGTCGTCGGTTACGACATGACCGGCCGCGCGGCGCGGCAGGTCTATGAGGCCGCAGGTGTCGGCCCCGAAGACATCCGCGTCGTCGAACTGCACGACTGCTTCGCGCATAATGAGCTCATCACTTATGAAGGGCTCGGCCTGTGCCCCGAAGGCGGTGCGCAGAAATTCATCGCCGATGGTGACAACAGCTATGGCGGGCGCGTCGTCACCAATCCATCCGGCGGGCTGTTGTCCAAGGGCCACCCGCTTGGCGCCACCGGCTTGGCCCAATGCTATGAACTGACCCACCAGCTACGCGGCACCGCCGAAGCCCGCCAGGTCGATGGCATTAGCCATGCCCTACAGCACAACTTGGGCCTTGGCGGAGCCTGCGTCGTCACGCTCTACGAAAAGGTCTGAGCGAGTTTGTCCTTGCCAGCGCCAATTTGGACCGAATGTGGCCGAACGGCCGTCCGGTTCCCCCTGAACCAATCTCGCGCTGACGTCAGATGCGGTCCGGGGCGTCCTTTTGGCGCAGCTGTACAATTAATGCTCGGCCCGCAACGTTATCCGCGCCGTGCGACCCAGGAGAGCTCTTCCTTTTAGGAAACCGAGATCTTCATCTGACGTCCGCACGGTTTCGATCGCGCGGGCGTCTTTTTTTGGCGCCCGGCGATTGGCGGTTTGAAGAGCATCTGGCCGGTTGCGGCCTGTCCGGTCTTGGCTGCCGCTTCTGGAAAGCAGACATTTCAAGCGAGCTTCGATCCAAGAATCTATGCTCTTAAGCCAGCATCGACTGCTGGGCGAATATTCCCGCCATCGCACCTTGCCATGATGCGGTGGTGACCGAAGGAAGTTGGGGATTGGTAAGATCGCCTGCGGCGTAGATTCCAGGCCGGCTCGTTTCGCGGCGGTCGTCGACTTTGAGGACGATACCGAGGGGCGTATCGAGCGTGGCAAGGCCAAGAGATTCATGCAGGCATGCGGACGGCTTGTTCCGTGGATGCGCGAACAGGATGTCCGCCGACACCTTGGCGCCGCTGTCCAGCTTGACGATGGCGCCATGATCCCCGTGACGGGCGATTTCCGCGACCCTGCCATCGACGACAGCTATGCCGCAGCGCGCCAGATCGGCCCGGATTTCGGGAGCGATTTCGTGACCGTCGGTCAGGACCGTCAGCCTGTCGGTCCAGTCGAGGAACAGCCGCGCCTGATTGTGCGACTGCGGGCCCGACCAGACGAGGCCCCAATGCTGGCCGGCGACTTCGAACCCGTCGCAATAGGGACAAGGCACGATCGACTTGCCCCAGCCTTCGGCAAAGCCCGGAACCTCAGGCATCTGGTCGACGATGCCGTAGCTCAAAATCAGGCGTCGCGCGCCGAGGCTCTCACCATCGCCAGTGAGGACGGTGAAATCGTCGATCTCGCCGGAGATGCTGTCGGCCCGCGCGTTGACCAGCCTGATCGCGGGATAGCGCGCCAGTTGCTGCCGCGCCTCCGCGAGGATGTCCAGCGGCGGCTTGTGATCGTGCCCGAGCATACCGTGCGAGTGTCCCGCGAAGCGGTTGCGCGGCAGACCAGTATCGAGAACGGTGACCTTGCGGCGGGCACGGCCGAGCTGCAGCGCGGCGGCGAGACCGGCAAAACTGCCGCCGATGATGATAACATCATCCATGGTGATGGGCTCCGGGTTTAAGAAAGCAGGCGATCGGGTTGCCGGCTCGCGACAGCGGCGAGGTGCAGGCGCCGAGACGGGCCGCATCGCGACGATGTCGCTTGGCGAACCGCGAGCCCGGCGGCCATACTCCTCGCGGCAGTTCAGCTGGGCGCATTTGACGCATCCCATCCGCCGCCGAGCGCCCTGAAGGAGGCGATGGCGGCGCGCGCGGCCGCCGCTTTTGACTGGATCTCGGCATCACGGCTGGCGAGAAGGCGCTGATCGGCGTCGAGAACATCGAGCAGGCTCGACACGCCGCCCTTATATGCCGCGAAGGAGGACGCGCGGGCCTTTGCGAGCGAGGCGACGCCCTGGCCCAGGATCGCAGCGCGGGCCTGCTGCTTGACGAGCGCCGAGAAGGCGTTTTCCACATCCTCCGACGCTCTGAGCACGGTCAGGCGATAGGCAGCCAGCGCCTCGGCGTTGCGGCCACGCGCCGCGGCGATCTCGGCATCGATGCGCCCGAAGTCGAACAGCCGCCACCGCAGCCCCAAAACACCGCTGGCTTGCGTGGCATTGCCGCTGAACAAACCGCCGACGCCCATGGTCGCCGTGCCGAGCAAACCGCCGAGCGAAAATTTCGGATAATATTCAGAGATCGCGACGCCGATGCGCGCATTCGACGCGGCGAGTGTTCGCTCGGCGGCGATGATGTCCGGACGCCGACGAACCAAGGCCGCTGGACCGCCCGCGCTCGAAACCGCCGGAACGGCAGGGATCGGCGCGACCACGGCGAGTTCGGGGCGGGTCGTTCCCGGCTGAGACCCTAACAGGACATCCAGCGAGTTCATCGCGGTGTCGAGATTCTGCTCGAGTTCCGGAACGCCGGCCTTCACCCCAGCCAACGCGCCCTCTGCCTGACGCAGCTGCAGTTCGGCTGCTACGCCCTTGCGATATTGAAGCGCGATCAGATCGACCAATTGCTGCTGGACCTCCACCTGATTGCGGACAATGTCGAGCCGCGCCTGCAGGCTGCGGATCGCGACATAAGTGTCGGCAGTCTGCGCCGCGACGGCGAGCCGCGCTGCGGCGGCCCCTGCCGCGGATGCCTGCCAGTCGGCGCGCGCGGCCTCGCGGGCGGCGTCCTTGCCGCCGAAGAGATCGAGCTCCCAGCTCGCGCCCAGATTCAGTTCATAGCTTTGCGCTTCGCGGTCGAAACCGGGCAAGGCGCTGGCGATGCGGCCCTGCGGGGTCTCGAGCGACTGATAATTCTCGCGGGCTTGGCCGCTGACCTGTCCGGATGGAAGAAGATCGGCCCGCGCGTGGCGCAGCGCAGCGCGCGCCTGCACAACGCGCGCGCTTGCCTGCTGCAAACCGAGATTTTGCGCCAGCGCGCGCTCGACCAGTCTCGCCAGCAGCGGATCATCGAACGATCGCCACCAGTTTACGAGGTCGACCGCCGCCGCCTCGCCCGTGGCGTCCTCGACGGCGGGGCTGCCCATGAACGCCGGTGGCGCCGAAACCTCCGGCGCCACATAGGACGGACCGACCGCGCAGCCGCCGAGCAGCACCGTTGTCCCGGCGGTGGTCAGGGTCCAGTTAGAAATCCGCATGCTTTTGCCCGCCAAAAGGTCCATGAACCATCTCATGACTTATGACTAGTAACGTGATTGGTCACAATTTGTCAATCGGAGCTTTTGGCGCTATAGCGGCTGGATGAAGACACAGAGCATCAATAAGACCGCTGCGCGCGGACCTGCGGAGCATTCGGTGCGGGACCAGATCGCCAAGGCCGCACGCGAATGCTTCGCGCATTATGGCTATGACAAGACGACCGTGTCCGATCTCGCGCGCGAGATCGGTTTCTCCAAGGCCTATATCTACCGCTTCTTCGAATCGAAGCAGGCGATCGGCGCGGCGATCTGCGGCGAATGTGTGGACGACCTGTATCGGCAGGTCCGCGAAGCCGTCGACCAGGGCGAAGACGCAACCGACAAAATGCGTCGATTTTCGAGGACTGTGACAACTGCCACAGTTGAATTGCTCTTCACCGATCGCAAGCTCTACGAGATCGCGGCCCATGCATCGTCTGAAAACTGGGAGGTCGTGCGGCTCTATTCGGAACGGCTGCAGGACCTGCTCGAAGAGATATTGAAGGAAGGCCGCGAGAACGGCGAGTTCGAGCGCAAGACCCCGCTCGACGAAACCCGCCGGTCGATCTTCTATGCTCTCAAACCCTTTATCGACCCGGTTTTCCTCGAGCGTAGCCTCGACTTGCTGCCAGATGCGCAGACCGAGGTGACCGGGCTGGTACTGCGCAGCCTTGCCCCATGAACCGGGCCGCAATAAGTGACTAGTTGACATATTGGTCACATGATGACATCTGCATCCGCCTGAACAGGAGGAAGCTGCGTGTCGTCATTGCCTTTTGCCCGAACGGTCGGAATCCTGGGTCTCGCAACCGTCGCGTTGGCCGGGTGCGGAAAATCGGACACCGACCCACGCACCATGCCGCCGCTGGTCCGCATAGCCACCGCCGGCGCGACTGAGGGCAATTCCCGCGAATTCACCGGCATCGTCGGAGCACGGGTGCAGAGCGACCTCGGCTTCCGCGTCGGCGGCAAGGTGGTGGCGCGGCTCGTCGACGCCGGCCAGGTCGTTCGCCGCGGACAGCCGCTGATGCGGATCGACCCGACCGACTATGCGCTTGTGGCGCAGGCGGCGGCGGGCACGGTCGCCGCCGCGCGCGCACGCGCCGCGCAGGCGAGCGCCGAGGAGGCACGCTACCGGGATCTGGTTTCGGCGGGCGCCGTTTCGGCATCGGCCTATGACAAGGCGAAGGCGGACGCGCTCGCGGCCCGTGCGCAGCTCTCTGCCGCCGAGGCACAGGCGAACGCGAGCCGGAACGATACCGGCTATACGCTGCTGGTCGCGGACGCCGACGGCGTCGTCGCCGAAACGCTCGCCGAGCCGGGACAGGTGGTCGCTGCCGGCCAGACCGTTGTGCGGCTGGCGCGCTCGGGCCCGCGCGAGGCAATCGTGTCGCTTCCCGAAGACCTTCGTCCCGCTCTCGGCACCGTCGCGGCGGCATCGACCTACAGCGGTCTCGCCGGGCAAGCGACACTCCGGCAGCTTGGCGATGCCGCTGACCCGGCGACGCGGACATTCGAGGCACGCTTCACTCTTGCAGGCGCCCCGGCGACGGCGCCGCTCGGCTCTACCGTCACCGTCAGTTTCACCTCTCCCGGCACCAGGGATCTCCTCACTATCCCCCTTGGTGCAGTCGACGACCGCGGACGCACTCCGGGCGTCTGGGTCGTCGACCTCCGGGGAGGCCCGAAGGTGAGGTTCCGCCCCGTCGAGCTCGTCTCGATTGGCGAGGAAACGGCAACCCTGTCGGCCGGTCTCAAACCCGGCGAACGCTTCGTGGCACTCGGCGCGCACATGCTCCACCCGAACCAGAAGGTTCGCATCGCGCCGGGAGCGGTTCGTTGAGCGAGGCGACCGACAAGCCCGGCCGGTTCAACCTGTCGGCAATCGCGGTTCGCGAACGGGCGGTCACGCTCTTCTTCATCATCGCGATCAGCCTCGCCGGGGTCGTCGCCTTCCTGAATCTCGGGCGGGCTGAGGATCCGAGCTTCACGATCAAGCAGATGACGGTCGTGACCGCCTGGCCCGGCGCCACTGCACAGGAAATGCAGGATCTGGTGGCCGAGCCGCTCGAAAAGCGGCTGCAGGAGCTGCGCTGGTATGATCGCAGCGAAACCTTCACCCGGCCCGGCCTTGCCTTCACCACGCTCGTCCTGCGCGACCAGGCGCCGCCTTCCGAGGTGCAGTCGGAATTCTACCAGGCGCGCAAGAAGATCGAGGATGAGGCCCCGAAGCTGCCGCGCGGCGTGCTCGGTCCGTTCGTCAACGACGAATATGGCGATGTCACGTTCGCGCTCTATGCGCTGAAGGCGAAGGGCGAACCGCGGCGCGCCCTCGCGCGCGAGGCGGAGACGCTGCGCCAGCGCTTGCTACACGTGCCCGGCGTCAAGAAGGTCAACATAGTCGGCGAACAGCCCGAACGCATCTATGTCGAGTTTGCCGAAGACCGGCTGGCGACGCTCGGCGTCTCGCCGCGCGACATCTTCACGGCGCTTGCACAGCAGAATCTCGTGACACCGGCTGGCGCGATCGAGGCGAAGGGACCGCAGGTCCAGGTGCGGATCGATGGCGCGTTCGACGATCTGGAGAAGATCCGCGATCTGCCGGTGGTAGCGAACGGCAAGACACTGAGACTCGCCGATGTTGCCGAGGTACGGCGCGGTTATGAGGATCCGGCGACCTTCCTGATCCGCAGCGAGGGTGAGCCCGCGCTCCTCCTCGGCGTGATCATGCGCGAGGGCTGGAACGGCCTCGACCTCGGCAAGTCGCTGAAGGCCGAAATCGCCGCAATCTCGTCGGAGCTACCGCTCGGCATGTCGCTGACGCGGGTCACCGACCAGGCGGTAAACATATCGGCGGCGGTCGACCAGTTCATGCACACCTTTCTCGAAGCCCTCGCAATCGTGATGATCGTGAGCTTCCTCGCGCTCGGCTGGCGCGTCGGCCTTGTCGTGGCGGGCGCGGTGCCGCTGACCCTCGCTATCACCCTCGTCATCATGTGGGCGACCGACCGGGTGCTCGATCGCATCACCCTAGGATCATTGATCCTCGCGCTCGGTCTGCTCGTCGACGACGCGATCATCGCAATCGAGATGATGGTCGTCAAAATGGAAGAAGGCTACGACCGCATCAAAGCGTCGGCCTATGCGTGGAGCCATACTGCGGCACCCATGCTCGCCGGCACGCTGGTGACGGTGATCGGCCTGATGCCGGTCGGTTTCGCGCGCTCGACGGCAGGCGAATATGCCGGCAATATCTTCTGGGTCGTCGGCTTCGCCCTCATCGCCTCCTGGTTCGTCGCAGTCATTTTCACGCCCTATATGGGCGTCAAGCTGCTGCCCGTAATCAGGCCCGTCGAAGGCGGCCATGCCGCAATTTACGAGACGCCTCGATACCAGAAGCTCCGCCGTTGGATCCGCTGGGCGGTCGAACACAATAAAAAGGTCGCCCTCGCCACCCTCGCGGCTCTCGTCATCTCGGGAATGGGCATGGCGCTGGTGAAGAAGCAATTCTTCCCGACGTCCGACCGGCCCGAAGTACTCGTCGAGATCCAGATGCCGAAGGGCTCATCGATCGAGCGGACGAGCGCGGCGACCAAAGAGGTGGAAGCCTGGATCAGGCGCCAGCCGGAGGCGAAGGCTGTTACGGCCTATATCGGACAGGGCGCGCCGCGCTTTTTCATGTCGCTGGCACCCGAACTCCCCGATCCGTCCTTCGCCAAGATCATCGTGCTCACCTCGTCCGAGGAGACACGCGACGCGATCCGGGACCGGCTGCGGAAAGCGGCGGCCGAGGGTCTCGCGCCGGCGGCCCGGGTTCGCGTGACCCAGCTTCTTTTCGGCCCGCCCTCACCCTATCCGGTCGCCTTCCGGGTGAGCGGCCCCGACGTCGGCAAGCTGCGTGGCATTGCCGACAAGGTCAGCGCGATCATGGTCGCCGACCCAATGATGCGCACCGTCAACTCCGACTGGGGCGAGAGGGTCCCGACGCTCCGCTTCGTCCTCGACCAGGACCGGCTCCGCGCGATCGGACTCACCTCGTCCGACGTCGCCGAACAGCTTCAGTTCCTGCTGTCGGGCGTCACCGTGTCGCAGTCACGCGAAGATATCAGGATGGTCGACGTGGTCGCCCGTTCGGGCGGCGGACAGAGACTCGACCCGGCCCGGATCGGCGACTTCACGCTGACCACGGCGGACGGGCGGCGCCTGCCGGTCAGCCAGGTCGGCAAGCTCGAGCTTCGCATGGAAGATCCGATCCTGCAGCGCCGCGACCGGGTGCCGACCATTACGGTGCGCGGCGATATCGCCAACGGACTGCAGCCCCCCGACGTCTCGACGGCGATGTTCGAGAAACTTCAGCCGGTCATCGATACGCTGCCTTCGGGCTATCATATCACCATGGGCGGCTCGATCGAGGAGGCCGGGAAGGCGAACGCCGCGCTGGCGCCGATCTTCCCGATCATGATCCTCCTCATGATGATCGTCATTATGCTCCAGGTACGCCAGTTCTCGGCGATGGCGATCGTGCTGCTGACCGCGCCGCTCGGCCTGATCGGCGTAGTCCCGATGCTGCTGCTGACCGGTCAGCCGTTCGGTTTCAATGCCATCCTCGGCCTGATCGCGCTCGCGGGCATCTTGATGCGCAACACGCTGATCTTGATCGGGCAGATCGAGGATAATCTGCGCGACGGACGAACGCCTTATGACGCGGTCGTCGAAGCCACCGTCCAGCGCGCGCGTCCGGTGATCCTCACCGCGCTCGCCGCGGTGCTCGCCTTCGTCCCACTCACCACCTCGGTGTTCTGGGGATCGATGGCCTTCACATTGATCGGCGGCACGTTGGGCGGGACGATCCTCACCCTCGCCTTCCTGCCGGCGCTCTACTCGCTCTGGTACCGCATCCGTCCCGACGGAGACCGCGACGCTCCGCGATCGACACCGGCGCCGGCGCCGGCGTAGCCAACACAGCGCAGCCCACCCGGCTCCAGCTCTGCGGGCGGCCCTTTTACCGAAGGAGACAAGTCATGACCTTCCGCCGAATATTGGCCCGCCTGTGGCGAGATATCGTCCTGTTCGGCGAGGCGCTTGACCATGATCCCCACTCCGAAATGGCGGAGGCGATCGATCGCCTGGTCGCGGCGCGGAGCAAAGATCGGGCCGAACTCACCGCAATCGCGTCGCGCGTCGACGCGCTGTCCGCGGAGGGTCACAGTCCTGGCCGGCAAGTGAACCTTACCGACTGAGCATGGGGCAAGCGTTCAAGTCGCTATCGTGAGTGGCTCAATGAGTACTGATATCATCCTGATCGCGCCCTCGCCCGCGACCGACTTCGATTATCTGTGGAGAGCTGGCCGGTGGCGGGCGGTTCGCTTCAAGCTCCAGATGGTGGATAGCTGACATGGCGTAGCCGTCTCGTCGCGAGAAGCATGGCCACAAAATGCCCTCGCTACGATTTCACGAAGGAGCGGAGATCATCGAAGATTTGATCCCAAAGCGCATTACTCATCTCATATCTCACTATATGGCGTATGAAGAAGGCCCCTTCCGCGGCCAG
>Ga0247823_10001284_pt1 | contig 20921 bp, 17 predicted proteins | sample 13C_PalmiticAcid_2_FD_192426 | JGI IMG/M metagenome (GOLD analysis project Ga0247823, IMG submission 192426) | Soil microbial communities from agricultural site in Penn Yan, New York, United States - 13C_PalmiticAcid_Day30 | ecosystem: Environmental > Terrestrial > Soil > Agricultural land... | reverse complement strand
CTTTTAGGTGGCGTATCGGGTGCGTGAACGCGCCGACGAAGTCTGGCGTGTTCGCGTGCCCGATACGCCACCTAAAAGCGGCCGAGCCGCATCCCCGAAGGGGAGGCCAATGACAGAGTCGTTCCCAGTTGCGCTCAGCCGCGCCATCGACCGCAGCGGGATGAGTCTGGAACACCTGCAGCGGCGACTGGCGCCGCACGACGTGCGGGTCAGCCTGTCGACCCTGAGCTACTGGCGGCGCGGCCGGACCCGGCCGGAGCGGCCGGAGTCGTTGCGCGCGGTCAGCGTCATCGAGGAGGTCCTCGGACTCCCCAATGGGTACCTGATCTCGTTGCTAGGCCCGCGAAAACCGCGTGGCCGGTGGGCCGCGCGTTCATCGGCCAAGTCGCATGACGTGCTGTGGGACGGCGCGAGCGCGCTGCCCCCGCTGCTGGCCGAACTGGACGAGCCGGGGCCGGGCGAACTGACGTTCCTGAGCGTGCGGGAACAGCACTTCGTGAACCAGGACGGGATGGACGACCGGACAGTCGTGCACTGCGTCGTGCGTTCGGAGGTCGACTGGCGCCGTACGTGTGTCGTGCTCAACCGGGCCGAGCCCGCTGACGCCGAGCTGCCGCTGATCACCGCGGCCAGCGGGTGCGCGATCGGCAGGACGCGGACGCACCAGCCGAGCGGGTTCGTGCTCGCCGAGATCCTGCTTGACCGGGTGCTGCGCGTCGGCGACACCGCGGCGTTCTCCTATGAGGTCAAGTGGTTCGGCACCGAGCGCTCCACAAACTTCACCCGCGCGATGCGCCAGTGCGCCCGGGAGTACCTGCTGGAGGTGGTGTTCCACCAGGACGCGGCACCCGCTTCGTGCCACCAGTTCCGCCGCGAGTCGGCACGGCAGCCCGAGATCGACCACGGCGGGCTGCGCCTTGGCTCCTACCAGAGCGTGCACCTGCTCGCCCACGACGAGAAGTCGGCCATCGTGGGCATCCGCTGGGCCTGGTGAGCGCACCACTCAGGGAGGTGTCCGAAATGGACACCTCCCTGAGCCTTATTCGGTTGTCACACGGTCACATCGGGACGGTCAGAAGGTGAGCGTCCAGGCGTCGATGTTGCCGGTGTCGTAGCGGTAGACGTCGGTCACCCGCAGCTTCCAGGTGCCGTTCTTGGCCGTCTCCGAGCCGGTGTTGACCGTGTAGGTGGTGTGGATGCCACCCGCCGAACTGGCGCCACCCGCCGCCTTCAGGACGAAGGCCGCGCCACTGGGGCCGACCAGCTCGACCTTGAGGTCACCGGTGTAGGTGTGGTTGATGTCGACCTTGACCGAGGTGGCCGAGGTGCCGCTGCCGGAGCAGCCGGAGACGGTCACCGACGAGGTGATGGCGGTGTTGTTGTCCGGGATGGACACATCGTCGCTGTTGGACGCCCCGGAGCAGGGCGGATCGACCGGGCCGTTGAGGAAACCGGTGTACAGCAGCCGGTTCGGCGAGCCCTTGGTGTCGGTGATCTTGCCGGTGGTGGCGTTGTCGACCAGCGCCTTGGCCACCTCGGCCTGGGTCTTGCCGCTGTTGCCGGAGGTCCCCAGGTACAGCGCGGCCGCGCCCGCGACGTGCGGGGTGGCCATCGAGGTGCCGCCCATGCTCGCGGTGCCGCCACCGTTCTTGGTGGAGATCACGTTGCTGCCGGGGCCGAAGATGTCGACACAGGTGCCGTAGTTGGACTCCAGGCTGCCCGCCTGCCAGATCGAGCGCTTGTCCGCGCTGTCGCTGGCCGCGACGGTGATGGCCTCCGGGGTGCGCGCGGGCGAGGTCTGGCACGCGTCGCCGTTGTTGTTGCCCGCCGCGACGACGGTGATGATGCCCGCGTTGATGGCCTTCTTCGCCGCGTCGTCGAGCACGGAGCTGGCGCCGCCGCCGAGGGACATGTTGATGACGGCGGGCTTCTGCGCGTTCTGGATCACCCAGTCCAGGCCCTGGGTGATCGAGCTGCCCTTGCTGTAGCCCGCGCAGTCGAGCACGCGGACGCCGACCAGGGCGACCTTCTTGGCCACGCCGTAGGTCGTGCTGCCGACGGTGCCGCCGACGTGGGTGCCGTGGCCGTGACAGTCCGCGGAGTTGCTGTCCATGTCGATAAAGTCGTAGCCGCTCTTGGCTCGGCCGCCGAAGTCAGGGTGCGTCGTGTCGAGTCCGGTGTCGACGATGTAGGCGGTGACGCCGGTGCCCGCGGTCGACGGGTAGGTGTAGGACGTGCTGCCCGGCAGGTCGCGCTGGTCGATCCGGTCCAGGCCCCAGGTCGGGTTCTGCTGGGTGTCGGTGATGTGGAAGATCTGGTCCTGCTCGACGTAGGCGACCGACGGGTCGGCGGCGAGCTGCCTGGCCTGCGCCTCGCTCAGTTCCACGGCGAATCCGCCGACGGACTTGAAGGTCTTGGTGAGCTTGCCGCCGTGGCGGCCCGCGAGCGACTGCGCCTTGGCGACCACCGCGTTCGCGTCCACCGCCGAGTCCTTGAACTTGACGACGTAGCTGCCCGAGACGGAGTTCGCCTGGTTGGCGTGGCGGATCTCCGCCTGCTGGGCGGCGGCCGGGGTCGAGGTGACCACCGCGAGGGCCAGTGCGGACGCACCGGCTGCCACGGTGGCCACGAGGACCCTCCGGCGGGTCTGGCGATCGTGTCGCATCTCTAGGGTCTCCATTTCACTCCACCGAGCGGGACACCACTCGGAGGTGTGGCTGTCGGGGCAGGGTGAGTAACTGACAGCCACCTGCGGATCACCTTCAAGCCGGCCAGGATCGCGAACAATCCGGGTATCGGTACGTAGGGATACCCGTCTTTCGCGCGGGGTCCGCGGTTGAGATCATTTCTCCGCCGCCGCAGGCAAGTGAGTTCCGGATCACTCCCGTACGGCCTAGGCTCCGAAGACCGCCGGTTCCCGTGACCAGTGCGCAGAGGCCCAGGAGGCTGTGGATGGCCCAGAAGTCGAGGCAGCCCACGACGAGCCTGGTGCGCACCACATCGCCGGTGCTCGTCGGCCGGGGCGCCGAGCTGGACGCCTTGCGCGACACGGTGGCCAGACAGCCGTCGGTGGTGATGGTCGAGGGCGAGGCCGGGGTCGGGAAGAGCAGGCTGATCCGGGAGCTGGTCAGGAACGGCGATCTGGGGCCGCTGCACGTGCTGCTGGGGCAGTGTCAGCCGTTGCGCGAGCCTTTCCCCTACGGCGCGGTCATGGAGGCGCTGCGGGGCTGTGCGGACCGCCTCGCCCACCGGCCGCCGCTGAGCAGGGTGGCTGGCGTGCTCGGCCAGCTGCTGCCGGAGCTGGCCGATCTGCTGCCCGAAGCGCCCGCCCCATCGGGTGACCCCCGATCGGATCGACACCGGATGTTCCGCGCGGTGCGTGAGCTGCTCGACGCCACCGGGCCGGTGCTGATGGTCGTGGAGGACCTGCACTGGGCCGACGACGGCTCCCGGCAGCTGCTGCGCTTCCTGATGGCCGACCCGCCGCCGAATCTGTCCATCTTGGTCACCTACCGGCGCGAGGACGTGCCCGGCGGGGTGCCGCTGGGCACCGCGTACCGCCCGCCCGCCGGGATCACCAGCCTGCTGATGCAGCTCGCCCCGCTCGACGCCGACGGTGTGCGGGCGCTGACCGCGGCGATCCTCGACGAGGACGGGGTGTCCAACGACTTCGCCGCGAAGTTGCACGAGCGCACCGCGGGCATCCCGTTCGTCGTGGAGGAGACCCTGCGGGCCATGCGCAACCCGGCGGGCGCGGTGCACGCCGATGGCGCGACGGCCCGCAGGCTGCTGGAGAACGCCGAGGTGCCGGTCCTGCTGCGCGACGCGATGGCCGAGCGGCTGGCCGGGCTGCCGATCGCGGGCACCCGGCTGGCCCAGGCCGCCGCCGTGCTCGGCGTGCCGACCTCGGCCGACGTGCTCGGCGAGGTGGCGGGCGTCGGCGAGCAGCGGGTGCGGGCCGCGCTGAGCGCCGCCCTGGCGGGCCATGTGCTGCACGAGACCGAGAGCGGCCGATACGCCTTCCGGCACCAGATGGCCAGGGACGCCGTCTACGACACGCTCAGCGGGCCCGACCGCCAGCAGCTGCACCTGCGGGCGATCACCGCGCTGGAGCGGGCCGACCCGCGCCCGCTGCTGCAGCTCGCCGAGCACAGCAAGCGCGCCGACCGGGTCACCGACTGGCTGCGCTACGGCGAGGCGGCGGCGGACCGGGCCACCGAGGTCGGCGACGCGGCCACCGCGACGTCGCTGCTGCAGCGGCTGCTCACCGAGCCCTCGCTGAGCACCGCGGACATCGACCGGCTGGCCGTGAAGCTCGGCCAGGTCGCCTTCACCGGCCTCGACCAGATCAACCCGGCGGTGACGCTGCGCCGGATGCTCGCCGACCGCAGGCTGTCCACAGCGGCACGCGGCGAGGTGCGGCTGTTCCTCGGCCTGCTGCTGATCCGCCAGGCGGGCGGGCTCAAAACCGCGCGCGGCGAGATCGAGCTGGCCATCGCCGACCTCGACGAGCGGCCGGACCTGGCGGCAAGGGGCACCGCGGTGCTGGGGCAGCCGTTCATCGGCGACACCCCGCGCGCGGAGTTCGAGCCGTGGCTGCGGCGAACCGACGAGCTCATCGAGGCCACCGACGACGTGGAGCTGCGGATCTCGCTGCTGGCCAACAACCTGGGCTCGCGGGTGCACACCGGGGACCGCGCCGTCGGCGCCGAGGTCGACCGGCTGCCGCGCACGGTGGAGACGGCGGCCGCCCAGCGGCACCTGGCCCGCGTGCACTGCAACATGGCCGACGCGTGCGTGTGCGTCGGCCATTTCGCGCGCGCCGAGGAGTACCTGCGCACGGGCCTGCGCCTCGCCGACGACTGCGGCGCGCCCTACGTGGTGAGCACGGCGCGGGCGACGAAGGTTCGGCTGGACTGGTTCACCGGCGAGTGGAACGGGCTGTCCGACCGGGCGGGCAGGCTGCTGGAGGAGTACCGCGACCTGCTGCCGGTGGCCAGCGAGCTGTGCCTGGTGCTCGGCGGGCTCGCCGTGGCCCGCGGCGAGTGGACCGAGGCGCTGAGCTACCTCACCGAGACCGGCGCGTACGCCCCGCAGGAGTCGATCACGCAGATCGCGCTTGGCGGGTGCGCGGGCCTGGCGCGCACGTGGCTGGCCCAGGACGAGCTGGCCAAGGCGTGCGCCGACGTCGACCGCGGCATGGCGCTGCTGCGCCGCAAAGACGTGTGGGGCTGGGCGGGCGAGATCGTCCCCGTCGCCGTGACCGCCTACCTGCGTGCGGGCAGGCACGATGACGCCGCGCGGGTGGTCGAGGAGACCGCGGCGAGTGTCGCGGAACTCGACGCGCCGATGGCCGCCGCCGCGGTCGACGGCTGCCGCGGCGAACTGGCCGAGGCCGCGGGCGACGTAACCAGCGCGGTCGAGCATTACCAGGCGGCCATAGCCGCCTACGAGAAGCTGAACGCGCCCTACTACGCGGCGATGGTGGCCGAGAAGCAGGCGCTGTGCCTGCTGCCCGCCGACGGCGTCGGCGCGGCCGACCAACTGTCCACTTTGGTCGACACCTACGACGGTCTCGGCGCCACCCGGGACGCGGCCCGGTGCAGGCACCTGCTGCGCGGGGTCGGCGGCGCCAAGCCGTCACGGCGTGGCAGACGCGGATACGGCAACGAGTTGTCTCCCCGTGAGCACGAGGTCGCCCGCCTCCTCGCGGGCGGGCACACCAACCGGGAGATCGCCGACGTGCTGTTCCTGTCGCCGCGCACGGTCGAGCAGCACGCGGCCAGGGTCCTGCGCAAGCTCGGCGTCACGTCGCGCGCGGAGCTGCAGGCCGAGGACTTCGGCTGACGCCCTTGCCCTCCCGCCGAGGATCCGACGGAAGGGCAAGGGTTCTGCGTCAATCAATCGGCTTTCATCAAGCTGTGTTCATCAAGCGATGGTCAGGTTCCACGAGTTGATGTAGCCCGAGTCGAACGAGTACGCGTCGCGCACCCGCAGCTTGAACTCGCCCGAACTCGTCTCCGAGGACAGGTTGACCGTGTAGGTCTCGTTCACGTTGGCCGCGGCGTCGTCGGCCTTGGCCGCCTTGAGCGGGTACACCGAGCCGTCCGGCGCGACCAGCTCGATCACCAGGTCACCCCGGTAGGTGTGGACGATGTTGACGGCGACCTTGGAGGTCGCCGACGGGGTCACGGTGCCGTTGGCGTTGACCGACGAGGTGACAGCGGTGTTGTTGTCCGTGATCTGGACGTCGGTGTCGTTGGACCACGAGGTGCCGCCGGGCGGCGGGGTGCCACCGGAGACGCACTTGGTCGCGTCGGGCAGGCCGGCGCCGTAGTACTTGGCGTCGGTGTAGGTGCCCGAGCACTCCTTCATCTTCTTCTCGATGTCCTTGCCCTTGAGGCTGGGGAAGGCGCTCTTGATCAGCGCGGCGATGCCCGCGGCGTGCGGCGACGCCATCGACGTGCCGGTCATCTGCTGGTAGCCGCCGCTGACCGAGGTCGAGTTGACGTTGACCGCGGCCGCGGTCACGTCGACGGCGCCGTTGGTGTCGTAGTTGGAGCCGCTGTAGCGGTTGCCCTGCTGGTCGATGCCGGAGACGACGGTCGAGCCCTCGGCCTCCTGCGGCATCAGCGGGCAGCCGGTGACGGTGCGGTTCTTCGGCGTCGAGTCGTTCGGGCTCAGCGAGGTCGAACCCTTGTTGGCGTAGTCCTTGCTCTCATTGCCCGCGGCGACCAGGTTCACGATGCCCGCGTTGCTGGCGTGGTTGACCGCGCGGCGGACGCCGACCTCGATGGCCTTGAGGTCACCGTCGTTCTCGTTGGCGCACAGGCCGTACCACGGGTCGGTCCAGTAGCTGTTGTTGGTGACGTCCACGCCGACCTCGACGGCGTACATGAACGCGCAGACCGTGTTCTCCGGGAAGAAGAGTTCGGCGGCGGGCTCGGCGACGCGGATCGTGGCGATCTTGGCCCCGGGCGCGACACCGACGATGCCACCGTTGTCCTTGGCCGCGGCGACCGAGCCCGCGACGTGCGTGCCGTGGCCGCTGGAGCCGACACTGCGCCAGGCGCCCGAGCGCTTGTCGACCTTGCCGTAGGCGCAGGACGCGGACTTGGCGGCGTCGAAGTTCGGCGCGAGGTCCTTGTGTTGGTCGTTGACGCCGGTGTCGAGGATGGCCACGGTCGCGCCGCTGCCGTTCGCGGTGGACCAGGCCTGGTCGGCCTTGAGCTGCTTGACGTCCCAGCCGACGGCCTCGGTGCCCAGGTTCTGACCCGCGTTGTTGCTCGGGATCGGTGGGTTGTCGGCGTTGGTCGGCACGTCGGTGGTGCGGGTGGCGCCGACGAACTGCACGCCGGAGACCGCGCGCACCTTGGACTTGAAGTCACTCGCCGTGGCGTGCGCGACGATGACGCCGATCGCGTCCCACGAGTTCCACACCGTGCCGCCGCTGTTGGTGACGGCCGTCTTGCCCGCCTGGATGTTGGCGGGATCGGTGATGACGAAGTACGCGCGCGTGCCGGTCGGGATGGCGGCCGCCGACGCGGGCGCGGCCAGGCCCGCCGCGCCCGCTGGTGTCGCCATCGCGATACCGGCGGGCGTCACCACCAGTCCGAAGGCGATGGCCGCGGCCGCGGCGGAGCGCCGCAGCCGGGTGTTTGAGCGCAGGAACACGGATTCCTCCGAACAACTCAGGGGGCGTCCGCGCCGGGCGGCGCGGTACAGGGTAGCCCCAGGTGCACTGCCGATAATGTGCGTTCCCGGCCGCCGAAACCATGCCCTGACGCTATCTCGGGGATAAATTGCGCCGACCGGTCCATAAACTCGCAAATACCGCGAACCGCAGGAATTCTTCCGATTTATGGGAAATGGGAAAACGGGGAGGCCGCCCCCTGCGATGGAACGGCCTCCCCGCCATATCGATCGCGGGGCACGGGACCTGACCCCCGCATCTGGGCAGGTCCGCGCATGTCCGGTGCCGAAGGACACAATCACCGCGATAGGAATGCCGCGAGCGTGAGGACCGCGCGGCTTGGATTGTCAAATGGTGAAGAAATAGTGCCCCAGCGGGGAGGGAGACGAGGGCGTGTGCGTCCCCCTCCCCGCTCTATTGACGTTGTCACCGGGGTTATCCGGTGACAACGCCACATCTATCCTCACTCGCCCGGTTCAACGGACGGGCGAATCACGGAGCAGGGTTTGCGATCCGCCGGGGACAACGATGCTGCGGCGGTCGGACCGGAACAACCCAGGGAGCACTACGTATCCCTACCTATCTTTTGAAGCGGCTCGACGCTGGCAGACGAAACTAGTGGCACGGCACAGAACCTTGACGGGGTCTCGACCGGCCCACGACACCGCTGACCGCGTTGCAGGAACAGCCACGTACAACCAGTACGCGACTGTCCCTGCGCCTTGTCAGCGGCGCCGTGGACCGGCCGATACCCACCAACGTTCTGTACCGCACCACTAGAACGGGTTACGTTTCTGGTCTGGTCCGACGACGAGGAGCGGCCGATGGCGCGCGAAGCACGTCCACTGATGGGCAAGGTCGCCGTGGTCACCGGCGGTGCCCGCGGCATCGGGGCGGCCGTCGCCGCCGAGCTGGTGCACGCCGGGGTCAAGGTGGTGATCGGCGACCTCGACGGCGATCTGGCGGTCCGTACCGCGGCCGAGTTGGGCGCCAACGCCCACGGCCTGCGGCTGGACGTGTCCGACCGGCCCGCCTTCACCGCGTTCCTCGACCAGGTCGAAGCCGAGATCGGGCCGGTCGACGTGCTGGTCAACAACGCCGGGATCATGCCGATCGGGCTGATCGAGGACGAGTCCGACCAGGTCACCACCGCGCAGCTGGCGGTCAACCTGCACGCGGTGATCCACGGGACCCGGGAGGCCGTGCGCCGGATGCGGCCGCGGGCCACCGGGCACGTGGTCAACGTCGCGTCCGTGGCGGGCAGGCTGCCGGTCGCGGCAGGCGCCACCTACTGCGCGACGAAGTTCGCCGTCGTCGGGTTCACCGAGGCCGTCCGCCAGGAGATGCTCGGCAGCGGGGTCGAGGTGTCCTGCGTGCTGCCCGGCATCGTGCGCACCGAGCTCGCCGCGGGCCTCAAGGACAGCAAGGGCGTCAAGGTGGTCACCGCCCAGGACGTCGCCGCAGCCGTCGTCGGGGTGCTGCGCTCACCCCGACCTGAGGTGTACGTGCCCAGGTCGGCGGGGCGGGCGGTACGCGCGTCGGCGTTCGTGCCGCGCGGGTTCACCGAGTGGCTGGCCCGGCGGATGGGCGCCGAACGACTCTTCCTCGACGCCGCCGGGTCGGCCGACCGGCGCGACTACGAACAGCGGGCCGCGCACAGCGCGCCCGGAGCGGAGGAGACCGCATGACCCCGCCCGCGACCGTGACCCCGGAGCTCGTGGCCCGGCTGTCCCGGCACGTCGCCGCGTCGACCGACGCGACGGTGTCCACCGTCGAGGTGTTCACCGGCGCCACCCTGGCGACCCTGCCGTGCTCCACCGAGCACGACGTCGCCGACGCGGTGGCCGCCGCGCGCGGGCCGCAGGCGGCCTGGGCCGCGACGGACCCGCGGGAGCGGATGGCGGTCTTCGAGAAGTTCCACAAGCTCGTGCTCGACAACCGCGAGACCATCGCCGACCTCATCCAGGCCGAGACCGGCAAGGCCCGCCGCTACGCCTTCGAGGACCTGATCGAGCCCGCGATCACCACCGCGCACTACCTCAAGGCCGCGCCCAGGCTGCTGCGGCCGCGCAAGCGCAAAGGCATGATGCCCTTCGCCATCCAGACGACCGAGCTGCGCGTGCCCAAGGGTGTCGTCGGGATCATCTCGCCGTGGAACTTCCCCTTCGCGCTGGGGATCTCCGACTCCATCCCGGCGCTGATGGCGGGCAACGCCGTGGTTCTCAAGCCCGACACCCAGACCGCGCTGAGCCCGCTGTTCGGCGTCGATCTGCTCTACCGCGCGGGCCTGCCGGACGGCCTGATCACCGTGGTCATCGGAGACGGGCCGGTCGTCGGCGGCGCGCTGGTCGACGCGGCCGACTACGTAGGCTTCACCGGGTCGACCAGGACCGGCGCCGAGGTGGGCGCGCGGGCGACCGGCAGGCTCATCGGCTGCTCACTCGAACTCGGCGGCAAGAACCCGATGGTCGTGCTGCCGGACGCCAACATCGATCTGGCCGTCGCGGGCGGGGTGACCAGTGCCTTCGCCAACACCGGCCAGCTGTGCATGCACATCGAGCGGATCTACGTCCACGAGTCTGTCTACGACACCTTCGTCGGCCGCTTCGTCGCCGCGACCGGGAAACTCAAGGTCGGCGCCGGATACGACTACCGCTCCGACGTCGGCTCGCTGATCTCCACCCGGCAGCGCAAGGCCGTCGCCGAACACGTCGACGACGCGCGGGCCAAGGGCGCCACCGTCCACATCGGAGGGACGGCGCGCGACGACATCGGGCCCGCGTTCTACGAGCCGACCGTTCTCACCGACGTCACCCCGGACATGCTCTGCCATGCCCAGGAGACCTTCGGCCCCGTGGTCGCGATCTACCCCGTCCGCGACGACGACGAAGCCGTCGCCATGGCCAACGACACCCCCTACGGTCTCAACGCGAGTGTCTACGGCCGCGACGTCGACCGGGCCAAGGCCGTCGGCGCCCGGTTGCGCGCGGGAACAGTCAACGTCAACGACGGCCACGCCGCCGCGTACGCCAGCATCGACGCCCCGATGGGCGGCATGGGCAGCTCCGGGCTCGGCAGGCGCCACGGTGTGGAAGGACTGTTGAAATACACCGAGTCGCAAAACCTGACGGTGCAGCGGATCCAGGTCATCCCGCCGCCCAAAGCACTCCCGTACAGCCGCTACACCGCGATCATGACGCGGTCGTTGCGGCTGCTTCACAAGCTTGGCGTGCGCTGACCGGCGTAAAACAAGTGTGAAATAAACGGGAAGAATGGCATTCATTCGTAGCCTTGTGATGGCCGTCGCCACCAGTGGATATTCGACAGGTCATACCGGACAGAAGGGTCGTGAGGGCACCCACCTGGGTTTCGTCCCGACTGTCCGGCACACCTCCAGTGTCGGCGCGCCGGCACTCCTTGCAGGAGGCACGCGTGAATCGCAAACGTCTGTCCGTCACGGTCGGGGCGCTCGCCGCCTTCGCCATGGTCATCTCGATGAACGGCGGCTCCGCGACCGGTGAGAAGGCCGACAAGGCCGCCCGCGCATCCGCCGAGTACCACGTCAACGGCGTCAAGACGGCCCAGCAGCGCAGCGCCATCGCGGCGACCGGCGCGGCCGTCAACGGCACTGAGGACTCCCGGCTGCTGATCACCGCGACCCCGGGCGAGGTCGCCAAGATCCGCGCGCAGGGCTTCACCGTCGAAGCCGAGGCCGCCCCCGCCCTGACCCAGGGCACGCAGGGCGCCAACGGCATCAACGACTTCCCCGGCGCTGACGCGAATTACCACAACTACGCCGAGATGGTGTCCGAGCTGAACACCGCGGTGGCGACCTACCCGAGCATCATCTCCAAGCAGGTGATCGGGAAGTCCTACGAGAACCGCGACATCCTGGCGTTCAAGATCTCCGACAACGTGGCCACCGACGAGGCCGAGCCCGAGGTCCTGTTCACCCACCATCAGCATGCTCGCGAGCACCTCACGGTGGAAATGGCGCTGTACCTGGTGAAGACCTTCACCCAGGGCTACGCCACCGACGCCCGGATCAAGGGCCTGGTCGACACCCGCGAGATCTGGATCATGCCGGACGTCAACCCCGACGGCGGCGAGTTCGACATCTCCACCGGCTCGTACAAGAGCTGGCGCAAGAACCGGCAGCCCAACGCCGGTTCCTCCTACGTCGGCACCGACATGAACCGCAACTGGGACTACAAGTGGGGCTGCTGTGGCGGTTCCTCCGGCAGCACCAGCTCGGAGACCTACCGCGGCACGGCCGCCGAGTCGGCCAAGGAGGTCAAGGTCCTCGCCGACTTCGTGCGCAGCCGGGTTGTCGGTGGCGTACAGCAGATCAGCGTCGCGATCGACTTCCACACCTACAGCGAGCTCGTGCTCTGGCCCTTCGGCTGGACCTACGACAACACCGCGCCCGGCCTTGACGCCACGGAGGAGCAGATCTTCCGGACCATGGGCACCGCCATGGCGCAGAAGAACGGCTACACCCCGGAGCAGGCCTCGGACCTCTACATCACCGACGGCACGATCGACGACTACCTGTGGGGCGTCTACAAGATCTGGGGCTACACCTTCGAGATGTTCCCGGCCAGCGGCAACGGTGGCTTCTACCCCGGTGACGAGATCATCGCCCGCGAGACCTCCCGCAACAAGGAGTCGGTGCTCTACCTGCTCGACTACGCCGACTGCCCGAAACGTTCGATCGGCCAGACCTGCGACGGCACCCCGCCCCCGCCGCCGGGCAAGGTCTTCGAGAACGCCAACAACGTCACCATCCCCGACTCCCCCGGCGCCGCGGTGTTCAGCGACGTGGCGGTCTCGGGTGTCACGGGGAACGCCCCGGCGACGCTGAAGGTCGACGTCGACATCAAGCACACGTGGCGCGGTGACTTGGTCATCGACCTCGTGGCACCGGACGGATCGCTGTACCGACTGAAGAACTCTTCGTCGAGCGACTCTGCCGACAACGTGATCGCCAGCTACACGGTCAACGCGTCCACCGAGGTCGCCAACGGCACCTGGCGGCTGAAGGTCCAGGACGTCGCCCGCTACGACACCGGCTACATCGACAACTTCAAGCTCACCTTCTGATCGAACGGAGTTCCCCCGCAGCACCGTGATGTGCCCCGGGTCGATGCGTGATCTCGGCCCGGGGCACCTCCATATCGGGGTTCCGTTCCCCTTTGGCGACCACCAGTCCCAGGTGGTTGGGAAGTAAACGACAAACGCGGCCGCCCACACCCCTGCGTTCCACTGTGGACGGCCACGGAAGGATCAACGTGCGAAAGACTCTCTTCAAGGCGAGCCTCTTGGCAGCGGGCCTCGCCACCGCTCTGGCGACGACGGTGGGCCAAGCGGCCGCCGCCCCGCCGTCGTCGCAGCCCGGCGACGTCTCCCCGCAGGTCGTCGGCGGCACCCTGGCCACCAAGGGCGAGTTCCCCTGGCTCGTCCACCTGTCCATGGGCTGCGGCGGCGCGATGTACACCGAGCAGATCGTGCTCACCGCGGCGCACTGCCTCGACGGCACCGGGCCGGACACCAGCATCAGCGTCATCTACGGCGTCGTCGACCGGCAGGACCCGGCCCGGATCACCCGGACGTCGACCTACGTGCACTCGGCGCCCGGCTTCACCGGCGTGACCACCGGCAAGGACTGGGCGCTGGTCAAGCTCAACGCCCCGATCACCGGTGCGGCGCTGCTCCCCATCACCACGACCACGGCCTACAACAACGGCACGTTCGACATCGTGGGCTGGGGCGGCACGTCCGAGGGCGGCAACGCCATGAACCGCTACGCCAGCAAGGCGAAGGTGCCGTTCGTGGACGACACCACCTGCACCGCGCAAGCGTCGTACCCGAACCTCGTGAAGTCCGACAGCATCTGCGCGGGCTACAAGGAAGGCGGCGTCGACACCTGCCAGGGTGACTCCGGCGGCCCCATGGCCCGCCGCGACGCCAACAACAACTGGGTCCAGGTCGGCATCGTGTCATGGGGCTCCGGCTGCGCCCGCCCCGACAAGTACGGCATCTACACCGAGGTGAGCACCTTCGCCGCGGCCATCGCCGCGGCGGCGGCCGACCTCGGCGGCGGCACCACGCCCCCGCCGACCGGCAAGGTCTTCGAGAACGCCAACAACGTCAACATCACCGACGCGGGCGCCGCGGTCACCAGCAGCGTCACCGTCTCCGGCGTCACCGGCAACGCCCCGTCGACCCTCAAGGTCGACGTCGACATCAAGCACACCTGGCGCGGTGACCTGGTCATCGACCTCGTCGCGCCCGACGGCACGGCCTACCGGCTGAAGAACTCGTCGTCGAACGACTCGGCGGACAACGTGATCGCGAGCTACACGGTCAACGCGTCCACCGAGGTCGCCAACGGCACCTGGAAGCTGAAGGTCCAGGACGTCGCCCGCTACGACACCGGCTACATCGACAGCTGGAAGCTGACGTTCTGAGCTGATCGCTGAGTCACGTGTCTGATCCCGCTCCGGGGTGGGGCCGCATCCCCGCCCCGGGGCGCCACGAACGAACCGGGCCCCTGACGACCCGGTTTGGCACCACAACCCGCATCAAGTGGTCGTGTGAAAGGACTCCACCGTGATCGAGCGCAACTGGGTGAGGAAGTTACGCAAGACACTCCTGGTCGCCATAGGTACGGCGGCCATGGTCGGCACCGCCTTCGGGCAGGCGCAGGCCACCCCGCCGTCGGACCAGCCGGGCGACGTCAGCCCGCAGGTCGTCGGCGGCACGCCCGCCGCGCAGGGCGAGTTCCCGTGGATGGTCCGCCTCTCGATGGGCTGCGGCGGCGCCATGTACAGCGAGTCGGTCGTGCTGACCGCCGCGCACTGCGTCAGCGGCACCGGCAACAACACCTCGATCACCGCCACCTACGGCGTCGTCGACCTGCAGAGCCCCAGCCGGGTTACCCGGACCTCCTCCTACGTCTACCGCAACCCGGGCTACTCGACCTCCGCGGGCGGCGACTGGGCCATGATCAAGCTGTCCAGCCCGATCACCGGCGCGGCCACCCTGCCGATCGCGATGACCAACGCCTACGACAACGGCACCTTCGACATCATGGGCTGGGGCTCGGCCACCGAGGGCGGCGCGCAGCAGCGCTACCTGCTCAAGGCCAAGGTCCCCTTCGTCTCCGACGCCACCTGCAAAGCCTCCGGCGGCAGCTACTCCGGCCTGATCGACGCGGTCGAGATCTGCGCGGGCCTGGCCCAGGGCGGCATCGACACCTGCCAGGGCGACTCCGGCGGCCCCATGGTCCGCCGCGACGCGAACAACAACTGGGTCCAGATCGGCATCGTCTCCTGGGGCGAAGGCTGCGCCCGCCCGAACAAGTACGGCGTGTACGCCCAGGTCAGCGCCCTGTCCGCGGCGATCAAGGCCAAGGGTGACGAACTCGGCGGCACGACGCCGCCCCCGCCGCCCGGCAAGTACTTCGAGAACCTCAACAACGTCACCATCCCCGACTCCCCCGGCGCCGCGGTCTTCAGCAACCTGGCCGTCTCCGGCGTCACCGGCAACGCCCCGACCACCCTCAAGGTCGGCGTCGACATCAAGCACACGTGGCGTGGCGACCTGGTCATCGACCTCGTGGCACCGGACGGGTCGCTGTACCGGCTGAAGAACTCCTCGGGCAGCGACTCGGCGGACAATGTGATCGCGACGTACACGGTCAACGCCTCGACCGAGGTCGCGAACGGCACGTGGAAGCTGAAGGTCCAGGACGTCGCGTCCTACGACACCGGCTACATCGACGCGTTCAACCTGACCTTCTAAGAGTTCCCACCAGAACCCTGCTGCACGCACCAACCCGAAGGCCCCGTTCCCCCGGACGGGGCCTTCGGCCTGTCTAACGGGACGCCCGGGCAAGGCGTGCGTCAGCCCATTGCTTTGCGGCGTAAGCCATCCGCTGTTTCCACGGTTCAGGGTCGGCGTTGGCGATGTCAGCCCACATATCGACATTCGCGCGAGCGAAAACATCCAGCGCTGGTCGCGTGCCGCTCGCCCAGGCGCGGGTTCGGCTGACCCACTGCTCGGCTTGAACCACCGTGTGCCCGGCGGCGATGAGCGAGTGCACGGGCTTCTCCCTGTCCTATATCGGATTGGCGAGGTAGTCAGGCGGCAACCAACTCCCTCGGGACGAGGTCGTGGCCGCACAAGAGGCTGTACCGGTCACCGACCGGACCCATAGACCGGCGCAGGTTCGCGCGATCATGCTCCGCACTGGCGCGCAGCGACGCGACTGTCGTTGCCGCACCGGTGGGGTTTCCATGCGCACCACGAGACGGGCGCAAGTAGTAGGCCAGCGTGACCGCCACTGCGACCACCAGAAACAGAACCGCGACGTCGAACAGCGACATGTTGACCTCACATCAGGGAAACGGGACCAGACCGAGCAGCAAGGACGCGCTATCAGCGGGCGTCCACAACTGGCTTGGCGCGCGGATGATTCGAGCCGGAGCGCCGGGCGCGCCGGGCGCGGGGAGTGCAAGCAGGTCGGCGACGACCTCAACGAGGTCGCCCTCCGCCTTCCACACCAAGGCATCGGCCGCGAACAGGTCACCGTCGGCGTCACAGTCGGACGAACGAACCGCCGTCACGTCGTGCTCGCCACGCACCTGGACAACGTCGGTAAAGGGCGCGTCCCAGCCCCGAGTGAACATCATCTGCTCAGGCAGGGAGATCGAACGGAAACCGCCGCGTACCAACGCTCGCAGGGCATCGTCGGTGCTGTTCATCGCACCCGTCCTGTGAACTGGGTGCACTCGGCGGCTGCCATCGTCTCGTCAGACTGTCGATGACGGCCCCTCAGGACCTGCTCCACGACCTCCGCGAAAGACGTCGCGCCGTATCGAGCACCGTCCGTCGAAGCGAACGGCCTCGACCAGTCCCGATCTCTTGGTGCGCGGGCAGCGAACGCGAGTTCGTCCGACCAGGCCGTCACCAGGACGAGAGCGAGCGGATCACGTCGCCAGGCGACAAGGCCGGTGTCGCCGCCGTGATGATTCAGCACGGGCACCACACCGAACCCTGCTTCACGCAGACGAGCCAACACCGGGTGCGGGCTCACGGCTCGACTCCGTCGGCTACGCGCGTGTCCAGCGAGAACTTGCGCCAGTCGCACAAGGCCATTGCGAGCCGACCGAGAAACCACAGCGCGACCACGGCAACCGCCACTATCTCGAAGACAGAAACAGCCATCCCCACTCCGTCCAAGGTTGACCGGCAAGCTCGACTCACCTGAACTTACACTTGAAATTCAAGTGCAACTTGCCAGCAATCCGACTTGCACTCGAAAGGGGTAGGGGTTATGTACGGGGAGTCACGGAGTTCGGGCAAACTTGCCCACATGACCCAGAGCGATCCCGGCCCAGCCGTCCAGCGGATCTTGCTCGGTGCGAATCTTCGTGATGCGCGGGAGGCGTGCGGACTGTCTACTGCCGACGCGACGAAGGCGCTTGGGTGGTACGCGGGCAAGCTGTCGAAGATCGAGCAAGGCGACCTGCTCGTCAGTTCGAAAGACCTTGGGATCGCTGTAAAGATCTACTCGATCGGCCAAGAGATCGAACAGCGCCTGCACGCACTCGCGAGTGAAGCCCGCCGAAAGCTGCCGCCCTCACGTGTACCCGAATGGGCGGCGAAGTACGTATCGTTGGTCCGCGCGGCCGCTGAGCTGAAGATCTTCTATGGCGACACGTTTCCGGGCACCGTTCAAACAGCCGACTACGCCCGCGCCATCCTCACTCGGTCCGTCACCGTCTCGCCCGCCGAGGTCGACCGCATGGTCGACGAGCGAGTGCAGCGTGCCCAGCGGATCACCTCAACGGAAAGCACGCGGCTGTGGCTCGTGGTCGGAGAGGAAGCGCTACACCGCCAGATCGGCGGACCGGAGACTCTGCGTGGCCAACTCGAACACATCATCAAGCTGGCCGAGTCATCGCGGGTACATGTTCAGGTACTCCCATTTGAGGCAGGCGCGCACAGCGTGCACGGCGTCACCTTCACGATCGTGACCTTGATCGAGGGCCGTCCAGGCCTGGTGTATGTCGAAGGACTCACCGGCTCGGACTACCTGGGCCGCGAGCACCTACACGTCTACACCCTTGCCTTTGACAACCTGCGCGCCGCCGCGTTGTCGCCCGAGGCGACACTGTCGCTGATCCGTCGCCGAATCACCGAACTGTAGGAGGACGAACCATGCCGACCCTGTTCCCCATTGATGCGACTTGGCGCAAGTCTTCGCGTAGTTCGGGCGCCGAGAACTGCGTTGAGGTCGCCGACGTTCACAGCCTGCGGGCTGTTCGGGACTCGAAGAACGCCACAGGCCCCGCGCTCGTGTTCGACGGCGCCGCATTCGGGACCTTCCTCGAAGACATCCGCGAAGGCGACCACTGAGACGGCCGACAACGGCGCCTTACGAGGGGTCGAGCCCTGCCGGTTCCGGTGACCCGTTCAGCCCCGACGCGATCACCGTCGATCTCGGCTACGTCGACGGCGACGCCCTGCGAGCCGCCCACGAGCGGATGAGCAACGGCGCGCCGATCGAAACGAAGGTGTTCGCGGTGCTGTCGCTTGAACTGGCCTTGCGCGCGCTCACCGACACACGGGGCGTCGACCGAGAGGGAACGCTGTGTTCGTGATGCGACCGGGAGAGCCCGGCGACCGCGACCCGCTCGCCGCGCTCGTCCGTCGCCGTGCCGAGTGGATGCGCGACCACGGACATCACCGTTGGCGAGGACTCGCCGACGCTGCTGATCACCATGGGCAACAGGTCGCCGAGCCTGGCACGGATGTCTGGGTGCTTGTCGACACCGATGGCGTCATCCTCGGCTGCACGACGGCCTCGACGGACACACCCACATTGGGATGGACCGAGCAGGAACGCGCCGACCCGGCAACGTTCCTCCTGTCCACCATCACCGACCCAATTCGGGCGGGGCAAGGCGTCGGCATGGTCATCGCGTTCTGGGCGCTCGACCACGCCGCACGCCAGGGCCATCACTGGGTGCGGCGCGGGGTGCTCACCGACGATCAGGGCGCTAACCGTGGGCTGATTCGCTACTACCGCCGGCAGGGATGGAGAGTGGTCCGGGCGGTAGCCCATCCACGCCGGGCCGACATCACTGTCTGGTCGCTCGCGCGCCCGGCCGAACGCCAGCCGCTCGACGCCGTATTCGGCGAGGGAGATCTCCGAGCCGCGGCCGAATCCGCGTGGGTCGAGGTCGACAACGCAGCCCTCGAACCAACCTCCGCCCGCCAGGTCACTCTGCCCGTTCGCGCCCACGAGATGGGTATCTACAAGCGGTACTTCGACCTCATCGCCACCGGCCGCAAGACCACCGAGATCCGCGTGAACGACTCCAGCCGCAAGAAGATCAAAGCCGGGTCACTCATCCGTTTCCGCTGCCAAGGCGACGAGGTCCTCACCCGCGTCACCCGCGTCGCCCGCTACACCAGCTTCGACGAGATGTTCGATCATGAGGCCGTCAGCTCGGTGAATCCCCTCGCGACCCGCGAGGATCAACTGGCCAACATCCGCCAGATCTACCCGCCGGAGCGCGAAGCCCTCGGAGTCGTGGCGATCGGCATCGAACTTGTCGACCCACCTCGGTCCGCCTGAGCCCGCTACGGGGTGAACGGGTCGAGGTCGACCACGTGGCCCTCGAACTCGCCGTCGCCCGGGTCGTGGCCGTTGGCGTAGCGGACGGGGATGAGCCTGCCGGTTCCGGGGACCCGTTCAGCCCATCGGGTATTCGGGTCGATGGTGTGCTCGCAGACCAGCACCTGGATCCCGATCACTCGCGCCCTCGTGGCCGCGACACCATCGCCATCCCCGTGGTGTTCCTCGGTCCACTGCGGTTCCTCGACCTCGGATCCGACGAGTTCCCGCAGGTCGAAGGGCAGATCGGACGCTACGAGCCGCCAGGAGACCTCGTCGCCCACCTGGAACGGATCACCGCAGCACTCCAGCTGCCAGGCCTCGTAATACACCCGGATCGTCACCGCACGAGTATCGCCGCGGCGATGCCTGAGATATACCGATTTGTCATCATCCTCTAGCCGTCAGAAGGTGTGACAGGCAAGATACCGACAAAGTTACCGATAGGTAGCCGTCCAGGCCGGGTGCCGGTGACCTGGACGAGCCCCTCGGTGTGTGCCCGGAGGAGTAGCTCATGCGCGAGTTCGCCGTCCCTGCTGTCGCTTGGCGAGAAGAGGCGGGCGGCCTGGCCGACCTGATCTACACCAACGCCAAGGAGGCGCCCAACGGTGTCGCGTTCCGGCGCAAGGACGGTGGCCAGTGGCGCGATGTCACCTGGACGCAGTTCGTCGCCGAGGTCGACGACGTGGCCAAGGGGCTCATCGGGGCGGGCATCGGCGCGGGTGACCGGGTCGCGATCCTGGCGGCGACGCGCTACGAGTGGACGCTGCTCGACTTCGCTGTCTGGGCCGCGGGCTGTGTGCCGGTGCCGATCTACGTGACGTCCTCCGCCGAGCAGATCCAATGGATCCTGTCGGACTCGGGTTCGGTCGCGGTGATCGTGGAGACCGACGAGCACCTGGGCCGGGTGGAGAGCGTGCGCGCCGACCTGCCCACGCTCACGAACGTGTGGCAGATCGAGAACGGCGCCATCGACGCGATCGTCGCGGCGGGGGCCGAGACCGGTGTCGACGCCGTCGAGGCGCGGCGGGCCGCGGTCAAGAAGGCCGACGTCGCCACGATCATCTACACCTCGGGCACGACCGGCCAGCCCAAGGGCTGCGTGCTCACCCACGACAACTTCTTCGCCGAGTGCGCGGGCGCCACCGACGTCCTCGGCCCGCTCTTCCGCGGCATCGGCAGCGACGAGGAGCCGACCACGCTGCTGTTCCTCCCGGTCGCGCACGTCTTCGGCCGCATGGTCGAGGTCGGCTGCGTGTACGCGCGGGCCACCATGGGCCACGGCCCCGACGTCAAGAAGCTGCTGGAGGACCTGGGCAGCTTCCAGCCGACGTTCATCCTCTCCGTGCCGTACGTGCTGGAGAAGGTCTACAACGGCGCGCGGCAGAAGGCGCACGCGGCGGGCAAGGGCAAGATCTTCGACGCCGCCGCCGCCACCGCGATCGCCTACAGCGAGGCCGAGGGCAAGGCCGGACTGGGCCTGAAGATCAAGCACGCCGTCTTCGACAAGCTCGTCTACAGCAAGCTGCGCGCCGTTGT
>Ga0247823_10001283_pt1 | contig 20927 bp, 23 predicted proteins | sample 13C_PalmiticAcid_2_FD_192426 | JGI IMG/M metagenome (GOLD analysis project Ga0247823, IMG submission 192426) | Soil microbial communities from agricultural site in Penn Yan, New York, United States - 13C_PalmiticAcid_Day30 | ecosystem: Environmental > Terrestrial > Soil > Agricultural land... | reverse complement strand
CTATAGGCCAAACCCGGCCCCGGCAAGAGCCCGCAAAGCCCCGGATTCATTGCACAACAGCATACTTCTGCCATTGAAATTTCTTGCGCTGGCCACCATTTGACCGCATAAACCAAAGATACTCGCGTTGTTGAGAGATTCTCTCCCCGCACTACGAATTTTAAGAGATTTTAGTCATGAGCCAGCCCGTAACAGCCAAAACCGTATATGCCTACGCCCTTCCGGAAGGCACGAAACCGCTGGCGATTTTCTCGTCACTCTATCGCTTTCCTTACACACAATTCCTCGACAGCACCGCCCCCGATCAACAAGGCGGTCGTTACAGCACCGTACTGTTCCAGCCTGTCGAAATTCTGGAAGTCTGGGGTGATAAAGTTACTGTTACTAACCGCGATCAACAATTAAGCCTGCGCGGTAAACTCACCGACCTGCTGGCCGAACGTCTCGATGTATGGGGCCAGGGCGAAGTCATGACCGACCCGACATTGCCACCCTTCCAGGGCGGCGCTGTTGGTTACTTTGGTTTCGGCTTTGGTCATGTGAAACAACGCATCACCGATATCCCGCAAGCAGCATTCGGCATTTACGATCAGTGCGTATCCTTCGACCATGCTGAGGGTCGCGCATGGTATGTCGTTGTCAGCGACAGCGAAGAGCAAGCCCGCAACAAGTATAACCATTTTGCCCGCCTGTCTTCCCGCAGCTTCCTGCCTGCTGAAGACAGTGTACAGCCGCATCTATCATGGGCACCACGTGTATTGCCTGGACCACTGAAAGAGAACGTGCGTCGCCTGACTGACTATATTCACTCGGGCAGCTTTGATCGCACCTTCCTGTGCCAATATTATGAGGGTGATATACCCGCTGGCTACGATGTGCTGGCACACTATCAATCACTGCGTCAGGAAAACAAAACCCCGTTGGGTGCCTGCCTGATGCTGGGTGGTTTGAATGTCATGGTCGCGGATGCCGAACCTGTATTCACTGTAAACAATAAACAGATCGAAGTTTATCACATCAGCAACCGCACCCCGCGCCCCGAAGGCTCACTTCGTGACCACGTCGCCGCACAGGAACTGGCGAACGATCAAGCCGTCATGGACGCCCACCACCGCCTCGCCAAGGATCAGGCTATCCGCCTGTCATCCCTTTGCCGTGCCAATGGCATCCTCGGCCCCTCTACCCCCGAAGTTGTCGAGACAGGTCATGAATATCAGGTCGGCTCGATCACACGTGGCGTATTGAACGAAAAAACAACACTGGCGGACCTGCTGGACAGCTTTACCCCGGCCGCCATCCATAGCAGCACACCACTCGACCGCACCCTGCGTGTGGTGAGTGAAATGGAACACCTGACCCGTGGCCCGGCATATGGACACACAGCTGTTATCGGCTTTAACGGCCATATGACGATCAGCCTGAACACGGAAACCGTGGTGAATAACGGTAATGAACTGCGCTTCACTACCGGACTGCCTGTCAATGCCAATACCGAACCTGACATCTGGTACGATGAACTGGTCGATCAAGCCGAAGCGGCACTGAACCGTATTGGCAGCGATACCGAACAACGCAAAGCCAGCATGGGCTAAAACTTAGCAGAGACCAAAAAATAAACCCCGGTAATGACCGGGGTTTTTCTTATTCTATTTCGGTGCTAATTAAGCGGCGATTTTGCCTGTAACAGCAGCGATCTTTGCTTGTGCCAGATTGATCTTCTTGGTAACGCGTGCGCGCTCCATATCATCCTTAGCCAGTGTCAGATCTTCTTTCAGGTTAACCAGTGTTTTCTCCAGCGCTTCAACATTCAGGTCAGCGATGCTGATCGCTTCTTCTGCCAGAATGGTGCAGGACGTTGGTGTCACGTCAGCGAAACCGCCCGCGATGAAAATGCGGCGTACTTCACCACCTTCAGCGCTGTGCACTTCGACAACACCCGGACGAACAGTCGCCACCAGTGCAGAGTGACCAGGCAGGACGCCGAAGTCGCCTTCTTCACCGGGAACGATGGCCATTTTCGCTGGCTCCGAGAGCAAACGGCGCTCCGGTGAAACCAGTTCGAAATTAAATGTTGTGTTTGTCATCTGTGTCATCTGCTTATCTACTAATTACTGTTATTGGGCTTACTTCTGTTTTCAAGAGCATCCACAATTCGCCCAAGAACCTTAGTTTGTTCCTCAAGAATTCCATTCTGTTTCAACATCAAGCCTTCCAATTTTTGCATATAATCCGTCTGCAAATTGATTCTCTTAGAGTTGGATTGCCGTGTAAAAAAAATCCAGCCCCAAATCAAAATAAAAACCGGGAACCATATGCCAAAAATTTCAGACCAAAAAGTAGTATCTTCCATTATCACCCTCAATTAAGGCTGTTATACAAGTCTACTCGTTCGTCCACTTCAACTGAAACTCGATCTCTTCTTCTTTGCCTTCGCGTTCGTGCTCGATATTAAATTCTGCACGAACAGGCACATAAACACGCTCACCGGCGATCTGGATTTCGAAAGGCTTTCCGCTCTCCAGAGAGTCGGCAAGACGACGAAGCTTGTCAGCGAATTCGCTGGCACTATAGGTAACTTCGACGTCTCGCGCGCGCTTTGTCGTCATGATTAAGCTGCCTCAGCGGCCATTTTCTGGGCCTTGGCTTCAGCTTCTTCAATGGTACCAACCATGTAGAAAGCTGCTTCCGGCAGGTGGTCATACTTACCGTCAACGATCGCACGGAAGCCCTTGATGGTGTCTTCCAGAGCAACGAATTTGCCCGGTGAGCCTGTGAACACTTCGGCCACGTGGAACGGCTGGGAGAGGAAACGCTGGATCTTACGGGCACGTGCCACAACCAGTTTGTCTTCCTCTGACAGTTCATCCATACCCAGAATGGCGATGATGTCTTGCAGGGCTTTATATGTCTGCAGTGTTTTCTGCACGTCAGCCGCGCAGTTATAGTGATCTTCACCAACAACGCGTGGGTCCAGAATACGTGATGTAGAGTCCAGAGGGTCAACCGCTGGGTAAATGCCAAGCTCGGCGATCTGACGGGACAGAACCGTTGTCGCATCCAAGTGCGAGAAGGTTGTCGCCGGTGCAGGGTCGGTCAAGTCGTCAGCAGGAACGTAAACGGCCTGAACGGATGTAATCGAACCTTTGTTGGTTGATGTAATACGTTCTTGCAGCGCGCCCATGTCCGTAGACAGTGTTGGCTGGTAACCCACAGCAGAAGGAATACGGCCCAGCAGAGCGGACACTTCAGCGCCAGCCTGTGTAAAGCGGAACACGTTATCCATGAAGAACAGAACGTCTTGGCCTTCTTCGTCGCGGAAATATTCAGCCATAGAGAGACCTGTCAGCGCCACACGTGCACGGGCTCCTGGCGGTTCGTTCATCTGACCGAACACGAGACCCACTTTGGACTCGCCATCCAGCTTGATAACGCCGGCATCGATCATTTCGTGGTACAAGTCGTTACCTTCACGGGTACGCTCACCAACACCCGCGAATACAGACACACCACCGTGGCCTTTCGCGATGTTGTTGATCAGTTCCTGAATGGTAACGGTCTTACCAACACCAGCACCACCGAACAGACCGATCTTACCGCCTTTTTGGTATGGGCAGAGAAGGTCAACAACTTTAATACCTGTAACCAGCTGTTCTTTTTCAGATGACTGATCAACAAACGCCGGAGCTGGGCGGTGAATTGGGTAACGTTTTTTAGATGTCGGGGCCGGGCGGTTATCGATCGGGTTGCCGATAACGTCGAGAATGCGACCCAGAACTTCAGGACCAACCGGAACAGTAATCGCATCGCCTGAGTCGAGAACTTCCTGACCGCGTACCAGACCATCTGTCGTGTCCATCGCGATGCAACGTACGGTGTTTTCACCCAGGTGCTGCGCCACTTCGAGAACCAGCGTCTTGCCATCGTTCTGAGTTGTAATCGCGTTCAGAATGGCAGGTACATTGCCTTCTTCGAACTGCACGTCGACAACAGCGCCGAGGATCTGTGCGATTTTACCTTTTGCTTGAGTCATCTTTACTTCCTTTTCTTTCAAACCAAATTCAAATTCTTCTTGAGAGCTACTTGTGTTCTTTCGCAAGCTGCACTTCAAATTCCTTCTTAGCCAGCGCAACGCGTTCCTGAATCTCAGGCTTTGCGAGGATAGCGGCAACAACTTGTGTCGCCAGCGCACGACCTACAACACCATCGGATGGATAATGCACGCCTGCGATTTCACGACGGTGAGCAATATCAAGTGCCAGTTGTTTGTATTTCTCGGCATTAGCCGGATCAATTTCTGCCAGCACCAGTGCAGAGGCATAGGACTGACCAGCATGACCTGATGGATAAGCAGAATGCGGCGGCACCGGAATAACGGTTGTCAACTCAGGCGCCAACTGTGTCGGGCGTGGACGCTGAATAGCTTTTTTCTCACGCAGAATGAAATAGGAAACATCACGATCAACAGAAGCGAGCAAGCTGTTGGTGATCGGGTGGCTATCAAAATCATAGAAGCCGTCTTGAGAATAGATCAGGTACAGCGGTACAACTTTGTTCTCAAGCTGAATGCGGGCGAGCTGTGCGTCTGTGCGCTCTTCCGCAGCAAATTTCTTCAGCGCTTCCAGTTCAGCTTTTGTTTCTTCACTGGTGTTTGCCGGGTAAGGCTTCAGATCCAGAGCCATGTCCGCAGACAGAATGCGCGGACCACGCTCAATCTGCGCCAGAAGCTCAGGGCTCCAGTACTTTATGTCGTATTTGAAATCATCGCTGATTGGTGTCGGCGCAGGCTCTTGCACAGGTGGCTTAACGGCATCAGTTGCCATCACCATGACAGGTGATGCCAGAACGCTGCAAACCAGAGCTGTTGTCAAAAGCGCCTTTTTCATTATACGGCTTCCGCTCCCGAGATAATCTCGATCAGTTCCTTCGTAATAAAGGCCTGACGTGCACGGTTGTACTGAATGCTCAGCTTGTTGATCATGTCACCGGCGTTACGTGTCGCGTTATCCATCGCGGTCATACGGGCGGCCTGCTCACCGGCACCGCTATCCAGCAGTGAACGGTAAATTTGGATCGCTAGGTTCTTCGGCAGCAACGCGCCGAGGATCTGATCTTCTTCCGGTTCAAAACTGTACGGGCTGGTCACAGCCACAGCAGCAGGTTCTTTATCAATGTGACGGTTATCATTAGACGCATTGCCCTCTGATGCCTTGAACGGGATCAGCTGCTGCAATGTCGGCTTTTGTGTCAGTACGGATACGAACTCGTTGTATGCCAGCGAGCACACATCGAACGCACCGGCATTGAACTGCTCGAGAATCCATTGTGTCACTTCATCTGCTTCAGCAAAACTCAGGTCTGTTCGACCGGCAAGACCTGTGAAGGAATGCGCAATCAGACTACTGAAATCACGCTTCAGAACATCACGACCCTTACGGCCCACGCACAGCAATTTAACTTGCTTGCCCTCGCCCTGTAGACGACGAACTTCCATGCGCACGCGGCGCACGAGGTTACCGTTGAAACCACCGCAAAGACCACGGTCGGATGTCACAACCACCAACAGGTGTGTTTGATCAAGACCTGTGCCGATCAGCAGTTTCGGGCTGTTCGGGCCCACAACAACGCCAGATGCCACACGCGCCATCATGCTCGCCATAGCGGAGGCATAAGGCTGGCTGGCTTCGGCTTGTTCCTGGGCCTTCTTCAGTTTGGATGCGGCCACCATTTTCATCGCCGAAGTAATTTTCTTCGTCGACTTAACAGAGGCGATCCTTACACGGTACTGCTTTAAACTCGGCATCTTCTTGTCTCACACGCTTAAGCGTTGCGGTTGATGTTCTTCGTAACGATTAAGCAGCTTTCGCTGTTGTCGCCGCATAGCCCTTTGTGAAGCCATCGAGGAACGCTTTCATTTGCGTTTCAATGTCAGCATCCAGAGCTTTTTTGGTGCGGATCGCTTCCAGGATTTTCTTGCCGTTAGCACGAACATCTTCCAGCAGGCGTGCTTCATAAGCGCTGACCTGAGCTGTTGGAATACCGTCGAGGTAACCACGTGTACCCGCGTAGATCACGAACACTTGCTCTTCTACGGCCATTGGTGAGAACTGAGGCTGCTTCAGCAGCTGTGTCAGACGTGCACCACGAGCGAGGAGTTTCTGTGTCGAAGCATCGAGGTCAGATGCGAACTGAGCGAACGCTTCCATCTCACGGTACTGCGCCAGTTCCAGTTTAATCGTACCAGCAACTTGTTTCATCGCCTTGATCTGCGCAGCAGAACCAACACGGGAAACGGACAGACCGACGTTAATCGCCGGACGAATGCCTTTAAAGAACAGACCTGTTTCCAGGAAGATCTGGCCGTCTGTAATCGAAATAACGTTCGTTGGAATGTAAGCAGACACGTCGCCCGCTTGTGTTTCAATGATCGGCAGCGCTGTCAAAGAACCTGAACCATTATCTTCGTTCAGTTTCGCAGCACGCTCCAGCAGACGGGAGTGAATGTAGAACACGTCACCTGGGTAAGCTTCACGACCTGGTGGACGACGCAGCAGCAGAGACATCTGGCGGTAAGCCACAGCTTGCTTGGACAGATCGTCATATACGCACAGTGCATGCATGCCGTTGTCGCGGAAGTATTCGCCCATGGTGCAACCTGTGTAAGGTGCCAGGAACTGCATTGGTGCCGGATCAGAAGCTGTCGCAGCCACAATGATGGAATATTCCAGAGCGCCTTGCTCTTCCAGTTCACGAACCAGCTGAGCAACCGTTGAACGTTTCTGACCAACAGCGATGTAGATGCAGTACAGTTTCTCTGCTTCTGTGCCTGTGGTGTTGATTGTTTTCTGGTTCAGGATCGCATCCAGAGCCACAGCAGTTTTACCTGTCTGACGGTCACCAATGATCAGCTCACGCTGGCCACGGCCAACCGGCACCAGCGCATCAATCGCCTTCAGGCCTGTTTGCATTGGCTCATGAACGGATTTACGTGGAATAATACCCGGTGCTTTTACTTCAACGCGGCGCATTTCAACGTTCTTCAGCGGACCCTTGCCATCGATCGGGTTACCCAGACCGTCAACAACGCGGCCCAGCAGGCCTTTACCAGCAGGAACCTGAACGATCTCGCCTGTACGACGAACGATGTCGCCTTCTTTAATCGAACGGTCATCACCGAAAATAACCACACCGACATTGTCGCTCTCGAGGTTCAGCGCCATGCCTTTAATGCCGCCCGGGAATTCAACCATTTCACCGGCGCGCACTTGATCCAGACCATAAACACGGGCCACACCGTCACCAACGGAGAGCACTTGACCGATTTCAGCCACATCGGACTGAGCGCCGAATTCAGCGATCTGCTTTTTCAGGATCTCGGAGATTTCTGCTGCGCGGATTTCCATTTTCTACTTTTCCTTTGTTTAGTCGTCGTAAGAGTTATTGTTCGTGTATCTAAAAAACTTATGCGGCACGTGAACCGGAGAGCGTACGTTTCAGGCGCTCCAGTTTACGCTTCAATGAATCATCAACCATGCGTGAACCGACGGTTACAATCATGCCACCGAGCAGGTCCTTGGCGACTTCGACGTTCAGGGCCACATGGGACCCCAGCGCCTTGGTCAGTTCTTTCTGCAGGGCATCTGTTTGTGCCGGTGTCAGTGCATAAGCGGTTTGTACGCGCGCTTCCACTTCACCACGGCGGCGTGACGCTTCGATGCGGAACGCCTTGATCACAGCAGGCAGTATCGACAGGCGGCGGTTTTTCACCAGCACACCCATGAAGTTGCTTGTCAGTTTATCGAATTTTGCGGATTGGCTGATCGCCTCTACAGCGCGCTGTTGTTGTGCGCGATTGATCAGCGGGTTGCGCACCAGAGATTGGAGGTCCGGAGAAGCTTGCAGCATCGCTGCCAGCTCTTGCAGGTCCTTTTCAACTTTCTCGAGCGCTTTCGCTTCGACAGCCATATCCAGCAATGCTGTGGCGTAACGTGTAGAGATCAGACCTGATGTTGTATTGGACATGCCCTAAAAAATCCCGGTTTTCTGTCACTTCAAAGCCTTTTACAGGCAGCGTGGATTTAGCATACGAAATAGCCCGGTGCAAGCGCAGAAAACGGGAGTTTTGCGAGTTATTAGGCTACTTTGGGGGAGCACGGGGACAAGCCCCTGAAAATCGCCTGAAAACGGGTCAGGCGCGGGTCAAAACAGAGTCATCCCAGAGTCAGGCAGGAGTCATAATACAGTCAGTTGACGCCCGATACGGCCATCTCCAGCATGCCTTCCGGCACCAGCTTCCAATCAAAAAGCGAGAATCGCTCGGGGTCGATCATCGCCCCCAGCGCCTTGAACAGCAGCAGATGCGCGACGTAGATTTCAAGGGTATAGCGCCCCATGAAACGCACCGGAGCCAATAATACGCCTTTGATCCCCTCGCCCGTGCCGGCAAGGGTTAGCGGGCGGAAGAACATCAGCATGCACATCACCAGCAGGATACCGCCGCCCAGAACCGGGATTTCATTCTGTTCAAAGCCAAAGAACATGGTCTGGATGATCACAAAGGTCGCCAGCGAGAAGAAGAAGTATTGCTGCGTCAGGCGCTCGCCATGCGGAATTTCATGCTGATTACGGACCAGCCAGCCAAACATCGCCATGATCACGGCCAATGTGCCGTATTCAAACATGTATGATGTCGGAAAAGACAGCAGGATCATCATCACGCTGATCTGCCAGATCGCCTGAGGCCCCATAAGGGCGCGCTTCATAACCGGATCAATGACCAGCCGTATAATAATCATGGTGCCCAGAATATTGACCGGGAACACGCCCAATCCCACGACGGAGCTTGCCGCAACCAGAATAGCCGCCCCAATCCATAATTTAGGCCCCAGATCGCGTGTACGCGCATAACCAATCAGGAAGAACCACACCGGAACGCACATACGTCCCGCCACCCGCAGCCAGTCATTCCCGTCAAAAAAGTAATAGCCGACATGGTCCACCAACATGAAAATGACGGCAAACGTTTTCAGCAAATCATAGGAAGTCAGGTCTTTGGTGAGGTGCTTCAGGCTCATGCGCCCAGAATAGCACAAAAACGGGTGCCTTTAAGCCCCTGTTTGAGCGCCGCAAACCCTAGGAAGTCAGTTATCCTTCGGATAATAAAAGTTGGAGATCAGGCCGCCATCAGACTTTCATATTGCGGGTGGCGGCGCAGCCACGCAACAGCATAGCTGCAAATAGGGAAAACCTTGTATCCTTCGGCCTTAGCAAATTCCATGATATCGGCCATCAATTTCCCCGCTTCACCGCTACCGCGTAAAGCTTCGGGCGCTTCAACATAATTGATATACAGAGTATGGCCATCAAGCCTGTAGTTAGCGAAAACGATATCATCACCTACGGCCCTTTCAAAACGAGTTAAATCCTTGTTGTTCTTCATTTTACACCTCACTGATAGAAGTAAAACAAAGGCATCAAGTTTCAAGTTCCAGAAAGTAAAGGGCAGGTTACATAAAACTCTGCGGATCGATATCGACCTGAATACGCACGGTTGAGGGCGGCTTGATCATACCTAACCAATCATCAATCGCTTTTTGTATATTCACGTTCTTATCCGCACGCACCAGTAAGCGACGACGGAAATTCCCACGCAAACGATAGAATGGTGCCGGTGCTGGCCCCAATGTATTGATGTTCTCGGCCTGTGGCGCGCATTTACCCAGTTCACGCGCCACCTCATCCACTTGGGTTTCATGCTTGCCGGATACAATGATACCCGCCAGACGTGATACAGGCGGCATATGCGCGGCTTCACGCTCACGCATCTCAACCTCAAGGAAACGATCACGATCATGATGGCTTAACGCCACCATCACCTTGTTCTTCGGCAACCATGTCTGCAGCCATACATGACCCGGTTTTTCTTCACGGCCCGCACGGCCCGCCACCTGATGCAGCAACTGGAATGTGCGTTCCGCCGCACGCAGATCACCACCCTGCAACCCCAGATCAGCATCCACCACACCCACACAGGTCAGGTTCGGGAAATGGTGACCCTTGGCAATAATCTGCGTACCGATCACGATATCGACTTGGTTGTTGCGGATAGTATCCAGAATGGCTTTCAATTCGTCATGCGTGGTGGCTGTATCACTGGCCAACACAATGGTGCGTGCCTCGGGGAAGCTTTCTTTGACTTCCTCCAGAATGCGTTCTACGCCCGGACCGCAAGCCGCAAAGCTATCAACATCGTTACAGGCCGGGCATTCTTTCGGTTCGCGCACCGCATAACCGCAATGATGGCATTGCAGCTTGCCGCTATTCTTGTGCTCAACCAGCCACGCCGTACAGCGTGGGCATTCCATACGGTGCCCGCATGTGCGGCACAATGTCAGCGGCGCATAGCCACGGCGGTTCAAGAACAGCAAAGCCTGTTCACCCGCCGCCACCGTATCAACCACAGCCTTCATCAACACAGGCGAAATGAATTTCTGCCGTTCCGGTTTATCGATCTTCATGTCGATCACATGCACATTCGGCAGCCGCGCCCCGGCATGGCGATCAGGCAAATGAATATGCGTATATTTCCCGGCCCAGACATTTGCCATGGTCTCTAATGATGGCGTCGCCGACACCAGCACAATCGGCATTTTCCCCAGGTGCGCGCGCACAATCGCCATATCACGGGCGTTATAAATCACGCCCTCGTCTTGCTTGTATGCCGGGTCATGTTCTTCATCGACGATGATCAGGCCCAGATCATGATACGGCAGAAACAACGCTGAACGGGCGCCCACAATCACCTTGGTGTGCCCTTCGGCCACGCCGCGCCATGTATTGCGACGCTGCGCGGGTCCTAATGAGGAATGCCACAGGGCTGGCGCACAGCCAAAACGTGATTTAAAACGGTCAAGAAACGCATTTGAAAGCGCAATCTCGGGCAGCAACAGCAGTACCTGTTTGCCTTGCTTCAACGCTTCTGCAACTGCTTCGAAATAAACTTCGGTTTTACCCGCACCCGTCACACCGTCCAGCAGCGCCGCATGGAACTGTTCGTCATCGACAAACTTGCACAGCGTATCCGCCGCCGCTTGCTGCGTGGCTGACAACGTGGCCCGCGCACGGTCAATATCCGGGTGACGGCATGGCGCGGATGAGAATATATCGACAGGCGTGAGCAATCCCTGCCCCGCCATCGTTTTGATCACACTCGAGGCACATCCAGCCGACTCGGCTATTTCAGACGCACGGCGCGGTGTACCATCGGCCACCACATCCAGAACGCGCTTACGCTGTGGTGACAAACCCTTGAACGTTGTTTCGTTCAACTGCACACCACGGATATAACCCTGCACAGCCTTTGGTGGCTCCAGCGCACCGGGCACACTCAGCGCCATTTTCAAAACTGCGCCACGCGGCGTCATCGTATATTGCGAAATCCAGTCGATGAATTTACGCTCAATCTGCGGCATCGACGGAAATTCGTATTTATGAGCAGCCGCTTTCAGCTTGCCCGGCTTTACATCGTCCGGCGGATCATCCCAGACAACGCCCGGCACTTCGCGCCCACCTAAAGGCACCACCACGTAATCCCCGGGCTGAACCTCCACCCCTTCCGGCAAGGCATAGGTATAGGCCTTGTCCACCGGATACGGGACAAGCACCGACGCTTTGCGGGCCGGATCAACGACGGATTCCGGCGAGTTTTCATCGAACAGCAACGATTGGCTCATAACCAGACCTTAACACAGCAATAAACTTGAAGAAATCGGCAAACCCCTTTAAAAACCGGATAGTTTCCACTTCTAAAAACGGGTACCCAGATTATGAAATTCTTTGTCGATACAGGTGATATTGCTGAAATCCGCGACCTGGCCTCTACGGGCCTGCTGGACGGCGTAACCACCAATCCATCCCTGATCGCCAAAGCGGGCAAACCGTTCATTCCGCTGATCGAAGAAATCTGCTCCGTTGTGACAGGTCCGGTCAGCGCCGAAGTGGCCGCCACCGATTACGAAACCATGCGTAAAGAAGGCCTGAAACTTTCCAAAGTTGCCCCGAACGTCGCGGTCAAAGTACCCCTGACCCCGGCAGGCCTGAAAGTTTGTAAAGAACTCTCCGACAACGGCACAATGGTCAACGTGACACTGTGCTTCACCGCGATGCAGGCCCTGCTGGCCGCCAAAGCAGGCGCTACATTCATTTCCCCGTTCGTAGGTCGTCTCGACGATATTTCCTACGACGGCATGCAACTGATCGCCGACATCATGACGATCTATGAGAACTACCCAAACTTCCAGACCGAAGTATTGGTCGCCTCCGTGCGTCACCCGGTTCACATCCTCGAAGCCGCACGCCTAGGTGCCGATGTGATGACCTGCCCGCCGGACGTCATCCGCAAGCTCTACCATCACCCGCTCACCGATAAGGGGCTGGCTGCTTTCGTCGAAGACTGGAAAAAAACCGGCCAGAGCATTCTCTAGGGAAATAACGCGGAGGGGGAATGATCAATTTAACAGGCAGCTTTCAAGACGCACGGTTCGAGGCTGAGCTCGTACCGCACCGTAGTATTGGAAAACGCGGTGCGCTGGCAGCCATCGGCGGCACGGGTGTTGTCTTGGGCACCTCTACAGCTGTCATCGGCGTTATGTCAGGCGGCAAGTCTCTCCCCTACACCACCCCCTTCGCCTTCGCTATCCAGTTAGGTCTGACCTGGGCCTTCATGAGCAACGCCCGCGATGCCTGTGAACGCCAAATCCTGATGATGGACGAGTCAGGCTTGACCCTGACCCATACACGTCCTGACTGGGAAGAACCTGTCGTCACCAAGATGGGCCCGGCAGAATTACCATGGGTACGTATCAAGGAAACTGAAATCCGCGGCATCAAAAAGCTCTCTCTTTGCCTGCGTAAAAACGAAATTCCGCTGGGGCGCTTTCTGCCTCCAGTGGAAACTAAAAATCTTCAGCAAAATCTGAAGCTTGCACTGCGTAATTGGACAAAAGATCCAAGTCCGGCTATTTAAACAGAAACAAAGAAGGTGTGTTATGAAACAATCATTTACCAGCCTATGCTCTGAATTCGCTAACAAAGCGCGGTATAACCTCTCGCTTTTACCGCAAATTCCCAATGACAAGATCATGGCTGTCATGGCCAAGGATGGCTGGAAGAAAGCCTCAGTTACCGTGACACCACAGCAAATGGCCGCCGCCGCATCAGCGGTCGGGCATGGTGCCGTTTGGCTCCCTAACACCACCGTCAAGAATGCCGAAGGTAAGGACGCTATCATGGGTGGGGACCACGAACTGTATCAGGAATACAGACAGGCCGTCCGTAAGGCCGCCGCCCAAGTTTACGGTATTAACCCGAAATAACCCGGAATGCGGGCTGCTAATTTTATTTCGTGCATAGCAGTCCGATTTTATGTAATATCGCCACCATAAAAGGTTAATGAAAGAGGAGTGTGTAATGTCTCTTAAAAGCCTATTCACCAGAGCCCGCGATCACGTGCTGTATCTGCACGACGTCGTCTCTGTCATTCCCACTGAAAAAGTTAAAGAAGGCCTGAAAGCTGAGGGCTGGAAGTTTGAACCTTCCAAAGAAGCCACAGTCATTCTTGAGACTGCTGGCATGCCTTATACTCCGGGCAACGGTCTGCCGCTCGAGGTTGTAACAACCGAAACCGGTGCCAATGTTTATCTGGGCGTTGGCGAAGATAGACAAAATCTACAGTCGGAAACGATAGATCGCTACGAAGCCGCCAAGAAAAGAATCGCTAAAAGCGTTTACGGGATCTAGTTATCATGAGCACACTTTCAAAAATTGCAAACCGCTTCAATTTCTTTGTGTCCAATACAATTGCTCTCGACAACCCGCATCCGGAAGTGCGCGCTGAAATGATGAAGCAAGGCTGGACATTCCGCACAGCCCCCACCACGCAGGAAGAAGCCGCCAATATCATAGCGGCAGGCCCTACGGATTCTGGTGTGGGTGCACTTTGCCTCCCCGCCAAGCTTACAAAAATATTCTCTCCGGAAGGTGAAGAAGTTTTCAGCCGCGAGCGTAATAAGCCTCTCGAGGCCCGTTACAAGGCCGAAGTGCGTAAAGCCGCTACGCAAGTTTATGGCATTCAATAAGGAAAACCCGCAGTGACTTTCTCTTTGAAAGAGGCCTACGGTAAAGCGCTGCACTTCTACGCTACGCAAGTTGCCCCGATACCACCAAAATCAGTACGTGAGGTTCTGGAGAAACAAGGCTGGCAGTTCAAGCAAACGGCTATCGAAACGACAACCGTTCCCCCTGCCCCCTTCGCCGCCTATGAACGCCTTCAGGCGATCAAGATTGAAATCAAAACACAAGATGGCCGTGATGTTTACACATCCGGATTGCAAACACGCAGAATGTACGAGAATGCTCTGGATCGCGCCGCGCGCCAGGTATATCTAAAACCCCATATCTAATCAGGTTTCTGGCAATCCTTGCAGGTGCCGTGGATTTCAGCAGACCAGCGATCGGTTTTGAAACCTGCGGCACCGGCTTTTTCGTTGATGGTCTTATCGACCTGTGTGATTTCGATTTCCTGTACATCGCCGCAATCATCACAAATCAGGAACTGGTTATTGTGATAGCTATGATCACCCTTGTGATCCTTCATGTGATCGCCGTGGCAAGCCACATAGGCGTTCAGGCTTTCAATCCGGTGCACTAATCCGGCTTCCTGTAAAAACTCAAGCGCACGGTATACGGTCGGCGGCTTCGGGTTTTTCACCAGCTTGCCCAACTCGTCCAGAACTTCATAAGCAGTCAACGGTGATCCCACCTCGACCATGATCCCCAGCACTTGCGCGCGCGGCTCCGTCAGGCGCAGGCCGCGGGCCTCGCAATACTCAATCGCCTGTTCCAGATAAGGGCTGCACTTGCCACACATGATCGTGACCTTTCTTATATTGAGTATAGCACAGGTCAAATATATGACAATTCTCACAAGTCTGCATTTTTTACGTTCGTTTCCGCGCGTTTGCGTTTACAATTTCAATATTGCGTCGCCTTTCCTTCCGATTCCCTCAAGAGCCAGCTTATGTCAGATACCATGACCCGTCCCCCGGCCGATCAGACCCCGCTTACAGAACAGGATGTCATTAACTGGCTCCGTGACCACCCGGATTTCCTCAAGAAGCATCCGGAGTTGCTGGATCATATGGCCCCGCCGAAAGAGAAGTTCGGTAAGGGCGTTGCTGACTTTCAACACTATATGGTCCAACGCCTGAAGGCTGACCGTGACGAAGTTTTAGAATCCGCGCGCGAGATCGTTGAGAATAGCCGCGCCAACATGAACAGCCAGACCCGCATGCACCGCGCGATCCTGATGCTGCTCGAGGCCAATACCTTCGAAGGCTTTATCAGCACCATTACACTCGACTTCCCGTCCCTGCTGGATGTGGACATTGTGAGTCTGGTGGTGGAAACCGACGGCGGCGTCGTACCACAAATTCACATGCAGGGCGTGCGCGCTGTTGCCCCCGGCACCATTCATCTGCTGATGAAGGATAAACCGATCATCCTCGAAGCCAATATCACAGGCCTCGACGAAGTATATGGCGGTGGCGCAGGTCTCGTGAAATCACAGGCACTGATGAAACTTCATATCGGTGACGAAGCACCTGCTGCCCTGATTGCCTTCGGCAGCCGCGACCCCAAAGCGTTTGAATCCACGCAAGGTACCGAACTGATTGCCTTTCTCGGTTGCGTGACAGAACGTCTGTTGCAGGCATGGCTTCATATATAGAACACCCCAACCGTATCGAAGATCAGGCGCTGCAAGGCTGCGCCGCTGATCTCGCTGATGCCATTCTCAGATGGCGTCGTTGGCTGACTTCTGAGAAGAACATGTCGAAACACACCGTGCGCGCTTACGGCGTTGATATCGGCCAGTTCATTTCATTCCTGACCCAGCATCTGGGCAAAGCGCCATCGCTCAATGATATCGGTGAAATCAACCTGCGTGACTTCCGTTCATGGATGTCACGTAAGGCAATGGACGGTGCCGGAGCCTCGAGCCGCGCCCGATCACTTTCGGGCGTGAAAAATTTCCTGCACTGGCTCGATAAAAACGGCATCGTGCATAACGCCTCCATAGGCAGTGTACGTACGCCAAAGAAACCTCATAAACTCCCGCGTCCGTTGTTTGAGAAGCAGGCACTGGAACTGGTGAACATTCAGGCCGAAGATTGGGTGGGGCAACGTGACCGTGCGCTCTTCACTTTGCTTTATGGTTGCGGCCTTCGTATTGACGAAGCCCTCTCGCTTGATGTCAAAGACCTGCCGCGTGATGGTTATTTGCGTGTCGTCGGTAAGGGCCGCAAGGAACGTCAGGTGCCTGTTTTACAAATTGTTGAAACCGCGCTTGATGCGTACCGCGCCATGTGCCCCTTCGCCGAAACGCCTGATCGCCCGCTGTTTATGGGCGAACGCGGCAAGCGCCTGCGCCAGCAAATCGCCCAAAAATCCCTGCGCGAACTACGGATTGCCATGGGCCTGCCCGAAACGGCCACCCCCCACGCCCTGCGCCATTCTTTTGCGACCCATTTGCTGCAAAATGGCGCAAATCTCAGGGAAATTCAGGAACTTCTGGGCCACGCCAGCCTTAGTACAACACAGCGTTATACCGATATTAATGCTGAGGAAATGATGAAGGTTTACCGCGCTGCACACCCGCGCAACAAGGTATAAATATTTGATCAACCTTTATGTTCTAAGATAATGTGACAATCAGTAAGGGAAAACCAATGGCAAGCTCGCTCTATAAGAAATTCTTGGTTAGCACAGGCGCAATCCTGACAGGGGCCGCCGTCGCCAGCATAGGCCAGGCTGCCGTGGATGCCTCAATGAAAATCGGCGAACCTAAAACTGTCACTGCCTCGGGCAAAAACCCTCAGGAATTAAATGGTGGCCTAGTCACCTTCGAAGTCGATGCTCGTAAAATCGGCAACATGGATTACTTGTTCTCGAAACGCATCGCGATTGTTTTTGAAGGCGAAGCACACGCAGACCGCGAATGTCCTTACATCTCGACAGATGAACGTGAACCAAAATATAAAACGATTACCGATCGTGTATTCCGCGTAGAAACACCGGCCACCAAAGATGAAATCGCTGCCGTAAAAAAGAAGGGCTGTCTGATCACAGAAAGTCCTCCGATTTCTTCCGTTCTGGGTGGTTCAGCGCCGAAGCCCAGCGAACCTTAATCACAAAACCCTAGAGCACATAGCGTTCATGTTCGGCTAGGAACATGAGGCGAAGCGTATTGGACATACGTGCGCCGAAATGTGACGACGTCCGAACTTAAACGATGAAAGCCCTAGATGTGGATCGGGCGGCCATCCACTGCGAGGGCCGCTTCTTTTACGGCCTCTTCCAGCGTCGGGTGCGCATGGCATGTGCGGGCAATATCTTCGGCAGACGCACCAAATTCCATCGCAATCACAGCTTCCGCAATCAATGTGCCCGCTTCCGGACCAATGATATGAACGCCCAGAACGCGGTCGGTCTTTTCATGTGCCAGAATTTTCACGAAACCATCAACGGCATTCATCGCGCGTGCGCGGCCATTGGCACTGAACGGGAACTTGCCCACCTTGTAAGGCACGCCCGCATCTTTCAGCTGCTGTTCTGTCTGACCCACCGCTGCCACTTCCGGCCATGTGTAAACCACGCCCGGAATCAGATTATAATCGATATGGCCTGATTGACCCGCCAGCATCTCGGCAAGGATCATGCCCTCGTCTTCCGCCTTGTGCGCCAGCATCGGCCCTGCAATCACATCACCGATGGCATAAATGCCGGGCACGCTGGATACAAAATGTTTATCGGTCACAACGCGGCCACGCTCATCGACTTTGACGCCGACTTTATCAAGCCCCAGACCTTCGGTATATGCCTTACGGCCCACAGCCACCAGCACGATATCCGCACTCAATTTCTGTGAGTTGCCGCCTTTGGCATCTTCAATGGTCAGGTCAACGGATTTGCCGCTGCTCTTAGCCGAGGTCACTTTGGTTGACAGTTTGAACTTTATACCTTGCTTGGTCAGTATCTTCTGCGCTTCTTTCGAAATCTCGGCGTCGTTCGTAGGCAAAATGCGATCAAGGAATTCAACCACGGTGACTTCAGAACCCAGACGACGCCATACAGCACCCAGCTCTAGACCAATCACACCGCCGCCAATAACGACCATGGATTTCGGCACTTCATCCAGCGCAATCGCACCTGTTGATGACACAATGCGTTTCTCATCAATCTCAATGCCCGGCAAGCTGACAACATCAGAACCTGTCGCGATCACGATATGCTTGGCGGTATGGGATTCAGAACCCACCTGTACAGTGCCCGCAGCGGTAATAACACCCCTGCCCTTCAGCCAGTCGACCTTGTTCTTCTTGAACAGGTATTCAATGCCTTTGGTGTTGGATGTCACGACCTGATCCTTGTGGCCCATCATGCCCTTCAGGTCCAGCTTCACACTACCGATCTTGATACCCATGGCACCCAGATGATGTTCAGCTTCTTCGAATTTTTCGGAAGCGCTCAGCAGCGCCTTGGAAGGAATGCAACCCACGTTCAGGCAGGTACCGCCCAGTGTCGCGCGTGATTCAACACAAGCCACTTTCATACCCAGCTGTGCCGCACGGATCGCGCACACATAACCGCCGGGACCGGCACCGATAATAATGACGTCGTAATTGCTCATAAGAAACTCCTTCAGTAAGTCGAAGGAGATACTAGCAAAAAAATATTAGACTGGCGACAGGGCTATACCGCGGGAATTCACGATTTTTTGCTCTTTTTGCGGCTTGTAACCATTGGCATGGAAATCCATAACCAGATCCATGGCTTCACGGGCCGTATTGACCACAAAAATATCTTTCTTGTCGCGTTCTGGTAATACCGCGAGCAGCGCATCATATAGATGAATGGCATTCTCGCCCAAATGCGGGTGATTGATGATCACCAGCGGCTTGCCTTCGACAAGCGGATCTTTCTGACGCTTGAGATCAAGGAAGTAATAGATTTCCTCGAGCGTACCCAAACCACCAGCATCAGCAATAATAACATCTGAACGGAACAGGTTGCGCATGCGCGGATCCATGCCCGGCTCAATCGCCACATAGCGGTTACCGCCCTCGTGAAGATCAGACAGTTTCAGCGCCAGACCTTCGAATTGTACCGTGCGCGGCATCTGAATAGCTGACAAGTGCGAACGGTCGGCAAAGCTCGCATGCGTATTTTGATAGTCCATCATGCCTTGGGAAACAGCACCCATGATACCGTAACGACCACCGCCGGAACGTACATGGAAACCTAGCGCTGCTGATTCATAACCAATCAGGTAAGCAGAATGAGTATACAGCGGATTACGTGTGCTAGCAGAACCCAGAACCGTCACTGAGAACAGATCTGTACGATCAGAACCGTATTCTTCCTTGGTATAGCGTGTAGGCGCATGCGGTGAATATTTATCGCGTGTCTGACGTAGCTTTGCCGGAAGATCCAATGCATCCACTTGCATGAAGATATATTTCGGCTGTTGCTTGATCAATGAATTTTCATGGAAGAAACGATACATCAGCAGTTGCTGACCCCATGGGTGCTCTGCCGGATCCAGTGACTTCAGGTAATCGATAAACTTCTCACCCATCGCCGGATCAGCCCAGTTCTGATGTGTCGCACCGTTCTGGCTAAAAAAGCGCAGATCGGAATTGCAGATCATCAGCTCTTTGCCATACATACTATCGTGCAGAATTTGCTTATGCGTACCAGCCTTGCAGAACAGCAGTGACAGGCGTGAGTGATAGGCATCGAAATCGCTCAGAATGTCGCGGTTATGCGCACCCAGATAAATGGCATCACCGGCTTCGGCAAAGTCTTCGAATGCATCATATTCCTTGCGGCTCAGCTTCCAGCCATTACCACTGGCAACACGTTCAAAACCAGGACCACCGCTGCCTTCCATATCCGGCAACCAGTTGTCCTGAGTCAACATACGCAGCTTGCTGCGGCGGTTACGATCTTCCGCAGCATTCTTGAACAACGGCTTCAGCGATTGCGGAATAACCTGATCTTGTGCCATCGCACGCAGTGAACGGGCCTGCGGGCTGTCTGTATACAAATAACGTGTGCCCAGTTCAGCCTGTGTCTTGCCGTTGATGCCCTCTGGTTGGCCATCCGGCACGCAGTAATGTTCGGTGTACAGTGAACCGTCATTGGTCGGACGCGGGTTCGGCGTCACAAAACCCGTACCTGTACCGAAATAGCTCTCCACCTTCACGTCTTCACGCTTAGGTGTCAGTTTGAAGTACATATAAACTTGTGTATCGAGATAGCGCAGCGGCTCTGTACGGCCCAGACGCTCGCGGCAGGATTTCACATCTGCCATAAATTTCATCACGCCGCCTTGTGCATCCACAATCGGACCCAGTTCAACACCGGGCCATGGGCGGTTGGGGATACGCTCATGACGGGATGCCGCAAATTCAGGCTCATCAGATAAATCTTCCGACAGTGATACGCCTGTATCATTGCCACAGAATACAACACGCTCAGGATCAAACCCGCGATCACGCAGGCGTTTGCAAACCTCATCATAACCGATCTGGTCATAGATACGTGTCAGCATGGAATCGATTTTTTCGAAGCTGTTCCCTTCGAATGTCTTGCTGACTTCGTCGGCAGACAGGAACCAGTGCAGCGGAATAACCGCATCCTTGACGCCTGCTTTTGCCTTCTCATGCAGCAGAATTTGTGATGTCTCATCGGCTTTCTTCGGCTGTGTCGAACCGAACAGCAATTCCATGCCGTTGCCGAACTGCTGGCCGCGTTGTGAAGGGGCAACATCCTTGTCGATGTCTTTACCCGCATAGAGAATAGTATTCTTG
>Ga0247823_10001282_pt1 | contig 20939 bp, 17 predicted proteins | sample 13C_PalmiticAcid_2_FD_192426 | JGI IMG/M metagenome (GOLD analysis project Ga0247823, IMG submission 192426) | Soil microbial communities from agricultural site in Penn Yan, New York, United States - 13C_PalmiticAcid_Day30 | ecosystem: Environmental > Terrestrial > Soil > Agricultural land... | reverse complement strand
ATTACGCGCATAACGAGATTGTTGGATGTTGACGGGTTCTTATCCGCACGTAAGGAACGGCCCAGCACGATGGCGGCTACAAGACCCGCAACGCCCGAGTTGATGTGAACGACGGCGCCGCCTGCAAAATCAAGCGCCGTACCCAAACCAAGGAAGCCTGCGTAATCGGTCATGCCCACGCCACCCAGAAAACCGCCGGGACCCCAGACCCAATGTGCGATCGGTGCGTAAACACAGATCAGCCACAGCGGGGTAAAGAGAATGAGTGCAGAAAACTTGATACGGTCCGCAACGGCACCTACCAGTAACGCAATGGTGATGATCGCGAACGTCATCTGGAACATGATGAAGACGGTTTCAGGAATACTTCCGCTCGCGGATTGCGGGGTGACGCCATCCAGCATGAATTTAGAGAAACCGCCGATAAAGCTGGAGCCTTCAGTCAGGGCCAGCGAGTAACCGATCACCGGCCACAACACGCTCACAATCGCGCACACGGTCAGCGACTGCATCAGGGTGGCCAGCACATTGTCCTTTTTGACCAGACCACCATAGAACAGCGCGAGGCCGGGAATTGTCATCATCAGTACCAGCAGGGCCGAAACCAGCATCCAGGCCGTGTCGCCGGAGTTGAATTCAGGCATGGCTGCCACTTCTTGGGCTTGTACAGGCAGGGCCAGCAGGCATAATGATAATGCACTGAAAATAAAAGATAATTTTGACTTCATGAAGCTGCCCTCTATTGCTGCTCTGCGATAATTTCAATCTTTTAACCATCATTATGCATATCAGTCAACGGAAAATTGCATAGCTTAGGTGGCTGTTTTGTGCTTTGCCACATTTTCGGGTAGCTTAGAGACATTCCTAAACCTTTATTGAGGTCTCTCATGTTCAAGCTGCCCTTCCTGAAGCCTAAGGATAACAAGTTTTGTGTTCTGCTCGAGGGACTGTCCACGCAAGCGCGTGAATGTGCCGTGCACCTGAAGACCTTTGTGGAAAGCACCGATGCGGGACAGCAGGCCAAGGCCGCCGAAGCCATTACCTCATCGCGTCGCAGGTCCAAGGAATTGACAGGCCAGATTACCGCCGAATTATGCCGCACTTACATCACACCGTTTGACCGTGAAGACATTCAGGACATTGCCGCCGACCTTTATAAGATTCCCAAGACCATCGAAAAGATTAAAGAGCGCCTGTCCACACACGGCATCAACAGCGTAAAGGGCGACTTCTCCCGCCAGATCGATGTCATCGTGCAGGAAGCCGAAGCGATGGAGGAAATGGTCCGCGAGCTGACCAAGGCCGGCCATGATGATGAACGCATCATCGCCAAGGCTCAGCAACTGCAGGAACTGGAGAACAAGGGCGATGCCATTCTGGGTGAATTGCTGGTGGCGCTCTTTAAAGACAACACCGATGCCCGCGACCTGATCCTGCGTAAGGATATTTACGACATGCTGGAGAAAGTCGTCGATCGTTACCGTGATGCCGCTGGTGTGGCGCTCCAGATCGTCCTGAAACACAGCTAAGGACATATCCCATGGATGCCATTCCGCTGCTCCTGATCGTTGTTGTTCTGCTGACACTCGGATTTGATTTCATCAACGGCTTTCATGATTCCGCTAACGCGATTGCGACTGTTGTTTCAACACGCGTGCTGACTCCCCTGGTCGCTGTTGTTTACGCCGGTATCCTGAACTTTATCGGCGCGTTGATGGGCACCGAGGTCGCGGCCACCATCGGCAGTGGTTTGGTCGATGTAAACACGATTACGCTGCATACCATTCTATGCACTGTTCTCGCGGCGATAATCTGGAATCTGATCACATGGTACAAAGGGCTGCCGACCAGCTCTTCACATGCGATCATCGGTTCGCTGCTGGGCGCGGCATGGTTCTCCAGCACTGTGAGTGGCCATGAAAATATCCACTTTGATAAGCTCCTCCATAAAGTGATCTACCCGATGCTCAGTTCACCTGTGCTCGGTGTTGTGATTGGTTTTATGGTCATGACTATTCTGACATGGCTGATTTATAAAATGTCCCCGACACGCGTTAGTAGAGTGTTTGGTAAATTGCAGATTGTTTCGGCAGGTTTCATGGCGATTACCCACGGCCTGAACGATGCGCAAAAATCCATGGGTATTATCGCGCTGGCGCTGGTCGTTGTTTATCCGCAGGAAGCCTTCCACGTACCACTTTGGGTCAAGATCACCTGTGCGCTGGCGATGGGTGCGGGCACTATGATGGGTGGCTGGCGTATCATTCACACACTGGGCAGCAAAATGATCAAGCTGCAGCCCGTGCATGGCTTTGCCGCTGAAACCACAGCCTCGATCATTATCGGCGGTGCGTCATCACTGGGTATTCCGGTGAGTACCACACAGGTCATCACCACATCGATTATGGGTGTGGGTGCAACCAAACGCCTTTCTGCTGTGCGTTGGGGCGTTGTCGGCAATATTGTCTGGGCATGGATACTGACCATTCCGCTGACATTTGCGCTCTCAGGCGGCCTGATGCTGCTGATGAAGCCGTTCTTCTAGAACCCAGGTCCTGAAAGCTTATAGGCATCCTTGGCTTTATGGCGCAGGATGTTGCGCACGCCGCCGCCTTCTTCAAGGTAATTGCCGGAACCATCGGGCAGGGTGCCCAATTGATCAAGCTTGTCTGAGTATTTGACACTCGGTAGTTCGAATCTGATCGCGGCCTCGACTTCCGTGCGTGGCAACTGACAGGTTGTCCAGTTATGTGGAATCAATTCACCATCCGCCGGACGCGGCGCCAATCTTTGCATACCGGCATTCGAATGCGCCCGGTTATCTGACAATTTTTGTGCAGCTGCCCGTTCACGGTCTTCGCGCGCCCATTTCTGTTTCAGCTCATCGCGGGATTCCTGCATGCCCCAACGCATATTGGCCTGCCCCTGATAAGAATGCAGGATCGGCTTGTTATCATGCCAACTACGAAATACCGCGCGTGTGGCGTCCGCTTTTGAACCGCCGTTATGGACGGCTTGCTCAAAACTGCGGTGCAATCCGGCGAAACAGAAATAACCTTGCATGAAATTATCGGGGGCACTGCGCACCCCCCATGCCCCTGAATAACCACCTTGCTTCATCTCATATGACACCAGCAGGGCAACAGATTCCGCATCAGCTTCAGACGCATAAGTGGCCATCTGTGCTTCGGCGCGGTTGGCATAACGAATGTTCTGGAAGGTTCTATCTTGTTCCGAATGGCGTAGTTCATGAACAGCCGCCGCGATCTGCTTGCCCTCATCAACCGGATAATCGTGCATATGCGTGTTAATGACGGTGACACCACGACCCCATGAATAATAAGCGTACGGGGTGCGGCTGCCCGCCATCTTCTCAAAGCAAATCCACAGTGGGCGCACGCCGTCTTTATCAGGGAATGTCTCGGCATTTTTCAGCATCGCCGTACCGGTGGGTGATTTGCTCAAAAGGGTACGAAAACGCTGAATACGGGCTTCGGTGAAGCTGTTCCTGGCACCGCCCGTGATCGGGCCGCAAATCTCATGTACATTTTTGATGAACTGGATGGATTCCGGCACGCCCGCCATCGGGTCTTCTTTAGGCGCTGGGGTAACCGGAGCGCTGCTGCACCCGGCCAAGGCCAGTGTTAGCGCTGACGTAGCAAGCAAGGACCCACCTAGGCGGCGCAATGTCGTCATATTCATATCTCCCTGTAAGGCGATGTCTTTTTTATATTTCCAGAACCATGGCCCCATTAGCTACCCCTGTCAACAAAAACTGGGCCGGGGTTGCTTTCGGCTCACTTTGCCATAGGTTGGAAGTACATTTCTTACATCGCTCTTACAGAGAAGAGGAGACCTCTCTATGTCCTATACGCTTTATTACAAACCCGGTGCTTGCTCGATGGCTATCCATGTCATTCTCAATGAACTGGGCGTTCCGTTCGAAGCTGTAAAACAGTCTGATCTGCGTGATCCTGAGTTCCTGAAATTGAACCCGCGTGGACAGATCCCACTGCTGATCGTCGATGGCGAGCCTGTAAAAGAAGGCGCTGCGATTATCACTTATCTGCTGGATACGCACGCCAATGACCTGTTGCCGAAATCCGGTATTGAACGTGCCAAGGCCCTCGAATGGCTGATGTGGTGCAATGCATCGCTCCATCCGGCATGCAGCAAAATATTTGGCCTGAAAAAGCCCTCTGCCGATGTTCTTGATGCCAAGGCAAAAGAAGATCTGCAGAAACTTTTCCTCTCACAAGTACAAGACCTGTGGAATGAAGCGGATGCGCGTCTGGCGCAAAGCAAATATCTGGCGGGTGACAAAGTCACAGCGGCAGACATTCTGCTGGCTGTGATTGCAAACTGGGGTGTTGGTACACCGGGCGCCAACGTGAAGCGCGTCCTGAAAGACGTTGTCGCACGTCCATCATACCAAAAGGCACTGGTAGCCGAGCAAATAGAATACAAAGCCGCTGCTTAATAGTAAGAATTAAGGATGCTAAGGAAGCCGCCCTGCTCAGGGGCGGCTTTTTAGTTGCCCGGGGTAAGGCCAATTTGCTAGGTTTTATCCATATAAAACAGGGAACCCTTAAACGGGAAAGCTTATGCGTCGTATTCTTCTTGTTCGTCATGGCCAGTCAGAAGGCAATGTTGAAGAACTAAAATATAAAAACCCCGGTGACCCCCTGGTCGAGTTAACCAATCAAGGTTGGCAACAGGCCTATGACGCTGGAAAATTCTTGCGTTGGTACTATCGCAATAATCCGTCTGCCATGACACAGGGACCCGCGATCTGGTCCAGTACCTTCATGCGCACCCGCCAAACCACGCAAGCTGTCTTGAAAGGCCTGCAATGGGAAGATCGCCCCGTGCGCGAAGATTTGCGTCTGGTTGAACAAAGCTATGGCTCCACGTGTTGGTCAGTGGAGGAAGAACACGCTAAGGCTACGCAAGCGCTCTCGGAAGAGGTCTACCGTACAAATCGCTTCCTGACACCGCTTCCAAACGGTGAATCACTCATGAACCAATTCATGCGCGTGGATAGCTTCCTGAATACACTCCACCGTAAAGAGGCACAAAACGCTGAAGATGATGTTCTGATCATCAGCCATGGCGCGACGATGAAGAATTTCCTGATGCGCTGGTTCCATATCCCTGACTATCAGTGGAAACAACTTGATACACCGCATAACTGTGATGTGATCGCGATTGAACATGATGGTGTGAAATGGCGTGCGCGCAAGATCTATGACGGTGAGGACCGCCATATCGCTCTGCGCGATCCGTTCGAGAGGCTGAAACCTCTCGCGGTGCCAGGTCCGCGTGTAGAGCTGAAATAACAGATAATAAAAAAGAGGAGCCATATGGCTCCTCTTTCGTTCTCGCTGGAGAAATCTTATTGGCAGGGCCCTACTGACAAGCAAGGCACTCTTCGTATTTGCTGACCTCTTGTACCAGTTCCGGCTCGCGGTTGCCGTGAGCTGATTGCTTCTCGGCATCCTTGGCGCGCTGCCAGCTGGCATTTGATTCCGCACGCTGAATGGATTTGGAACGGCAGTAGTACAGTGACTTCACGCCTTTCTTCCATGCTTCCATGTGCAGGTTATGCAGTTCGCGCTTATGCACGTTCGCCGGCAGGAACACGTTCAGTGATTGCGCCTGGCAAACGAACGGTGTGCGGTCAGCGGCATGCTCGATCAACCAACGCTGGTCAATTTCGAACGCGGTCTTGAATACGTCTTTTTCATCTTGTGACAGGAACTCGAGGTGTTGGATCGAACCTTCGTTGGTGAAGATTGATGACCATACGTCTTCGCTGTTCATACCTTTTTCTTCCAGCAGCTTGACCAGGTACGGGTTCTTGACCGGGAAGGAGCCAGAAAGTGTCTTGTGGGTGTAAGCGTTCGCCGCTGTCGGCTCGATGCCCGGTGAAGAACCACCGCAGATGATCGAGATTGAAGCTGTCGGCGCAATCGCCATCTTGTTGGAGAAACGTTCCATGATGCCGTAATCAGCGGCATCAGGGCAGGCGCCGCGCTCATGCGCCAGTTTCACGGATGAATCATCCACCTGACGTTTGATGTGTTGGAACATGCGGCGGTTCCAGACCTTGGCCATCACTGATTCCATCGGAATCATCTTTGATTGCAGGAAGGAGTGGTAACCCATCACGCCCAGACCCACGGAACGCTCACGCATCGCGGCGTATTTTGCACGCTTCATGGAATCGGGGGCTTTGTTGATGAAGTCTCTCAGCACGTTATCAAGGAAACGCATGCAGTCTTCGATGAATGTCGGGTGATCCTGCCACTCTTCGAATGTTTCGAGGTTCAGTGAAGACAGGCAGCAAACCGCTGTGCGGTCATTGCCAAGGTGATCTTTACCGGTTGGCAGTGTGATCTCGGAGCACAGGTTCGACATCTTCACGTTCAGGCCGGCCATCTTATGGTGTGCCGGGATCTGGTCGTTCACATGATCAATGAACAGAATGTATGGTTCGCCTTGTTCGATACGTGTGGTCAGCAGACGGATCCACAGATCACGGGCTTTTACGCGGTCAACAACATGGCCGTCCTTCGGTGATTTCAGCGCCCACTCTTCGTCAGCCTCAACCGCTTTCATGAAAGCGTTCGGAATAACGACAGCGTTGTGCAGGTTCAGCGCCTTACGGTTCGGATCACCACCAGTTGGTTTGCGGATATCAATGAATTCTTCAATTTCCGGGTGGGAAATCGGCAGGTAGATCGCGGCAGAGCCACGACGCAGTGAACCTTGGGAAATCGCCAGTGTCAGGCTGTCCATCACGCGGATGAACGGCACGATACCGGATGTCTTGCCGTTACGGCCGACTTTCTCGCCGATGGAACGTACGTTACCCCAGTAAGAACCGATACCGCCGCCCAGAGACGCCAGCCATACGTTTTCGTTCCAGAGATTCATAATGTCTTCGAGCGCGTCGCCTGTTTCGTTCAGGAAGCAGGAAATCGGCAGGCCGCGGTTGGTACCACCGTTCGACAGGATAGGGGTCGAAGGCATAAACCACAGTTTGGAGATGTAATCGTAGATGCGCTGGGCATGGGCGGAATCATCGCCGTAATACATGGCCACGCGGGCGAACAGATCTTGGAAACCCTCTTCCGGGAGCAGATAACGGTCTGTTAGCGTCGCCTTACCAAATTCGGTTAATTTATCATCCCGGGACCGGTCGATTTGAACGCGGTTTCCGCGTTCCATTTGGGCAACATCAAACATGAGCTTACTCTCCCACGAACAAGCAGGTTATACACAGATTAAGGGTGGTTGGCTGTGGACGGAATGTGGATAACAACACCATCCATTGCGGTATCAACTCCCCTATACTACTACATATCGTGTCTCCCTCAAGTATGACTATATTCCCATTTCTGCCACAATCGATGGTGAGGAGACTCGCAACCCTTGTTTTTCAGGCGTTTGCGGCGTCTGTCCCCTGTATTTTCCCCAGACACAAAAAGGACAAAAAGCAACGCGATTTCAGGATTACCAAAATTAACTTAGCATTTCTTTCATAAAGGGGAAGGGCTGACCGAAGAATCGTATGCACTTAAGCCATTGAATTATAATGAAAATGATAAGAAGAATCGGGTGTACGTTTCAGCGATTCCCATAGTACTTTCGGGCCTTTTCACCTCATACCCCCGCAACCCCCTCAAAGTGATTGTGCTGCAATCAAAAACGCGCTTTTTCGGGGTTTTGGGCTAGGACTGCAATCCTTTTCTGAAACGCTTCCGCTTGTGCTGATATGCAGCAAAACACCCTTCGGCAACACAATATATAGGTGGGGGGACCCCCAGAATGACGCCGTCGTCGCGGCCCATATGAAAACCATATGGCGATTCTTCCGGCTTGTGGTACAAGAAGGCGAAATTTTTTGCAGGCCAGCAATAATAGAGGTTCTTATAAATATGCCGACGCCAGCCCATAAATCCCTGATCCGTAATCGCCAGACCAAAATCGTCGCGACGCTGGGACCCGCTTCCAATACTGAAGAGATGATCGAAAAACTCTTCCTGACCGGTGTGGATGTCTTCCGCCTGAATTTCAGCCACGGCAAGCACGAGGACCATGCTGACCGCGTAAAGGCCATCCGTGCGATCGAGGCCCGTCACGGCCGCCCGATCGGCATCATCGCTGATTTGCAAGGTCCAAAGCTGCGCGTCGGCAAATTTAAAGAAGGCTCGATTGCCCTGAAGCCCGGCATGAAAATCCGCCTTGATCTCGATACAGCTGAAGGCGATGAAACCCGCGTCAACCTGCCGCACCCGGAAATTATCAGCGCCATCGAACCGGGCGCATTCATCCTTTGTGATGACGGCAAGGTACGCATGCAGATTGTTGAAAAGGGTAAAGACTTCCTGATTGCCGAAATTATCTCCGGTAACAAACTCTCCAATAACAAGGGCGTGAACGTTCCCAACACTGTGCTGCCGATTCCCGCGCTGACCGAGAAGGACCGCAAGGACCTCGTGGCTGCACTCGATATGGGCGTTGATTGGGTCGCACAAAGCTTCGTCCAAAAACCAGAAGACGTTGCCGAAGCACGCAAGCTGATCAATGGCCGCGCCTGGTTGATGGCCAAGATTGAAAAGCCGTCAGCGCTGGAAACTTTCGATGAAATCCTGACGCATGTTGACGGCATTATGCTGGCGCGTGGTGATCTCGGCGTGGAAATCCCGCCGGAAGATGTGCCGAGTGTACAAAAGAAAGTCGTCCGTCAGGTGCGTTACGCGGGTAAGCCGATTATTGTGGCAACCCAGATGCTGGAATCAATGATTGAAAACCCGGCACCAACACGTGCCGAGGCATCCGATGTGGCGACGGCTGTATATGATGGCACCGATGCTGTGATGCTCTCCGCTGAAACCGCGGCAGGCCAATATCCGCTCGAAGCTGTTTCCATCATGGACCGTATCTGCCGCAAGGTTGAAGGTGATGAAGTTTATCGCCGCATCATGAACAGAAACCATCCTGATGCCGATACTGATCCGGGCGATGCGATTACGGTTGCGGCTGTGAATGTGGCTAAAACCATCAATGCAGCCTGTATCACGAACTATACATCTTCAGGTTCAACGACGTTGCGCACCGCACGTCAGCGTCCGACCATGCCGATCCTCTCGCTGTCACACTCTCAGGCCACAACACGTCGTCTGATGCTGTGCTATGGGGTTTATGCCGTGTTCACGGAAGACAAGAAAACATTCGGTGAAGCGGTGCAGGCCGCCGTGGAAAGTGCCGCGGCGATAGGCCTCGCGCAAAAGGGCCAGCGTCTGGTGATGACGGCGGGTGTGCCGTTCGGTACGCCGGGTTCCACCAACATTCTACGCGTGGCCTGGGTCGAATAATAATTATTCCGGCTTCGGCGCTCTCGTCAGGGTGCGGCGGGCCGGCTTCGCTGCTGTCACTTCCTTGAACAGCTTTGTGTTCTCACAGTGGCTAAGCACTGTCAGGCCTACAGACTTTTCCCAATCAGCAGAATCTTCAATGCCTGCCGGAATATTGATCTGCAATGTGCAGATCTCTCTCGGCACGCCGTTGATGTTCACGATAACTTCAAATTCTTCAAGCGTCTGTGGTGTCTGCTTAGGTGCTGGCGTTGACACTGGCGCTGGTATTTCTACCGGCTTGGTGACAGTGGTTGCCTTAGGCGAAGCAACAGGAGCCTCTGCCTGACGTGCCGCTGCGAGGGTTGCAGGCTTTGTTTCCGGCATCCTTGCCGGGGCAGGTTCGGCTTCCGGACGTTTGGATGGTTTATCCAGTTGTGCCAGCGCCCGCAATGCGCCCGCATGTGTTTTATCACGCTCCAGAACATTCCATAGATGATCAGCGGCATCATCCGGTTTGTCTTGCTGGATCAGAATATTAGCAAGCTGGAAATGTGCGCCGATATCTTTGGGGTTCACGCGCAGACGTTCTTTCAACTGCTCTGTTGCAGTCAGCGGCTTTACCGGGGTTGTCACAATCGGTGCGACGGTTGTTGACGCGGCGGGCTTTGCTGCTTGTTGATATGTGTTACTCAAACCCAGCGCGCGATCTGTTTTGATCAAACCTTCGCGGGCAAATTTATTATGAGGCTCCTGCCACAGGGCATATTCGAAACAGCCTTTGGCTTCTTGCGGCTGTTGTCTTCTGAGATAAAGATTTCCCAGTCCGACTTGCGCGAAAATATTTGCGGGGTTCAGATCCCGGGCTTGTTTGAAGCAATCAAAGGCTTCGTTCTCACGTCCCGAGAAACGGTAGCAGTCAGCTTTACCCACCAGAATAAAGGCACGTTCTGCCGCGTTGAGGGTTCTTCCGCTCTCTAATGATTCCAGTAACGCTAACGCTTCCTCGATGCGGTCATCTTTACGCAGAGCAGCGGCCTCACGGCCTGCATTTCCAATATCTTTCGCGATATCCATTTTTTACCCCTCCGTATACCATGGCAAAGCGGCGTCATAAGAGCATTAAGACGCCGAACAATGCAAAATTTATTCAGGTAATAAAGTTTCTATTCGCTACGAAAGTGGCGGAAAACCCAACTTCTAAGACCTGTACCCTAAACACGGACTGGCAATGGTCGCCATTTCATGGCCTGACGTACTTTGCGCAAGCCTTCTTCTTCGATTTGTTGTACGCGCTGGATGCTGACACCGAATTCCTGTGCCAGATCTTTTAATGTCGGGCAATTATCTTCATCGGCGAGGTGGCGCTGTTTAATGATGGTACGCTCACGGTCATTCAGTTTGGGACTATCGACAATGCGGTGTAGCAACAGGCGTACGCGTTCCTGATCATTGTCTTCAAGACGCTGGGTGGCGTCACCCCAGGAGGCGGCCATAAAGGTCTGTCGCGTGCAACCACCTTCTTCATCTGATTTAACCGGTCTATCAAGAGAATTATCGCGATCACGAAGGCGTGTTTCGAAATCGGCGACTTCATCGGCGGTAATGTTCTTAAAATCTTCCGGATTATAAGCCCGTACAATATCGGCGATTTTCTTGTGTCTTTGGTAATCGCTGATGGATCCATCATCTTTAAGCGCCTGACGGTTTAGCTCTCCCCAGTTTGAGAACATATGGCGGGAACGTTTGGTCGTTGCTGCTTTGATCTGTCCGGAATTGATGGCAGCCTCATGCAAGACACCTTTAATACGCTGTTCTATATAAGTGGAGAAACGCGCGCCCATGGTGCGGTCATATTTCTCAAACAGGGCTGTCATCTCGGTATAGGCTTCGCCAAAGAAATCATCCGCAGACAGGCGGTCTTTCTTGGCCGATTGTTCAGCCATCTTTTTGCACAAAGGCATATGCTTGAGCAGGATTGTTTCACGGGCCTTCTGACGGGCTTTTTCGTCTGTGCTTTCAAACCATGTTTGCCACAGGGCTGTTTCTTCTTCTGCGGTCAGAATATCGCCACTGCGCTTTGCGAGTGAGCGGCTAGAAAAATCATCCAGTTGTTCGTATCCCATGGGCTATGTCCCTGTATTTTTTAAGATGCGAATAATATGCATGAATTTTCATAATGATGGAACATTTTTATGCTAACCATCTTAAATACAATAAGAAATCAGCGCCTTTTTTAAGGGCGCTGTTTCCAACTTCACTGTGAACTTTGGGAAATCTGTTACTGAGCCGACGCCAGTCTTGTGCTGTCTGGCTTGTTATGCAGCCACCAAGCTGTACGGTTGATCGAAAAGATCGGCTTGTAATGGCTGATGCTGCTGGCATCCAGGGCACGCTTGTTTTGATTATCCAGCACCATCGCACCTTCATCTGTGTAAACGATCAGGATCGCGTGCGGGATGTTCTTTTTCAAATCTTGCACGATGGCGATGCGCATACGGCTTTCCGGTACACCCAGAGCACGTAATGACACATACTTGGCAATCGCAAAATCTTCGCAGTCACCGCCACGTGTGAAGAATTCAATCGGTGTGGCCCAGTAATCGCTCTGGCCGTAATTGTTGGCATCTTCGATGTATTCTGTTTTGTTGACCAACGCGTTCACGCCTTCTGCCATCTGGCGCAGCGGTAAGCCTTGATACGCCATCAGATCGCGTTTCCAGTCATTCATAATGCGTTGCCCGGTGGTACCGGTGGCGGCTTTCTCGAAACGGCCAAACATGCTGGTCCATTTTGTGAACGGCTCCAGATTGCCTGAACGCTTTTCATTGGCATCAAACAATGCCGGGAAGGCGCTGACCGGTGAGAACGCAGCGTTCGCTGTGCTTGCCAGTGTCATTTGTACAGGAATGTCTTTTATGCCAGCGGCTTTCGCAGGCTTGATCGTCATGCAGGAGAACGCGATCACCAACGTGGTAAAACCGATCATCAGACGAATGGCAGATTGCTGCAGCAGGACACCATAAAGGTCCGTGCGTGAAATCAGTTTTTGCGCGATAAGAACTTGGCCGAGGTTTTGGCCTGAACCCTTTTGAATGGACAGCGCGTAACGCAGTTCGCCGGATGTCAGATGGCCGTTCATGACCATCAACTCACCAAGACGGTTACGCTGCATGAAAACTTTTAATTTTGACAGGACACCCTTCTGGTTCCCGGAATCTCCACCCATATCACTCACTTTTCAACCCCTCGGGACGCCTTTGTTTCCCTATGTTTTAGTCCTGTTTCCGGTACGTTTATAATTGTTGTGTTTTTGTACCCATGCCCCTATTAAACACTATAAAGGTTGACGAATTCTGAATCTGTCACAAAAGAAACATACAATTTTAAGGAATTTGTAAGGATATGAGTGAAACGCTCGCACAGCTTGCTGATACCATTCCCGCTCTGGTGAAAGCCCGGGTGCTGGTGGTGGGTGACCTGATGCTCGATCACTATGTTCATGGCGCCGTGAATCGTATGGCTCCTGAAGCGCCTGTGCCCATTCTGGCGGCAACAAAGGATACTTATATTGCAGGCGGCGCTGCCGGTGTCGTGGCCAATATCGGCGGTCTGGGCGCGCGCGCGTCTGTCTTGGGTGTGGTGGCGGCCGATAGTGCAGGCGATAAAATGCAGGCGCTGATGCAGGCCGCGGGCGCAGACACAAACAACCTGACGATTGTTTCTGATCGTCCCTCTATCGTCAAAATGCGCTTCGTCAAAGGTGATGAACTTTTACTGCGCACCGACTACGAGAAAGCTGCACCGCTTTCTGCCGCCGATGAGAAAAAACTGATCGGAAATATTCCTGCCGCGCTTAAGGGGTGCGGTGCCGTGATCATGTCCGACTACGGCAAGGGTGTTCTCACTGCATCTGTGATGGAAGCTGTAATCAAAGCCGCACAGCAAATGAATATACCTGTGCTGGTAGACCCTAAGGGCAAAGATTTCACGATTTATCATGGTGCTGATTTTGTGACACCAAACGCCAAGGAATTGGGCGAGGCCACAAACATGCCCACAACAACAGAAGATGAAGTGTTGAAGGCCGCACTTCATCTGATCAATACGGCAGGCATCAAAACCGTGATTGCCAAACGCTCTGAACACGGCGTGATGGTGGTAACCCAAGACGGCAAATTATTATCACTACCTGCCACCGCGAAAAATGTGCGCGGTGTAGCCGGTGCCGGTGATACCGTAATTGCAACATTGGCAACCGCACTGGCGGCGGGCTTGCCTGTTGATCAGGCTGTAACAATCGCGAACGAAGCCGCAGGCATTATCGTTGCCAAACCCGGCACCACACCGATTGAAAAAGAAGAACTGCAAGCGGTACTGTCGGGCCAATCAGCGGCCCGTGATGTGTTTTATGAAGCGCCTGTACACCATGACTGGACCGCTGCCCGCAAACAGATTGATGCATGGAAGGCCAAAGGTGAGACAGTAGGTTTTACCAACGGCTGTTTTGATATCCTGCATTACGGTCATGTGAATTACCTGAACCGCGCGCGCGAACGTTGTGACCGTCTGGTGATTGGCCTGAATGCCGATGCCTCTATCACACGTCTTAAGGGTGCGGGGCGTCCCGTTCATGAAGAGCTGTCCCGCGGGGCTGTCCTCGCGGCGCTGGGCTGTGTCGATATGGTAGTTTTCTTTGGTGCCGATCAGGCCGACGACGATAAACCCGTCCGTCTGATCGATGCCCTCCATCCCGATATCTGCTTCAAGGGCGGCGACTATAAGGTTGAGGACCTGCCCGAGGCCAAAACCGTTTTTGCCTATGGCGGCCAGTTCGAAATCATGCCGATGTACGAGGGTCACAGCACCACGTCCGCAATCCGGAAAATGCAGAAGGTCAGCTAATCCCATTTTCCGGTAAAACGGGCCTGTACCGTTTTCCCAAGACTTGGTAACATCAACCCTGTCATTCCCCTGATTCGGGGGATCTTTTCAGGATTCACCCGTCGCAAGGACGGGTTTTAAAGCAGGCTGGTGCAAGATGATGTCAGGCAAGACATTCAAGTCCGTAATCAAATCCCTCTACATCGTGGCGTTTACAGCCCCGTTCCTGCTTTCGGCATGCGCCGGCACGATTGAGCCAGGCCCGATGCCAACCGGCTATAAATACCATCAGGGCACCTATAAAGGTCCTGCAGGTGCTGAACCTTCCGTATTTGATGAAAACACCGCCGGTGCGCGTCACGCACAAGTGAAAGAACTGGGCCCTAACGGTGCCGCCGGTTCCGGTAGCGGCATCACCAGCGAAACAGCAGGCATCTCTGCCGAAGCTGTGGCATGGCTCCCGGCTTCCCGTGAACTCGTCAACCGTATCAAAGCCCGTCTGGGCTATCCGGTGGAACCGACCTTCTTCGAAGGCATGAACGGCAAATACATTCCCGGTTTTGAAACCGCACTGAAAACCGCAACATCAGAACAAAGCTGGCCAACAGCACCTAGCAAAGGCGAAGGCCCGTTCCATCTGGCTTACAGCGCAGCGCCAGCTGATCCGTCAAACCCGGGTCGTCTGTTGCTGACCGTTCGTCTGACCGTCTCGAAAAACAATTTCGTGATCGAGGAGAGCGGCATCTACACGATCAGCGAAGGCCCGGCTGTTATGGCAGCACCTGCGGCTCCTGTTGCTCTCAGCCCGGTCGAGTAATCTGAAATGAAATCATCTGTACGCGCCCTGCTGGCTTTGGCTGTGGTGATACCGGCTCTTGCCTCCTGCAGTCCCGGCACCCTGCGTATGCTGAATGCGCCGACGGTCAATCTGACCTCGACCAGCTATTCAGCGGCCGACATGCTGGTACATCAAGCGCAAAGCAAGCTTTCTCAGAGCACAGTTTTGGCGCTGGGTAGTCTTACGGATCTGAAGGTCCCGGGCAATACAGCACCGTTCGGCAAGATTGTGTCGTCTCAGGTAGGTGCCCGCCTCGTACAACTGGGCTATAACGTTCATATGCCTGATGATATCGGCACGGTTTCTGCGGGCGACATGCCGGCGGCTCCGGCAGCACCTGTCATGAAAGCACCGCTGCAGGATTCATCTTCGGGCAAGGGTGTCAGCGTCGGCAACGTGCAGGCCATGGTAACGGGTCACTACGCCCGTAACGGCGAAGAGGTTCTGATCAATTTGCGTATCGTCGATATGGGTTCGGGTCAGATCTGGGGTTCGTTTGATTACACCATTCCTGTGACCAACGAAATCGTGGGCATGATGACCCCGCCAGCACCGCCTGTGGCCCCCGGTCAGGAGCCGAAAAAAGAAGGCCTGTTCGATTTTTAGGGTCTGATTCCGGAATATGATCAATTCTGGACAAACAGCCCCTTTCAACGGCACAATAAGAGAAGCTTAAAAACATAAGGGCGTGCGGGCTTCGTGAGACGACAAGCGAAAAAATCTTTTATTTTCAGGTCCTTGAAGACATTATCTCTGTCGGCATTGCTCGCGCTTGCCGTACAGGCGGGAACCGCACAGGCACAACAGGCCTGCGATCCGCAATTCATGGATGCGATTGAGGCCCGTGGCTTCGCCGAAGCCTCTCGCGAGAATGCCCAGAACCAGAACCTGATTTATAAGCCGGACGGCGTATTCGAATATAGCTGCTTCCGCGATCATGCGCCGTTACCACAACGAAATGCTGATCATCTTTTCCGTGAGGGTTCGCTGACCTATGTCACCACCAACCCGGTCGAGCAATATACCTACACAAACTTCGGCGATATCTATCTGGATAGTCGCTACACAGAACCAGACCCGGCGCTGCCCGCACCGCCTGCCGATATGTGCAATGCGATTGCCGCTGTCTGGGAAGCATCCCGTTGCATGAACTTCTATAACCGCGAAGACCTCGAAGGCTTCTTCGATCTCACGCACTACACCACCAATGATCCGCGTCAGCTGCCACCAGCCTTGGGGGCTTGCCCCGTACAACCATACGGCAACCTGAATATGGCGCTTGATATCGCGTACAACTATAACCGCGATGTCTGGACCATGCCGCCATACTTACGTGACAACGAAGACTACATTTCCGATCCTGTTGATGTGCAGGCAGAAATGTATGAGGCTGGTGAATGTGATGACGCCGTGGCTATTCCGACAGGTATGGTTGTAACCGACTTCAACGCACCCGTCACATCATTCAACGAACATGTATGTTCTAACCCCGCATGCGTATACATCCCCTCCAGTGCCACAGCTGGTGAATGCTCGATGCCGAACTAGGCAGCCTCTTGAGGCGCACGGATTAGCGTGCCAGCAATACTCTGAAATAATGACGTGAGCCATCGGCGCAAACCGCGCATCCCGATGTCGATGGCTTGACCGAGAACGATGCTTCTTGCACGGTATTCCCGGCAGGGTCCGAGAACAAACCGTTGCTGCCGAAACGCATTGATGAGTCACTATACAGGCAACCCGCAGATTGGGCATTGCCACCATCATCTGTTGGCGTGCCGGTATAACCTTCCTGACGATTGATCAGGCTGCAGGCCTCGGGGCTGAGGTTAGGCAGTACCGTAATCAACTCGGGTGCGGCAGTGCCGACTTGCGGCAAGTGCGTGTTACCGAAAAATTCCCACGGGCTGCCGTCATTGATGCCTGTTGGTGCGGGCAGATATTCAACGCCACCACCCTCACGAGAGAAAAGCTGGAAGCGCGCACCGACGGTGGGGTCATTGCCATAGCCTGCCGGGGCATCGGCATGAGCAAAGCGAATATCCGATTCACTGGCACCATTCTGGATGATAAAGGCCACGCCGCGTTCGATGGCATTCGCCTGATCTTTCATCTGCGATACGGCAATCGACATGGTTTCACCGTCGATCTTGGATCCTTCGATACCGCTGGAGCGCAAGGCGGCAGTCAGTAAACCCAAAAGAAGGATACCGAGAAGGATAAAGAAGATCACATTCCCGGACTGATTGTTTTTCATGATGAGGTGTTCGTTCTATCGGGCCGCGTCAGGGGAAACGGTCAAGCACTCACGAAGACGGGCGCACGCGCTGGCGGCTTGTTCTTTGGTGTAACCGCTCAGGCGGCCACGGAACATCCAGCCATCTGCGGTCTTCAGTGGTACGATCACCGGCTGTGCTGTGGTGGTCAGTGATGACGGCAACACGTTAATCGCGGCACGAATGGCCTTGTCGGTTTGAACGCGGCTGGTGAAGGCACCGATCTGAATCGCCCAGGGGCGGTCAGCATCCGGAATATCATTCACGATGGTGGTATTGGAACGGATCGTCGGTGTGAACGGCTCATCCTTCACGGCGGCAATCGCCATCAGGCCTGTTTCCAGACGCTTGGTTTCCGCAGGATCAAAATCACCTTCGCCCGCCATTTCACCAAAGGCACCCGTTTGCAATGTTGCGGCATAACGCTCGGTCGTGGCCACCACCGGGGCTGTGGCACCCGTACCGGCGGCCGGGGCAATCGTTTGTACCGTGGTGGTCACAGATGTGGTTTGTGTTGTTTGCACAACAGCGGCAGGGGCAGCAACCGGAGCAGTCGCCATCGCCAGCTGGTTCTCGACTACAGGCTTGCGGCCCGGAATAGGGGGTTTGGCCAGAACCGGAACGCCTTGCGATACCAGCATGTCCTGTGTCACGGCTTCACCACGGAAGCCCTTATCCAGCAAGGATGCCATGTGCGCATTACGGGATGCTGTGGAGCGGCCACCGAATACAACACCGATCAGACGTTTGTTACCGCGCTTGGCGGACGCCACAAGGTTAAAGCCCGATGCCGCCACATAACCCGTCTTCATGCCGTCCATACCGGCATATTCGCTCATCAGGCGGTTATGGTTGTGGTAGTTGCGGCCCTGGAAGGTGAAATTTTTGGTGCCGAAATAGTGATAGTACTGCGGATAGCGGTAGATCACATAACGGGCAAGGATCGCCATATCGCGGGCAGATGAAACCTGTGACGGATCGTGCCAACCCGATGCGTTCACAAAACGGGTGCTGTTCATGCCGATCTCGCGGGCCTTACGGGTCATCATGGTGGCAAAGCGCGGTTCGCTGCCGCCAACTTTCTCAGCCAATGCCACAGCCACATCGTTTGCGGATTTGGTGACCAGAGAATAAATCGCATCTTCAACGCGCATGCTGGCACCAACCGGCAGACCGATCTTGCTCGGAGACATGTTGACGGCACGCTGGGTCATCGGCACGCGATCGCGCAATGACAATTGGCCGTTTTCAATGGCTTCAAACGTCAGCAGCAATGTCATGATCTTGGTCAGTGATGCCGGATAAAGTTGTTTGTCCGGATTGCTCTGGCTCAGGATCTGGCCGGTCTCGGCATCCATCACAATAGAGGCATAGCGGTTATTCGGCGCAGAAGAGTTTTTCTTTTTTGTCGCCGCCAAAGCAGGAGACGCAGCAAGGCCTACCACCAAAGTGGTCGTCAGAACAAATTTGAAAATCTGTTTGCCAAAGCCCATGAAGTGACCCGTTAGAACGCGTGAAAACCGGGATGAACAAGAATAGTTCCCGAGAGCGAAACTCATCTTAACATCATAATCTGACAAGGCTATTTTGTCCATGAAAAGGGCACAATCCCTAAAATGCGATGACACGAAAATATCACCGCAAAATGCATGCCATTGCAGGGTCATAAGGGGTATTTTTATACTTCGGAAAGGGAGCCTATCCCTACTTCAGGATAAATTCCTGACGACCGTCTTGCGTGCATCCGGCGGGGGAGTATGTGAAGCGTCCGCCCTCGATATTATGACCGAGTTCAAGGAAAGCTTTATCCATCAGGTATCCAAGGCAGTTATTACGCTGTTCCTTGGTCACGCCGCCCAGAAATACACCGAATACGCGGTGAATCTGCTCTGGTTTGCCCGCTTTCGCAGGGATAACGCGTTCGGCTGACGCCGCCAGCTGCCATCCGTGGTTTGTCATGCCTGTTTTCAGGCCATCCATGCCGCCATAAATACGCATCAGGCGGTTATGGTTGTTATATGTGGATCTGCCGAACTGAAATGCCAGCGTCGAGAAATAATGATAGTGCTCGGACTGCTTGGTGAAAATATGGTGCGAAAGCACGGCCAGATCATAGGCTGACGTATACTGGTCGGGATGACGCATACCATGCGAATTGACGAAGTTCGTGTCCATCATGCCGATCTTGCGCGCTTTTTCATTCATCTTTTGGGCAAAGGCTTCCTCGGAACCTGCCAGGCGTTCAGCCACGGATACCGCGACGTTATTGGCAGATTTTGTCACCATGCCCAAAATGGCTTGATGAACCGTAATTTGGTCGCCGGGACCTACAGGCAGCATCGTACCGCCAGCGCCTGTGTCTGTACCTGAAATGGTGATTTTGTCCTTCAGGTCCAGTCTGCCCTCATCAATCGCATCAAACAGCAGCGAAAGCGTCATCAGCTTGGTAACAGAGGCTGGCGTGCGGTGTGCATGTTCGTGGTCGGCGCTGACGATACGGAAGCCCTGCGGCTGGGTTTCGTCCATAACCATGATAATTGAGGATACTTCCGGAACGGCACCACCCAGACTCATCAGGGCACGGTTCGACGGTTTAGCGCGCGCAGGCTTTTTGGAGGATTGCTGTTTGGAAGCGGCGGGCTTCTTCTTGGCGGCCTCTGCCTCTTCGACATGGCCGAGTGTTGCCCCAAGGAAAACCATGCTCAAAAGAGCAGCGGCCAGATTTTTCGTCTTCATCGTGAACTTCCCGTTACGCTATTCGTTTTTATTAGTTGATTGAATTTTTGTATTTCAAAGTACTAAGCCCAGCAGGCTTCGTTCTGTCAAGAAACATTGGACCAAAGCCGCAGAATCCCTCATGTTTTGTGCAATGCACAAAAATAGACTTGACCTTCCTATAACCCTGCGCTACATTGATATTGTGCACTGCACAAAGTTGGCTTTGCCTTCATAGTCTTTCAAAAACCGCAGAAATCTGCCGTTCTTTGAAAATTTTGAGAAAAAAGTCAATGAAATCAACTTGTTGCGTCGCAGCCATTGCGGTGCGGCAAAACCTGTGACAGACTGCCGATCAGCCAATCTAAAAACCAATGGGCGCGATCGAACGTCCCGTAAAAAGTAAGGGAGATATGAAATGGCTACTTTGCCAACGCGTAAAAAATCTTCAAGCACAGCACTCGTGGCTGTGCCTAACGTCGGCTCCCCTGTGGGCGTGGCGTCTTACAAAACGGGTGCTCACGGTGATGAACAATTCATCGCGGCGGCGTTTTCGATCAATCCGCTTGCGAATAGCCTGAGTAAAACTGAGATATTCAAATCAATGGAGAAAGCCATGACACAAAGTAAAGCACAATACGAGAAACTGACAAACGATGCCGCTTCTGCCGGTAAGGAAAATGTCGAAGCGATCCTCAAATCCACAAACATCTGGATGAAGGGTACAGAAGACCTGTTCAAGACATACCTGAACCTCGCACAAGACACAGCGGCTAAAAACAGCGAAGCATTCAAGACATTGCTCGCCTGCAAAAACCTGAACGAACTGACCGAAGTGCAGAACAAACTCGCACAGGAATCATT
>Ga0247823_10001281_pt1 | contig 20948 bp, 9 predicted proteins | sample 13C_PalmiticAcid_2_FD_192426 | JGI IMG/M metagenome (GOLD analysis project Ga0247823, IMG submission 192426) | Soil microbial communities from agricultural site in Penn Yan, New York, United States - 13C_PalmiticAcid_Day30 | ecosystem: Environmental > Terrestrial > Soil > Agricultural land... | reverse complement strand
GAACAGCACGCCGTGATGCGCCAGCCGCTGGAGGAGAACAGGATCACGATCTCGCGCACGCGCATGTCGCTCACGTTCCCGTGCAACTTCCAGCTCGTCGCGAGCATGAACCCGTGTCCGTGCGGCAACTTCGGCAACCCCAACGCGCACTGCGACTGCAACGGCACGACGATCCAGCGCTACATGGGCAGGGTCTCCGGTCCGCTGCTCGATCGCATCGACATCCACGTCGAGGTCACGGCGGTGCGATACCAGGAGCTCGCGGCGCGCCGCGGCGGCGAGCCGTCGGAGGCGATCCGCGAGCGCGTGGTCGCCGCGCGCGCCATCCAGGCCGAGCGATTCGGATCGGCCAGCGGACTGTTCAAGAACGCCGACATGACGTCTCAGGAGATCCGCCGCCACTGCACGCTCGACGCGGACTGCCAGGAGCTGCTTCGCCAGGCGATGACCGCGCTCGGTCTGAGCGCGCGAGCCTACGACCGGATCCTCAAGGTCGGACGCACCATCGCCGATCTCGCGGGCGTCGATGCAATCCGGCCCGAGCATCTGTCGGAGGCCATCCAGTATCGAAGTCTCGACCGCCAGTTCTGGAACGCCTGATCGACGCGTACCACGCTCGTAACGGGATGTTCTCTCGCGATTGATCCGTCGTCATGACGCACGACGCGTATCGGTGTGCTCGAAGCCCTCAAATCGCCGGGATCGAGCCTATCATCCTCCTAACCATCCGCGGGGCACGATCGTTGTGCTGGCGGGTACCGACGCCACCATTGCGCGCAAGCACAGCGTGCGGTTAAACGCCTGCCCGATTCTTCGCTCGAATCGGGTTCGGTCGCGTCGTCATGGATAGAAAGGGAGTACGATGAGCAGATCTGGGCACGGAGATGGAGATTCGTCCGCGGAACGGCCGGCGACCGAGAGCGCGCGAATCAGCGCGCGTGGAAAGTTCCTGTATCGCGGCACCGAGAAGTTCACGGTCAAGGGTGTCACGTACGGAACGTTCCGGCCCGACGCGTCGGGCGAGCAGTTCCCGCGACACGAGACCGTCGAGCGCGACTTCGCGATGATGCGCGCCGCCGGCATCAACGCGATCCGCACCTACACTCCACCGCCCCGCTGGCTCCTCGACCTGGCGCATCGTCACGGCATCTACGTGATGGTTGGCGTGCCGTGGCCGCAGCATCTGATGTTCCTCGACGATCCGTCGCTGGTCGCCGCCACGCACGAGGCGGTGCGCACCACGGTGGGCCGCTGTGCCGGACACCCCGCCCTGCTGGCGTTCGCCATCGGCAACGAGATTCCCGCGACCGTCGTGCGCTGGTATGGCCGCGAGCGGATCGAGCGCTTCCTGCGTGGTCTGCACGCGATCGTGCGCGCTCTCGATGCGAGCACGCCGGTCACGTACGTGAACTTCCCGACGACCGAGTACCTCGATCTCCCCTTCCTCGACTTCGTCGCCTTCAATGTCTATCTCGAGACGCGGGAGAAGCTCTCGTCGTACCTCGCGCGGCTGCAGAACATCGCCGGCGATCGTCCGCTCGTCATGGCGGAGATCGGACTCGACAGCCGCCGCAACGGACACGACGTGCAGGCGGAGTCGTTGCGCTGGCAGATCGCGACCGCCTTCGAGGAGGGATGCGCCGGCACGTTCGTCTTCGCGTGGACCGATGAATGGTACCGCGGTGGATTCGAGATCGAGGATTGGGACTTCGGTCTGACGACACGAGCGCGCGCCGAGAAGCCCGCGCTCGAGGCCGCTAGCGAAGCCTATCGGATCGCTCCGGCCCGACTGGAGAATCCCCCGATGATCTCGGTCGTCGTCTGCAGCTTCAACGGCGCGCGCACGATCGGCGAGTGCCTCCACGGCATCAGTCGATTGCGATATCCGCGCTACGAGGTGATCGTCGTCGACGACGGCTCGACCGACGCGACCGCGGAGATCGCCGGTCGGTTCGCCGTGACGCTGATCGCGACGACCAACGGCGGTCTGAGCAGCGCGCGCAACGTCGGCTGGCAGGCCGCGCGGGGCGAGATCGTCGCGTACATCGACGACGACGCCACGCCCGATGCCGACTGGCTCACATATCTGGCGCTCGGCTACGCCGCCGGAGACTTCGGCGGCATGGGAGGACCGAACATCCAGCCGGTGGACGACGATCCGATTGCGCACTGCGTCGCGAACGCTCCCGGAGGACCAATCCACGTGCTGACGAGCGACCGCGTCGCCGAGCACATCCCGGGGTGCAACATGTCGTTCCGTCGCGATGTGCTCGAGCACGTCGGTGGCTTCGACACGCAGTTCCGCATCGCCGGCGACGACGTCGACTTCTGCTGGCGCGTGCAGGAGGCAGGCTACACGATCGGCTTTCACGCCGGCGCGATGGTCTGGCACCACCGCCGCAACCGCGTGAAAGTCTACTGGAAACAACAGCGCAACTACGGCCGCGCCGAGGCGATGCTCGAGCGGAAGTGGCCGCAGAAGTACAACGCGGCCGGCCACGCGTCGTGGCAGGGCCGGCTCTATGGCGACGGCGTCCGGCAGTTTCTCGGCTGGCACCGCGGTCGTGTCTACCAGGGAGTCTGGGGCATGGCGCCGTTCCAGGGCGAGGAGGCTCCGGTGCAGTCGATCGTCGCGGCGCTGCCGCTCATGCCGGAGTGGTACCTGGTGATCGCGGTCCTGTCGATCACGTCGATCCTCGGGCTCGCCTGGTCTCCCCTGCTCGCGGCCCTGCCGCTGGCCCTCGGCGCGATCGCCGTGCTTCTTGCCGACGCGTACATCGGTGGCGCGCGCGCGCGCCTGCCCGGCGGCGGTTCGGCGCCGCTGCGCCTGCGAGCGACGACGTCGCTGCTGTTCCTCATGCAGCCGCTGGCTCGACTCGTCGGTCGCGGCAGCCACGGGCTGACGCCGTGGCGCACTCGCATGACCTCGATCGCGGCGCCCGTCGCGCAGATGGTCTCGGTGTGGAGCGAGCGGTGGCACGACTCGAGCGACTGGATCGCGCGGCTCGCCGACGCGATCCGTGAGACCGGCAGCGTGACCGACAGCGGCGGAGCCTACGATCGCTGGGATCTGCGCGTGCGCGGCGGTCTCGTCGGCGGCGCGCGCGTACTCGTCGGCGTCGAGGAGCACGGGGCCGGGCGGCAGTACGTTCGGGTTCAGATCAATCCGGTGATCCCGCGCGCGGCGATGATCCTCGTGGCCGTCTTCGCGATGCTCTCGACGCTCGCGTGGCCCGAGGCGAAAGCGGTCTCGATCGGCTTCGGCGCCGCGGCCCTCGTCGCGATGATCACGGCCCTGACGCAGTGCGGCTGGGCGATCGCACGAGCGCGCGATGGCGTCGACGCGCTCGAGCGCATGACTGCGACCGAGCTGGCCGAGCACCTCGCGGCCGACGCGGCACCGGTCGTTGGCGACGCGGCGCCGGTCGTCGACGAGGCGGAGCCGGACGACGTCGCGGAGCTCACCGCCGTCGAGGTCGGGGACGTCGAGGACAGCGGCGCCGTGGACACGAACCGCTCGCAGCGATGAAGTACTTCCGCCGCGTTCTCAAATACCTGCGGCCGTACTGGAAGCTCGCGGCCGTCTCCGTCGCGCTCATCGTCGTTGCGACGCTCGTCGGACTGCTCGCACCGTGGGCCCTGAAGATCCTCGTCGACAACGTTCTGCAGGGCCAGCCACTGCCCGACGGATTCGACGTCGTGCTCGGACCCTTCACCGACGACCGCATGACGTTCCTCATCGCGGTCGTTGTCGGCGGACTGCTCGTCGCGCTGCTCGGCGACGCGATTGTGATCATGCAGAACTACGTCGACACGAAGCTGCAGCTCGGCATGGGACTCGACGTGCGCAGCGAGCTGTTCCAGCACGCGCAACGCCTGTCGCTCTCGTTTCACGACCAGCGCAAGACCAGCAAGCTGATGTACGCGATCAACGGCCAGGCCGACGCCGCGGCTCAGCTCGTGATGACCGTTCCGCAGCTCGCGCAGAACGTGTTCACGCTCGTCGGCATGTTCTGGGTCACCTACACGATCGACTCCACCATCGCGCTCATCTCGCTGACCGTTGTGCCGTTCCTGTACATGGCCGTCGGCTACTACGTGAAGAACATCGAGTCGCGACTGATGGAGGTCAAGCGCATGGAGGCGCAGTCGTTGTCGATCGTGCACGAGGCGATGGCGATGCTGCGTGTGATCGTCGCGTTCTGTCGCGAGCAGTACGAGCACGCGCGCTATCGCCGACAGGGACTCGAGTCGGTCGACGCGCGCGTCAAGCTCACGGTGCGCCAGACGGTGTTCTCGCTGGTCGTCAACATGACGACCGCCGTCGGCACGGCGCTGGTGCTCGGCTTCGGCGCCTTCGCGGTGATGGAGGGTCGGCTGACCGTCGGAGAGCTGCTCGTGATCGTCTCGTACGTCGCGGCCGTCTACAAGCCGCTCGAGCAAATCTCGACGACGATCGGCTCGCTGCAGAACCAGTTCGTGAGCCTGCGGATAGCGTTCAACCTCCTCGATACCGATCCCGAGATCTCGAACTCGCCCGGCGCCGTCGCGATCGACCGCGTGCGCGGCGACATCCGCTACGAGCGCGTCGGCTTCAGCTACAATCGGCGCAAGGACACGCTGAAAGGCATCGACTTCGAGGCGCGCGCCGGAGAGGTCGTCGCGCTCGTCGGTCCGACCGGCGCGGGCAAGACCACCCTCATCAGTCTTCTTCCGCGGCTGTACGATCCGACCGAGGGACGCATCCTTCTCGACGGACGCGACATCCGCGAGTACACGCTCGAGTCCCTCCGCGGACAGATCAGCATCGTGCTGCAGGAGCCGCTGCTGTTCTCCGGATCGATCTACGAGAACATTCGCTACGGGCGGCTCGAGGCCACCCACGACGAGATCCTCGAGGCCGCGCGCAATGCCAACGCGCACGACTTCATCGAGCGCCTGCCCAAGGGCTACGACACGACCGTCGGCGAGCGCGGCGTCCAGCTCTCCGGCGGCGAGCGCCAGCGCATCGCCGTCGCGCGTGCGTTCCTGAAGGACTCGCCGATTCTCATCCTCGACGAGCCGACGTCGGCCATCGACTCGAAGACCGAGTCGGTCATCCTCGACGCGCTCGACCGGCTCATGGTCGGCCGCACGACGTTCATGGTCGCGCACCGGTTGTCGACGATCCGCAACGCCGATATGATCCTCGTGCTCAACGGCGGAGAGCTCGTCGAACAGGGCACGCACGACGTGCTGCTGGAGCGGGACGGACTGTACCGGCAGCTCTACGACATGCAGACCTCGCGCGCGCGCCGGAAGATCGCGCCGCCGGAGGAGATCGTCGCGCCCCGCGAGGGAGGTGAGCACTCATGACGTTGTCGCTCCCCCCTCGCATCGTGATTCTCGGGATGATGACCCGGATGCCGGTTGCCGGCAACGTGTGGCTCGTCGCGCAGTACCTCGAGGGATTCCGACGCCTGGGCTGCGACGTGAGCTATGTCGAGGCGCACGGGATCACGCCGACGAAGCTCATGCAGACGCCCCAGGATGACGGCTCCGAGCAGGCGGCACGCTGGCTCGGCGGGATGATGGAGCGCTTCGGCTTCGGCGATCGCTGGGCGTACCATGCGCTGCACGACGACGGCCGCTGTTTCGGGATGAGCGCCTCGCGACTGCGCGAGCTCTACCGTGACGCGGACATCATCATCAATCTCCACGGCGGCACCGTCCCTCTTCCGGAGCACAGCGAAACGGGGCGGCTGCTGTACCTCGAGACCGATCCGGTCGAGCTCGAGATCGAGCTGCACGACGGCGACCCGGCGGCGATCGAGTTTCTCGCGCCGCACCGCTCGTTCGCGACATGGGGATTGAACTACGGCGCCGACGACTGCCGCGTGCCTCTGCCGCCGGATCTGCGCTATCGCCACTCGCCGCCGCCGGTGATCCTCGATTTCTGGGAGGGCGCCGACGGCGCCGCGGCCGAGCGTTTCACCACGATCGGCAACTGGCGACAGCCCGGACGCGTCGTCCTCGACGGCGAGACGTATTTCTGGAGCAAGCATCTGGAGTTCCGGAAGTTCATCAAGCTTCCGAAGCTCACCACGCAGCGTTTCGAGCTCGCACTGAGCCGCAGCAGCATGCGCGAGGGCGATCTCGAGAAGATCGAGCGCTACGGCTGGAGCGTTCGTGACGCGCTCGAGGTCTCGATCGACATCGACACCTACCGCGACTACATCCTCGGGTCGCGCGGCGAGTTCACGGTCGCGAAGGATCAGAACGTGCGGCTGCGCAGCGGATGGTTCAGCGAGCGCAGCGCGCAGTACCTGGCGGCCGGCCGGCCGGTCATTACCCAGGACACCGGATTCGGCAGCTACCTGCCAACCGGCGAGGGGCTCTTTCCGTTCACCACGATGGACGAGATCCTCGACGCCGTCGAGCGCATCAACGGCGACTACGATCGACACGCGCGCGCGGCGCGGGAGATCGCCCGGACGTACCTGAGCTACGACGTCGTGCTGCCGAAGCTGCTCGTCGACGCGTGGCAGCCGGCCAACGGCGACGAAGTGCGACGCTACCTCGCGGCGCAACTGGCGTAGTTGCAGTCACCACAGTCAGAGACCGAACGCGATGAATCCGATCACGATGACAGCGAGCGTCGCAGCCCTGATTCCGCACTATCGGTGCGAGCAGTGGCTGGCGGGCTGCCTCGAGAGCCTTCTCGAGCAGTCCCGGCCGCCGCAGGCGATCATCGTGCTCGACGACGCGTCGGAGCAGCCGCCGGTCGACATTGTCGCGCGCTATCCCGGCGTCACGCTCTATCGCGCCGAGCGGAACGTCGGACCGTACCGGCTCGTCCAACAGGCGATCGACGACTTCGCGTTCGACGCCTACCTGTTCCAGGATGCCGACGACTGGTCTTCTCCGCTGCGACTTGAGCGACTGCTGACCGCCGCGGAAGCCGCAGGGGCGCACCTGATCGGCAGCTACGAGGTGCGCGTGCTCGTCGACGAGGGCGACGTCGAGCACGTCCGGTATCCCGTCGACGTCAATGCCTCGCTGCGCCGGCATCCGCAGGGATTCCCACTGCTGCACCCCACCAGTCTCATCGCGAGATCGCTGCTCGAGCGCCTCGGCGGATTCGCCAGCGGCATGCGCTTCAGCGGCGACGCCGAGCTGCTGCGCCGCGCCGGTCATGTCGCGCGCATCGTCAATGTTCCGGAGTATCTCTACTTCCGGCGCAAGCGATCCGGGGCGCTGACGACGAGCGTCGAAACCGGTCTCGGAGCCCCGGCGCGCGAAAGCGTCCAGAAGCAGCTTCGCGAGCGCGCCCTGCGCAACGCCGAGCGCGTGGCCGCCGGCGAGGAGCCCGATCTCGCACCGATGAGCGTCGCGCCCTCGGTCACCCTCGAGCACCGCGCGGGTCCGGAGCCGGTTGCCGCTCAACCCGAGATTCACCGTTCGGAGCCCGAGCTCATCGACGATGAGCGACCTCCCGTCTTCATCGTCGGTCCCCCCCGCTCCGGCGTCGCGCTGCTCGCGTGGTGCCTGGCGCAGACCGGCGACGTGCATCCGCTGTTCGACGGCCGGTGGATCGGAACGATGATGCGCGAAGTGCTCGACGGCGTCGAGCAGCTCTTCGAGCCGGCCGGTCCGGAGCTCGACGCCGTGCGCGACGCCGCGCTGCTCGACGCCGGCGAGGCGGCGATGCGCGTGCTGCGCGAGCACGGCGACCGGGCGCCGCAGGCGACCGGGACCGCGCCTCGCTTCGTCGTCGCCGATCCGATGCTGGCGCTCGACCTGCCCGCGCTCGATAGGGCGTTCCCCGGCTGTCGCATCGTGGCGATCGAGCGACCGCTCGCCGACGTGATCGAGGGGTTCTCGCGGACGCGCGCCGGCGACGGTGAGCATCGCTCAAGAAGATCGATCGACGATCTGTGGCGGCGCATCACCCGCTCGATGCGCGAGTCCGCGGCGGCTCTCGGCGCCGACCGCGTGCGGACCGTCGAGTACCGAACGCTCCTGGCCGAGCCGGAACGGACACTGCGCGAGCTCTCGGGCGAGCTCGGCATCGAGTCCGACGCACGCGCGCTGCGACCGCTCGCAGGGATGCTCCCGCCACCAGTCACCGCGGCAATCGAACCGGCGACGATCGGTGACTCGGTGTCTCGGGATGACGCGACGACCGCCGACACGTCGCTGCCGGCCGATGTCTCGGAGTGGTGGCGGCGCTTCATCGATCGCAGCGTGGCGTCAGAGGGCGAGCGCGCTCCGCTCGCCGCGCGCCTTCGCGCCGCGGTTCAGCGCCTCGTTCCGGAGCAGTCGTCGATCGCCGTCGTCAGCCGCGGCGACGATGCGCTCGTCGACTTCGACGGTCGTCGAGGGATGCACTTCCCTTCCGAGGCGGATGGGACGTACATCGGATATCATCCCGCGGCCGACGGGGACGCGATCGAGCACCTCGAGCGCGCGATCGCTCGCGGCGCCACTCACCTGCTGATACCCTCGCCGTCGCTGTGGTGGCTCGAGCACTACCCTGAGCTCGCGCGGCTCCTTGCCGATCAGGCGCGACTCGTCCTGCTCGATCCGGATCTCGCCGCGCTCTACAGCCTCGACGGCATCGAGCGCGCACCGTCGGCGGACTCCGAGCATCGAGACGTCGACGAAGACCCAACCGAGGAGCTCGACCGCCTGAGGGCCGTCGACGACCGCACGTGCCGCGCGATCGCGCTGGCGCTCGGCGAGTCCGACGACGGGAGCCTGACGGACGACGAGCACGCGTGGATCGACCGCATCGAGGCGATGCGCGATCGGCTCAACGCGTCGCAGGAGCCGATCTCGATCGCCCTGCCGTCGAAGCGTCGCGTCGAGAAGGTCGACACGATCGGCGCGATCTGCCGGCTGCGCAGCAAGCAGTCGCTCTGGGGAACGGTCCTGCTGAAGCTCGTGCGCCACCTTCGCCCGTCGCAGCTCATCGAGCTCGGCACGTGCATGGGCGTCTCGACGTCGTACCAGGCCGCCGCGATGGCGATCAACGGCGCCGGCTCGATGACCACGCTCGAGGGCGCGCCGGCGCTCGCGGCGCTGTCGGAGCGCAATCTGGCGTCGATCGGAGCGCGCGGCGTCCGCGTCGTCCAGGGGCTGTTCGTCGAGACGCTTCCGGGCGTTCTCGAATCGATGCCGCACATCGACTTCGCGTTTATCGACGGCCACCACGACGAGCACGCGACCCTGCGCTACTTCGAGGCGATGCTGCCGAAGGCCGCTCCCGATGCCGTCTTCGTCTTCGACGACATTCGCTGGTCCGACGGCATGCGGCGCGCGTGGGATGCCCTCCGTGCGCACGCCGCGGTCACGACGTCGGTTGACCTCGGCGTCATCGGCGTGTGCGTCGTCAACGGCACGGCACGCCACGGGCACTTCGCTCCGGGCGCTCCGCGCGGTCGCACGGCGACGCATCGTCCATCCGTGGCGCTCGCGGCCGCGCTGCTGCCCGGTGATGCGCGCGTGCTGGTGATCAGCCGCGGCGACGACGCGCTGCTCGAGCTCGGCTCCGCCCGCGGCGTTCACTTTCCGCACGACGATGCCGGCGCCTGGATCGGCTATCACCCCGGCGACGGCGCCGAAGCGCTCGCGCTGCTCGAACGCGCCATCGACGATGGCGCGACGCATCTGCTCGTGCCCGAGGACTCGCTCTGGTGGCTCGAGTTCTACGATGCGCTCGCACGGTCGCTCGATGAGCGCCATCATCTCGTCATTCGTACCGACGATCTCGTCCTGTATCGACTCACCCCCCCGCCGGTGGCGCACTCGCTGCACGCCGCGCTCGACCAGGAGAAGGAATGAATGAGCACCGCACACTGATCATCAACGCCCTCGATTTCGGACGCACCACGAGTGCAAACGAAGCCATCGCCCGCGCGGCGCGCGAGGGCATCGTTACGAGCGCCAGCCTCATGGTACGCGGAGCGGCAGCCGAACACGCGGCCGAGCTCGCCGCGACGCTCGAGACCTTGAGCGTCGGACTGCACTTCGACGCCGGCGAGTGGTCGCTCGATGGCGACGAGTGGATCACGGTCTATGAGCACATCGACCTCTCGAAGCGCAACGAGATCGTCGCCGAGATCGAGGCGCAGCTCCGGCTCTTCCGTGAGCTCGTCGGCCGCGAGCCCACGCACATCGACGCGCACCAGCACGCGCATCGCCGGCCGCTGGTCGAGCGAGCGCTGCGCGCCGCCGCGACACGGCTCGACGTTCCGCTGCACGGCTCGACGCCGGACATTCGGCACGAAGGGCTCGTCGACCGGGACGATCGACGCGGGATGTCGCCGCAGAGGGACGTCGAGCGGATTCTCGAGATCATCGGCCGGATGGACTCCGGCACGACCGTCATCGACTGCCACCCGGATCTCTCCGCGGCAAGCGCTTCCCCGTGCTGCATGGAGCACCCGACCTCGGTCGAGGCGCTCTGCCATCCCTCGCTGCGCGCCGCGATTGCCGACGCCGGCGTGATCGTCTGCAGCTACCGCGACATCGCGGAGCGTCGAACGCGGTACGAGGAGCGCATGGCCGAAGGCCGTGCCGCGCTCGCCGAACGGCGCTTCGCCGAGGCGATCGAGTGCATCCGCGAGGCGCTCGTCTTCGAACCCGCCGACGCCCCGGGCTGGCTCGCGCTGGCCCAGGCCCACGCCGCCGCGGGCAGCCAGCTCGATGCCGTCGCGGCGGCTCGCACTGCGCTCGAGCAGCGCCCGTCGTGGGTCCCTGCACTTTGGAATCTCGCCGGCTTCCAGTGGCAGGCGGGTCTTCGCGGTGACGTGCTCGCAAGCGTCAACGAGCTCTGCGTCGTGACGCGCCTGGACTCCCGCGCCGGCACGCACTCGCGCATCGTGCTGCGGGCATTGCGCACGGGATGCTCGCGCGACGTCGTCGAGGCGCTCCTCGACGCGCAGATGGCCTTCACCGATGACGAGCTCGGCGAGCCGCTGTCCCCGATGGAGATGGGCCGCCGCGCGTTCCAGCGCGGCGAGTACGAGCTTGCCGAGGAGATCTTCAGAGGGGTCGAGGCGGCCGAGGGCGTGCGACCGTGGTCGTCGCTCTGGCTGTCGCGAACGTTCAGGGCAGCCGGTCGCATCGACGAGGCGTTCGCCGCGCTCGCGCGGGGCATCGCCGTGACGGACGACCGGCGCACGCTCGGCGTCGAGCTAGCCGACCTTCACGCATCACGCGGTGATCGCGACGAGGCGATCGCCGCGCTCGAAGGGCTGCATCTGCGCAGCACCGACGACGCCGAGCTCGCCGCCGCCGTCGCCGCCCGACTGCTCACGCTCGACGCGCCCGCGAACGCAGTGCGGGTCGCCGAGAGCGCGCTCGAGGTCCGGTGGTCGGCCGCGTGCGCGATCGCCCGGGCGACGGCGAAGTGGCATCTCGGCGAGACCGAGGAGGCGGAGCGACTTGTGAACGGCGAGGACTCTCCCCTGTCGCGCGACGAGCGCGCCGACCTCGCGCTGCAGATCGGAAGTCCGCTCGCGGCCTGGCAGCGCGTACGCGAAGGCGTCGACGGGACGACGGGCGGATCGCTGCTCTGGCGCACCGCGCACGCCCTGCGCCGCAACGGCCACCTGCGCGCGGCGCTCGAGGCCTTCCGTGCAAGCGCCGACGGCGAGATGCGGGAGGCCGCCGAGTGGGCCAGCAGAACCGAGGGCGAGATCGGCCTGCTCTCGGGTGCGTGGCGGGCGCCGCGCCTGCACCATCGGCTCTTCACGCCGGTCGACGGTCGCGTGCTCAACATCGTCGGCAAGAGCCTGCCGCATGCGCAGACGGGCTACACGATCCGCACGCACTCCGAGGCGCGCGCACAACGCGACATCGGCCTCGATGCCCACGTCGTGACCCAGCTCGGCTTCCCCTGGACGGTGGGCGTCGACGACGCCTCGACGAGCGACGTCATCGACGCGATCACGTATCATCGCCTGCTGACCCCGGACGCGATTCCCGTGCGGCTCGACGAGCTGACGACCGCCAACGCGCGGGCGCTCGCCGATCTCATCGCCGAGCTGCGACCAGCCGTCCTGCACGCGGCGTCCGACTTTCGCAACCCGCTGATGGCGATCGATGCGGCCCGGCACTTCGGGCTCCCGCTGGTCTACACCGTCCGCGGCTTCTGGCAGGAGACGTGGCTGTCGAAGCACAGCGCCGACGCGCTCGAGAGCGACGCATACCGCTGGCGCGGCGAGCGCGAGCTCGAGTGCATGCACGCAGCCACGCACGTCATCACCATCGCCGAGACGATGAAGGAGCTCATCGTCGCCTCGGGCGTGCCCGAGGAGAAGATCACCGTCGTGCCGAACGCTGTCGACATCGAGGACTTCCCTCCCGTCGAGCCGAACCTCGCGCTCGCCGCCGAGCTCGGGATACTGGCGGATGAAACCGTCCTCGGGTATATTTCCTCGTTCACGGGATACGAGGGGATCGTCCACCTCATCGACGCCGCGGCGCTGCTGTACGAGCGCGGCCACCCGGTCAGAGTGCTGCTCGTCGGCGACGGCGAGGAGCGCGCGCGGCTTCAGGCGCGGGCGCGCGAGCGCGGCATCGCCGATCGCGTGATCTTCACCGGACGCGTGCCGCACGGCGACGTGCTCGAGTACTACAGTCTGATCGACGTCTTCGTCGTTCCGCGCACTGCCGATCGTGTCTCGCAGCTCGTCACGCCGCTCAAGCCGTACGAGGCGATGGCCACCGAGCGCGCCGTCGTCGTCTCCGGCGTCGCGGCGCTGCGCGAGATGATCGTCGAGGGCGTGACCGGCCTGTCGTTCGAGCCGGAGAGCGCCGAGGATCTCGCGCGCGTCGTAGAGCCGCTGATCGGAGATCGCGATCGGCGTGTGGCGATGGGCCGCGCCGCGAGACAATGGGTGATCGCCAACCGCACGTGGCGTGCGAACGCCGATCGCATCGGCAGCGTCTTCGAGCTCGCCGCGGCGGCGCCACCGACCGCCTGATCTACACCGACACCATGGAGCGCTGATGAACTCGTCGTCCGCGGCACCGGCAGTCATCGCGCTCAACGACGTCATCGCGGACGTGCGACGGCGCCCTCCGACAGCGTATCGATCGATCGCCGGACCGGAGCGCGGTGAATCGAGCATCCAGGCGCTCGCCGACGCGACGATGACCGAGGGCTGGCGCTTCCAGTCGCAGCCGCCGGTGCGCCTGGTGCCGGGACTCGACTGGGACGAGGTCTGCGCCTCGAACCGATCGTGGGCGTTCCAGCTTCACGCCTGGGACGCGCTCGAGGCCGTGCTCGGCACGTTCGACCTCACCGGCGAGGGGCGATACCTCGACTACGCGGTCGGTGTCGCGCTCGACTGGGCGCGGCACTATGGCGAGGCCACGATCGGCGGCGAGTCGTTCGCGTGGTACGACATGGCGATCGGCCTGCGCGCTGCGCGCCTCGCCTACCTCGTCGACCGGGCCTGCCGGTCCGAGCGCTACGATCTTCCCTACCTGGCCACGCTCGTCGCGTCGGTCAACACCCACCGCGCCGTCCTTGCCGACGACCGCCGATTCGCCGCCCACTCCAACCACGGACTCTACTTCGCGGCCGGCCAGCTCATCCTCGCCGATACGTTCGAGTGGCTCCCGGGCATGGCCGCCTCGGCCGCGCAGGCCCGCGAGAGGCTGCTCCGGATGGTTCGCACGCAGTTCACCGCCGATGGCGTGCACGCCGAGCACTCTCCGGATTATCATCGCATGGTGCACGGCACGCTGGTACGGCTCATGACGACCGGAGCCCTCCACGACGACGAGCTCGAGGAGCTCATCGTCCGCGCCGACCGCGTGCTCGCGTGGTTCGTGCTGCCGAACGGACGGATCGCGATGCTCGGCGACTCTCCCGGACGGATCATCGATCGTGCCTACGCCGAGCGCGCGCTGTCCGACGAGGCGCGTTTCATTTACTCCCGCGGCGCGATCGGCACGCCCCCGGCGTCGACCGTCGCGGTGTTCGAGCGCGGCGGCTACGCGATCGTCCGCGGTCCGTGGCGCCGAGCCGATGAGTGGGAACGGTGCTGCTGCCTCGTCGTCAGCGCCGCCTTTCATTCCCGCGTGCACAAGCACGCCGACGACCAGTCCGTGCTGTGGTTCGACCGGGGCTCGGAGATTCTGATCGATCCCGGGCGCTTCGGCTATCTCGGCAAGTCGATCGTGGGCTCGGCGGAATGGCTCGCCGGCTTCTGGTACACCGACCCTCGCCGCGTCTACGTCGAGTCGACGCGCGCGCACAATTGCCTGCAGATCGACGGCCGTGATTACGCACGACGCGGAGTGACGCCGTACGGCTCCGCGATTCGTCGTCGGGCCGGCTCCGGACGCGTGACCGCGATCGAGTCGTCGGTGCGACACTGGGAGAGCATACTTCACACGCGGCTCGTCGTGGTGCATCCCGGAGAGTGGCTGCTGGTGATCGATCGCTTCGAGGACGAGGCCGGCGCGCCGCACGATCTGGACCAGCGTTTCCATTTCGCGCCCGAGCTCGAGCCTCTGGTCGACGGTGACGGACTGCGAGTCGGCATCGGCCCGGACACGGTGTACGTCGTCGAATTCGGCGGCAGCGAGGTTCTCGCGCCCGTCCGAGGCGTTGTGGAACCACAATTGCTGGGATGGATCGCGCGAGAGGACGGCACGATGGAGCCATGCACGGCGACGGGATTCCACCGGGCGGCCGTGAGCCACCATCGGTTCGTGACCCTCTTCCGCTTCGCCGGCTCGAGGCCGGACGAGCTCCGCGTCGACGAGACGGGCGACGACCTCGCGATCCGATGGCACGACGACGTGCGCCATCGGCTCGCGCTGCACGGCGCGCTCAGCGGAGATGCGCTTTCCATCGAGTACACGATCGACGATGCGTCAACACCGAAGGAATCCTGACGGTACCGGACTCGACACGATTCGGGCATGTGCGCGACGCGGACGGGCGACGCCCGTAGCGCTCGCGCTTACGATCGCGCTCGCGCTCGCGCTTGCCTACGCGTCGGACGCCCGGGCTCAGTCGGGCGCGACGAAGCAGGTCGAGGCCGTCGAGCTCGTCCAGGGGATCACGCTCGACGGACAGTTGAACGAGACCGCGTGGATGCGCCGGCCGATCAACGACTTCCGTCGCTACCGACCGCGCACCGGAGCTCCCTCGCAGCGCACCGACGTCTGGGTCGCCTTCGACGACGAAGCGCTCTACGTCGCCGCGCGCCTGCTCGAGGCCGATTCGACGCTCGTCTCCAGCGCCCTCGGCCGGCGCGATGACGAGCTCGCCTCCGACTGGTTCTCGGTCGCGCTCGATCCCAACGGCGACGGGCGCACCGGGTACCTGTTCTCGGTCAATCCCTCCGGCTCGTTCCGCGACGCCGCGCTCTACGACGACGGGCGCATCGACTACACGTTCGAGGCCGCGTGGCAGCGCTCGAGCCTGGTCGACAGCCTCGGCTGGACGCTCGAGATGCGGATCCCCTTCTCGCAACTGCGCTTCAGCGCGCGCGAGGAGTACGCGTGGGGCATCAACTTCGGGCGGACGATCCTGCACACGGGCGAGGAGCTCGTCTACGCCGGAACGCTGACGCGCTCCTCGCGCTTCGCGACGCTCAGCGGACTGCACGACATCACCGGCGGCAGCCGTGTGCAGCTCGTGCCGTACGTCGTCGGCTCGCTACACTCGTACCAGCCGACTGAAGGCGACCCGTTCAACAAGGGGCGCGAATACGCGTGGTCGACCGGCGGCGATCTTCGCTACGGCTTCCCGTCGGGCCTGACACTCGACGCGACGATCAACCCCGACTTCGGACAGGTCGAGGTCGATCCCGCGGTCATCAACCTGAGCGCATACGAGACCTTCTTTCAGGAGAAGCGACCCTTCTTCGCCAACAGCGGCTCGTTCTTCCGCTCCTCGTTCGTCAAGGGCGCGGAGTTCTTCTACAGCCGACGGATCGGCCGCGCGCCGCAGGGGCGCGCCAAGGAGGATATCGAGCTTTCGCACGACGGCTTCAGCGACATCCCCGATCAGTCCACGATCCTGGGCGCCGCTCGTCTGTCGGGCCGCCTCGGTTCGAGCACGCCGTTCGGCGCGCTCGTCGCGGTGACGCAGCGCGAGCACGCCACGATCGACTCGGCGGGGACGATCTTCGAGGATGTCGTCGAACCGGCGACGGTGTTCTCGGCCGTGCGCGGGCGATACGAGCCGCGCGGCGGCGACTGGGGCATCGGCCTGCTGGCGACCTCGGTGCTGCGCGACCTCCACGAGGACCGCGTGGCCAACGTGATGAACCGCTCGGCCATCGCCGGCGCGGTCGACTTCTGGGCGCCGATCGACGCCGACGAGGGCTTCATGCTCCGAGGCTGGGCCGGCGCCAGCGCGGTGTCCGGCAATCAACGCCAGATCTTCCGGCTGCAGCGCTCGTCGCAGCGCTACTACCAGCGTCCGGACGCGACGCACCTGACGCTCGACACGTTCGCGACGTCGCTGGCCGGCGTGGCCGGCGGCGCACGGCTTGCCGACGAGAGCGGTCCGTTCACCGGATCGATCGGCCTCACCGCGTTCAGTCCAGGCTTCGAGATCAACGACCTCGGCTACAGCCGGCACGCCGATCTCGTCAGCGCCGAGGCATCGGTGGGCTACTCGCTCTATGAACTGAGCGCGCTCGTCAGCGAGCTCTCGATCGACCTGCTGGCCGACGTCGAGCTCGACTTCGCCGGCGAGCGCACCGGCACGTCGCTGACCGCGAGCGCCTCGACACTTCTCGGTAACCAGTGGACCGCTTCATCGAGCGTCACCTATCGCCTCTCGGCGCTCGACGTGCGCGCGACGCGCGGCGGTCCCGCGATGACCGCGCCGTCGGGCTTCGACGCCTCGCTGACCGTCGGCAGCGATCCGCGACGCGATCTCATGGCGAGCGTCACGGGCAACCTCGGCGGCGACAGCTACGGCAGCGTCGTGCGCTCGCTCGGCGGCGAGGTCGTCTGGCGGCCGTTCGAGTCGATGCTCGTGTCGGTGGCTCCGTGGATCGACCGCAGCCGCTGGGAGGCAGCCTACTTCGGCGTCGTGCAGGACGAGCTCGCGACCGGGACCTTCGGCAGCCGCTACGTCTTCGCGACCCTCGATCAGAAGAACACGTCGGTCGACGTTCGCGTCGATCTCGTCGTCACACCGACGCTGAGCCTGCAGCTCTACGCGCAGCCATTCTTCGGCGACGTGCGCTACTCGGGCTATCGCGAGCTCGCCCGCGCGCGCTCCGGCGAGTTCATCCGCTACGGCGACGGCAGCTCGAGCTTCGAGGACGTCGACGGAGAGTTCAGAATCGATCCCGACGGCGAGGGTCCGGCCGAGCTCTTCTCGCTGTTCGATTCGAACTTCGAGTACCAGTCGCTGCGTGGCACCGCCGTGCTGCGCTGGGAGTATCTGCCGGGCTCGACCGTCTTCCTCGCGTGGACGCAGAGCCGCTATACCTATGATGACCGCTGGCAGCAGTTCTACAACCCCGACGGAACCAGCATCCTGAAGGTCTATCCCGACAACGTGTTCCACCTGAAGTTCACCTACCTGATCGGATCGTGACCCGAGAGCAGCAATGAGCAGAGCCCGCAAGATCACCATCGCCGGCGCCGTCGCACAGCGCCCGGGGCAGGGCGGGCACACCTGGGTGTTCCTGCAGTACCTGCTCGGATTGCGGCGCCTCGGATGGGACGTCGTCCTCGTCGACCGGCTCGAGCCGGAGATGTGCGTCGACGCCACGGGCGCGCCGAGCACGCTCGAGGATTCGACGAACCTCGCCTATGTGCGCGAGGTGCTCGAGCGGTTCGGATGCACCGAGAGCTACGCGCTGTTGTACGACGGTGGCAGCTCGGTCTTCGGCCGCTCGCGCGAGGAGCTGCTCGACCACGTGCGCGAGTCCGAGACGCTCATCAACGTCATGGGCTACGTCGACGATCCGGAGCTGCTGGCCGCCGCGCGCCATCGCGTGTTCTTCGACATCGATCCCGGCTTCAGTCACATGTGGCAGGATCTGGGCTGGGCGACGCTCTTCGACGGCTACGACGCGCACGTCACCGTCGCGATGAACATCGGCCGCGACGACTGCCTGATCCCGACGTGCGGCCTCGAGTGGATCACGACCCTGCAGCCGATCGTGCTCGAGCACTGGCCGGCACAGCCTCCTCCGGACCTCCTGTGCTTCTCGAGCGTCGGCGCGTGGCGCGGACCCTACGCTCCGGTCGAGTACCACGGCCACCTCTACGGGCTTCGCGTGCACGAATTCCGACGGTTCTTCGAGCTGCCGGCACGCACCGGGGAGGCGTTCGAGATCGCCCTGGACATTCACACGACCGAGGAGCGCGACCGTGCGAGCCTCGAGGCCAACGGCTGGCGCCTCGTCGATCCCGCCGTCGCGGCCGGCGATCCGTGGCGCTACCGCAACTTCGTGCGCGACTCCGCCGCCGAGCTCATGATCGCCAAGAACATGTACGTCGACACGCGCAGCGGGTGGTTCAGCGACCGCAGCGTCTGCTATCTCGCGACGGGCCGTCCGGTCGTCGCGCAGGACACCGGGCTCGACGGCGTGCTGCCGACCGGCCTGGGACTGCTCACGTTCTCGAGTCTCGAGGAAGCCGAAGCCGCCGTCGCCAGCGTCGCAGCGAAGTATCTCGAGCACGCGCGCGCGGCTCGCGCGATCGCCGAGGAGCACTTCGATTCCGACCGCGTGCTGAGCGCGCTGATCGACAGGCTCGGACTGCCCGGCGCGACTGCCAGGACGTCAGTGATTGCGGGGCGGGCATGAGCAGACGAATCATCGTGGCCGGCGCGATCGCCAACAAGCGCGGCAGCGGCGGCGAGGCGTGGGTGCGCATGAGCTGGGTGAGGGGATTCCAGCGACTCGGCTTCGACGTGGAGCTCGTCGAGGAGATCGCGTCGAGCGCCTGCGTCGACGACACGGGCGCACCGGTTGCCGCCGAGGAGTCGGCGAACCGGCGCTACTTCGATCGCGTCGGCGAGCTCTTCGACCTCAACGGGCGCGCGACGCTCGTCATCGACGGCGAGAGGACGATCGGGCATCCATTCGACGACCTCGCCGATCGAATGCGCGAGGCCGATCTGCTGGTGAACATCTCCGGGCACCTGCGCAACGCGACGCTCTTCGGCGCGGCGCAGCAGACCGCGCTGGTCGACATCGATCCCGGGTTCACGCAGATCTGGGATCACGACGGCACAGCTCCCATCGAGGCGCATGACCGCTACTTCACGATCGGCGAGAACATCGGGCGTCCGGACTGCCCGATCCCGACCGGCGGACTACGCTGGCTGACGACGCGACAGCCCGTCGTGCTCGACGACTGGTCGCCGCGCGACGACGACGCGTTCGAGCGCTTCACGACGATCGCGAACTGGCGCGGACCCTACGGAGCGCTCACGCTTGACGGACGAACGCTCGGGTTGAAGGTCCACGAGTTCCGCAAGGTCATCGAACTCCCGCTGTCGGTCCCCGCGTCGTTCGAGCTCGCGTTGAACATCCATCCCGCGGATGGTCGCGACCGATCGGCGCTGCTGGACAACGGGTGGCGTCTGGTCGATCCGATCGCCTGCTGCTCCGACCCTTCGGCGTTCCGCGAGTACGTCAGGAGCTCGTCGGCCGAGTTCTCGGTGGCCCAGGGCGTCTACGTCGATACGAACAGCGGGTGGTTCAGCGACCGCAGCGTCCGTTATCTTGCGGCCGGGCTCCCCGTGCTGGTTCAGGAAACCGGATTTTCCCGTCACCTCCCGAGCGGCCGCGGCATCGTCTCGTTCACAACCCCGGACGAGGCGGTCGCCGGCGCACGATCGATCGTCGAGCACTACGCCGATCATCGACGCGCCGCGCGATCGATTGCCGAGGAGCACTTCGATTCCGATAGAGTACTCACCCGCTTTCTCGAGCTCGCCGGCGAATAACCGGCGATGATCACCCCGCCGCGGTCGGCCGCGGCAGAATCGTTCATGCACCCACGGACACTTCTTCTGACGCTCGCCGTCGCGATAGCGACGATGGGCGGATGCAGCGGCGATGGCGCCGCCGTGCGCACCACACGCATCGACGCGAGCCCGATCACCTTCGTGGCTCTCGGCGACAACCGTGGTGCCGCTGACGGCACGCTGCCGCCGGTCTTCCTCGAGCTGCTCGACTCGCTGTCGCTGCTGCGCCCCGCGTTCGCCGTCAACACCGGCGATCTGATCTTCGGCATGCGCGGCGCCACCGAGGCGCAGTTGCGCGTCATGTGGACGCGCTACCTCGACGCGGTCCGCCGTCTGCCGATGCGGACGCTGCACGCGCCGGGCAACCATGACGTGTTCGACCCGGTCTCCGCCCGGCTCTGGCGCGAGATGCTCGGTCCGAAGCACTATGCGTTCGACACCGCCGCGATCAGAGTCATCGTGCTCGATTCCGAAAGCGAGAGCGGACGTATCGGCGATGAACAGTTCAAGTGGCTCCGCGGTCAGCTCGCGACACTCGAGGGCCGCACCGCGTTCGTCATCGTGCATCGCCCGCTCTTTCCGTTCGATCCCCACGTCGGCAGCTCGCTCGACCGGTTCTTCGCCGAGCGCGATCGGCTCCACTCGCTCTTCGTCGAGCACCGCGATCGGATCGGCGCGGTCATCTCCGGTCACGAGCACCTCGTCGACGACCAGTCCATCGACGGCGTGCGGTACCTGATCACCGGCGGCGCCGGCGCGCCGCTGTACGTTCCGCCGGAGCTCGGCGGCATCCATCACTTCCTCGTCGTGACGCACGATCCTGCGCGCGATACGACCATCGTATCGGTGCGCGCGCTGTCGGACCATCGTCAGCCCGCGACGGCTGCCGGCGGCGACACGATCCGGCTCTCCGACTTCGCAGCGTCGCATCTGTTCACCGCCTGGGATCCGTCGGTCGGCATCCGATCGACGTCCGCCGACGCGACCG
>Ga0247823_10001280_pt1 | contig 20957 bp, 15 predicted proteins | sample 13C_PalmiticAcid_2_FD_192426 | JGI IMG/M metagenome (GOLD analysis project Ga0247823, IMG submission 192426) | Soil microbial communities from agricultural site in Penn Yan, New York, United States - 13C_PalmiticAcid_Day30 | ecosystem: Environmental > Terrestrial > Soil > Agricultural land... | reverse complement strand
ATATTCCGTTGCCGCCGCTGGTCGATGAGTCACCTGTGTATGACCGCCCGCAGAAGGCACGCCCCACCCCTGCACCACTGGGTGCTCTGAACCTCGATAAAGATATCATCGGTTCTTTCAAAAAACTGATGGCGTGTCCTGATCTTTCATCCAAACGCTGGATCTGGGAGCAATATGATTCACTGGTGCGTGGCGAGACCATCTCCAGCCCCGGCATTCAGAAAACACAAGCGCACAAACCCGCTGATGCGGCTGTCGTACGCTTGACCGACAAGAAAGCGTTGGCGATCACATGTGACGTATCACCACGTTATTGCTTTGCTGATCCTTATGAGGGTGGCAAGCAAGCCGTTGCCGAAACATGGCGTAATCTGACCGCAACAGGTGCGTTGCCGCTCGCAATTACAGATAACCTGAACTTTGGTAATCCTGAGAAGCCGGAGATCATGTGGGAGTTTGTCACGTGCCTGCAAGGTATGGCCGAGGCTTGCGTGACGCTGCAATATCCGATCATCTCGGGCAACGTATCACTGTATAATGAAACGAATGGTCAAGGTATCCTGCCGACCCCTGCAATCGGTGGTGTCGGCCTGATTGATCATGGCAATAAATCTGTCGGGTTTGGTTTCACAGCCGAGGGCGAGAGCATCATCCTGATCGGTGAGACCAAAGGTCATCTGGGGCAGTCATTGTACCTGCGTGAAATTATGGGCCGCGAAGAAGGCCCCCCGCCGCCGGTTGATCTAGCTACTGAAAAGCGTAACGGCGACTTCGTCCGTACATTAATCCAAAGCAGTGTGATCAATGCCTGCCACGATCTGTCGGATGGTGGCTTGCTGGTAGGTCTCGCTGAAATGGTGATGGCCTCTGGCATCGGTGCTGATATCAGCGTTTCCGGTGATGCGGCCTTCTGGTATGGCGAAGATCAGGCACGGTATCTGGTTACATCCAACACCCCTGAGAAAGTCCTGGAATGGGCTGAGAAATCAGGGGTTTCAGCTACTCTTATAGGTAAGACAGCCGGGTTATCCTTGAGAATTCCGGAAAATCAGGCTATAACTATAAGTGAAATCAGAGAAATTCATGAACATTGGCTGCCTGCTTATATGGAAGGACGTGCATAAATGAGTATGGATGCTCCGACGATTGAAAAGATGATCCGGGACGGTATTCCCGATGCCGTTGTGACTATTTCTGACCTGAGGGGTGACGGCGATCATTACGCGGCCTATATCGTGTCAGAATCGTTCCGTGGCAAAAGCCGCGTGCAACAACACCAAATGGTTTATGCCGCCCTGCAGGGGAAAATGGGTACGGAATTACATGCGCTGGCAATCCAGACCGCTGTACCGGAATAATGAATAATAAAGTAAGGAAGTAAAACACTATGATGCAACAAACCGTACCGAACACCGTTTTCGAACGCATTAAAGGCGACCTTGGTGCCAATGATGTCGTTCTGTTCATGAAAGGCACAGCCGTATTCCCGCAATGCGGTTTCTCGGCAGCGGTTGTACAAGTGCTGTCCCAGCTGGGCGTCAAATTCAAGGATATCAATGTTCTGGAAGACAACGACATCCGCCAAGGCATCAAGGAATACACTAACTGGCCGACCATTCCACAACTCTACATCAAGGGTGAGTTCGTAGGCGGCTGTGATATCGTGCGCGAAATGTATGCCAGTGGCGAACTGCAGGAACTACTGCAGGAAAAAGGTGTCAGCTTTAACTAAGGCGATCTGAATTTAAAAACCCCGCTATCAGGCGGGGTTTTTTCTTATCCTGCTAATAGCGCGCCAGCCTTGCATCCTTGTGAATGCTCGCTGACATGATCAGGCCAAAACCTGCGAGACAGGCAAGCATGGCTGTACCCCCATAAGACACTAGCGGCAGCGGAATCCCCACGACAGGAATAAGCCCCATCACCATCGCCACATTGATAAAGACGTAGAGCGAGAAATTGACCATCAGGCCGAATACCAGATAACGACCAAAGGCATGACGGCAACGGAACGCAATCCAAGCGCAATACAAGAATACCAGCCCGAACAGCACCAACAGCAATGTTCCGCCCAGCATGCCCCATTCCTCCGCCCACAGCGTGAAGATGAAGTCAGTTTCTTTTTCGGGCAGAAAGTTGAGTTTGCTTTGTGTTCCCTGCAAAAATCCACGTCCATCAAGACCGCCTGAGCCCAAGGCAATCTTGGACTGGGTGATATGATAACCAGCGCCCAGCGGATCAGATTCAGGATTAAGGAATGTAAGCACCCGCTGCTTCTGGTAGTCGTGCATATAGAACATCCAGACCGCTGGTATGAGCGCCACCAGAGACAGGCCGCCCAGAATGTAAATCCACAGCGGGGCACCAGCAATAAACATCATCGTGACGCCATCGACCGCCAGAATGGTCGCCGTGCCCAAGTTTGGCTGGAGAAGCACGAGGCCGATCGGCAATACCATCATCAAGACAGGGGCAATCAGGAAAGATAACCGTTTCATATCCTCAGTCGTGGCCGAGTGGAAATAACGCGCCATCGCCAGCACCAGCGCCAGCTTCATAAGCTCCGAGGGCTGAATTTGAATAAATCCCAGATCAATCCAGCGCTGGGCACCCATGCCGATACGCCCCATGAATTCAACGATCACCAGCAACACCATACCGACGATAAAAATCGGATAGGCCATCCTGTACCAGAACCGGATATCAATCAGAGCAATAATCACCATCATGATAAAGCCGATGATGAAGCGCACGATCTGTCGTGATGCCCATGGATCGAACTTGCCTGCTGCCGCAGAGTACAGGGCCACGAACCCGATGCTCGAGATAATCGTGATCAGCAGGATCAGCCCCCAGTTCAGGTTACCGAACTTTTGCATCAGGCTTTGATCTGTGTGAACACCGAATGAAATGCTCATGTCTTGGCTTTAGCCCTCTTGTTTCTGTGGCTGCTTTTTCGGTTTACGCGGCGGGAACGTTTTATCAACCTCACCCGCATTGACAGGGCGCAGGATATTAGAGGCTGGATTGCGTTTCTGGGTTTCAATCAGCAGATCGCGAGCAATCGGTGCTGCCACTGCAGAACCACCACCACCGTGTTCCACCACCACTGCGCACACATAACGCGGATCTTCGATCGGGGCATAGCCCACGAACAACGCATGGTGACGATATTTCCATGGCAGATCTTCCTGCTTCACGCCACGCGCGCGCTCATCAGCAGTAATACGTTTAACCTGTGACGTTCCTGTCTTGCCACCCATCGCGCCCACGCCCGTAAGTTCGGTATTAATGCGAGAGCCTAGCGCGGTGCCGCCGGGGAAGTTCACCACATGGTCCATGCCCTGCATCACCAGATCCAGATGGCTTTTTTTCAGGCCAATTTTTTCCCAAGGCACATCATGCGTCGGGGTTTCGCCGACATAACCCGTGATCCATGGCTTAACCGCGTAACCACCATTGACGATACGTGCCGTCATGACCGCGAGCTGTAGCGGCGTTGCCTGCACATAACCCTGACCAATCGAACACACAATAGATTCACCGGGATGCCAGACCTTATCGGCCAAGGTTTGTTTCTTCCATTGTGTGGTCGGCATCAGACCCGGGCGTTCCTCGGGTAGTTCGATGCCCAGTTTGCTACCCATCCCCAACCTGTTTGCCATATCAGCCAAACGGTTGATGCCGAGATCAACAGCGATCTTATAGAAGAACGTATCGCAGGATTCAGCCAATGCCTTTACCACGTTCACATTGCCATGACCGCCGCGTTTCCAGCAGTGGAAGCGGGTATTACCGAGCTGATAATGGCCGGGACAAAACTGCGTTGTACCCGGACCTATTAATCCGGCCTCAAGCGCGGCCAGTGCTGTGACCATTTTGAACGTTGAGCCCGGTGGATAGGAACCGCCTACCGCTTTGTTGTTCAATGGCAGGCCTGGATCTGAAAGCAATCCTTCCCACAAATCAGCCGGAATGCCTTTGGCAAAATCATTCGGGTTAAAGCTTGGGGATGACGCCAGCGTATATATTTCACCCGAGAGCGCATCCATAATCACGGCAGAAGCACTGCGTTCCGTGAGCAGGCGTTGCTGCGTATAGGCCTGCAAATCAGAGTCGAGTGTCAGGCGCAATGTCTTGCCGGGTTGTGACGGCGTGCTGCGGAGCGCGCGTACTTCGCGTCCCACCACGTTCACTTCGACTTCGGCAGAACCGGCCTTGCCCCGCAGTTCTTTATCATAGGTTTTTTCAATGCCGGTTTTACCGATCTTAAAACCCGGCATTTTTAAAAGCGGGTCTGTACCCTCATCGCCTTTGGCAACAGCACCAACATAACCCAAAATGTGCGCGGTGGCTTGTGCCATCGGATAGCTGCGTACTTCGCCGACATCAATCGCAACACCCGGCAGATCGGGCAGATTGACCTCAACCCTTGATACTGTTTCCCAGTCGAGGTTTTCCTGTACTTCCAGCGGGAAGAATTTCGGATTCTTCTTCGCCTGTGCTTTCAGGCGGGTAATATCCTTATCAGTGAGCGTCACATACTTCTTCAGGCGCTTGAGCGTATCATCCATGCTCTCGACCTGTTCCGGGATGACGATCAGGCGGAAATTTTGATCATTGATCGCAAGAAGTTTTCCCGTACGGTCGATAATCAAACCGCGTGGCGGCGCCACCAGACGCACGTTGATGCGGTTGCTGTCGGCCAGCATACGGTAACGCTCGCTCTGCGAAATCTGCAACCACCCCAGACGCCCCACCAGTGTGCCCAACAATAATGTCTGCACCCCGCCAACCACGAAAGCGCGGCGCGTAAACTTATCAATTCTATCCTGATCGCGATCCATTATGCTTTACGGACCCTCATGAATATGAATTGCGCGGGCCGGGTGACAACATACGGTGTGTTGCAATCAGCGCCATTGAAACCACAGGGAACAAACAGAACGTTACCAATACGCTGGCGGCGAGCGGTGTCAATGCCAGCCACTGCATGTCATTGGCCAGACCATATAGCACCCACTGAATCGCGGCCGCCATCGCCACCACCAGACCAAAGATCGCCCAGATGGAAATGTAAGGTTGCGCCATCAGGAATTTACGCTGATCACGCACGAGGCTTTGTGTGACGACCAGAACAAAGGCCTGCAGGCCCGGCGGCATGCCGGAAAGAATATCGAGCAGAATGCCGACAATGAAACAAAGCCATGTCGGAATCAGCGTCGGACGGAAGATCGCCCAGTAATAGACAGCCATCAATACGAGGTGCGGTTTGATCAACCCGGCATGCGGCACGGGTACGGCTGTCAGGTTAAGCAGGAAGAGTAGTCCCAACATGGCATAGACGATGAGCAGCCTGAAGATTGTCTCCAGACCGCGACGCGAGAACGAGATCTCGGAAATGCCGGAATGCCGGCTTTTTCTGCGTCTTGCCATGATGGAGATAAACTAGAGATTACAGGCGCTTGGGTCAATCCGCTGCGGGGACAGAAACCGGGGCAATCCTCAGGTTTGGATCGTCAGTGCGCTTGACCACACGCACATAATTGGTGCGGTCAATATCGGCATAAAGACGGACACGCAAACTGCCGTCAGACATGGCCACAACCTCGCCAATCGGCAGGCCATGAGGGTAGAGACCGCCATGACCAGAAGTTGTGACACGATCGCCCGCCTTGACCGTTGTTTGCGGCGGCAGATGGATGATTTCAGGGTTATCAGTGTTATTACCCGCCAGCATGGCGCGGATATTCTCGTTACCCACGAATACAGGCACACGGGCGTTCATGTCGGTCAGCAACAGAACGCGGGATGATTTCTTGCCCACCTCAACCACGCGGCCCATCAGGCCCTCGCCGCCGAGCACGGCTTGCGCTTCGTCTACGCCGTTTTCACTGCCCGCCAACACCAGAATACTGCGTACGAAGGCTGTATCAGAGTCAGCAATGATGCGGGCGGTAATAAAGGTGTGCTGCGGCTCGATTTGTACCTTCAGAAGCTTTTGCAGGGATGCGTTATCGTTCTTAAGCTGCATAGCGGCATGGTACCACTCACGCAGACGGGCGTTTTCCTGCAACAGACGTGCGTTCTCACCCTGCAGTTCAGCAATACCTGTGACAGCACGGACATAAGCAGCGGCTTGTTCAATCGGGTAGTTCACCGCAGACAGCACGGGCGCGAACATATCAGCGGCACCGGTGCGCAGTGTACGCATGTTATTGGGGCTGGCGAAGGACATGACAAACAGGACCAGAGCTGCCATCGCAAACAAGAGCGATGTCATGCGCGGTCCCCACGCCGTCAGCGTAGCGATTTTAATAAGGCTTCTGGGACGAGAGCGTACGCGCAAGTCAAAAATCCTAATTATCGAAAATAGTTAGAGGGCGTTTCTCACGTTCAAATTATCGCAAAAACACTTAACCAACTGCTAAAAGGAAACAAGAGAAGAAGCAACCCCTGATAAAGACCAGTTTAACAAGAAAAACGGGGCTTCGTCTATGAGGAAGCCCCGGAATCGTGGATAAATTTCAAGGGTATGCAGAAAGGTCCTGCTGCGCCGCTTAATAGAAGCTGCCGTTGATCAGAATGCCCTTGAGATGTTTAAGCTCCTCAAGGGTATGACCGGCACCCAGCGCCACGCAGGATAACGGGTCGTCCGCGAGGGTTACAGCCAAGCCTGTGGCATGGCGAAGGACGTAATCGAGGTTGCTTAGCAGTGAACCACCACCTGTCATCACGATACCTTTATCGACGATATCGGCCGCTAGTTCCGGCGGTGTGTGCTCGAGGGCCACTTTCACAGACTCAACGATCTGACCAACAGGCTCAGCCAGTGCTTCGGCAATCTGACGCTCGGACACGATGATTTCTTTCGGCACGCCGTTCAGCAGGTCACGGCCCTTGATTTCCATCTTGCGACCTTCGCCATCAGCTGGCGGGCATGCAGAACCGATTTCTTTCTTGATACGTTCCGCTGTCGTTTCACCGATCAGCAGGTTGTGAACGCGGCGGATGTAATTGATGATCGCATCATCCATCTTGTCGCCACCCACGCGCGCGGATTTCGAATAGACGATACCGCCGAGAGAGATCACGGCCACTTCTGTTGTACCACCACCGATATCAACAACCATCGAGCCGGTCGCTTCGGTTACAGGAAGACCCGCGCCGATAGCAGCGGCCATTGGCTCTTCGATCAAGTGTACTTCGCTGGCACCAGCGCTTTGTGCAGACTCGATAATCGCGCGCTGCTCAACCTTTGTTGCGCCAGAGGGCACGCAGATAATCATACGCGGACTTACACCAAAACGACGGTTGTGAACTTTGCGGATGAAGTGTTTGATCATGGCTTCGGTGACATCGAAGTCTGCAATCACGCCATCACGTAAGGGGCGGATCGCCACGATGTTACCCGGTGTACGGCCCAGCATCTGCTTGGCTTCGTTACCGACTTCGAGAATTGTTTTTTTACCGTTATCCATCGAGATCGCGACAACAGACGGTTCGTTCAAAACGATACCGCGGTCACGAACGTAAACCAGCGTATTGGCAGTACCGAGATCGATACCCATATCGGCTGACATGAAACCAAAAAGTTTCGAGAACATGTGCGCACTTTCGCAAAATGATTATGAAGCTAAGGATTTATAGCAGAGAGAACGTGTTGGTGCACGGGGGTTTGTTGAGTCATGCACCAATCATGCACACCCTGAAAATTATGGGATTAGCGATTTGAAAAATGCACACTGACAAATTCAGAATATAAAAAACCCGCCTGCAGATGCCTGCGGCGGGGTTTTCAGTGCGTCAAGGAACGCCGTACAGGGATTAGCCCTGGCGTGCCTTCATGCGCGGGTTCTTTTTGTTGATGACGTATACACGGCCACGGCGTTTTACGACCTTGCAGTTACGGTCACGAACTTTCAATGTTTTCAGTGAGTTAACGACTTTCATCGCACTATTCCTTGCTCGAATTCTTTGATCAGGGTTGGACAATAGCGATAGTATCCTGCCGCTGTCAAGCTGAAAGAATCAGGATTTATCCCTGAAATTAGTGGCAATTGCCCTTTTTCGCCTGTCCCGGCGGGCAGAAGTTCCCGTCATGCGGATGACGAGGGTGTGTGGTATGGCAGGCACTAAGACCTAGCAGGGCAATAAAGCAGCTTAGAATAATGGTTTTTTTCATGTCTATCTCCTAGGATCACTAACTAAAGCCAGCAAGAATAAGTTCCATTAAAACTGTATGCCGCCCATATGGACCACAATAATCAACATATAAGCCAGGTGGGTCAGGTTATGAGCTTCCTGATCCAGACCGAACGACCACCAGAACCAGCGATCCTTATAGCTCCAGCCTTTTTGATAGCTGTATATGCCTTTCAAACGGTCCACGAGGCCATGGACAATGAAATCGGCTACACCCAGCCACCAGAAAGACGGCGCAAACAGCACCATAATGGCTGTTGTCCCCACGCCATGAACGGCGGCATGTGACAGCAAGGCACGATAGCCTTCCCATCCAGGTTTACCCTTGTTCAGCGCCATCCAGTCATTTTGAAGAAGGAAGTCACATATAAATTGTTTAAGCCGGAAGGCTAAATAAAGCGCCAGAATGGCCAAGAGGGTCATAAATGAATATCCCCGTATACATTATGAAAATAGCGGTTCGCTTTTACAATTATGCGTGGAAAGCCCGGATTTGCCAAGATGGCGCGAGGCCCCGTTTCTTATAAAAATCATAACCGCATTATTGTTAACCACCCGCTAACCCCTTATCCTGCATAGTAAACGTGAAATAAAAGGGCATCCCCTGCCCTTTGTGGGACAAAATAACAAGGACATCAGGCAGTCATGAGCGGCCAACAGCACGCCAGACGCACGTTCAAAGCCGGAGAAATCATCCTGAAACAGGGTGAGATGGGCGACTGCGCTTATATTATTGAAGAAGGTCAGGTTGAAATCCTGATCCAGCGCTCGGACGGCAAATCACAAATTATCAGCACACGTGGCGAGGGCACCATCATCGGCGAGATGGCCATTGTCGATGCCGCCCCTCGCGCCGCCACCGTACGTGCCCTTAAGGACTGCAAGATGCTGGAAATCACACGAGAGGATTTCGCGCAGCGTCTGAAGTCTTCCGACCCTGTCATTCAGATGGTATCCCAGGTCATACTCACACGCTTCCGCGACACACTCGCGCGTGCCGAAATTTTGCATGAAAGTGCGACGGTACCGCCTCCGGAAATTCTGGAGCGTAATTACGCCACACAAACAGATGTGGTTGAGTCAGTCACCATATCGAATGAATTCAAACACGCGCTTGAGAATGATGAACTGGAACTGCATTACCAGCCGATTATTGACCTGCAAGGTGGCGCGGTCATAGGCTTTGAAGCGCTTATGCGCTGGACGCATCCAGAAAAAGGTTTCATTTCACCGGGCGTATTCATTCCGATTGCCGAGAAAAGTGGTTTAATCGTTGATGCCAGCAAGTGGGCGCTGAAAGAGTCATGCGCGGCGCTGAAACGTATTGAAGCGGCGCTGGGCCAGACAGAAAAACTGTATGTCAGTGTCAATTTCTCAAGTCATGATTTTGCCGAAAGTGATTTCGTCGAGAACACTGTGGGCACCACGATCGGCAGCGGCCTGAAACCATGGCAGATCAAACTGGAAATTACCGAACGCCTTCTGATGCAGCAACCTGATATGGCCAAAGACACCCTGCAGAAATGCAAGGATGCGGGCATGGGTATTTCGATTGATGACTTTGGTACCGGCTACTCTTCGCTCAGTTACCTGTATTACTTCCCGATTGAGACACTGAAAATCGATCAGAGCTTCGTCCGTGCGATGGAAAAAGACACACGCAGCCGTGAACTGGTGAAATCTATCGTCGGTCTGGGCCAGAACATGGGCCTGAACATTATCGCCGAAGGCGTCGAAACACAGGAAGAGGCAAAACTGCTGCGTGATATGGGCTGTGAAGCCGCGCAAGGTTACCATTTTGCCAAACCGCTGCCTGAGTCCAAAGTCATTGAATTGTTAAAAAGCTGGCAGCCCGCCCGTATCTCCGCCTAACCCTAAAGGCGAAAATTGTGAACTAAATCACAAACTTAGATAGATACAATTCTAAATAAAGCTTACCTGATTTTAATGTATTACCCCCTACAATAAGATGATAGGTGGCGAATATGCCGCACGGCTTTTTGGGGTCTTTTTGGATATTTTGACCGAGCCGGGGGAATGCTTAAGGGTTGTTTTTAGTATATAATTTGACGATTCATCGTAAGCCCTAGAGGGCTTGTTTGGGGAAACAAATATGGCGCGCATTATTCACGACGATCAAGGTGGCCAAGGCAGTAATTCAGCCGAGGGGCACCTCACTGTCATACAGGCAGAGGGGCAATCGCATATCGCCCTGCCCGCTGGCGATTTCCTGTCGCACGGCGATATTCTGCGCGATGGCCAAGATCTGGTATTGCAGGCATCGGATGGCCGCGAAGTCGTGATCGAGAATTATTTCGGTTCTGAAACATCCCCCACACTGACCACACCTCACGGCAGCCAACTGACGCCGGAACTGGTACAGTCCTTCGTGAAATCACAAACTGTAGAACTGGCCGCCAACGAAACAGGTAACGATGCCTCGGGCGTTGGTATCATCAAGGAAGTTTCTGGTGATGCGACCGTGACACGCGCTGATGGCACATCTGAAAAGGCCACACTGGGTATGGCCGTTCATCAGGGCGATATCATTGAAACCACCACAGACGGTGCCGTGAACATTGTATTTCTGGATGAATCGACATTTGCAATTTCCAGCAATGCCCGCATGGCGATTGATGAATATGTGTTTGACCCTGCCACACAAGCCGGTGAAACCAATGTTTCTATCCTGCGCGGTATGTTCGTATTTACATCGGGTCTGATTGGCCGCGATGATCCGGACGATGTGCAGATTGATACGCCCGTCGGCTCCATCGGTATTCGCGGTACAACAATTGCCGGTCATATCAACCCGAACGGCGAAAGCCAGATTACGGTTGTCGAAGGCGCTATCGTTATTAAGAATGGCAATACGGCGGTTACACTCGCTGACCAATACGAAACCGTGAAACTGACCGGCTTTGATGCCCCGATCCAAATGGTGGGCACGCTGAATTCCGACCAGATGAAAGGTGATTACGGTGTTATCGGTACTGTGGCCCCGGCTTTCATGAATACGCTGAACACAGCACCGGAAGCGAATGAGGGCGAAGATGCGCCCACCAGCGAAGATGCCGCCCCTGATGCCCCAGCTGATGGCGAAGCACCAGCAGGTGAAGAACAAGGACAAGCCGAAGCGGAACAGCCTGTTGTCGCTTCATACGATATTTTCAGTGACCCCCTTAATTCAGGCTTCGATCTGAGCGTTGCTGCCGAGCCGGTTAACCCGTTTGATACAAACACAACGGTGACAGCATCATTACTGGGTGCATCGGCATTACCGTTGAGTACAACGACAATTGCTATTCCGGCCGCCCTTGCGGTTAATACGGGATCTGCCAATACTACCGCCGTTACAGCTGCAGCGCCAAACTTATTGCCGCTCGAAGTAGTTGTAGAGATTTTCGTTGATGATGATGCTTTATCAGGTGATGTCGTGGGTAAAGTATTTACCACCATCAATTTCCCTGCGATTGATATCAAATTCCTGAACGTGCCACTGGATAACGGCATGCCGGTATTCGAACTGGTGCAAGTTGCCCCCGGCGTTTACAATGTTGTTCTCACCGATGCCGGTGAAGATGCCGTGACAACATTGGCAGGCACTACAAACACACTGGGATCTGTTGAGGTTGTCGCTACACTTCCTGATGGTCGCACAACAAACACCTCCGCCAGCTCAAATTACGGCGATTATTCATCAACTACGCCAACAACACCAACCATTACACCCGCAGCCACACTGGCACTAGATGGTATAAATGCCGTTGATGGACATGCCCATGCGGGCACTACCGGACAAGGTCTGGGTATGTCTGCAGCCTATCTTGGCGATTTCAACCGTAATGGTATTGCTGATTATGCTGTCACCACAGGCACAGGCAATGTTCTGATGCCAACAGCCGCTAACTTTACTGCCAGCGCTGCAGAGATGCGCGTTGCCGGTGGCGGCGATGCGAATGGCGATGGTTTCCTCGATTTTGTCGTTGGTACGCCTTTTTACAATACCAACCAGGGTCAGATCCGCATTTACAACGGATCTAATCCGGCTTCGGCAACCACCAATAACGGTATTACTGGCGACCTGTTTGGCTCATCCGTTGCTATGGTTGATTTCAACGGTGATGGTTATGCTGATATCTTCAATGGCGCTAAAGGCTTCAATGGTGGTGAAGGTCAGGTATCATGGTTTACCGGTTATGGCGGTATGAGCTGGACAGGCGTTGGTTATACCGCCTTTGCAGCCGGTACAGGTGGTGGAACATTAGACTCATTCGGCCTGAACATGACATCTATCCGTGATTATAATAATGACGGATATGGCGATGTTGCGATTGCCGGCATGAATGGCACCAATACAGGCTATGTTAATATTTATCTTGGTAACAATAGTGGCGCGGCCGGAACGTCTTATCAAATCCTCGTGAATGCGGTGGACGGTTACGATATCCCGATCCATGACATGGGTGACATCAACGGTGATGGTAATTCCGATATCATGATCGGTGAGACCGGCTTTAACGGCGCGGCCGGACGTGGTCTGATTTCATTCGGCGGTACCAGTGGTGCCGTGGGTCTCGAAATTGTGACCGCCGCAGGTTCTCAGTTGATCGGTGGCGGATCAGCCGGTGACTTTAACGGTGATGGTTATGACGATATTTTCGTAGCCGTACAAACAAATAACGTCGTTGACGCTTACGTCATATATGGCAGTTCAGGTCTGGGTGGCACACTGACCATCGACTCGACATGGTTGAATGCCAATCAGGGTAATTATTTCCACATGACGCTGAATATGAACGCGCACGGCAACCCCGCGGAACCGGGAATGGATGGTTACTCCATCGGCGATCAGAATGGTGATGGCTATGAAGACCTGCTGATTACTTCGCCGGATATCAATAGCGGCAATGGTGGTTACTATGTTGTTTATGGACGTGGCGACCCATTTGATCTCGCAGGTCCGGACCCGGAAATTCACACCGATGTGACAGGTGTGTCACCTTCGAACGCGGGAGCCAGCATGATTGCCTCCAGCAATGGTGACGGTCTGGTCGGCAGCGCCGCCAACAACGATATGTCTAACCTGAATGCCGGTAACATATATTCAAGTATCAGCTTCCAGGCCGGTAGCGGTAACGACATCATCAGACTGTATGGCTCAGGCAATAGTCTGGCCCGTGTGATTGATGGCGGCAACGGTATGGACTCGCTGGCTCTGGCATCAACAGGTAACGTTGATCTGCGTAATGTCAGTGAGATTGCCGGTATCGAAGAAATTGCATTCGAAGCCACAGGCACACAAACATTAACGATTGGCCTCAATGATATATTCAGCCTGCTGCAAACAACGGCAGAGTTCATGGATGCGGGTACAGGTGCGGGCTCACGCTATACATTGTCATTTGGTGATGCGAGCGGCGTCGGTGCCAAGAACCTTATCATCGATAACCCCAATAGCGGCTCTACATTGACGGCTGCGGGCTTTACGGTAAACGGCACCTACACCGATGGTGGCGGCAACAATTACAACGTTTATACGTTCGGTAGCGGTTATCAATTGCTGATCGATACGGATATTGCGGTAACCGTTCAATAACTAAACTTATTTTGTCGTTGCGACAAAAACGCCGTCCCAGCCAGTGCCGGGGCGGTTTGTTTTTAGGGCCGTCATGCGTTCCTGATACATTGTGTAGTATCCGGCAATGCGGCCCGCCGAGAGATTGCGGCATTCGGCAATCTTGTTCTCCGCTTCATCAAAATTCATCGCGCGATAGGCAGCCAGCATAGCCGTCTGCGCTTCACGCCACGCTTTGAATTCTTCGCTTTGTGCCAAACGCTCATCACCCAGCAATGTGAAAACACGCACAGGTTCGTTCTTGCCCTTCACGCGCAAGAGATCGAGCTCCAGCGTTGCGAGGTCAGGTACGCGTGACTGCGTCCCCTCACCGATCAGTATCTCGACGCCATAGGATTTGGTTTGCCCTTCCAGACGTGATGCCAAATTCACGTTATCGCCCAAGGCAGAATAAGCAAAACGCTGGCGTGACCCCATGTTGCCCACCGATGCGGGACCTGAATTGATACCAATCCCGGCCTGCAGTTGCACAGGTTCTTGCCCTGCGGCCTGCGCTTCGCGTTTAAGACGATCATTAATCGGGCGCAGCGCTTCATTCATCTTAAGTGCCGCAAGACACGCATGACGCGCGTGATCAGGATCATCAAGCGGCGCGTTCCAGAACGCCATCATGGCGTCGCCCATAAATTTATCGATGGTGCCACGATTATTCATGACCAGATCAGACATCGGCGTCAGGAAATCATTCATGAGCTGAGTCAGGGCCGCCGGGCTCATGCGTTCAGAGATACTGGTGAAACTACGAATATCGGTGAACATCACTGTCAGGTCACGTGTTTCGCCGCCCAGAACCAGTTTATCCGGGTTTTTGGATAGCTCCTCCATAAAAGCCGGGGAGATATAATGCCCGAAAGCATTTTTTACACGGCGGCGATCAGATTCAGTACGTACATAGGTTAGAAGTGTTGAAACCAGAAAGATCATACTGATAGCAAGGCCGGGATAAACGGGGTCCAACAGTAAACCCCATGTCGTATAAGCATGCCATGACAAGGCAAAGCCGCAGACAACCACTACCATAGAGAAGAATCCGAGCAGCAGCGCATTCACGAATGGTGCAAATAGGATAATCAGAAGTCCGCTTACAAAAATGGTCAGACTTTCAGCACCCGCAATCAGATCGGGACGAGTCAGGAACTTACCTTGCAGGATTTGTTCGACCACATTCACATGTACTTCAACACCCGGAATGAAAAGATCAAGCGGTGTTGAACGTATATCCTTAAGGCCGATAGCGCTGGTGCCAATAAAGGCAATTTTGCCGTCAATACGCGACATCATTTCGGATTGTGAAGCAGCATCCAGAACCTTATAGGCCGGCACATATTCATCATCACGTATGTCGCGGTAGTAAACCCAGAAACGTGAGTCCGGTTCGATAGGCACATCGAATTTCTGACCGATACGGAGCTTATATAGTGTATCCAGCGCCTTTTGTTCGTCAGCTTTACGCAGCAATATCTGATTATCAATTTTGGGATTGATGGCGGCGCGCAATGCTTCGATGCCTAATGTGGGATAAAGCTGCGCGGGCTTACCATCACTGGCCGTGCGTGGATAACGCATGAAGAGTGTGACCTTGCGGATTATGCCATCCAGATCAGGTTCGGCAATAAAGTGGCCATTGCCAACCGCTGCATCACTCAATATTTGCAAATCAGTAGCAACATTATCACGCCCGACTGTCTGGCGCAGGAATTCGCCGCGCATATCTTCTGCCTTGGCCGGTGGCAGGAATCGTGTTTCGCGGCTTAATACAGGGTCACGCATAAGCGTTTTGGAATCAGCCGCAACAAAGCCCATAACGACGTTACCGGCATTCTTAATCGCTTCGGCAAACACAGCGTCGTTATCGGGCAATGTTTCCATTGCCGCTTTTACAGGCTGCATTTCATCCGTCTGCGGCAAGCGTTCAGCAATAAATGAGGGCGATGTACGGTCAGGTTCGGCAAATACCATGTCAAAGGCAATCGCGCTTGCACCCATTTCTTTCAAGTGCGTGGTCAGATCAGCCATCATCGTACGTGGCCATGGCCACTGGCCTAATTTCTCTAGCGATTCTTCATCAATATCGATGATCACCACGTCATCGGTGGGCGCACGGGGGTGAAGCTGGTTGAAAGCGTCAAACACCACATATTGCAGACGTTTACGCAGATCATGCTGGGAATGGCTGTAATAAGTAGCCGCCACCAGCAAAGCCAGAAGGATTAGAAAGTGAAAGAGGCGGCTATGGATTAAGCGGGACAATCACGCCCCCATTTATGGTTCCCTGAGGGCGCGGTCGCGGGCCTGCAGGAAAGGTTTCAACATATATTCCATGATCGTACGCTTGCCGGTGATGATTTCAGTATCGGCAACCATACCCGGCGTTACAGGCAGCGGATTTTCTGTCGTGCCCAGATGGTTTTTATCGGTGCGTACTTCGATTTCAAAGAAGACGTTACCTTCGCGATCCGTTACGCTGCTCGCGCCAATACGCACCAGCTTGCCCTCGAGGCTACCGTAACGTTGAGAGTCATAGGCGCTGATTTTTACTTTCACAGGCTGACCCACACGCAGGAAGGCAATATTATTCGGTGATACCTTGGCTATGATTTTCAGTTCGCTATCGACAGGAACAATTTCGATCAATTTTTGTGCGGGTTCAATCACACCACCAACGGTGCGTACAGCAATATTATTGACGATACCATCAACAGGCGCGCGCAGTTCCGTGCGGCTGACGCGATCACCAATAGATTTCAGGCTTTCACCGATTTGTGCTGTCTGCGTTTTTACATCGGAAAGCTCGGTCAGGGCCTGAGAACGGAAACGATCCATCTGATCGGCTTTTTGCTTCTCTGCGGCGCTTAAATCCGACTTCAGACCGCTGATACGTTCCTGCTGGGCATTCATCTGGCCCGACGCATCATTCACTTCGCGCTCAAGACGGATTTGTTCAAGCTTGGATACGGCTTTCTTGGCGACCATATCACGCGTAATCGTCAGTTCCTGTTGCAATGACGAACGGCTGGAGGACAGACGGTTGACCTGCGCCTGCGTTTCATCAATGTCAGATTTTACGGTCGCTATTTTATCTTCGAGAATGGAAATGGCGTTCTTTAGTTCCTGCTGACGTGAACGATAAAGTGCCAATTCGTTGTTCGCTATATCAGGAATCTTCTTCATCAGATCGTCAGGGACAACAAATTCTTTACCAGCAGCTTCGGCTTCCAGTCGTGCGCTTTTCAGTTTCAAACTATCTGACTTTGCCTCTGTGCCGCGCTCCTCGGAGGAGAACATCACATCGCTCAGGCGCATTAATATCTGCCCCTTGGTCACGCGATCACCCTGTCCCACCAGCAGCTCTTGCAAAATGCCGCCTTCAAGACTTTGCACGACCTGTATTTCCTTAGTCGGAACGATCTGGCCTTGGCCACGGGTTAATTCTTCGATACGAGCCACATTCGCCCATACAATAAACAGCACAATCATCGCCGTGATAGACCACAGCATGATATTGGATGCCTTACTGGGTTTCAGGCGCGTGGCGGCCTCCAGCTGATCCATGAATTCTGTTTCCTGAACGTCGCGCGCCATCATGCACCGTCCTTAGCCGTCGGCATTTCAACGCGCCCTTGTGCCAATGCCTGCAATACGCGATCACGCACGCCATCAATCACGATCTTGCCCTGATCAACAAGGATCAGACGATCCACCAGCGTCAGTAAGTTCTGACGGTGCGTGATCATGACGAACGTCTTATCGCCGATCTGGCCCTTGATATGACGCGTGAAGGATTCCTCGGCGAAGGAGTCCATCGCGTTGGTTGGCTCATCACAAACGAATATTTGCGGTTTCAGCAGCATGGCACGTGCCAAGGCAATTGCCTGACGCTGACCGCCAGATAAACCTTCACCGCGCTCCCCCACGGGGGCATCATAACCCATGGGGTGACGTGAGATAAATTCGTGCACGCCTGATGCCTTGGCAGCATCGAGAATTTCGGCTTCGGTCGCCTGTGGACGCGCAATCGTAATGTTTTCACGAATGGTACCGCGGAACAGCACAACGTCCTGTGCGATATAAGCGATGTTACGGCGCAGATCCGCCGGATCGACCTGACGGTAATCCGTATCATCGGCAAGAATGGCACCATCTTGAGGCTCGTAGAGGCCCATCATCAAGCGGGCAATCGTGCTTTTCCCTGAGCCCACGCGACCGATAATGCCCACCTTTTCACCAGGATTGATCGTGAAAGAAATATTGTCGAGTATTTTGCGATCCGTGCCCGGATACATGAAGCTGACGCGATCAAATGTAATCTTGCCATCAAGGTGCGGGCGATGCAGGAACTGTTTATGCGGCGGACGTTCGACCGGCTTACTCATGATCTTATTCAGCGTCTTGAGTGAGCCGCGTGACTGATGATAGCGGGTCAGCAAGTTGGCAACCTGACCAATCGGTGCAATCGCACGACCACCTAGCATAACAGAGGCAATCAGTGCCCCCATCGTCATATTGCCGTCACGCACCATATACATGCCGAGCAGCACGATGATGATGGTAGCGGCTTGCTGCAGGAATGTCGCAATGTTTACGCCTAAGCCAGAGATAAAGCGTGATGTTGTCGCATGTGATGCCGCCTCACCCACGTGCGCACCATAACGGGCACGCAAACGGCCATCAGCGCCGATGGATTTAATAGCCTCAAGCGATCCAATCGTTTCCACGAGCAACCCATGCTTGGCTTCACCCGCGTGTGCGGAGCGTGCGACGACATCACGCAGAGGTATCTGTAGCAACATACCGATGCCGACCACAATGACCATGAGGAAAAAGAGCAGCAGAGCAATCGGGCCTGCCAGAATAAAAATCGCCAGCAAGAACAGGAATGTGAATGGCAGATCAACCAGCGCCGTCATTGTCGCAGAAGTAATGAAGTCACGTACAGAATCGAATTCGCGCAGCATATTGGCAAATGCACCGCTGGAGGCTGGCTTGCCTGCCAAACGCATATTCAAAACCTGATCATAAACGCGGCGGCTGGCCATCACATCAATGCGGCGCCCCGCCAGATCAATGAAATAACCACGCAGGGTACGCATGATGAAATCAAAACCAAAGGCCGTCAGTGCCGCGATGCCCAGCACCCAGCCAGTTTCAATGGCGCTATTTGGAATTACGCGGTCATAAACATTCATGATGAACAGCGGGCTGACCAGACCAAACAGGTTGATCAGGATAGAGGCCACAATGACGCGACCATAAATACCGGTGTTATCCTTAATCAGCGACCAGAACCATGTGCGATCATTATCTTCCACATGGGCAAGGGCCGGATCAGTGAAGGCTGATTGCGGATGAACAAGAATGCCGTAACCCGCAAAATTCTTTTCCAGTTCACTGATTTTGACTTCGCGTTGCTGCCCGGATTCGGGATCGAAGATCGTGGCCTTATTTCCTGTATCCTTGGAGATCAGAACAATGCCACAGCCGCGCTTCATGATCATGACAGCAGGAAGAACCGGTTGTTGAAATGAATCAATTGAACCACGGCGAATGATCTTGGCCTTCAGGCCCAAACGTGTCGCGGCTTCGCAGAAGACCTCTGGACCCATGCCTTTTTCGTCATAGGCAAGGCCCGCTTTCAAGGCTTCGGATGATTTGGCATGACCGTAATGCGCTGTCAGGAAGACCAGACATTCAAGGAGCGTGTCCTTACGTTCGGTCTTGTCAGCTTTGTTACTCATTGGCCGCCGCAGAAGCTGGCGCGGCCGCAGTCGCGACTTCGGGTTGTGCTGCCGTAATATTCAGTGCTTGCTGCAAACGGCCCATACCCGCCAACGCTGCATATTGTGATGCCAGATGACGGTAATCACCGTTCAACAGCGACATTTCACTATTGAACAGGGCATTATCAGTTTGCATCAATTGCAGCAGGGTAATGCGCGCACCCTCAAACTGGGTGTTCTGTGTGCGCAGCAGGTCTTTGCTCAGGCGCACACGGTCATTCAGAACCTCGACCTGCTGTTTGCTGGATTTCATGTCCGCATAAGCGGCACGAATGGCACGCTCAATCTGACGTTCTTGTGCCTGACGATTGGCGAGTGCTTCGCTCTGACGATATTTGGCCTTTTTCATGCGCGCGAATTGTTCGCCGCCGGTTTGCAGCGCCCAGTTCATGCGCAGCATGCCACGTGTATCGAGGAATTCGCCACCCAGCAGATCACGCTGATCGCGTTTTGTATATGACACTTCGGCGTTTAGGTCCGGGAACAGGACACCGGTTTCGGCATCAGCATCTTCTTCATAGGCCTGTGCCTGCAGGCTCGCGGCTTGTAATGCCGGGTGTGTTTTCAGGGCTGTCTGTACAGCAACCTCAACATCAGACTCCAGCGCTCCTGATTTATCTGCGGGTCTGGCCAAAGCACCTTGCGGGTCATGACCGACGCTTTCACGGTAATCGGCCAAGGCGGTTGCCAGTGCGCCTTCGATTGTCACTTCGGTGCTGGCAAGCTGTGCCTTCACGTCGCGGGCCTGTGCGGCCATGGCTTCATCGACCACGCCTTCGCTAACCAGTGTTTCGATACGTTTGATGTAATCGTTGAGTTTTGCCTCGTGCGCACGCACACGGGTCAGTATGTCCTGATTGCGCAGCACGTCGAGGTAGATCGCTACCGTACGCAGTGCCAATGTCTCACGCGTATCCATGATCTGGAAGTCAGCAGACTCGCGACGGGCGGTCGCAGCATCAACACGGTTCATGGTTTCGAAGCCGTCAAAGATCATCTGGTTCATCGAGATGGAGGCTTCGTGAACCCATGAATAGCCCGCACCGCGTGTAACACTCAAACCTCGGCTGGTGCTGTTGTCGCCATACATGCGGCCCGTGCCTGCGTTCATATCAATCTCAGGGAAATAGCCGGAGACGTATTCGCGGCGTTCCTGTTGCAACGCGTCGCGATTGGCGATGGCAGCCTCGACAGAGGGGTGATGATTGAGCGCTTGCAGGACAGCGTCACTCAGCGGTTCGGCGCGACCAGTCATCGGCACAAGGCAAATTGCCAGAGCAAGAGCACTGGCGCGGAGCATCAGGGGCATATAGCTTTTCATCATGACAAAATCGTTG
>Ga0247823_10001278_pt1 | contig 20970 bp, 24 predicted proteins | sample 13C_PalmiticAcid_2_FD_192426 | JGI IMG/M metagenome (GOLD analysis project Ga0247823, IMG submission 192426) | Soil microbial communities from agricultural site in Penn Yan, New York, United States - 13C_PalmiticAcid_Day30 | ecosystem: Environmental > Terrestrial > Soil > Agricultural land... | reverse complement strand
TTGCACGCGCACCTGGTCGAAGTTGTGCCGGTGGCGCGGCGAGTGGAAGTCGGCGTAGGTGTGTGCGAGCTGCAGGTAGAAGTTCTCGGGCGTGCCTTCTTCGCCGTGCAGCAGCGACTGCGAACGGAACAGGCCGGCGCGCGCGTGCTGGCGCTCGATGACGGGCACATTGTCGAGGTTGACGAGGGCTTGCATGGGTCTCCTTCGGGTTGTGGGGGCTGGTCGAAGGAGCCGAAGTGTCGGGGCGCGATGGACATCAATCAATACAATGAACCGACTATCGAATATCACCCCAATGCATGTCAATGACATCGACCTGAACCTGCTGCGCCTGTTCGACGCGGTGTTTCGCGCGCGCAGCGTGAGCCGCGCCGCCGACAGCCTGAGCATGACGCAGCCAGCCGCCAGCCAGGGCCTCACGCGGCTGCGCGCGCTGCTGCACGATCCGCTCTTCATCCGCGCGCCGGGCGGTGTTCAGCCCACACCCAAGGCCCAGCGGCTGGCCGAGCCGGTGCGCCGCGCGCTGTCCGGCATCGAAGAGGCCTTGAACGAGACGGCGGCGTTCGATCCGGGCCAGTCGCGCCGCACCTTCCACCTGCACATGAGCGACAGCGGCGAAATGCGCTTCCTGCCGGCGCTGATGGCCGCCGTGCGCGAACAGGCCCCGCACGTGCGGCTGGAAACGCGGCGCGTGCCACGCGAGCAGATCACCGAGGCGCTGGACACCGGCCGCATCGACTTCGCCTTCGGCTTCCTGCCCACCGTGAAGGACACGCGGCGCGTGCAACTCATCCGCGACCAGTACGTGGTGCTGCTGCGCGAGGGGCATCCCCTGGCCGCGCGGCGCCGCACGGGCAAGGCCTTGCTGGCGGCCATGCGCGAGCTGGACTTCGTCGGCGTGCGATCGCACGCGGACACCCTGCGCATCCTGCAACGGCTGGGCGTGGAAGAACGCCTGCGGCTGGTGACGGACCACTTCACCGTGCTGCCCTCCATCGTGCGCTCCACCGACCTTGCGGCCATCATGCCCGGCGTGATCGCGCGCGGTTTCGATCGCGGCTACACCATCCTGGAGCCCGAATTTCCCTTGCGCGAGTTCACCGTCTCGCTGCACTGGAGCCGCCGCTTCGAGGTGGACCCGGGCAACCAGTGGCTGCGCAAGCTGGCCGTGGGCCTGTTCAGCGGGACGGACTGATATGGCGGAGATGAACGAATACGTGCCCGTGGAGATCCGTGCACAGGTGTCCGCGGCGTGCACCCTGCTGAACCGGCACCTGGGCGATGCGCTGCTCGGCGTTCACCTGTTCGGCTCGGCCGTCGACGGTGGCCTCAAGCCTTTCAGCGACATCGACCTGCTCGTGACTGTCGGGGACCGTGTGCCCCCATCCGTGCGCCGTTCGCTGATGGTGGAACTGCTGGACGTGTCCGCGCCGCCCGGGTCGGCGGGCCTACGCGCGCTGGAGGTCACGGTGCTGGCCCTGCCCGAGGTCGTGCCCTGGCGTTACGCGCCGAGGCGCGAGTTGCAGTTCGGCGAATGGTTGCGCGCGGATATCGTGGAGGGTGTCATCGAGGGGCCGGCGAACGATCCCGATCTGGCGATCCTGCTCACGAAGGCCCGTCAGCACAGCTTGGCATTGGTAGGTGAGGAGGCCAGCGGTGTGTTCGATGCCGTGCCCCGCGCCGACCTCGTGCGCGCACTGATGGACACAGTGGCCCAGTGGAACGGGCCGGACGATTGGGCGGGCGACGAGTGCAACATCGTGCTGGCGCTGGCGCGCATCTGGTACACGGCGGAGATGGGTGGGATCGCGTCCAAGGACGTGGCGGCCACCTGGTTGCTGAACCGTTGGAAGGAGGGCTCGCATCACGCCGTTCTGGTGCAAGCGCGGGCGGCCTATCTGGGGCTTGAGGCGGATGCGCTCGCGAACCAGCCCGAGGCGGTCGCGGCCTTCATCCGCGAAGCCCGGCGATCCATCGAGGCACTGTGATGCCCATCGCACTCGTGTCCAACGGAGTGCCAGTGCCCGGCGAGGGGTGCAACGCGCTCGTGCCCTGGTGGAGTTTCACGAAGGCCGTGCTCTCGGCCGCTTCGCTCACCCTGGTGCGAGATGGTGCGCTCCGGCTCGATGACCCGGTACCCGAAGGCCCGTTCACGTTGCGCCAGCTCCTGAGGCACGAGGCCGGCCTCGCGGACTACGGCGAGCTCGCCGACTACCACGCAGCCGTTGCCCGCGGCGATGCGCCGTGGTCGGCCGACGAGATGCTGCAACGCCTGGATGCCACGAGGCTGCGCTACGCGCCGGGCAGCGCCTGGCGGTATTCGAATGTCGGCTACCTCTACGTGGCGAGGTTGATCGAGCGCGTGACAGGCCTCGAGTTGGCGGACGCGCTGCCCCGGCTCAGCCTGGCGCCACTCGGCTTGTCCGGGGTGCGTCTGGCACAGAGGCCGTCCGATCTCGCCGGCGTGTGCGGCGCGCACGCATCCGGCTATGACCCCGGCTGGGTCTATCACGGTTTGCTTGTCGGGCCGCTGTCGGTCGCGGCCTTGTGGCTGGACCGCCTGATGGAGGGGCACCTGTTGCCTGATGCGCTGCTGCGGGAGATGCAGACGGCGCGCCGCCTGGGCGGCGAGATACCGGGGCGTCCGTGGACCTCTGCCGGCTACGCACTCGGTCTGATGCAGGGTGAGGTGGATGCGGGCTTGACCCTGTGTGGCCACACCGGTGTCGGACCGGGCAGCGTGGTGGCCGTCTACCGCTGCGTGGCCGGCACTTCCACGGCCAGTTGCGCCGTGTTTGGAGAGGGCTGCGACGAAGGCTTGGCCGAAAGGGAGGTGGTCGATCGCCTGTCCGCTGCGCTGACGTCCGGTGAGCGCGGCCAGCCCTGAGGCACTGGATACCGCCGCCCGATCAGCGCTTGCCTTTGCCGCCCGCCTGACGCTTGCGCCAGTACTGGAACGCGTCCTCATGGAACTCGATGTCGAGTTCCTGCAGGCGCTCCTGCAGCCGCTCCTGCACTTGCGCGACGGTCTGGTTGTAGACCAGCGGGCCGATCTCCTCGAGGAAGAAGTTCAGCAGCGCGCCCGCGCCGATGTTGCCGATGCGCTGGTCTAGTTCTTCGTTGAAGTAGCGCTCGATGGAGGCGATGGCTTGCGCGCGGTCGTCGCGGGGGAGTTCGATGGGCATGTTGGCGATCGGTTGGTGTGCGGTCAATGTACCGCGTCGGCGCGCCCGAAGTGCCTCTGCAATGCGCGTTCCGCGCAGGCCCTGGCGTCGGTCAGGGCCTGCGCGCCCAGGGCCGAGCCTTCCACCGAAAAGAAGTGCACATTGCGAAGGCCGATAACGGCCAGGACGACCTTGAGGTAGGGCGTCAGGAAGTCAGGTTGGCGCGCGCGGTCGCCCGAAAAGACACCGCCGGACGACACGGCGATGTACACGGGGCGGTCGCGCAGCCGGCCGAGCTTGCCCTCGCGGCCCACGTCGAAAGTGCGGCGCGCGCGCACGACGTGATCGATCCAGGCCTTCAATGCCGAAGGCACCGTGAAGTTGTGCATGGGCGTTCCAATCACCAGCGCGTCCGAGCGTTCCAGTTCGTCGATCAGGGCATCGGAAACGGCGAGGGTGCCAGTGGTGTCGTCCGTGGGCGAGTCGTGCGAAGCAGCCAGCGTTGTCGCGTAGCTGCCGTCGATGTGGGGCAGGGCGCCGCCGCCCAGCGCGCGCTCGAGCACGACCGCCTCGGGTGCGTGCCGCCGCAGACGGTCGATGATGTTGCGGGCCAGCCGGTGGCTCTCGGAGGCCGCTCCGCGGGGGCTGCAACTGAGGTACAGGATGTTCATGTGGCAATGTCCGAAGAAGCGCTCCAGGGCAGGTCGATGAAGAATTTTTCAGCAAATATGGTTCATCAAAAAGTGCCATGAATCGATAAGATGGGTGAGCCATGAACAGCACCCGACCTCAACCCATTCCACCGCTGGACGCCTCATCGGCGGTGCCCTTCTATCGCCAGATCTACGAACGCATCCGTGGCGCCATCACGGCCGGTTTGCTCAAGCCGGGTGACCGTGTGCCCTCGGCGCGGGCCCTGATGAAGGACCTGGGTTTGGCCCGAGGCACCATCGAGGCGGCGTACGCGCTGCTGACGGCCGAGGGCTACCTCCAGGCCAGGGGCCAGGCCGGCACCATCGTCACGCCAGGTCTCAAGGCGCGCCCGCCGCTGGTGCTGCTGCGGCCTGTATCGCGTGGCGTCATGGCGGCGGGATTCCGCCCCGAATCGGTGCTGCCGTTCCAGATGGGCCTGCCCGCCCTGGACGCCTTTCCCCGCAAGATCTGGGCGCGGCTGGGTGCGCGATGCGTGCGCGCGACGCAGGCCCCGGACATGGCCCACCCCAGCGTGCACGGCCTGGCAGCGCTGCGCGCCGAAATCGCCGGGTACCTCCAGGTGTCGCGCGGCATCGATTGCATCCCATCGCAGGTATTCGTCACCTCTGGCTACCGGCAGACGATGTCGCTGATCGCGCAGGCGTTGCTCAAGGAAGGCGACCGGGTCTGGGTGGAGGATCCCGGCTACCCGCCCACGCGCGAACTGCTGGGCCGCCTGCGCGTGACCCCCGTGCCTGTGCCGGTGGACGGTGAGGGCATGGTGGTGGAGCAGGGCGTGAAGCGCGCACGCCGGGCGCGAGCCGCGGTGGTCACGCCGGCGCATCAGAGCCCGCTGTGCGTATCCCTTTCGTTGCCCCGGCGCCAGGCCCTGCTGGATTGGGCATCGCGGCATCAGGCCTGGATCGTGGAGGACGACTACGACGGCGAGTACCGCTATACGGGGCGCCCGCTGCCGGCCCTCAAGAGCCTGGACCGCGACGGGCGCGTGCTCTACGCCGGCACCTTCAGCAAGGTATTGTTCCCTGGCATCCGGCTGGCGTATCTGGTCGTTCCTCCCGCCTTGATCGAGCGCTTCGAGCAGGTGAGCGAGGTCTTCTCAGGTGGTTGCCCCTCGCTCACCCAGGGCATCGTCACCGCGTTCATCTCCGAGGGGCACTTCGCCCGCCACATCCAGCGCATGCGCAAGCTCTACGCCGAGCGCCGTGACGCGGCCCGAGCGGGGCTGATGGACGTGCTGGGCACGCACATGACGATCGACGCCCCACCGGGCGGCATGCATCTGATTCTTCGCCTGAAAGAGCGCCGTTCTGCGCGGCGGCTGGTGGCCCGCCTGCGCGACGACGGCCTGTCCGCCGAGGCCCTGTCGGACTGGTCGGTGGGGGCCGGCGCGGTCCAGGCGTTGCTGCTCGGCTTCACGAATATCGACTCGCGGGCCACGGCCGAGAAGCTCGGGCAGCGAATTCTGCGTCTGCTGTAGCGGCAAGGGCCGTTCAAGGGCCTTGGACCGATCGGATCATGGCCCACCAATTTTTACCATTCATGGCTCTTTCTGGCTGGTCCATGATTCGGCACGATGGCGCCGTTCCATTTGTGTCTACAAGGATTTTCATGAGCCATCGCATCAACTACGCCCAAATCTCGCCGGAGGGCTACAAGGCCTTCGGCGGCGTCTACACCTACCTGCTGAAATGTGGCCTGGACAAGGGCCTGGTCGACCTCGTGTACCTGCGGGTGTCGCAGATCAACGGCTGCGCGTTCTGCATCGACATGCATTCGCGCGACCTGCTCAAGTCCGGCTTGCCGGTGGACAAGCTGGTCCTGGTGCCCGTGTGGCGCGAAGCGGGTGCCCTGTTCACCGCGCGCGAGGCCGCCGCGCTGGCTTGGGCGGAGTCGGTCACCGGCGTGGCGCACACCGGCGTGCCCGACGCCGACTACGTCGCTGCCGCGGCGCAGTTCAGCGAGAAGGAGTTGGCCGACCTCACCTATGCCATCGGCCTGATGAACGCGTTCAACCGCCTGGGCGTGGGCTTTCGCGCCACGCCCGCCGCCGCCAAGGCCTGACGCACCCGCCACAAGGAGCCCCCATGGCCTGGACCCTGCTCGGTATCGCCGGTGTGCTGGAAATCGCCTTTGCTTTCGCCTTGAAATCCTCGCAGGGGTTCACGCGCCTGTGGCCTTCCCTGTTCACGCTGGCCGCCGGCCTGTCGAGCGTGCTGCTCCTGTCCCTGGCCATGCGCACCTTGCCCATGGGCACGGGTTACGCGGTCTGGACCGGCATCGGGGCGGCGGGCAGCGCGATCGTGGGCATGGCGCTGTTGGGCGACTCCACCGCGCCCCCTCGGTTGGCGTGCATCGCGCTCATCCTGGCGGGCGTGGTGGGGCTGCGGCTGCTGTCGGACTACTGAGCGCCGCGTGGGCGGCATCCCGTCAATACACCGCGAACCGCCCCGTCCACTTCCTCTCGTAGTCCATCTTCGCGAAGTGCCCTGCCATGAAGTCGATGAAGGCGCGGACCTTGGCCGAGAGGTGTTTGCGGCTGGGGTAGGCGAGGTTGATGGTGAGGTGGGGCAGGTCCCAGTCTTCCAGCACGGGCACCAGCCGGCCCGCGACGATGTCGTCGTAGACGATGTAGCTCGGCTGAATGAGGATGCCCATGCCGTCCAGCGCGGCGGCGCGCACGATCTGGCCGTCGTTGGTCTCCAGCAGGCCCTTGATCTGGATGGTCTTCTGCTCGCCGCTGCCGATCTGCGTGAAGCGCAGTTCGTTCGGCGTGTTGGCGTGCAGGTAGACCAGCAGCTTGTGCTGCTGCAGGTCGTCCAGCCCCTTGGGGAAGCCGTACTTGGCCAGGTAGCCGGGTGAAGCCGCCAGCACGCGTCGCGTCTCGCCCAGGCGGCGGATGGTGATGTTGCTGTCGGGCTCGTACTCGCGCGTGCGGATCGCCACGTCGATGTTGTTGTCGATGATGTCGAGGTAGCGGTTGGCCGCCTCCACGTGCACGCTCACGTTGGGGTAGCGCTCGGTGAATTCACGCAGCAGCGGCGCGATGTGGTGCATCGAAAAACTCAAGGACGCCGTCACGCGCAGCAGGCCCGTGGGGTTGAGCGCGGCGGCGTTCACGTCCGACTCGGCGTCGCGCAGGTCGCTCAGGATGTTGCGGGCGCGCTGGAAGAACTCCTGCCCGGTGTCGGTGAGGTACAGGCGCCGCGTGTTGCGCTCCACCAGGCGCACGCCCAGGCGTTCCTCCAGCGCCGCCAGGTGGCGGCTGGCGCTGGCGTTGCTCAGGTTCAGGGTTTCGGCCGCGCGCGACAGGCTGCCGGTTTCGGCCACCTGCACGAACAGTTCGATCTCGGTCCAGCGGTCCATCGCGTGTCTCGTTGTCTCCGGGTTGTCCCTTGGTTTCTTTCATTCGCCGGAAAAGTCTTTTCGATTCCGGGCATTGGTTTTCCATTTCGAGCGGCCTACATTCTGCCGCCACGGTGGCCCGAGGTGGTCAAGCGGCACAAGGATTTCGGAGACACGACGGTGAGGAACCTCAACCAGGACAACATCACGCAGGCGGTCATCGCCCGCCTGGCCCAGACGCCCGACCCGCGCCTCAAGCAGGTGCTGACGAGCCTGGTGCAGCACCTGCACGCCTTCGCCCGCGAGGTGAAGCTGACCGAGGCCGAGTGGGCCTACGGCATCGACTTCCTCACCCGCGTGGGCCACACCTGCGACGACCAGCGCCAGGAGTTCATCCTGCTGTCGGACACGCTGGGCCTGTCGATGCTGACGGTGGCGCTGAACAACCAGAAGCCTGCCGGCTGCACCGAGGCCACGGTGTTCGGGCCTTTCCACGTGGAAGGCGCGCCCGAGGTGCCGCACGGCGCCGACGTGGCCAACGGCGCGCCCGGCAAACCCTGCGAGGTGGCGGGCAGCGTGCGCGGCCTGGGTGGCGAGCCGGTGCCCGGCGCGGTCATCGACGTCTGGCAGGCCGACGCCGAGGGCCTGTACGACGTGCAGCGCGAAGGCCTGGCCGAGCCGCAGGGCAGGGCCGTGCTGCGCAGCGACGCCGAGGGCCGTTTCCACTTCCGCAGCGTGGTGGCCGAGCCGTACCCCATCCCCGACGACGGCCCGGTGGGCGAGATGCTCACCGCCACCAAACGCCACCCCTGGCGCCCCGCGCACCTGCACTTCCGCATCCAGGCGCCGGGCTACCAGACGCTGGTGACGCACGTCTTCCGCGATGGCGACCCCTACCTCGATTCCGACGCCGTCTTCGGCGTGCGCAGCTCGCTCGTGGCCGACTGGGTGGAACAGCCCGATGGCCGCGTGACCCTCGACTTCGATTTCGTGCTCAACCCGAGCGCCTGACGCTGACCGTTCCACAACAAAAGGAGACAAGACCATGTCGATCAACAAACGCGCCTTCGTGGCCGGCGCCCTGGCCGCCGCGCTGATGGCCGCCGGCCTCACCACGGCCCACGCGCAGCAAACCTTCAAGCTCACCATCGCCTCCAGCCACCCCACCTCGCTGCCCTGGGTGGGCCTGATGAGCACGCTCTTCGTGCCCGAGGTGAACAAGCGCGTGGAAGCCCTGGGCAAGGGCTACAAGATCGAGTGGAAAGAGGCCTACGGCGGCCAGCTCTACAAGATGAACGCCACGCTCACCAGCGTGGGGCAGGGCATCGCCGACATCGGCTGGGTGTTCGCCAACCTCGAGGCGGCCAAGATGCCGTTGACGCAGTACGCCACCGTCACGCCCTTCGCCACGGGCGACGTGCGCACCCTGCTGCAGGTGGCCAACGAACTGAACGAGAAGATCCCCGCCCTCAAGGCCGAGTGGGACCGCAACAACCTCGTGTTCCTGGGCGCCAGTGGCGTGGACACCTACCACCTGTTCACCAAGAACCCGATCAGCACCTACGCCGACCTCAGCGGCAAGAAGCTCTCGGCGCCGGGCGCGCTGGGCCTGTGGCTCAAGGGCTCGGGCGCGGTACCGGTGGACGGCTCGCTCACCAGCTACTACACCGACATCCAGACCGGCGTGAGCGAGGGCACCATCTCCATCGCCACCGGCATCCTGCCCAGCAAGGTCTATGAGGTGGCGCCCTACGTCACCACGGTGGACATCGGCGCGCTCTACAACGGCGGCATGGCCATCAACAAGGACACCTTCAATGCCATGCCACCCGAGGTGCAGAAGATCATCAAGGACGTGGGCCTGGAGTACTCGCGCGTGCTGGGCGACACGCTCATGCAGCGCTACGAGGCGGCACTCAAGGCCATCGGCGAGCAAGGCGCCAAGCAGGCCGTGCCGGTGAAGATCGCGCCCATGGCCCCCGGCGAGCGCGAGAAGTGGGCCAAGACCATGCCCAACATCGCGGGTGACTGGGTCAAGGCCAATGCGTCGCGTGGTCCGTCGGCGCAGATCGTGAAGACCTATCTGGAGGAGCTGCGCAAGCGCGGCGCCAAACCCCTGCGCGACTGGGACAAAGAGCTCTGATCGGCCCGCCTTCATGAGCTACGAAGCCAACACCAACCTGGAGGAGGCGCCGGTCTCGTCGGCGCCGTCCAGTCCCTTCGGGCACGTCGTCGACGCGCTCAACGGCCTGGGCTCCATCGTCATCGCGCTGGTCATGGTGCTGATGTGCACCGACGTGTTCATGCGCAACGCGTTCAACCAGCCCATCGACGGCGTGGCCGAGATGGTCGCGGCCTCGATCATCGTGATCGTGTTCCTGCAACTGCCGGCCACGCTGCGCCACGGCCGCATGAGCCGGGCCGACCTGTTCATCGACCCCTTCGTGGCCAAACGCCCACGCGCCGGCAAGCGCCTGCGCGCGCTGTTCTCGCTCGCGGGCATCTTCGCCTGCGGCGTGATCGCCTACGCCACCTGGCCGCTGTTCCAGCGCGCCTGGGTGAACAACGAGTTCTTCGGCGTCGAGGGCGTGTTCACCTTCCCGACCTGGCCGATGCGCATCGTGGTGTTCACGGGCGCGGCGCTGGCGGCGTTGCAGTACGCGCTGCTGGCCTGGCAGGACTGGCGCGAGAGCGCCGCCACCGATCCGAAAGGGGCCGGCCATGAGTGACCTGGTCCTCGGCTTCATCGCCATCGGCAGCATGCTTGTCCTCATCATCCTGGGCATGCACATCGGCGTGGCGCTTATCGTCAGCTCCTTCGCCACGGTCTGGCTCATGCGCTCGCCCGAGATCGCCGCGCGCTTCGTGGGCGCGGCCGCCAACGACGCGATCCGCGACTACCTCTTCGGCGTGGTGCCGCTGTTCGTGCTCATGGGCATGTTCGTCAGTGTGAGCGGGGTGGGGCGCGACACCTTCGACGTGTTCCAGTGGCTGTTGCGCAAACTGCGCGGCGGCCTGGGCCTGGCCACGGTGGGGGCCAACGCGGTGTTCGCGGCCATCACCGGCATCTCCATCGCCTCGGCCTCGGTGTTCACCAAGGTGGCCGTGCCCGAGATGATGCGCCACGGCTACACGCCACGCTTCTCGGTGGGCGTGGTGGCGGGCTCGTCCATCCTGGGCATGCTGATCCCGCCCTCGCTGCTCATGATCATCTACGGCGTGATCGCCGAGGAGTCCATCGGCCGCATGTTCCTGGCGGGCATCCTGCCGGGCCTGCTGCTGGCGCTGCTGTTCTGCGCGCTGATCGTGGGCATGGCCTATTTGCGCCCAGCCAGCATCTACACCGCCGGCGCGCCCGCCGCGGCGGCCGACCAGGACACCGAGACGGTGCGCAGCGCCACGGTGAAGTTCCTGCCCATCCTGCTGCTCATCGTGCTGGTGCTCGGTGGCCTGTACAGCGGCTTCTTCACGCCCACCGAAGCGGGTGCCGTGGGTGCGGCGGGTGCCTTCGCCATCGCCATCGCGCGCCGCCGCCTGACGTGGCGCAAGCTGTGGAACGTATTGACGGAGACGGGCTACGTGTCGGTGTCGGTGCTGTTCCTGATCGTGGCGGCCTCGCTCTACAGCCGCATGCTCGCGCTCACCGGCATGCCCGCGGCCATCACCACCGGCATCACCGACATGGGACTGGGCCCCTGGGGTTTCCTCATCGCCTACCTGCTCATCGTGCTGCTGCTGGGCTGCATCATCGACTCGGTCTCGATCATGCTGATCATGCTGCCCATCGTGCTGCCCATCGCCACCAGCTTCGGCATGGACCTGATCTGGTTCGGCGTGCTCACCGTCGTGGCGGTGGAGATCGGCCTGCTCACACCACCGTTCGGGGTGTCGGTCTATACCGTCAAGAGTGCGCTCAACAACCCGTCCATCACCATCCGGGACATCTTCGCCGGTGCCTTTCCCTTCGTGCTGGTGATGGTGCTGTCGCTGGTCATCCTCGCCATCTTCCCCAGCCTGTCCGTCTGGCTGGCCCGCATGTGAACCCATGATCTACGTCTTCCACCTCCTCGACAAACCCGGTGGCGCCGAGCTGCGCCAGCGCATGCGCCCGGAACACAAGGCCTACCTGGGCGCCATGGCCGATCGCATCGCCTTCGCCGGCCCCCTGCTGGCCGACGACGGCAGCACCATGGTGGGCAGCGTGCTGGCCATCGACTTCGACAGCCGGGAGGCCGCGCTGCAGTGGCAGGCGGGCGAACCGTTCACCCAGGCCGGGCTTTACGCCAACGTCTCGGTCTACGCCTTCCAGAACCTGTGGCCGCAGAAGGCGGGCTTCCCGCCCACCGCCTGAGCACCCGATGCCCACCGTCAAACACATCGTGATGTGGAACATCCGTGGCGACACGCCGCAGGAGAAGGCGCGCAACACGCAACGGCTGAAGGAGGCCTTCGAAGGCATGCGTGGGCGCATCCCGGGCATGGTCGTGCTGGAGATCGGCGTGGACATCAGCCGCGTCGACTACGCCTGCGACGTGGTGCTCTATTCCGAGTTCGAGACGGCACAAGCCCTGGCCGACTACGCTAACCACCCCGAACACCTGCGTGTGCGCCAGCAACTCGAAGGTCTGCGCATCGCGCGCCACCAGGTCGACTATTCCCTTTGATACCCGAACCGAAAGGATTTCCCTCCGTGACCCCGCTCGACCCCGCCGCCCTGGACCAGATCTTCCTCAAGGCCCGCACCGCCAACGGCTTTCTCGACCAGCCGGTGTCCATGGACCTGCTGAAGCAGGTGTACGAACTGGCCGCGCTCGGCCCCACTTCGATGAACACCCAGCCCACGCGCTATGTGTTCCTGGGCTCGAAGGAGGCGCGCGAGCGGCTGCTGCCCGCCATGTCGCCGGGCAACCTGGACAAGACGCGCACCGCGCCGATGACGGTCATCGTGGCCACCGACACGAAGTTCTACGAGCACATGCCGCGCGTGTGGCACCGCGAGGGCGCGAAGGAGAACTTCGAGGCCAACGCCGGCCTGGCCAGCGGCACCGCCACGCGCAACGGCACCCTGGGCGGGGCTTACTTCATCATCGCCGCGCGCGCCCTGGGCCTGGACTGCGGCCCCATGAGCGGTTTCGACATCGCCAAGGTGGACGCCGAGTTCTTCCCCGACGGCCGCTGGAAGACCAACTTCCTGATCAACCTGGGCCACGGCGACGACAGCAAGCTGTTCAACCGCAATCCGCGCCTGAGCTTCGACGAGGCCTGCAGGGTGCTCTGAGCGCGCGGCGCGCACAAAAAAAGCGCGGCCAGGCCGCGCTTTTTTGATGGTGGACAGGGCAGGGCTTACTGCACCTTGGCCTTGTCGCGCAGGCCCTGCTGGTACTGCTGCATCTTCTGCTGGGTGATCTGCTGGGTGATCTGCGGCTTGAGCTCGTCCAGGCTGGGCAACTGCGCCTCGCGGATGTCGTCGACGCGGATGACGTGCCAGCCGAACTGGCTCTGCACCGGCGTCTCGGACAACTGGCCCTTCTCCAGCTTGACCATGGCCTGCGAGAACTCGGGCACGTAGCTGGCCGCGGGCGCCCAGTCCAGGTCGCCGCCGTTGGCGCCGGAACCCGGGTCCTTCGAGTCCTTCTTGGCGATGTCCTCGAACTTGGCGCCCTTCTTGAGGTTGGCGATGATGGCCTTGGCCTGGTCTTCCTTTTCGACCAGGATGTGGCGCGCCTTGTATTCCTTGCCGGCGCTGGCGGCCGCGAACTTGTCGTACTCGGCCTTGACCTCGGCGTCGGTCACGGGGTTCTTCTTCTGGTAGTCCGCGAAGAGGGCACGGATCATGATGGTCTGGCGGGCCAGTTCCATCTGGTTCTTGAACTCGGTGGAATTGGCCACGCCCTGCTTCTGTGCTTCCTGCATGAAGATCTCGCGCAGCACGACTTCTTCCTTGATCTGGGCGCGCACCGCGTCGTCGACCGGGCGGCCGCTGGCCTCGATCTGCTGCACCAGCGCGTCCACGCGGGCGGTGGGCACGGGTTTGCCGTTGACGACGGCCACGTTCTGCGCGGCCGCCCAGGGCGCGGTGGCCATCAAGACCGCCGCGGTCAGTGCCGTGAGGGTGACTTTCATGGATGGAAATCCTCGAAGTTGGAAAGGTGTTGGAGCCGCCGCGCCCACGCCGGTTCGCGGGGGGATGTGACAGAAGGTAGTCGGGGGCTGCGTCAGCGCTGGATCTCGATGGCCAGGGCGTGCAGCCCGGCGTCCGTGAATTGACGCAGGGCATCATACACAAGGCGATGCTGCGCCACGCGGCCCAGGCCGGCGAACGCCTGGGCCCCGATGCGCACGCGGAAATGCGTGCCGTAGCCCAGGCCGTTGGCGCCGGCGTGGCCTGCGTGCGCGGCGCTTTCGTCGATGACTTCCAGCGTGGTGGGCGATAGGGTGTCGCGCAGCCGCGCCTCGATGGCGGCGGCGGTGGGAATGGCCGAGGTGTTCATGCTTCCGAGCGGGGCTCGTCGTCCTTGATGTGCCGGGCGATGTACAGCCCCTGGGCAACGATGAACGCCACCGGGAAGACATAGCCCCAGAGCTTGAAGTTCACCCATTGCTCGGTGGTCTGGTAGGCGGCGAACCAGGCGTTGATGGCGGCCATGAACAGGAAGTAGCCGACCCAGGCCACGGTGAGGCGCGCCCACACGGGCTCGGGCAGGCTCAACTGGGTGCCCAGCAGCATCTGCAGGAAGTTCTTCTTCCACCCCCACAGCGCGGCGCCCAGCACCACGGCCATGCCCACGTACAGCACGGTGGGTTTCCATTTGATGAAGCGCTCGTCCTGCAGCACCAGGGTGAGCACGCCGAACACCAGCACCAGCACCAGCGTGATCTTGTGGATGTTCTGCAGCTTGCGGTCGAGCGCGTAGACGATGCCGGTCTGCACCACGGTGGCGGCCATGAGCACGCCGGTGGCCAGGTAGATGCCCTCCAGCTTGTAGGCGGCAAAGAAGAGCAGGATGGGAAGAAAGTCGAGAAGCAGGCGCATGGGCGCGATTATCCGTGGACACTGTGTCAGGGAACCGCGACGGGGCTTGCAGGCTCCGATGTCTGGCCCCTTTTCGCGCCGTGCGCCCTGTGACAACCCGATGGAGATTCCATGAACCCGCAAGAACAGCAAGCCGTCCTCACCATCGCCCTCATGGCCGCCCTGGCCGACGGTGAGAAGGCCGACACCGAGCGCGACAGCATCCGCGGCATCGCCGAATCGCTCGGCACCGAGGCCGGCGCCAACGGCCTGGCCAAGGTGTATCAGGATGTGCTGCTCAAGCGCGTGGACCTGGCCGCCAGCGTGGCCCGCCTGAGCGACCCGGGCCAGCGCGAGCTGGCCTACGAAATGGCGGTGTGCGTGTGCGACGCCGACGGCGCGCGCTCGGCGGCCGAATCGGCCTTTCTGACCGACCTGAAGGCGCGCTTGAAACCCGACGCCGCCGAGTCGGCGGCCTTCGAGAAGGTGGAGTCGGAGCTGGTGCAGGCGGCGGCCGTCGCGGTGCCCGTGGCCGTGGCGGCCACGCCCGCACCCGCCACGCCGGCCGCCTCCGAGGTGCGCGGCCCCGACGGCGCCGCGCTGGACAAATCCATCCTCAACTATTCGCTGCTCAACGGCGCGCTGGAACTGCTGCCGCAGTCCTGGGCGTCGATGGCGATCATCCCGCTGCAGGTGAAGATGGTCTACGAGATCGGCCAGGCGCACGGCGTGGAGCTGGACCAGGGCCACATCCGCGAGTTCATCGCGGCGGTGGGCGTGGGGCTCACCTCGCAGTACCTGGAGCAGTTCGGCCGCAAGCTCATCGGCGGCCTGCTGGGCAAGGCGGCGGGGCGCACCATCGGCGGCGTGGGCCGGGCGGCCACGGGCATGGCGTTTTCCTTCGCCACCACCTATGCGCTGGGGCAGGTGGCCAAGCGCTATTACGCGGGTGGGCGGCAGATGAGCACGGCGCTGCTCAAGCAGAGTTTCCAGGACCTGTTGGGCCCGGCCAAGCAGATGCAGACGCAGTACCTGCCGCAGATCCAGCAGAAGGCGGCGACGCTGGACGCGGGGCAGGTGATGGCGATGGTGCGGGGGCGCTGAGGATGGCTGTGCGTGGGTTCTGACGTTCGCTCGACTTCCTCGCGCTGGCTTTCGCGCAACTTCCTCGCGCTGACGGCTGGCGTGGTCCGCGTTCTCCGGCCCACGCTCGCGCAGATGTTCCCGGGCGCTCCACCGGGCCGGCGTCACCACCGTGATTGGCGCGCCCCCTCTGGGGCAAGCGCGAATGGGGCCTGCGCCCGCGAACCCCACCATCCGTCGAGAGTGACGCACTAGCGCTCCATCAGAAATCCGGGCTTCCCTTTAATTGGGGTCAGATTCCATTTGTTGCCGAGTGAAAGGCAGTCCGGTCTTCTTTGGCCGGCCAGTCCGCTACTGGGGTCGATGGTGTGGGTGTCCGGGCGCAGGCCCCATTCGCGCTTGCCTCAGAGGGGGCGCGCAAACCACGGCGGTGACGCAGGCCCGGTGGTGAACCCGGGCGCCTCTGCGCGAGCGTGGGCCGGAGAACGGGCACACGCACCAGCGGCCCTCGCGAAGCAGAGGCGCGAAACCGGCCGTCAACCGGCGCCTCACCGAGGCAAAGGTTCAAACAGCCGCCGGCGCGCCCTCCCGCATCACCACGGCGGCGATGTCCAGCGAGCGCAGGCGCAGCGCCGGGTCGAACACGTCGCTGACCAGGATGAACTCGTCGGCCTCGGTCAGGTCGGCCAGGCGCTGCAGGCCGGCGCGCACCGTGTCGGGGCTGCCGATGACGGCGGCCGCCAGGAAATCGCCGATGCCCTGGCGCTCGTGCGGCGCCAGCGAGGCCACGAAGCCTTCCACCGGGGGCGGCAGTTGCCCGCGCTTGCCGGTGAGGATGCCCAGCACCCGCTGGTAGGTGCTGCTGGCCAGGTACTCGGCCTCCTCGTCGGTGGGTGCGGCGATCAGCGGCACGCCGATGGCGGCGTAGGGCTTGTCCAGCGTGGCCGAGGGGCGGAACTCGGCGCGGTACACCTCCAGCGCCTGCAGCAGCAGGCGCGGCGCGAAGTGCGAGGCGAAAGCGAAGGGCAGGCCGCGCTGCGCCGCCAGCCGGGCCGAGAACAGGCTGGAGCCCAGCAGCCAGATCGGCACGTTGGTGTTCTGCCCCGGCACGGCCACCACGCGCTGGCCCGGTTGCACCGGGCCCAGAAAGGCGGCCAGCTCGGCCACCTCGCGCGGGAAGTCGTCCTCCGTTTCCATGCGGTCGCGGCGCAGGGCGCGCATGGTCAGGCCGTCGGTGCCGGGCGCGCGGCCCAGACCCAGGTCGATGCGGCCGGGGTACATCTCGGCCAGGGTGCCGAAGGCCTCGGCCACCACCAGCGGGGCGTGGTTGGGCAGCATGACGCCGCCCGAGCCCACACGCATGCGCTGGGTGGCACCGGCGATGTGGCCCACCAGCACGGCCGTGGCCGAGCTGGCGATGCCGCTCATGTTGTGGTGCTCGGCCAGCCAATAGCGCGTGAAGCCCAGGCGCTCGGCGTGCTGGGCGGTGCGGGTGGCCACGGCGATGGCGTCGGCCACGGTGCCGCCTTCGCGCACCGCGACGAGGTCGAGCATGGACAGTTTGATGTCGGCCAGGTTCGGCATCGGATCAGTCTCCCTTGTGCTCGAGCGAGGCCGAGTTCATGCAGTAGCGCAGGCCGGTGGGCGCGGGGCCGTCCTCGAACACGTGGCCCAGGTGGGCGCCGCACTGGCTGCACACGGTCTCGGTGCGCACCATGCCGTGGCTGCGGTCGACGATGTCGGTGATGGCGCCCGGAACGGCCTTCCAGAAGCTGGGCCAGCCGCAGCCGGCGTCGAATTTCGTGCCGGCGTCGAACAGGTGGTTGCCGCAGCAGATGCAGTGGTAGCTGCCGTCGGCCCAGATCTCTTCGTATTTGCCGGTGAAAGGGCGCTCGGTGTAGGCCTGGCGCGTCACCTCGAAGGCGCCGCGCTCGGCGCCCTTGGCGGCCAGGATCTCGCGCCACTCGGCGTCGGTTTTCTTGATGGGGAAGTCCATGTCGTGAGGTCCTTTCAGGAGGAGCAGGAGATTTCGATCTGCTGCGCCCAGTCGGGCGGGAAGGCGGCGAGGTCGTCCTCGCCTTCTCGTTCGTCGAAGGGCGCGGCCAAAGCTTTCAGCAGGCGATCGACTTCGCTGAAGTCGCCTTGCTGTGCCTGTTGAATGGCGATCTGCGCCAGGTGGTTGCGCAGCACGATGCGCGGGTTGACCCGGCGCATGGCGGCGGCCGTGGCGGCCGCGTCGAAGCCGGGCTGGGCCTGCCGGCGCTCGCGCCAGCGCGCGGCCCAGGCGTCGAAGGCCTCGCGCTGCAGGAAGAGGTCGCGCACGGCGCCCCGTTCGGGTTGAGCTTGTCGAAGCCCTTCCCCAGGATGCCCTTCGACAAGCTCAGGGCGAACGGATACCTCGTCGCACAGCCGGCGAAAGAAGATGGTGAAGTCCACCGCATCCTTGGCCATGAGCTGCATCAGCTCCTCGATGAGCTCGGCGTCGCCGTCGCGCGTGTCGGCCAGCCCCAGCTTGGCGCCCATGCGGCGCGTGAGCGCGGCGGGGAACAGGGTCTTGTAGGGCTCCAGCGCGTCCAGCGCCTGCTGCTGGTCGTCCATCAACGGCAGCAGGGCCTGGCCCAGGCAGAACAGGTTCCAGTAGGCGACGTTGGGCTGGCGGTGGTAGGCATAACGCCCGCCGTGGTCGCTGTGGTTGCAGATGTGCCCCGGGTTGAAGGCGTCCATGAACTGGAACGGGCCGTAGTCGATGGTGAGGCCCAGCACGCTCATGTTGTCGGTGTTCATCACCCCGTGGCAGAAGCCCACGGCCTGCCACTGCGCCACCATGTCGGCGGTGCGCGAGCTCACGGCTTCGAGCAGGCGCGCGTAGGGGTTGCCGCCCGCCTCACGGCAGTCCGGGTAGAACGCATCGATGACGAAGTCGGCCAGGCGGCGCAGTTCGTCCGTGAGCCCGTTGGCCGAGAAGTGCTCGAAGTGCCCGAAGCGGATGAAGCTGGGCGCCACGCGCGTGACCACGGACGCGGTCTCCACGGTTTCGCGGATCACCGGCTGCGGCGAGCCGGTGACGATGAGCGCGCGCGTGGTGGGAATGCCCAGCCCGTGCATGGCCTCGCTGCACAGGTATTCGCGGATGGAGCTGCGCAGCACGGCGCGGCCATCGCCCATTCGCGAGTAGGGGGTGCGGCCCGCGCCCTTGAACTGGACTTCCATCGGCCCTGCGGGCGTATCCAGCTCACCAAGCAGGATGGCGCGGCCGTCGCCGAGCTGGCCGGCCCACACGCCGAACTGGTGCCCGCTGTACACCGTGGCCAGCGGGCGCGCGCCCTCGATCGGCAGCGAGCCGCTGAACGCGCGCACGGCGTCGTCCTGGCGCAGGCGCGCGGGGTCCAGGCCCAGCGCATGCGCCAGCGGGGCGTTCAGGCTCACCAGGTGGGCCTCGGGCAACGGGGTGGGGGACAGCTCGGTGAAGAAGGCTGGCCCCAGGTCGGCGAAGCGGTGGCGCCAGGGCAGGGCCAGGTCCAGCGCCGCCGGTGCGGCGGTGTCGGTGTCGTTCATGTGGTGGATTGTCCCCTGGGGGGGTATCCCGGCCTGGTTTCAGGGCCTTGACGGCTTGTCAGCGCCGCGGCGGGCCAGATAATGTGCGCCGGTTATGCGCCGGCCAGACGCCGGCGCCAGGGGGAATAACAACCATGCGAAAGAAAAATGCGCACTGACGCCCAGGCCATTCTGTTCGTCGATGACGAAGCTGTGTCTCGTCAATGGTTCTCGCGCTGCTTCGGCGACGAGTTCGAGATCGCCACCGCCGCCAGCGCCGAGGACGCCCTGACGATCCTCACCGATCGCGGCGAGTCCTTCGCGGCGCTCATCACCGACTACCGCATGCCCGAGCAGGACGGCATGAAGCTGCTCAAGGCCGTGCGGCGCGAGCACCGTCACCTGGTGCGCCTGCTGGTGACGGCCTACGCCGAGAAGGACGTCGCCATCGCCGCCGTCAACCAGGGTCAGGTGCTGCGCATCCTGGAAAAGCCCCTGGAAGACGAGCCCACCCGCGAGGCCCTGCGCGAGGCGCTGTCGCTCTACCGCCACCAGGCGATGGAGCGCGCGCTCAACGAGGGCCGGGCCGCCGCGCTGCGCGAAACCCTGGGCTTCCTGGCGCACGAGCTCAACACCCCGCTGGCCACGGTGCGCGGCAGCGTGGGGGCGGTGCTGGAGCGCCACCGCCCCGCCGAGCCGGGCGATCCGCCGGGCTCAGTGCGCTTCGAGGGCCTGGGGTCGAAGGAAGTGCTGGCCGCGCTGGAGCGCGCCGAGCGGCGCGCGTTGTATTGCCAGTCGCTGGTGGCCACCTTCGTGCAGTCGGCGCGCGACGCTTACCCGGGCGCGGCGCCGCAGACCGTGAGCGCCTCCAGCCTGCTGGGTGCGCTGATCGACGAGTACCCGTTCGAGGACCGCGAGCGCCGCTGGGTTCAGGCCGAACTGCGGCACGACTTTCGCCTGCCCGGGCGGCGCGATCTGCTGTACCTGGTGCTCTGCACGCTCACCAAGAACGCCGTCCTGGCGTTGCGCGACGCGGCCGGGCAGCGCCTGCACGTGGAGGTCGACTGCGTGGCGGGCCCAGGCGGGCCGCGGGGCTTCATCCGCTTCGTCGACAACGGCCCGGGCATCCCGCCCGAGGTGCTGGCGCGGTTGACGCGCGAACCGGTGACCACCCGCGCCGCCACCGGGGGCAACGGCATGGGCCTGATGTTCTGCCAGCGCGTGATGCAGGCCGCGGGTGGCCAGATCCGGGTCAAGTCCATCCAGGGAGAAGGCACCACGGTGGAGTTGCTGTTCGAGCGCGGCGTGCAGCCGGTGGACGCGGGCGAGGCCTGAACCCTTCGGCCCACGGGCGGGTGTTGCCTTCGGGACAACCCCGTCCGCCCCTTGCCTCGCGCCGGGCTAGCATGGCCGCCACGATTACAACCACTCCGGAGACCGACACATGCTGGGCCAGATGCAGAGCCAACCGCTGCTCATTTCCAACCTCATCGTGCACGCCGAGCGCCACCACGGCGCCACCGAGATCGTGTCGCGCCGCGTCGAGGGTGATATCCACCGCACCACCTGGGCCGAGGTGTCCCGCCGCTCGCGCCAGGTGGCCCATGCGCTTGACGGACTGGGGCTGGCTTTCGGCGACCGCGTGGCCACGCTGGCCTGGAACGGCTACCGCCATCTGGAACTGTATTTCGGCGTCAGCGGCACCGGCCGTGTGCTGCACACGCTCAACCCGCGCCTGCACCCCGAGCAACTCGTGTGGATCGTCAACCACGCCGAAGACCGGGCCCTGTGCTTCGACATGACGTTCCTGCCGCTGGTGAAGGCGGTGTGCAGCAAGTGCCCCACGGTGAAGCACTGGATCGCCCTGTGCGACGAGGCTGCGCTGCCCGCCGACAGCGGCATCCCCGGCCTCACGAGCTACGAGGCCTGGATCGGCGCGCAGAAGGACAGCTACGCCTGGCCCGAGTTCGACGAGAACAGCGCCTCCAGCATGTGCTACACGAGCGGCACCACCGGCAACCCCAAGGCCGCGCTGTACTCGCACCGCTCCACCACGTTGCACGCTTATGGTGCGGCCATGCCCGACGCCATGGGCTGCTCGGCGCGCGACAGCATCCTGCC
>Ga0247823_10001276_pt1 | contig 20985 bp, 17 predicted proteins | sample 13C_PalmiticAcid_2_FD_192426 | JGI IMG/M metagenome (GOLD analysis project Ga0247823, IMG submission 192426) | Soil microbial communities from agricultural site in Penn Yan, New York, United States - 13C_PalmiticAcid_Day30 | ecosystem: Environmental > Terrestrial > Soil > Agricultural land... | reverse complement strand
GTTCGTAGCCAGGTACTCTATCCAGCTGAGCTACGGGCGCGTTTCGTTAGACGCGGAATTCTGCACGAAGCGGTTTCACCCGTCAATAACTTCCCGGCAACATTTTCGAAGGCGGTGCGGCCGGGCGAGCATGCACCTGCTCCGATGACGGCAAGCCGATGCCGGATTTGAGGCGAGCGTCTCATCCCGTTTGCATAATCGAGGCCTGGATTAGCAGGGCATTCACGCCCGGGCCGCGAGAATGGCCGGGCAGGGGAACTACAGAACGCGCAAAGTCGCGGGAGTCGAATTGATGCTTCTTTCCAAACCCCTGCTCGGGCTGGGGTTGCTCGCCGCTGTGCCGCTGAGCGCCGCGGCGGCGACGTACAACGTCGGGCCCGGCCGCCAGTACACCCAACTCACCACGTTCTTCAACAGCGTCAACCTCGCGCCGGGGGACATCGTCGAAGTGGACGGTGGGACCACCTATGCGGGCAATATCGTGGTGGGCGACGACGACAGCGGTACGGCGGCGAGCCCGGTGACTATCCGCTGGCGCCGCGTCGCGGGCGTCACCCGCCCGGTGCTGTCGGGGGGCGCGCACACGATCAAGTTCCAGCAGTCCAACCACATCGTCTTCGAAGGCTTCGAAGTCACCGGCGGCACCAGCAGCTGCATCTTCAGCGAAGCCCACAACGCGACCGTCCGCGACGCGTACGTGCACGACTGCCCGTCGCACGGCATCCTCGCCGCAGACCAGAATTCCGGCTCCTTTACGCTGGAATACAGTGAGATCGCGCGTTCCGGTCAGGGCGATCGACGGCACGCCCTCTACATACAGTCGGACGAGGTAACGTACCCCGATACCGTGTTCCGCATGCGCTACAACTACGTGCACAGCGCCACCGGCGGCGTGCTCGTGCGCGTGCGCCACCAGCGTGCCGAGATCCACTACAACTGGATCGAGGGCTCGGACCTGCACGAAGTGGAGCTGATCGGGCCGGACTGCGAAACGCAGAAGGCCGGCTGGAACGCGGACCTGCGCCGCGAAGACGCGGAGCTGGTCGGCAACGTGATCATCCACCGGTCGACCAGTCGGTCGGGCAATGCGCTGCGCATCGGCGGCGACCTCAACGGACGCAACCAGGGCCGTACGCGCCTGGTGAACAATACGATCCTGCTGGACCGTTCCGGCTCGGCGAATGCCGTGCTGGTCCAGTTGGGCCAAGGCTCGCTGGAGATGCATAACAACGTGGTCTACCAGCCGGCGTCGGGTAGCGCGCCCGCGATCGTGCGGGAGAATCCGGCCAGCAATGTCGACACGCCGTATTGCGGACCGCAGAGCCGCGAGCCGTGGTCCGACGGGCGCAAGGTGTCCGGCTCGAACAACTGGGTCCAGACCGCCGCCACGCTGGTGCCTGGCGAATGGAGCGGTACGTTGCGCGGCACGGACCCGATGTTCGTCGACCTGGCCCAGCGGAACCTGCGCCCGCGCGCGGGAAGTCCGCTGCTCAATGCCGGCAACAACACGCCGCCTGCCCCCGGCGCATTCCCGTTCCCGTCGCCGCAGCTCCTGCCTGCGTTTGATCCTCCCGTGAGGACCAAGCTGGCCATCGGCGATGCGCACGCCCGCCTGTCGCTGGAGGGCCGGATCGACGTGGGCGCCTTCGAGCAATTCGATATCGACCAGGTGTCCGACCCGATCCGGGTCAACGGCGCGCATCCCTTGATTCCGGGCGGGCTGCCGGGCTCGGCGGCGCAGCCCGTCACGGCCTCCCAGCCGGCCGTGGCGACGCCGGATGCCACCGCGCCGACGCCCGCCAGGGACCGGCCGCGCTGGCGGCAGTCGCCGGCGGCGCGTTATCGCAGGGGCGTCATCAGACCCTGAGGTCACCGATTCCGCCTGGAGTCCTGAAGCCGCCCGCTGGGCGGCTTTTTTGTGGTGGCCTGTCCGGAGGCGCCGGCAAGTCGCGTTGGAACAATGTGTCGGACATGTACGTGCATTGGGACGCGGCGGCCACGGGCCCTGGAAGGGTCACGGTCGCTGGCGTCGGAACGAACACAGCGCGGCCTGGCTTGGCAGCCGGAGCCAGCGCCGCATCAGGGGGATGTCGATGAAGGCAACACACAAGAGCCGCAAGGACCGGGTGATCCGGTTCCTGTGGCTGGGGGAAGTGGTCGTTCTGTTCGCGGCCGTCATGGCGGCGGCATGGATCCGATTCCATACCGAGCCGGAGTACCAGGTCCAGTTCCTGGAGCAGACGCCCTGGCGTGCCCTGATCGTGGCACTGGCCCTCACCGGTGCGATGACGGCATTCGGCCTCTACCAGACGCACGTGCGGCATACCCGCATGGACTTCGTCCTGCGCGTGGCGCTGTCGTTCGCCTTCGGCGGCATCGCGCTGGTCGTCCTCTACTACCTGCTGCCGCAGGCGTACCTCGGACGCGGCGTCCTGGCGATCTCGTTGGCCATCGGCCTCGCCGGCGTCGTGCTGGTGCGCGTGGCCTGGGTTCGCCTCTTCCATTCGGACGTGCTCAAGCAGCGGGTGCTGATCCTGGGTGCCGGGCGCAACGCCGACCTCATCAATTCCTGCATGCGTCGCCGCTCGGACCGCCGTACGTTCACGGTGGTGGGCTTCGTGCCGGTGCCGGGCCAGCCCGTCCAGGTCCGCGAAGACCTGCTGATCCACCGCGGCGAAGAGGGCCTGCACGATCTGGCCGAGCGCCTGCAGATCGATGAACTGGTGATCGCGCCCGACGAACGCCGCGGTGGGCTGCCCATGGAGCAGATGCTGCTCTGCGTCCAGCGCGGCATGTCTGTCGTCGACCTGTCCAGCTTCTTCGAGCGCGAGGCCGGCATGGTCCAGCTCAACGCGGTGGATCCCTCCTGGCTCGTGTTCTCGGGCGGCTTCGATTACTCCACGCCGCGCCGCCTCAGCAAGCGGTTCTTCGACCTGGTCGCGGGCAGTGTGCTGCTGCTGGTGAGCTGGCCGCTGATGATCCTGGTGGGCCTGGCCGTGTGGCTGGAGTCGGGCGGTCCGGTGTTCTACAGCCAGACGCGCGTCGGCGAACGTGGGCGCCATTTCACCCTGACCAAGTTCCGCAGCATGCGGGTGGATGCCGAGAAGAACGGCGTCGCGGTGTGGGCGAGCAAGGACGACGACCGCAGCACGCGGGTCGGCCGCATCATCCGCAAGACGCGTCTGGACGAGCTGCCGCAGATCATCGCGGTGCTCCGCGGCGACATGAGCTTCGTCGGTCCGCGCCCCGAACGCCCGCATTTCGTCGACATGCTCAACGACGAGGTGCGCTACTACGGCGTGCGCCACAGCGTGAAGCCGGGCCTGACGGGCTGGGCGCAGCTTCGCTACCCCTACGGGGCGTCGGTGCGCGATGCGGAAGAGAAGCTGAAGTTCGATCTCTTCTACGTGAAGAACCACGGGCTGGTGTTCGACCTGATGATCCTGCTGCAGACCGTGGAAGTGGTGCTGTTCGGCCGTGGTGCGCGCTGAGCGCGCATCGCCGGCACGTGCCGCGGGATCAGCCCGGCACGAGGCTGCGCAACGCGCGCTTGAGGCCGAAAGGCACAAGCGCCTTGATCTGGCCGCGCAACTGCGCGTCGCGGGTCAGGCGCCAGGCGCGCCGGGCCAGCGTGGCGCCGTCCTTCCAGCGGCCGCGGATCAGCATGCCGCGCGCGTTCCGGACGTAGGTACCCGCGAGCGCTTCGTCGAGCTCCCGGTCGTCCACGCTGCCGCGCGCATCGGCCACGGCGGCCTCGACCACGCGCACATAGTCGTCGTAGGTACTGTCGGCCGCCGACAGGCCGTCGTGGCCGCGCATCGCGCGGACCAGCGCCTGTTCGACCACGCCGATCTTCCAGTGCCGTGCCACGCGCAGGTGGAACTCCAGATCTTCGGCCGTGCGCAGTCCCTCGTCGAAACCGCCGAGCTGGTCGACGACGTCCCGGCGCAGCAACACGGATGCGGGCGCCAGGGCAGGATTGTGCAGGATCCAGCGCAGCACCCAGCCGTCCTCACGCAACGTGTCGCGGCGACGAAACACGTCGATGTGCCGGTATTCGCTGTCGACGCGCTCGACGTCGCACAGCACCATGCCGAAATCGGGATGCGCTTCGAGGAAGGCGACCTGAAGCGCGGTCTTCTCGGGCAACCACAGGTCGTCGCTGTCCAGCAGGGCCAGGTAGCGGCCCTGCGCCAACCGCAGACCGTGGTTGCGCGCGGCGGATACGCCGGCGTTCGGTTGCCATACGTAGCGCACGCGATCGCCGTAGCGTGCGCGAAGCATGTCGTCGGTGCCGTCCGTGGAGCCGTCGTCGATCACGATGATCTCGTCCACGGTGCGGGTCTGCGCGAGCACGGAATCGATCGCGCGCGGCAACAGGTCCCGACGGTTGTACGTCGGTATAATCACTGAAACTTCGATGCGGGCCGCCATGCTGAAGGACGTCTCCAAGAAGCTGCTCTATACCAGTGGGCTGCTCGGTCTCTATCACCGGCTGCGCAATGCGGACAGCCTGACCGTCGTGATGTTCCATCGTACCCTGAGTCCGGACGATCCGCGCTGGACCACCTGCGATCCGGACTACACGTTGGCCACCGGGTGGCTCGAACAGTCGCTGGCGTTCTTCCGGCGCCACTACAACGTGGTGTCGCTGGAGCAGGTGCTCGCCTCGCGCCGGACGGGCGCCACGTTGCCCAAGCGGGCGTTGCTGATCACCTTCGACGATGGCTGGGCCGACAACGCCGACTACGCGTTGCCCGCGCTGGAGCGGGCGGGCCTGCCCGCGTTGATGTTCGTCGTCGCCGATGCGGTGGGTACGCGGCAGCCCTTTTTCCAGGAGCGTCTGATCGCCGCATGGCGGCGCGGCGCGGTGACCGTGCGCGAGCTGTCCGACGCGTTGCCCGCGGGCGAAGCCACTTCGGCCGGAGACGAATCGATGGTCGCGCTGCGCGCTGTCATCGCACGCCTTGAGGCGCTCGATGCCGGCGTCAGGACGCAGGTGCTCGCGCCGTTCATGGCCAAGCTCGACGACGGCCACCGGCACATGGTGACGGTGGGCGAACTGCAGCGCCTGCAGGCCGGCGGTGTTGCGCTGGGCCTGCACGGCAAGACCCACACGCCGATGAAGCTCGCTCCCGACCTCGATGCGGAATTGTCGGGCGCACGCGTGTCGCTGGCGCACCAGCTGGGGCAGGCGCAGGCGAGCGCGGAGTCGATGTCGTTTCCGCACGGTTCGTTCGATGCGGGCATCGCCCAGCGGGCGCGTGAGGCGGGTTACGAGCTGGTGTTCACCAGCGTGCCCGTGCTGAACCCGACCGTGTCAGGCGTGGGCTGGTTGCTGGGGCGCACGGGTTTCGAGACGGATACCGTGGTGGATGCGCAGGGTCGCTTCCGCGACGACTTGCTGGCCCTGTACCTGTTCCGACGGCAGGCGCGCCGCCTGGCCTGATCGCCTGCCCCGCGATGCGGGGCCGCGGGTTACTCGTCCTCGTCCGCCGAGGTCAGGAAGATCGGCGCCGATGCGAAGGCGGCCTCCGGCGAGGTCCAGCGCATGAAGACCGGGCGACGGCCGCGTTCCACGAAGTGGACCGCATGCCAGCCCGCGCGCTGTGCTTCCGGTGCGCAGATTTCCACCGAGACCGCACTGCAACCCAGCTTGCGCGCCGCACTCAGCAACTCGCCGACATGCGCCGCGGCCATGCCGCGCGCGCCGTCCACCGACCAGAAATCGCGCACGTGCAACGTGCCCCCGATGCGCTGCACCGCGAACCAGGCCTGCAGGGCGCGATCCTGCTCGCGTTTCACCAGCAGGTAGCGCGTGGTCGCCAGCGGGGATTCGTCGAAGCGCCAGCGCAGGTGGGCGACATCGCGGACCGCCATCACGGCGTCGTCCTTCGCGGATTCGGCCCACACCGCGTCGATGCGCGCATCGGCCTGGTCCGCCCAGGCGGAACACAGGGACGGGCCACGCAGGCGGGTGAAGGCGTCGCGACACGCGATCGCGGCATCGGCGGCCCAACCGGCGGGCGTCGCCAGCCAGGCCGGCATGCGGCTGCGCAGATAGCCGGCATGCCGGAGCACGCGGGCGTAGCGCACCAGGTGCGTCGGCTGCGAATAGCCGATGCGCTTGAACACCGGCGCGGCCTTGGGATTCGGAAAACCGTAGAGCACATCGAGCGCTTCGTCCGCCGCGGCGATGAGCCCCTGCTGGAGCATCAGCGCGGGCCCCAGCGAGCGGTGCTGCGGCAACACCGCCAGGTCGACCAGTACGCCGGCACGCAACTCTTGGCCCCGCCACGACAGGCGACGGCGACCCGCGGACGCGGTGCCCACATGGGTCTGGCCCGGCACATCGAGTAACAACTCGAGCAGCGGTTCGCCATGCGGGCAGCGCAGGTAGAACCATTCGTACTTCGCCGTCATCCGGGCGTCCTGGCCCAGGTTGCCGCGCCACAGCGCCAGCACCGTATCCCGGTCGCGCGCCGGGCGGCCGGCCTCCACGAGGTACTGCGGTGAGGTGGGCATGGCGTTCATCGCTCAGTCCAGTTCGGGAACGTCGCCGGCCAGGACCGGCGCCATGTGCAGGTACTTCGTCGTCCTGCGCTTGTTGCGGACGTCGTCGTAGACGGCCTGCGCGTGCGCCGGCGTGATGCCCAGGGCGGTGGCGAGCTCGCTGGCGGGACGGTCGTGGTTGAGCGCCCAGATCGCCAGGTCCATCTGCTGGTACGGCAAGGCGAAATAGAACTCGTCCTGGCCCTGGCTCAGGCTGTAGGTATCCGTGGTCGGGATCGCCGCGCAGACGCGCTCGGGCAGGCCCAGGTGACGCGCCATGCCGTACACCTGCGATTTGTACAGGTGCGCGATGGGCTTGACGTCGGCCGAGCCGTCGCCGTTCTTGACGAAGAAGCCCTGGTCGTACTCCACGCGGTTGGGCGTGCCGACGACGCCGTAGTTCAGGCGATCGGCGTGGAAGTACTCCAGCGTCTTGCGGATGCGCTGCTTGAAGTTGGTGGCGGCGACGATGGTAAGGTACTCGGCCAGCGCGAGGTCGCGTTCGTGCATCGCGCCGTCAGGCGACTGCGCGATCAGGCGGAAACGGTTGATGCGGCCTTCGGTGCCGCCGTCGATGACGATCTTGAACTTCCAGCCCTCGCCGTACTCCGGCAGGGTGTTGCGCACGGCTTCGTCGCGGGCGCGGTAGCAGCCGATCGCCGCCAGCGCGGGGGCGATGTCGACGGTTTCGGTCCGCACGCCGAGATGGTCGGCCAGGATGTGCGCGCGTGCGGCGCTGTCGTCGGAGGAATCCTGCTCGGGCAGGATCAGCGTGAACACGCGGTCGGCGCCCAGCGCACGCACCGCGAGTGCGGCACTGACCGAACTGTCGATGCCGCCGGAGATCGCGACGACGAGTCCGCGCCGGTGCAGCTGGCGGGCGGTGATCTCGCGCAGGCGCGCGCAGATGCGGTCGGCTTCGCTCTGGTAGTCGATGTCGAGGACGTGGTGGTCGAGCTGGCTCATGGGCTTGCGGTCTGCTCCGTCAGTTGGACACGTCGGACCTTGCCGGACGCAGTGCGCGGCAGGGCGTCGACGAAGGTGATGAGTCGGGGGATCTTGTAGGCGGCCAGGCGCGCGCGGCAGTGCGCCTTGATCCGGTCTTCGGCACGCGGCAGTACCTCGTCCGCGACGATGAAGGCCTTGATGACCTGGCCCAGTGCGTCGTCGTCGATGCCCACCACCGCGACCTCGCGGATGCCCGGGAGTTCGGAGATGACTTCTTCCACGTCGGTGGGATGAACACGGTGCGCGCCGGTCTTGATCATGTCGCTGCGGCGGCCCTGCAGGAACAGGTAGCCCTCCGCATCCACGTAACCGAGGTCGCCGGTGTGCAGCCAGCCGTCGCGCAGCACGGCCTGGGTGGCGGCCGGGTTGTTCCAGTAGCCGAGCATGATGCCCGGCCCGCGAACGCAGACCTCGCCGCCCTGGCCGACGCCGGCGGCGGTGCCGTCCTCGGCGAGGATGCGCCAGTGGGTGTCCTGCACGGGGATGCCGACCGAACCGCGCTTCTCGTCCAGGCGCTCGGGCGGCAGCCAGCTGATCCGCGACGTTGCTTCGGTCTGCCCGTACATCAGGAACAGGCGCGCCTCCGGCAGCAGGCCGCGCACGCGGTCGGCGACGGCGGGTGCCATCGCACCGCCGGCCTGGGTCAGGTAGCGCAGCGAGGCCAGGTCGTGGCCGCGCCGCTCCAGCATGTCCATCAGCAGCACGTAGGTGGACGGCACGCCGGAAAAACCCGTGGCGCGGTGGTGCTGGACGGCGTCGAGCACCTGGATCGGGAACACCATGCTCGGCCCCAGCACGATGCAGGCGCCGCTGGCGAGGTGGGTGTGGAGTACCGAAGCGCCGTAGGCGTAGTAGAACGGCAATACGCTGACGACCGTGTCGTCGGGCGTCAGTCCCAAGTAGGCGACCACCGCGTCCGTGTTCGACGCCACGTTGGCGTGGCTGAGCATCACGCCCTTGGGGTCGCCGGTGGTGCCGGAGGTGTACAGCAACTGCGCCAAGGTCGCGTCGGCGTCGCCTTCGGTCGCGAAATCCGTGTCCTCGCCGTCCACCTGCGGCAGTGCCGCTTCCGCAGCGAGCTCGATCGCCAGCGGCGCGGACGTCGCGCCTTCCCAGTGGATGAGCGTTTGCTCCATGTCGCGATGGCCGACTTCCTGCACGACGAAACGCGCGCCGGAGTGCCGCAGCCACGGACCGAAGTCGCGCGAGCGCGCCTGCGCATTGAGCGGCGCGACGACGCCGCCGGCCAGCCATGTGCCATAGATCGCCACGGCGGCCTCGATGCGGTTCGGCAGCACCAGGGCCACGCGGTCCTGCGGTTGCAGGCCGGCGCCGCGCAGGTAGCGGGCGAAGCCGCACGCCTGTGCCCAGAAATCCGCGTACGCGATCGTCCGCGCGCCGTCGATCATCGCGACGCGCTGTGGGGCGCTGCGTGCGTTCCTGGCGAGGCGGGCGGTCAGGCGCTCCATCGGCGGGCCGTCCGGATCAGACGGCGACGGCGAGCTTGCGCGAAACGAAGGCGTCGACGGTCTCGATCGAGTCGAAGTTGGCCGGCGTCATTTCCTCGGCCGCGATCTGCAGCTTGAACGCGTCCTCGAGGAAGAAGACCAGCTCATGGATGCCGGTCGAATCGATGATGCCTCCCTGGATCAGCGAATCCTGATCGCCCACGGCGGACGGATCGTCCGAGAAGAGGAAGTTCTGCAGGATGAAGGCTTTGATCTGTTGCTTCTGCGGCATGGTGTCCCCGGCATTTCCTGTTCCGTTGCTGTCCAGATGAACGGCGGTTCGGACGTTCACCGGCCAAGCGGGACAGGGGGGCAGGGCGGACATTCGCGGTGCTACCATCGCCGCCCGACGTCACCGACAGGAGTCCACGATGCGTGCTTCCTTCCTGATCCTGGCCCTCGTGGCGCTGGCCGGCTGCCGGCAGAACGCGCCCGTGGCGCAACCCGCAGCGCCGCCGCGCACCGTGCAGGATCCGTCGCCCCGGGCCTACGCCTCGGAAAAGCAGGCGTTCGTGGTGGCGGAGCAGGTCGTCGGCCTGGACCATCCGTGGTCGGTGGCATTCCTGCCCGAGGGCGGAATGCTCGTTACCGAACGCGCCGGCCGGTTGCGCAAGATCGGTGCCGACGGCGGCGTCTCGGAGCCCGTCGAAGGGCTGCCGAACATCTTCGTCGATGGCCAGGCCGGGTTGCTCGATGTCGTGCTGTCGCCCGGTTACCCCACCGACGGCCTGGTGTACCTGGCCTTCGCCGAACCCACCTTCCGCGGCAACAAGGCAGGGACCGCCGTGGTGCGCGGGAAGCTGCAGGGCAACGCACTGGTCGATGCGACCGTCGTCTACCGGCAGGAGCCCAAGCTTTCGCATGGCACGCACGTCGGCGCACGCCTGGTGTTCGACGACCAGGGCGACCTGTTCGTCACCCACGGCGACAACCGCGTCGGCGCGGCGACCGCGCAGGAACTGGACAAGCTGTCCGGCAAGATCGTGCGCATCCATCCCGATGGCACGGTGCCAGCCGACAATCCGTTCGTGGCGAAAGCCGGCGCACGCGGCGAGATCTGGTCGTACGGGCACCGCAACGTGCAGGGCGCTGCGCTGCATCCGGTCACCCGCCAGCTGTGGGCGACGGAGCATGGCCCGATGGGCGGGGACGAACTGAACCTGCCGAAACCCGGCCTCAACTACGGCTGGCCGGTGGTCACCCATGGAGTGGACTACAGCGGGCGTCCGGTACCCGGATCGCAAGGCAACGCCGCACCGGGAATGGAACCGCCGCACCACGTGTGGATGAAGTCGCCCGGCCTCAGCGGCATGGCGTTCTACACCGGCGATGCGTTGCCGGGATGGAAGGGCAACCTGTTCCTCGGTGCGCTCGCGTCGAAGGCGCTGATCCGGCTCGAACTGGACGGCGACCGCGTCGTGCACGAGGAGCGCCTGCTGCTGGACCGCAACCAGCGCATCCGCGACGTCCGGCAAGGGCCGGATGGCGCGCTCTACGTGCTGGTGGACGCGCCCGCGCCCGACGGCAAGCTGCTGAGGATCGCGCCGGCACCGGTCGCCGCATCGGCGCCAGCGGCCGCCGGCGCGCCATAACGCACGGGCTTCAGCCGGCTGTCGCCGACGCCGGCTTGCGGGCGATGAAGTCCACGCTGGTAATGCAGAGTTGTTCGGCGGGCACGTCCGCGAACTGCGGATGCACCGGCATGGCGGCCAGCTGCTTCATCCGTTCCGCCCGCGTGGTGCGGGTGTCGAGATCGATGTCGAAGCCGTGCCGGCGCGCGCCGTCGACGAACCAGTGCGCGCGCAGACGGTTCTGGTAGAGGAAGGCGTTGTTCCAGCGCTGCCATTCCTCGTCGGAGTAGCGCAGGTAGTTCAGCTGGTGGACGTTGCGGTCCACGTACGCGTAGTGGTCGCCGCAGTTCACCGAATGGAACATCACCCCGCGCGGCGACAGCACGCGCATCGATTCGGCGTACATCGCGTCGATGACCTCCGGCGGCACGTGCTCCAGCACGCTGTTGGAGAACACCACGTCCACCTCGCCGTCCGGCAGCAGGCTGCGGGTGGCGTCGGCGGGCGCACGATAGTGGATCACGCCATCGCTGGCCGCTTCCAGGTCCGATCCTTTCCGCAGGGCATCGAGCAGTCGCCGATGACGGCCTTCGACCTCCGGGAGCGGCGTGCCCGCCACGCTGGCGATGCGGTCGAGGAAGCCGCCCAGCACCTCCGCGCACCGGATCGTCAAATCCATGCGCAGGTGCGGGTTGAGGTCGTACGTGGTCACGCGCGCCGCACCCGCCAGATAGCAGGCGAACGGAAAGGTCGGATACCAGCCGGTGCCGATCTCGAAAGCGCGCACGCCGGGGAGCACGATGCCGGCATCGCGCAAGTGACCGACCATGATCTCCCAGTCGTCCACCTTGGACGCCAGCTCGCCATCGAAATCGCGCAGGCCGCCGAAGCGTCGCTGCAGGTGGAAATGCAGCGTGTGCCCGCCGGGCAACGTGCCGAGAACCTTCTGGATGATGCCCTTGACCCGCCAATCCATGCCTTGATCCCCTCGATCTGCCGCGCGGCAGGTGGTTACGCGATCGCCCCGGAAGGCTGCGCGGTGGTGGCCGGCGCCAGGCGCGCCTCGACCGTCTGCCGGTGCACCAGCATCGTCGACAGCACGCCCATGAAGGCCTGGTTGTCGCCGAAGCCGGTGGCACGCCCCTGCCTGCATTTTTCCAGCAGCCGTCCCACCGCGGCCGCGTCGAAGTAGCCCGCTTCGCGGATCGACTCCGGCGACAGCAGGTCGGCCACGTAATCCAGCGGCTTGCCGTCGAAGAAGAAGCTCTGGCTGTCCGGCGCGCGGTACGGCTGTTTCGTCCGTTGCGCGATGTCCGGCGGCAGCAGGTCGGCCAGCGCGCGCCGCAGCAGGTACTTCTCGGTCATGCCGCGGATCTTGAAGCTCGGCGGCAGGCGATTGGCGAATTCGATGACGCGGTGGTCCAGGTACGGGAAGCGCCCTTCGATGGAATTGGCCATCGCCACGCGGTCGCCCTGCGAGGACAGCAGGTAGCCCGCCAGCAGCGATTTGGCTTCCACGTACTGGTCGCGGGCCAGGTCGCTCCACCGCGCCATGTCCGGCGGCAGCGTCTGTTCGTAGGCGTCCAGCGCGTCCCAGCGCATGGCCGTGGCGCGCAGCTCCGGCGAGAGGAAGGCGAGCGCGCGCTGCGACGTCGTCCAGCGCGGCACGTGCGCGAAGATCGGCCGGTGCAGGTGCTCCATGCCCTGGCCGAAGAAGGACTGCGCGAACGCCGGATTGCTGACGGGCGAATTCGGCAGGTAGCCGTACAGCTTCTGCAGCAGGCGCGGACGCATCCGGGACTCCGGCTGACGCGCCCAGAAGCGGCGGATCTTCGCTTCCTTGAACAGATCGTAGCCGCCGAACACTTCGTCGGCGCCCTCACCGGTCAGGACCACCTTGTAACCGTGCCGGCGCACGCTGCCGGCGAGCAGCATCAACGGGATGGGACCGGTGCGCAGCACAGGCGTTTCGGTGTGGCGGATCAGCCGCGGCAGCGCCTCGCCGATGTCGCGGCGGGTGCAGGTCAGGGTGGTGTGCTCGGTGCCGAGGTGGCGCACCATCGCCTGCTGGTATTCGCTTTCGTCGAACTCGCCGTCCTCGAACGCCACCGAGAACGTGCGCACCGGCGTATCGGTGAAGCCACGGATCAGGGCGACGATGCCGGACGAATCCAGGCCGCCGCTGAGGTAGGCGCCCACCGGCACATCGGCGCGCAACTGCAGGCGTACGGCGTCCACCAGCAGCTCGCGCAGCTCGGCGGTGGCCTGTTCCAGCGTCAGGGGGTACCGCGCGGGCGAGGTGTCCTGCGCATCCGGGAACGTCCAGTCCCAGTAACGGCGCATGTGCTGGCGTCCGTCGCGCTCGACCGTCAGCACGTGCCCCGGCGGCAGGCTCTGCACGCCCTGGTACAGGGTTTCCGGATCCACCGGTGCCCAATACGTCAGCGTCTGCATCAGCGCCTGCGGTTCCAGGTGCGCGCACTCGGGCAACACCGCGAGCAGCGATTTCACTTCCGAGGCGAACCACAGGCGGCCGCGTTGCCGCGTGTAGTACAGCGGACGGATGCCGGCGCGGTCGCGCGCCAGCACCAGGCGCTGGCGTTCGCTGTCCCACAGGGCGATGGCGAACTGGCCGTTGAGGTGCTGGACGAAATCCTCGCCGTAGCGATCGTACAGATGCACGATCACTTCGGTGTCCGAGTGCGTGTAGAAGTGGTGGCCCTTGGCCTCCAGCATCTGCCGCAGCTCGACGAAGTTGAAGATCTCGCCGTTGAACACCGTCCACACCGTGCGGCGCGGGTTGTGGATGGGCTGGTCGCCGGTGGACAGATCGATGATCGACAGGCGCGCATGCGCCAGGCCGATGCTGGGCGCCGCATGGAAACCGAAGCCGTCCGGTCCGCGGTGCGCCAGCGGATGGATCATCCGCTCCAGCGCGTCGCGCGCGCTGGCCGAGACGACGTCGGGACCCATGAAACCCGCGATTCCGCACATGTGCCGTATCCCCTGTCCGTGTCCGTGTTGGTATCAGGCCGAATCGGCCGCGTAGCCGGCGCGCGCCGGCCGTGTCCCGGCGACCGCTTCTTCGCAGGCGAGCAGCGTATCCCGCGCCACCTGCTGCCAGTCGCGGGAGAAACGTTGTGCGAGCGCCGCCTCGTCCCAATGCCGGTCGAGCGCCTGCGCCAGTGCGTCGGCCAGCGCATCCGCATCGCGGGCCGGCACCAGCAGGCCACTGGCGGCATCGACCACTTCCGGGATGCCGCCCACCGGCGTCGCGACCACCGGGCGACCGCAGGCCAGCGCCTCGACCAGCACGTTGGGATGGCCTTCGGAATAGCTCGGCAGGGTCACCAGGTCAGAAGCGACCATCCAGCGTGCGACCTCCGCGGGTGACTGGCTGCCGGCCAGGTGCAGCGGCAGGCCGGGCTCGGCGACCAGGGTCGCCGCCAGCTCGGCCTGCATCGGACCGTCGCCGACGAACACGACCCGCGCCCGCGACCGGGTGGCGGCCAGTCGGCGCGTGGCGTGCAGCAGTTCGCGCAGGCCCTTCTCCGGCACCAGGCGGCCGACGTAGAGAACGATCTCCGCCTCCTGCGGCAGTCCCAGGGCCTCGCGCGCCGCGCGTCGATCGCCGGGGTGGAACAGGGTGGCATCGCAGCCGTTGGGAATCGCCCGGATCCGTTCGGGATCTGCGCCGTACTGGCTCACCGCGACGCGTCCCAGGTCTTCGCTCACCACCAGCAGGCGCTGCGCGGCCCGGACTACAGGTTGGGTCAGGCGACGGCTGATCGCATCGCGCACGCGCAGGTCGGAACCGCGCGCACCGGCAACGAACGGCACCCCGGCCGCGCGCGCGGCGCGCATCGCACCGTAGCCGTCCGGATACAACCAGTAGGCCAGCACCACGTCAGGTGCGAACGCCCGCACCGGCCGCGCCAGCGCCTGCGCGGAAAGGTGGCCGTTGAACGGGCGGCTCAGCGCGGGCAGGGCGGGGTAGGTGACGTAGTCCACGTCGCAGCCCGGCGCGACCTGGCCGGCGTCGGCGGCGCGGTACAGGTAGCTGCGCGGCTGCGCCCAACGTGGGTAGGTGGCGATCGGGCTGAGCACCTTCACCTGCGCCAGGCGCGAGAGCTCGCGCACGGTCTGGTAGACCGGGCGGCCACGGTTGGGCTCCCCGGCGATCGGGAACTGGGATGTGACGATCAGGATGCGCATGCGGGAAGCGTGGTGACGGCGGCGCCGGACTGTCCGCCGCATGGCGTGGTTGGCGTTGTAAAAGCCGAGTCATGCCGATGCAGGGGGATAGGATGGGTCACGAAACGTCTTCGCCCTCGCGGATGGTGGAACTGGATGCCCTGCGCGGTATCGCCGCGGTCGCCGTGCTGGGTTACCACTTCACAACGCGTTACGAGGAGCAGATCGGCCATGCCAAGGGCGTGCCGGTGGACCTGCTGGCGGGGAAGTACGGCGTCTACCTGTTCTTCCTGATCAGCGGCTTCGTGATCTTCATGACGCTGGAGCGGACCCGATCGGCGGCGGATTTCGTGGTGTCCCGGTTCTCCCGCCTGTTCCCGGCCTACTGGGTGGCGGTGCTGCTGACCGCCTGCGTGGTCTACACCGCCGGCCTTCCGCTGCAGCAGCTTCCCGCCGGGCAGGCGCTGCTCAACTTCACCATGGTGCAGGAGATCCTGGGCGCCGAGCACCTGGATGGTTCCTACTGGACCCTGCAGATCGAGTTGTTCTTCTACGTGCAGATGCTGTTCTGGTACATGCTCGGGCAGCTGAAGCGGATCCACTGGATCATCGGCGGCTGGCTGGTGCTGGCGACCATCGAGGGCCTGTGCGAGAAGTACCACTGGCATTTTTCGTACTGGGTGCGGGAACTGATGATCCTGCGCTTCATCCCGTTCTTCGCGATCGGCATCCTGTTCTACCGCCTGCACCGTTACCCGGACGAATGGCGGCTCAACCTGGTGATGCTGCTGTGCGCGCTGCTCGCCATCGCCATCGGCGAGCGCCCGATCTTCCTGCCGGTGGCGCTGGCGTGCTGCGCGATCTTCGCGCTGTTCATCCGCGGCAAGCTGGCGTTCCTGGATACCCGGTTCTTCGCGTTCCTCGGCGCGATCTCGTACACGCTGTACCTGGTCCACCAGGCCATCGGCTTCGTCGTGATCCACCACCTGGAGCGCGCGGGCGTGCCGGCCTGGCTGGCCTGCATCGGCGCGGCCGCGCTGTCCCTGGCGCTGGCCACGCTGCTGCACCGGCTGGTCGAACGGCCGGCGATGGAATGGATCCGCGGCAACTGGAAGGCCACCCGCATGCACACGCTGGCCAACCGATGAGGCATGCTTGCCAGGCGGCGCACGTCGCATCCCGAGCCGTCGCCGACAAGGACATCCGTTTGCCCCACCGCTCCGATATCCGTCGCGCATGACCGCCGACGCCGCAACGCATGGCCTGTTCGCCAGGATCGCTTCTTCGGCCGCCTACGGCATCGTCGGTGGCCTGCTGGGACGCGCCGTCGGCCTGGTGGGCACGCTGCTGGTCGCGCGCCACCTGACACCCGACATCGTCGCCGAGGTCACGGTGGCGACCGTGGTCGCGCTGACCGGCAACTGGGTGGCGGCGTGGGGCTGCGGCCAGTACGTGGTGGTGAAGGGCGACCAGGGCCGCGAAGCGATCTTCGCCGCCAGCGTGGTCTACCTGATCGCCGGGCTGATGATGATCGCGGCCCTCTGGTTCGCCGCGCCGGTGCTCGCATCGTGGCTGCAGGCGCCACGCGTGGCGGAATACCTGCCGGGTGCGTTGCTCGGCATCGGCATCCGCCGGATCGGCGCGATTCCCGACAAGCTGCTCGCGCGCGAACTGCGTTTCGGTCGCATCGCCGCCGGTACCGCGCTCGGCGACATCGTCTACGCGATCGTGGCGGTGACCCTGGTCAGCACCACGACGCTCGGCGGGCAGTCGATGATCCTGGCCTTCATCGCGCAATCGACGGTGATCGCGGGCATGACGCTGTCCGCCACCGGCCTTCGCAGCTGGCTGGCGCCGGTGAAGATTCCCCTCGCGCGCCTGCGCGACCTGCTGCGCTTCGGCGCGCCGATCACCGGCGAAGTGGTGCTGAGCGAAGGCGCGCGCTACTGGGACAAACCGCTGATGCTGCGCCTGGTCGGCGCGCACGATGCCGGCAGCTATGGTTTGGCATTCAACCTGGCGCAGTTGCCGGCGGTCTACGTGGGCGGCCACGTCGGCACGGTGATGATGCCGGCGGTGGTGCGGGCGGATCCCGCCGAGCGCCCGGGATTGATGGTGCGCGCGCTGACCTTCACCGCGCTGGTGCTGTTTCCCATGTCGGCTGGCCTGGCGGTGTGCGCGCCGACGCTGGTCGACGCCCTGTTGCCGGCGACCTGGTCGCAGGTGGCGCCGCTGCTGAGCGTGCTGGCGATCGCGTCGTTGCCGGGCTCGGGCAGCTTCATCCTGTCGGCGTTCCTGGCGGCGCATGCGCGCAACCACCGGTTGATGTGGATCGAGGTCGCGACGATGGCCAGCCTGATCGTCGCGCTGTGGCTGCTGTCGAAAGGCGGCGTGCTGCTGGCGTCGGCGGCGATCGGCGTGGCCGCGCTCGTCCAGTGGGTGCTCACCGTGCAGGCCTGCCGCATCGATGGATTGCGCCTGCAAGGATTGGGCCGCGCGCTGTCGCGCATCGCGCTGGCCGGCACGGTGATGGTGCTGGCCGTACTCGCCTGGCGCTGGACACTGGGCGCGTCGATGGACGCGGCATGGCGACTGCTCACCGAGGTATTGGTCGGCGTGGTTGTGTATGGTGTAGGCCTGTGGGGATTCGCGCGCGGCCTGGTCGGGGACGCGCTGGCGGGCATCGGGATGTCCCGTTTGCGGATCCCGGGGCTGAGGACGCGGCAAGGGGAAGGCACGTCATGATCGAATTCAACGCCATCGCGCTATTGCGCCGGCGCGCGGCGACCAGCTGCCAGTTGGCGCTCGCGGAGAACCAGCGCTTCCTGGAGATGCGCGAAAGCGACCGGGCGCGACTGGTCGAGGCGTATCGTGCCAACGGCATGTCCGGCAAGCCGGAGCGCCTGCAACGGCGCTACGACCATGGCATGCGCTGCTTCGCGATCGAGGAGGACGAGCACCTCGTCGCCTGGTTCTGGGCGCTGCACGGCGTGCCGCGCTACATGGACGAGTTCGCCTGGCAGATCCCGCTGAACGAGACCCAGGTGTGGTTGCGCGACGCCTTCGTCGTGCCCGAGCGGCGCGGCCGTCGCTTGTTGCTGGCGATGATGGGTGCGGGGATGACGGTGGAGTCCACGCCGATGGAGTATTTCTCCGACGTGAGCGTGTCCAACCGGCCTTCGTTGCGCGCGCATGCGGCGATGGGTTTCAGCCGCTTCGCCACGGTGCGCAGCCTGCGCGTGGGCAGCGCGCGGTGGTGGCGCAGCCTGCCACCGGAAGGCCTGCCGGCGCCCGCACAGCTCAGGCCGGAGCAGAAGCATCTGCGCATGTCGGCCGAAGAGATCGCCTGGCACCACGCGCAGATCGCCTGATTCGCGCGCTAGTCGTCGTGCCCCAGCCGGTAGGCGAGCGGGCGCAACGGCCGTGCGACCGCCATCGCCATGCGGTGCAGGCGTCCCGTATGCAGGATGCCGGAGACCATCGGCTGCCGATCGGGCAGCAGTTCGGCCATGTAGGACGTCTCATGCGCCTGGCTGTCGAACAGCGCGAGGTCCGGCCATTGGCCATCCAGCGCCTGCAGCAGGTGCCATTCGTTGAGCTTGCCGGGACTGCTTGCGGCGAACGCCGGATCCCAGCCGGTCTTGAAGCCGCTCAGCCCGTTGCCGAAATGCAGGTTGCTGCTGCTGGCCACCACCTGGTCGCCGCACAGCGTTTCCACGAACACCATGCCGCCGCTGCTCGCCAGCCGTGGCACCAGTTCGAGGAAAAAAGTGCGCTCGCCTTCCGAGGCCAGCATGGAGCTGCCGCGTTCGCCCTTCCAGCCGGCATCTTCCAGGGTCAGGTGGCGCATGGCGGCGGCTTCATCGGCGTCCGCGCCCTGCAGGATGCGCAGGCTGACGTCGCCGCGTTCCTGCAGGCGACGCAGCCGTCGGCGCAGGTCCTTGGGGGTGGCGGCGCGGACGCGCGCCGCTGCCGGCACGTCATCGGGATGGCGGCGCAGCACCGGTCGCTGCGACAGCGCGGTCTGCGTCCAGGCCAGGTCGACCTGATCGCGCAGCGCCGCCCAGAGTTCGCCGTCGCCGGCGACGTTGTGCCACACGATCGCGCGGTCGCGTAGGGTGCCCTCGCGCATGCGTGCGGCGATGGCACCCGCGACCTCGGCGGCTTCGCCGGGCAGGTGCAGCACGCCGGACTGGAAAGCATGCTGGTGCCGGTACGCGCGCCAATGCGGCATCGGCACGAACAGATTCGGTGCGCGCCGTTGCAGGCAGGTCAGGCCGATCAACGTGTCGCCGCGCTCGACGGTCAGCACGACCGGTGGCGCGTCGGGCGTCAGCCAGCGCGCGGCGGCGAGCACGAAGCCCGGATGCAGGAACGGCACCGAGGCCGCCGACTGCTTCGCCAAGGCCTCCCAGGCGCGCAGGTCGTCGTTCGACAGGTCATCCAGCGGCCGCAGGCGCGTGCGCAGGCTCACGGCACGATCTCGTCGCCGCGTCGGCGACGGTAGAGGTCGACGATGCGCGCACGCCAACCCACCCGGTCCACCGACAGCCAGCCCATGCGGCCTTCGGCCATCGCCAGCGAGCGCTTGTAATCGACATGACCGGCCATCAGCTCGTAGCGGTCGAAGCCATTGCCGAGGAATTCGTTGATGGCGCTGGCGAGCAGCAACAGGCCGGGACTGCCGGCCTGGCCCACCTGCCGATAGTCGATGCCGGCCTGGTAGAAGCAGCTCGTGCCGCGCCAGACCAGGTGGTAGAGATAGCCCACGGTCGCGTCACCGGCTTCCAGCCGCATCAGGTGCACGCCGGCCTCCGAGGTGGAAGCGGCGATCAGCGCGCGATGGAACGCGATGACGCGCGGGTCCCCGAACGCGCCGTGCTCGCCGGTGTCCTCGTCCCAGTGCGCCTGGTGCAGGCGGACCAGTTCGTCGAAGAACGCCAGCCTGTCCGGCTGCGTCACCGCTGTGCTGCAGGCGAGCGGGCCGAACTGGTCCGCCAGCTTGCGCGCGGTACGGCGCAGGCGCGCGCGCGTGCTGCTGCCCGGCACCGTGCTCACGTAGTCCTGCTGGGTCAGCCTGAGGCTGGCCAGGTCCACGTAGGGCGTGGGCCGCGCCATCATCTGCAGGCGCAGCCGCGGCGAACGCAGGCGTTCCAGCGGGATGCCGTCCATGTCCAGGCCGGGCAGGTAGAGCGTCAGCCAGTGGCGTTCGCGGTGTTCGAAGTGCGCCACGCAGGCGGCGAGGACATCGTGCTCGCTGCCGGCCAGCGACAGCACGCCGTTGAACTCGATGGTGATGCTGTCCGCCACGCGGTCGCCCACCTGGTGCAGGCGGACATGCTTGAGGCCCAGCGCGAAGAGCCGGCGTTGCTCGACCACGATGCCCAGGCCGATGCATTCGCCTTCGAGCCACACCGACATCAGGCGCGCACGCGGCAACGGGCACAGCGTACGGAGCCACGTGCCGATCCAGATCCAGCTCTGGAAGAAACTGCCGTGGCTGCGCGCCTCGAGCGCGCGCCAGCGCGCCTCCAGCACATCCAGGGCGGGAAGACGCTCGACCCGCACGTCACAGCGTGCGGCGGTTGCGCCGGTCTCAGCCGAACGTCGCATCCAGTCCCTTCTCCACGCCGGTGCGCGGCGTCCAGCCCAGGTCGGTGCGCGCGGCGGTGGTATCGAAATTGGCGAGCGGACGCAGCGAGCGCACGCGGTAGCGGGTCAGCGGCACGTCGCGGCGCAGGACCTTGCCCAGTTGCTCCACGCCGAAGCCGAGCAGCATGAACGTCCAGCGCGGCACGCGCACCACCTTGAGCTCGTCGCCCAGCTTGCGGCGGCAGCGCGCGAGGTAGTCCTGCTGGGTGACGCGCGAGGTGTCCACCACATTGAACACGCGCTGCGCGGGCAGCGGTGCTTCCGCGGCGCAGACCAGGGCATCCACCACGTCGTCGACATAGATCAGCGGCAGCGCCACCGCGCCATCGCCGACGGCGACCCAGCGGCCGGCCAGGCCGATGACGCCGTTCGGCGTGACCTTTTCCGCACCGGGACCGAAAATCTGGCCCGGCCGCACGATGACGGCGGGCAGGCCGTGCTGCGCGACCGCATCCAGCACCATGCGTTCGGCCGAGAGCTTGGTCTGGGTGTAGGCGCCG
>Ga0247823_10001275_pt1 | contig 21000 bp, 17 predicted proteins | sample 13C_PalmiticAcid_2_FD_192426 | JGI IMG/M metagenome (GOLD analysis project Ga0247823, IMG submission 192426) | Soil microbial communities from agricultural site in Penn Yan, New York, United States - 13C_PalmiticAcid_Day30 | ecosystem: Environmental > Terrestrial > Soil > Agricultural land... | reverse complement strand
ATGCTGGGGGCGGTGAAGGGCAACAGCTTCTTTGGCGCCGGCAACAACAAGCTCGCGCTGTCGGGCGACGCGACCTACGCCGGCAACGCCCGCTTCGGCACCGGCAGCGACACGATGACGCTCGCCGGCACGTCGAAATTTACCGGTCTCGCGGACTTCGGCGGCGGCGCCGATACGCTCTCCATCGGCGGCACGTCGATCTTCTCGGGCACGCTCGCCAATTCGCAGGGTCTGGCGGTTTCGGTCGCCGGCGGCACCTTCGACGTCGGCGGCGCCGCGACGATTTCGTCGCTCGCGGTCACCGAAAAGGGCACGCTTGGCGTGATGCTCGATACCGGCAACACGGGAACCAACCTCCAGGTCAGCGGCAACGCCAGCTTCGGCGCTGACTCGAAGCTCGCGCTCAAGCTGTCGAGCATCGAAAAGGCCGAAGGCAAGCATATCGTGCTGACCGCCGGTACGCTGACCGGCGCGAACAACCTGACCGCGTCGCAGACGCTGCTGCCCTTCCTCTACAAGGGCACGCTGACCTCGAACGCAACGCAGCTGATCGTTGACGTGTCGCGCAAGTCGGTGACCGAACTCGGGCTCAACCGCTCGGAATCGGGCGCGTTCGATGCGGTGCTCGACGCGGTGATCGCCGACCAGAAGATCGAGGACGTGTTCCTCGGCATCACCGACGGCGACCATTTCCGCAACCAGCTTGGCCAGATGCTTCCCGAGCATGAAGGCGGCGTCTTCGAAACCGTCACCTCGGGCTCGCGCGCACTGTCGCGCTACCTCCAGGATCCCAACGCGCCGTTCCAGGACGAGGGCAAATGGGGCTATTGGGTCAACCAGGCCGTGTGGGGCACGTCGAAGAGCGTCGGCGACACCGCGAGCTACGACGTCAGCGGCTGGGGCATTTCGGGCGGCGCCGAAATCAAGACCAACCTCGGCAACTTCGGTGGCTCGATCGCCTATCTCAGCGGCAAGGACGGCAATGGCAGCAACGCCAACGAAGTCAGCACCAGCCAGTTCGAAGGTGCGCTGCACTGGCGCCTGCGCTCCGACGGCTTCATGGCGAACGCCCGCGTGTCGGGCGCCCCGGTCAGCCTGAAGGGCACGCGAATCTTCCGCGCCGAAGCCGGCGCCGACGACATCGAAAAGACGATGAAGGGCAAATGGGACGGCACCTTGTGGTCGGCCTCGGGCTCGGTCGCCTATGACACGCGCGTTGGTGTTCTCAGCTTCCGTCCGATGGTCGCGGTCGACTACTTCAAGTTGAAGGAAGACGGCTATCAGGAAACCGGCGGCGGCGACGCGCTCGACCTCACCGTGCTGAGCCGTGACAGCGACGAGCTTGCCGTGTCGGGTACCGTGGCCGTCGGCCTCGATTTCGGCGGTGCCGACGAATATGACGGCTGGACGCGCTTCGAACTCGAAGGCGGCCGCCGCCAGATCGTCAGCGGCACGCTGGGCGCGACAACGGCTTCGTTCAAGAACGGCACGCCGTTCACCCTTACTCCTGATGATCGCACGAGCGGCTGGGTCGGCCGCTTCCGTGGCATCGCCGGAAATTCGGCCTTTCAGGTCGCTGGCGAAGTGTCCGCGGAAGAACAGCAAAGTCATATCGGCTGGGCTTTCCGTGCGAGTCTGCGGGTCGGCCTCTAGCCCCCCGGCCGGCCCCGCCCGCAAGGGGGAAGCGTAACCCCTACCCACGCTTCCCCCTTGCCTTGGCAGAAATGAAACGACAAAACAGATGCTTGCACAGTCCGCCCTCTCTTTCAAAGCGCCGCAGTTGCGCGGCGGACCATGGGCGCTATATGACGGCGTCATCAGGGGGACGTATGGCGCACATCGGGGTGGCGCTCACCGACAGAAGATGGCGTTCCAAAGCAAGCAATCCATGACAGAGTCGCGCGACCGAACCGACGCCGCACAGGGCATCGAAGGCGTATTGCTCGCCAACCGGGATCGCATCGTGCGTTTTCTGGAAATGCGCGGCGCTGGAAGCAGCGCCGAAGACCTGTTCCAGGATCTATGGATGCGCCTTACCGACCGGAGCACCGGGCCGATTGCCGATCCGCTGCCCTATATCATGCGCGCCGCGAACAATCTGATGCTCGACCGCTACCGGTCGGCGCGCCAGAGCGAGCTGCGCGACAAGGCGTGGGGCGAAGCATCGGCCACGCAAGTTCCTTCGACCGAGACGTCGTTGATCTCGCGCGAGCAACTCGCACTTGTCGAGACCGCGATCACCGCGACCGGCGAACGACCGGCGCGCATCTTTCGCCGGTTCCGCGTCGATGGCCAAAATCAACGCGATATCGCCAGTGAAATGGGGGTCAGCCTGAGCACCGTCGAAGCCGATCTGCGTAAGGTCTATGCGGCGCTCGCCGTGATCCGGAGGCAGTTCGATGCAAGCTGATACGGCAAACGCCGAAGCACGCGCTATCGACTGGCTGATCCGCCAGCGCGATCCCCTGTTCGACGACTGGGATGGCTTTGCCGACTGGCTTGCCGAGGATCCGGAGCATAACGCGATCTACGATGCCGTGGCGAGCCTCGACCGCGACCTCGACGCGCTGCCCGACGCTCCCAAGCCATCGGTCGTGATCGTCCCCGAAACACCGCGCCGTCCGTCGCGTCGTGCCTGGTTCGGCGGCGCCATGGCCGCGGCACTGGTGGGCGCGATCAGCCTGTCGAGCCTTGGTCTGTTCGGCAACGATAGCCGGATCGAAACCCTCGCGGGCGAACATCGCACCATCGCGCTCGCCGACGGGTCGAAGATCGAGATCAACGGCGCTTCGGTGATCGAGATCGACAAGGATCGCCCGCGCTTTGCCCGTCTGGAATCGGGCGAAGCGATGTTCCATGTCGTGCACCGCGATAACGATCCGTTCGTCGTCGAGACAGGCGACGCAAGGATCGTCGATCTTGGCACCGCGTTCAACGTCGTGCGCCGCGACCGCCAGACGTCGGTCGCCGTGTCCGAAGGCATCGTCCTCTACAACCCCGACCGCGACAAGGTCCGCCTCGTCGCGGGCAAAGGGATCGAAGCGCGCGACGGCGACCGCCAGCCGCCGGTCGTCCAGGATGTCGACGTCGCGAGCATCGGCGGTTGGCGCAGCGGCCTGCTCGTCTACAACGGCACCCCGCTCGCGGTCGTTGCCGAAGATCTGAAGCGCACCGCCGGGATGCAGGTCAGCATCGCGCCCGAGGCGAGCGACCTGTCGTTCCGCGGCGCGCTGATCATCGACAAGAACCGGAACCGCACCATCGCCGATCTCGCGGCCTTGTCGGGAACCACGGCCCAGCGCCAGGGCGATGGCTGGATATTGACCCGCTGAGCATGCACCCGCGCCTTTCCCTTGCCGCAGCAGCGATAGCGCTGTGCCTGCCCGCGCAGGTTCAGGCGGCGGAGGAACGCGCGTTCGACGTGCCCAAGGGAAGCCTGTCGACCGTGCTCCCGGTGATCAGCCGGCAGGCCGGCGTCAGCATCAGCGTGGGCGACGCAAAACTCTGGCAGGCGCGCGTCAAACCGGTGCGCGGACGGATGAGCGTCGAAAAGGCGATCCAGCGCCTGCTCGACGGCTCCGATGCGCGCGCCGTGCGGGTCAGCGCGACGAGCTGGCGTATCGAACGCCGCCCGGCCCAACCTTCCCGCGTCGCGCGCTCCGCACCGGCGCCACGGCAGGCGCCGCAGCCGCGCGCGCGCGAGCCATCGAATGATGCAGTTGCTGCGGCGCAGGACGAAATCATCGTCACCGCGTCGAAGACCGATCTGCCCCTCACCCACTTCGCCGGCGTCGTCACCCAATTGGATGGCGGCGATTTGGCGTTTGGCGGCGAGCGCGGGATGGACTCGATCCTGTCGCGCACCGCGACGGTCTCCTCGACCCATCTCGGTTCGGGGCGCAACAAGCTGTTCATTCGCGGCATCGCCGATTCCAGCTTCACCGGCCCGACGCAGTCGACCGTCGGCCAATATCTCGGCGATATCCGCCTCAGCTATAACGCCCCCGATCCCGACCTTCGCCTCTACGACATCGACAATGTCGAAATTCTCGAGGGGCCGCAGGGCACGCTCTATGGCGCCGGATCGCTCGGCGGCATCATTCGCGTCGTGCCGAAAGCGCCCGACCCGCGCGAGATGACGGTGCAGGCGATCGCCGGCGTGTCGGTCACCCAGCACGGCGACCCCGGCGGCGACATCGCCGCGATCGCCAATATTCCGGTCAGCGACGACGGGCATGCGCTGCGTCTCGTCGGCTATATGCTCACCGACGGCGGCTATATCGACAATCCGCTGCGCGGCCAGAACGACGTCAACCGCGTCCATGTGCGCGGCGGACGCGGTACCTTTCGCTTTGAGGCCGGCGACGGCTGGACGATCGATCTGGGCGGCGTCTATCAGGCGATCACGTCGGACGACGCGCAATATGCCGACAAGGACGGCCCGCCGCTGACGCGCGCCTCGATGGTCGAGCAGAATGCGACCGCGCGCTACGGCATGGGCACGATCGTGGTGATGAAGGATTGGGACGACCTGCATTTCCAGTCGTCGAACGCCTATATCGACCACCGCCTGTTCGAACGCTTTGACGCCAGCCTGCCCGAAGCGCGGCAGGGAACCGACGCGTCCAACGGCGGCATGCCCGCCCTGCCTTCGGTTGGCACGGTCGACGTCGAACGGCTGTTCGCGCCGATTCAGGTCATCCCGCTGAACGATGTCCCGCGCGTGCTCGATCAGCATAATGCGACACGCATGTTCGTCAGCGAAAACCGTCTTTCGCGGCCGTATAACGACGGACTGGGATGGGTTGTCGGCGCCAGCTTTATCGACAATCGCGCGCGGCAGGACCGCGAATATGCCTATGGCCCGCTCCGCGCCATCCTGCCCGGCGTGACCAACAAGATCACCGAATTCACCGGCTATGCCGAGGCGACCGTCGAGGTGATGCCCGACCTGATCGCATCGGGCGGCGTCCGCCTGTCGCACGCCAAGCTCGGCGGCGCGGCCGAGGGCGTGTCCTTTGCATTGGCACAAGCGAACCGCGCGACGACCGCCTCGCGCAACGAGACCGACCTGCTGCCGTCCTTCTCGCTGCTTGCGACACCGCTGCACAATGTCCGGCTCTATGCGCGCTATCAGGAAGGTTTCCGGCCCGGCGGCCTCGCGGTCGACGGCAATTTCGTCCGCCGCTTCCTCAACGACCAGGTCCGCACCTGGGAAGCCGGCATGCGGTTCGGCGACAAGGGGCAGAGCCTGCTCGACGCCAGCATTTCGATTTCGCACAGCCGCTGGCGCAATATCCAGGCCGATTTCATCGACAGCACCGGCTTTCCGACCACCGCCAATATCGGCGACGGCCGCATCACCAGCCTGTCGGGCGCGGTCGCGATGCGGCCGACCGCCGCGCTGACTTTCGAACTCGGTGCGGTTTATAACCACAGCCGCGTCGACGATCTCTCGCCGCAGATTTTGCCGGTGTTCGACGCCGCTCCGGGCCGGCTCGGCCGCATTCCGAATGTCGCGAGCCACGCGGTGCGCGGGTCGGTCAACTATGCGACCATGATCGACGACGAGGATTTCCGCGTGAACGGCTGGGCGAGCTATATCGGGCCGTCGCGGCTCGGCATCGGGCCGGTGCTTGGCGAAAGCCAGGGCGACTATGTCGACACCGGGGTCGCGATGCGCGTCGGCAATGCCCGCCGCGGGCTGTCGCTGACGCTGACCAATTTATTCGACTCGCGCGGCAACCGCTTTTCGCTCGGCACGCCGTTCGTCGAGGGCAACGAGGGTTTCATGACCCCGCTTCGCCCGCGCACGCTCCGGATCGCCGTCGACGTCGCCTATTAAAGCGACGCCGACAACTCTCCCGAATCAATCCGCGAGCGTGATCCGCTCGTAGCGGTCCATATGATAATCGTGGCTGCCGAACTGGCCCTCGATCATCGTCGCACGCTTGAAATAATGGCCGATCGCCAGTTCCTGCGTGATGCCGATCCCGCCATGTGTCTGGATCGCATTCTGGCCGACAAAGTTGGCGCCGCGCGCGACCTTTGCCTTCGCGGCCGAGACCGCCGCCATACGTTCGTTCGCAGGCAGGCCCAGCTTCAGCGTCCCCATGATCGTCATCGAGCGCGCCTGTTCGACTTCCATGAACATGTCGACCATGCGGTGCTGAAGAACCTGGAACTTCGCGATCGGCACGCCGAACTGCTTGCGCTGCTGGGTATATTCGAGCGTGCCTTCGTGCAGCTTCTGCATCACGCCGGTCGCCTCGGCGCACACCGCGACGGTGGCTTCGTCGACGATCTGCTCAATCAGCGGCAGGCCAGCACCTTCGCCGCCAAGCAGCGCATCGCCCGGGATCGCGACATTCTCGAAATAGATTTCCGACGCGCGGCTGCCGTCGACGGTCGGATAGTCGCGCCGCACGATGCCCGGCACATTGGCGTCGATCAGGAACAGCGAAACGCCGTCGCGGTCGCGGACATTGCCGCCCGTGCGCGCGGTGACGAGCAGATGCGTTGCCCACGGCGCCGCATAAACCACGCCCTTATGGCCGTTCAACACATAGCCCGCGCCGTCTTTCTTCGCCGTCGTGCGCAGGTTTGCGAGGTCGTAGCGGCCCTGCGGCTCGGCATAAGCGAAGGCGATGATCGCATTGCCCGCGATGATCTCGGGGATCATCGCATCGGCCTGCGCCCCGCCCACGGCCTTCAGCGCACCGCCGGCGATGACGACAGTGGGCAGGTACGGTTCGATCCCGATGACCTTGCCGAGCTCCTCCATCACGATCGCATTTTCGAGCGCGCCGCCGCCAAGGCCGCCATGCTCTTCGGCAAAGGGCGCGCCGAGCATGCCGAGTTCCTGCGCAAGCGCCGTCCAGATCGCCGGATCGCGGCCGCTGTCCGAATTGATGAACTTCTGGCGCGTTTCGAAATCATAGGTGTCGCCGAGGAAGCGGGCGAGCGTGTCGCGGATCATGTCCTGCGTTTCGGTGTAGGTGAAATCCATTTTTTGTCCCCGTCGCCCCCGCGAAAGCGGGGGCCGCTATAGGTTTATACTTCGGCGCTGAGCCAGGCCGACTGCGGCCCCCGCTTTCGCGGGGGCGATGCATTCAAAGCCCCAAAACCATCTTTGCGATGATGTTGCGCTGGATCTCGTTCGATCCGCCATAGATCGTCGTCTTGCGCATGTTGAAATAGGTCGGCGCCGCGCGGTGCGCGTAGTCGGGCCCGATCGGATGCTCGTTGTCGCCTTCGCCGAAGCCGCGGAAATAGGGCGCGCCATAATGGCCGACGGCCTCCAGACTAAGTTCGGTCAGCCGCTGCTGGATTTCGCTGCCCTTGATCTTGAGCAGGCTCGATTCCGGCCCCGGGCCGCGACCCGCATTCGGACCCGCCAGGCTGCGCAGCTCGGTAAATTCGAGCGCCGCCAGATCGACTTCCAGTTCGGCCACCTTGCGCTTGAAGAACGCGTTAGCGAGCAGCGGCTTGTCGCCGTCGAGTTCGGTGCGCGCGATCGCCTTCACCTTCTCGATTCCGCGCTTCGACGCCGCCACGCCGGCGATGCCGGTGCGTTCGTGCGCGAGCAGGAATTTGGCGCAGGTCCAGCCCTTATTCTCTTCATAGACGCGCTGCGATTGCGGGACGCGGACGTCCTCCAGCCACACTTCGTTGACCTCATGCTCGCCGCCCAGCGTGATGATCGGGCGCACGGTGATGCCCGGCGACTTCATGTCGATGAGGAGGAAGCTGATGCCTTCCTGCTGCTTGGCTTCCTTGTCGGTGCGAACGAGGAAGAAGCCCCAGTCGGCATGCTGCGCCAGCGTCGTCCAAGTCTTCTGACCGTTGACGATATAATCGTCGCCGTCAGCGACAGCCGTCGTGCGCAGCGAAGCCAGGTCCGAACCCGAGCCGGGTTCCGAATAACCCTGACACCACCAATCCTCGCCCGACAGGATGCGCGGCAGGAAATGGGCTTTCTGCTCGGGCGTGCCAAAGGTGTAAATGACCGGGCCGACCATCGCGAGGCCGAAGGGCATCAAACGGATGCAATCGGCGCGCGCGGTTTCTTCGGACCAGATGAAGCGCTGCGTCGGCGTCCAGCCGGTGCCGCCATATTCGACCGGCCAAGCGGGCGCGATCCAGCCCTTTTTGTAGAGGATCTTGTGCCAGGCGAGGAAATCCTCCTTGGACATTTCTTCGCCTTCATCCTGCTTGTCGCGCAGGTCGGCGGGGTAATTTTCGGCGATGAACTGGCGAACTTCCTGCTGGAAGGCCAGATCCTCGGGGCTGAATTCCATGTCCATCACGAATCTCCCATTGGGCAATGGCACCCTTATATTGAGCGCTCACCTTTACGTAAACGGAAAGTTGTTACCTGCAACCTTCCTTCCCCCGATGATTGCGCTTAACATCCCGGCTTGTCCAGCACGCGCAGAAGCCGCGAGCGGATGACGGAGGGGGTAAGAATGACCAAGGGCAAACGTGCCGCGCTATCGGTCGCGGCGATCGTCACTATCGCTGCACTTTCGGCATGGCTGTTCCAGCGGCCGATCGGCATGTGGCTCTTCGAACGCGCGGTCGAACGCAATGTGAACCGCGACCCGCTTGCCGCCCTCCCCGACGGATTGCATGTCGGCCTTTGCGGCACCGGCTCGCCGCTCCCGGCACGCGAACGCGCCGCATCCTGCACCGTCGTCATCGCGGGCAAGACGATGCTCGTTGTCGATGCCGGCGAGGGCGCCGCGCGCAACATATCGCAGATGGGCCTTCCCAACGGACGGATCAAAGCGCTGTTCCTGACCCATTATCATTCGGACCATATCGACGGCATGGGACCGATGATGTTGCTGCGTTGGACCGCGAGCGGCAATACGGCGCCCCTTCATGTCTACGGCCCCACCGGAGTCGAAAGCGTGATTGCGGGCTTCAACGCCGCCTACACGCTCGATAACGGCTATCGCACCGCGCACCATGGCGCGACGATCACCCCGCCCGCGGCTGCGGGAGCGACGGCAATGCCCTTCGATATCCCGACCAAGCCGACCGTCGTGTACGAAGCCGACGGCCTGCGCGTCACCGCCTTCGCCGTCGACCATCGCCCGGTACAACCCTCCGTCGGCTATCGCTTCGACTATAAGGGCCGCAGCGTCGTGATCAGCGGCGACACCGCGCCGTCAAAATCGCTTGAGACCGCATCGAAGGGCGCCGACCTGCTGATCCACGAAGCACTCCAGCCCAAGATGGTCAAGACGCTCGCCGCAAAGCTCGACAAGGCGGGCCGCAAGCAGACCGCACAGATTATGCGCGACATCCTCGACTATCACGCCAGCCCGGTACAGGCCGCCGACAGCGCGCGCGCAGCGGGCGTGAAGATGCTCGTGCTCAGCCATGTCGTGCCCTCGATGCCGTCCCCCTATCTCAACGCTGCGTTCCTCGATGGCGCAGAGGATCATTTCGACGGGCCGATCATCGTCGGCGAGGATGGGCAATATTTCTCGCTGCCCGCGAACAGCAAGGCAATCGAGCGGGGAAGCTGGTTCTAGCGCGTCACGAGGACGACTGCTCCGTCGCTGGTATAGGGCCCGCGCACCTCGGCGATCGACAGGGTGACGTCGAGTGCGACGCCCTCGCGCGTGACGATCTGCGACGGGATGCGCATCGGCTTGCCGCTGCGGAAAACCGTTTCGAGCGCTTCGGAAAAAGCCGCGCGCTGCCCCGCCACGAGCAGCGCGGTAAAACGGACCCGGCGGATCGCGGCAGCATCGACGCCGACCATGGTGGTCAGCGTGTCGTTCGCCGTCTCGATCGCTTCGCGTACCGACAACCGCGCATGACCGACCCCGCCATCGACGTCGATCGCCGTCGCCAGCGCCAGCCGCATATCGCCTGCCGCCATCCGCTCCATCGCCTCGCTGACATCGCGAAACAGGATGGCACCGCCGACAGGCAGCGGGGCGAGGTCAACGTGCAGCCACTGGCGCGGACGCAGGATGCCGGGCACGTCGCCCGAAAAACGTTCGCGATGATCAATCAGACGGATGATCCGCTGGAACAACAGGCTTTCGCCAAGCTGCGGCAAGGCCGAGACAAGATTCTCGCCGATCAACGCCGCCGCCGCGCGCTCCACCATGTCGCTCGCCGCCGGATTGACCGACAGGATGCGCCATTGCCGGTCGATCACGATCACTCCGTCGCGGATCCATTCCGCGAGCCCCGCGAGCGAATCCCTGAGCTTGTTTGCCGGCGCCCCGTCCGCCTCATGTTCGCCGTCGAGACGCCGATAGTCGTCGAGCGAGATCAGCACATGCGCATCCTTGCCGTGATGCGTGACGAACACCGGCTTGCGCGCCGATTGCATCCGCCAATTGGCAAAGCCACGGATGAAATCCGCCGCCGAAACGCGCTGAGGTTCCTGCGCCACTGCCATTCCTGCCTCCCCGTCTCCCCGACCGTCCATTGTCCTTATGGGGTTCGCTGCGGGAGTTTGGCCGCAAAGCCTGTCCGCCCCGGCGCCGTTATGAAGCGATCAGACCAGCCGTGCCTTGCCGCAACGCAGCGCATTGATCCGCGTATCGGCCTGGCCGACATGGACACCGAGCAGGCCGGTGAGGTCCGCGAGCACGGTGTCGAGCACCGGCGCGGCCAGCGCCACCGTCTGACCGACCACCGTCGTCAGCGCGTTCAGGTTCAGCACCAGCCCCAGGACATTGACTTGTAGGTGCATCCGGTCGGACAGCGATTTCGCCGCGCCCGCGACGAGCCCCGTGCTCGACACCGTCTTCACCTGCCCGCCGTCGATCTCGGCGCGCGAAAAGGCCACCCGCTTTTCGTTGAGATCGGACAAGGTCAGCTCGGCGTCGGCGTCGATGCTGACGAGCGGCAGCTTTACGACGCGCGCCGGCGCCGGATCGAGCGGGCGTTTCATATCCTTGAAATCACTATCGGGAACCGTTCCGATCGCTACCATCGCAGGTGATGTCACGACGCCAAGCGACACCGCGGCGCTGCTGTTCGGACGGCAGTCGATGTCGGTGATCCGCGCCGACGCCGACCCGAGTTCGGCGAGCAGCGGGACATGGACACTGGCCAGCGGCGTCGTGACGCGCGTGTCGACTTTCAACCGCACCTGCGCCGTGCGCACGATCACGTCATTGGTATCGGTGACCGCGATCAGCGGCGAGCCCACCGGCGGCTCACCGATCATCAGCGCGATATTGATCCCCGATCCGCCCGGCAGATTGCCCGCCAGCGACAGGTCGACCTGACGGTTGGCATTGCCGAGCAGCAACATCGTGCGCAGCAGGCTGAGCGCATTGACCTTGACCGGATTGGCGGCATCGATGCGGATGCTCGACGACCGCGGCCCAAGGTCGATCGCACGCGACGGCAGCAGGGCACGCGGCAGCGCGCGGTCGGCGATATGCTCGAGCGCGGTCGCCGTTTGCCCGTCGGATGCCGCTGCGAGCGCCGACAAGACCTGCGGCAACGTCACCTGGGTGTCGAGCGTCTGGCCAAAAGTCAGCACATCGGCGTCGAGTTCGGTGCGCAGCGCATCCGAAAAGGCGAGCAGGTCGATGTCCGTACTGGCGAGCGCATTATAATCCATCACCGACAGATTGACCTGGCTGCCGGTCAGGTTCGACAGCAGCGCGTTGGGCAGCCCGCCGTTCAGCGCCGCGACGCGCGATCCTAGCGAAAACGCCGCATAGCCACGCCGCGCGCCGGTCGCGGTCGCACGAATGATGCTGTCGTGCCGTCCCGTCAGGAAGCTGCCGAAGAACAGCGGGCGGTCGCGCGTCAGCGTGATACGCACCGCGTTCGGCGAAACACCGCCGCCCGCAAAGCGCTGCTCCGCCTGAATGGCCGGATCGGCCGTATAGGTGCCGGGGGTGAGCACCGCGATGCGGATGCCGCAATCGCAATTGGCGGCGATGATGCGCTGCGCCGCGGCCTGCTCCTCGCCGGGCCGCCCCGCGGCCGCCATCGCCGCGGCGTCGGCGATTCCCTGCAATTTGCGGCGGTCGAGATAGAGCGAGCCGAGATCGACCGCGAACGCCGCCGACCCGATCAGCATCGTCATGGCGAACGCCGTCGTGATGCTGATGCTCGCGCCGCGATGGCGGACGAGACGGCGAAGGAAGGACAGGATCGCCATGGTCAATCCACCGGCAATTCGAACGTCGCGCGGGCGCGGATGATGTTCCCCGGCGACGGAACGAAGCTCGATCGCAAAAGACTGTCTTGCGGCACGGTGAAGGCGACCGCGACGGTAATCGCCTCGGTCGTTTCGGACACGGCGACGCTGTGCGTGCCTCCCACCGCCTGGAGGCTGCGGTCCACCGCGCGTGAAGCGACCGCGCTGCGGTCGGCCGCGTCGAGACCGATGATCGACGCGCGGGCGCCATCGTTCGCCGCCTGCTGCACGCTGTGCGCAAGCATGAAATATTGGCCATAGACCAATACGCCCATCAGCAACGCGAGGAGCAACGGCAGCACCAGCGCCATTTCGACGATGGCGGCGCCGCGCTCCTCGCGCCCCAGGGTAAGGCCTGTTACGGCTATTTTGCGGCCGCGCCGCGAACGTCGGATGGAAGCTGTCATGCCGGCAATATCGCCGACCCAAATGAAAGCGGCGTCGAGAGCGCCCGACGCCGCTTTTGCGTAATTTACAGGATTTGGCAGCGCCGAAATCGGACTGAACTGCCGGCGCGCTGTCTATCGTTGAAGAACCGCTAATTCCGGTGCGGTACCCTCAAACGAAAAATACCGATTATTCGGCCTCCTCCAGCTTGTCCTGCGTGCGCAAATCGAAGTCGGACGCGTCGTGCCGTTCGCGCAGCTGGCTCGCCGGGTCGCCCGTGACGCGGTTGACCATCCGCCCGCGCTTGACCGCCGGGCGCGCCGCGATCTGGTCGGTCCAGCGCTGGACATTCTTGTAATCGTCGACCTGCAGGAATTCGCCGGCGTCATAGACGAGCCCCTTGGCCAGCGCGCCGTACCAGGGCCAGATCGCCATATCGGCGATCGTATAATCGGCGCCGGCGATATATTCGCTTTCCGCAAGGCGGCGGTCGAGCACATCCATCTGGCGCTTCACCTCCATCGCATAGCGATTGATCGGATATTCCTGCTTCGTCGGCGCATAGGCATAGAAATGGCCGAAACCGCCGCCGAGGAAGGGCGCGCTGCCCATCTGCCACATCAGCCACGACAGCGCCTCGGCGCGCTTCGCGGTGTCGGTCGGCAGGAAGGCGCCGAATTTTTCGGCAAGATGGATCAGGATCGCACCCGATTCGAAGATACGGATCGGCTCGGCGCCGCTGCGGTCGACGAGCACGGGAATCTTGCTGTTCGGATTGGCCGCGACATAGCCGCTCGAAAACTGGTCGCCTTCGCCGATATTGATCAGCCATGCGTCATATTCGGCGCCGCCATGTCCCGCGGCGAGCAGTTCCTCGAGCATTACCGTGACCTTCACGCCATTGGGCGTACCGAGCGAATAGAGCTGCAAGGGATGCTTGCCGATCGGCAGTTCCTTGTCGTGCGTCGGCCCCGCAATGGGCCGGTTGATATTGGCGAAACGCCCGCCGCTTTCCTTGTCCCAGGTCCAGATTTTCGGCGGCACATATTCGCTATTGTCGGTCATGGAGAACTCCTGGGCTGATTTTTATACTGACCGGTAATTTAATCGGTGATCGCCGATTGTCCACCCTCCCCCGCTCAAATAATCTTTGCCGCGCGCAAAGCCGAAATGGCTTCGCGGTCATAACCAAGCTCGGCAAGGATCAAGTTGCTATGTTCGCCGACCTGCGGCGCGCGCGCTGCATCCACCTTGTCGCTGCCCGACAGGCTGATCGGCGCGCGGATGACAGGAACGGCGCCGTTCGCACCCGGATAGTCGACCGGCTCGACCAGCCCCATCGCGACGACCTGCGGCTGCGCCAGCGCTTCGCCCGCGCGGAGCACCGGCGCCGCGGGAACGCGCCCGGCAGCAAGCGCATCGATTGCCTCCGCGCTCGTGCGCTCGATGCACCAGCGCTGCATGATCGCGCTCAACTCCTCGCCATTGTCACCGCGCAAAATGTCGCTGGCGTAAAGCGGATCGTCGACCAGTTCGGGGCGCCCGACGAGTTCGGCCCAGCGCGCGAAGATCGGCGCGCCGACGATCTGGGTAATGATCCACCCATCACGCGTGCGGAACACGTCGGTCGGCCCCGAGCTGAAGCTGCGATTGCCGATAGGCTGGCGGTCGATGCCGTTCAAAGCATGGTCGATCGTCAGCGCGTTCGACAATGCGAGCGCGGTGCCGAGCAGCGACCCCGACACGCATTGCCCCTTCCCCGTCGCCTCGCGTTCGCGCAGCGCGAGCATGACGCCGAAGGCGCAGTGGAGCGCGGTGCCGAAGTCGACATAATTGACCTGCGCGCGGTACGGTTGCTCTGCCGTGCCCGTCAGATGCACCGTTCCCGACATCGCCTGCCCCACCGCATCGAAACCGACCCGGCTCGCAAGCGGCCCCTCGCTGCCGAATGCCGACGCGGTCGCGAGGATCACGCGCGGATTGATTGCGGCCAGGCTGTCATAGTCGAGCCCAAGCTTGACCAACGCATCGTGCGGCAGATTGGCGATCACCACATCGGCGGTCTCGACCAGCCGCCGAACGATCTCGCGCCCCTCCGCGCTTCCGGGTTTCAGTGTCAGGCAGCGCTTGGCGCGGTTCATCTGCATGAACATCGCGCCCGACCCGTCTTCGGCGACCGGCACCGTATAGCGGTCATCATTGCCGCCTGGCGCCTCGATGCGGATGACGTCGGCGCCATAATCGGCAAGCAACGCCGCGCAATAGGGGCCGGCGATATAGCGGCCGAAATCCAATACCCTGATACCCTTGAGCGGCACGCCTGGCTCTCCCCGTTCCTGTTCTTTCGACCGGGCTAGCAGCCGCTCGTCGACCCTGCCAGCGCCTTCGTCGAAAGCTGCCGCTTGCATGTTCGCGGCCGAACCATATGGTCGGCACATAATTTCAAACGGGGATAATTTCATGGCGCGCATCGTTCTCGCCCTCGCGGCGACTCTCGCTTGTTCAACCTCGGTTTGGGCGCAGACCGCGCCCGCCGCCACTGCGGCTCCCGCCGACAAGAATGAGGATAAGTGGGACGTCAACGCCCCCCCGGGCCTTGCGACGCGCAAGGTCCAGCTCGCGGTCGACGAGGGCAGCTGGATGAATGTCGACGTCGCGCCCGACGGGCGGACGATCGCCTTCGACATGCTCGGCGACATTTACACGATGCCGATCGAGGGCGGCACGCCGACGCGGATCGCCGAAGGCCTCGCCTATGAGCATCAGCCGCGCTTCTCGCCCGACGGCAAGCGCATCGCCTTTGTCTCCGACCGCGCGGGCGGCGACAATATCTGGCTGATGAACCGCGACGGCAGCGATAAAAAGCAGATCTCGAAGGAAGATTTCCGCCTGCTCAACCAGCCGAGCTGGTCGCCCGACGGCCAGTTCATCGTCGCGAAGAAGCATTTCACGACAGGCCGCTCGCTCGGCACCGGCGAGGTATGGATGTACCACGTCTCGGGTGGCGCCGGCGTGCCGCTGGTCAAGAAACCCAATGAGAAGCATCAAAAGGAGCTCGGCGAACCGATCTTCGCCGCCGACGGCAAGAGCGTCTTCTACACGCGCAACGTCACCCCGGGTCCGATCTTCGAATATGCGCAGGACAGCAACACCGACCTCTTCCATATCGAACGCTACAGCCTCGAGGATGGCGAGGTCAGCACCGCGGCCTCCGGCCCCGGCGGCGCGGTCCGACCGACCCCCTCACCCGACGGCAAGCGCCTCGCCTTCGTCCGCCGCGAAGGGACGCAGTCGAAGCTCTATGTGAAGGACCTCGCCTCGGGCACCGAGAAAAAGGTCTATGACGCGCTCGATCAGGATGTGCAGGAAACCTGGGCCGTCACCGGCGTCTATCCGAACATGGGATGGACCCCCGATAGCCGCGACATCGTCTTCTGGGCCGGCGGCAAGCTGCGCCGTGTGAGCGGAGCCGGCGGCGAGGCGCGCGTCATCCCGTTCAGCGTCAACGACGACCGCACGATCGTCGATGCGACGCACCCCACGGTCGAGGTCGCACCCGACAGCTTTACAACGCAAATGCCGCGCTGGGCCGAAGTCTCGCCCGACGGCCGCAACGTCGTCTTCGAAACGCTCGGCAAGCTGTGGGTCAAGCCCGCGACGGGCGGCGCCGCCGCCGGCTGACCGCGGCGAAGGATGACGCGATGGAGGCGTGGCCGAGCTGGTCGCGCGATGGCAAATCGCTTGTCTTCGTGCGCTGGACCGATGGCGGCATGGGCGAAATCCATGTCGTCGGGGCCGGCGGCGGCGCCTCGCGCAAGCTGACTACCACTCCAGGCCATTATGCCGAACCGCGCTTCTCGCCCGACGGCAAGACGGTCGTGTTCGAACGGCGCGGCAGCGGTGGACTGACCTCGGCACGCTGGAGCGAGGATCCCGGCGTCTATCGCATCGCGGCGAGCGGCGGAGCCGCCGAGCGGATCAGCAGCGACGGCGCCAAGCCGCAATTCGCTTCGACCAGCGACCGCGTTTTCATGGTCACCGCCGCCGACGGCAAGAGCCAGCTCGTCAGCACCGACCTCAACGGTCAGGACAAGCGCGTCCACGCCAATGGCGAACTCGTCAGCGACTATGAAATCTCGCCCGACGGCCGCACGCTGGCGTTCCGACAGAATTACGACGCCTATGTCACGCCGCTGATGCCCGGCGGACAGGATGTGTCGCTCGGCACGAAGAGTGGCGCGCTTCCGGTCACGCGCGTCAGCGGCAGCGGCGCCGAATATATGAACTGGTCCGACGGCGGCCGCCGTCTGCACTGGAGCCGCGGCGCGACCCTGTTCAGCGCCGATCTCGCGAGCCTCTTCACGAACGCCCCTGCCGACGAAAAGGCGCCGAAATTCACCCCGCCGACCGACGGCGTATCGCTGTCGATGACGCAGGCGGCGTCGAAGCATAAGGGCATCGTCGTCATCACCGGCGCCAAGATCGTGACGATGGCCGACAAGGACGGCGGCGTGATCGAAAATGGCGCGATCGTCATCGACGGCGACCGCATCACCGCTGTCGGTCCGGCAGGCGCGATCACCGTCCCTGCGGGCGCGGTGACGGTCGATGCGACCGGCAAGACGATCGTCCCCGGCTTCGTCGATGCGCACGCCCACGGCTCGCATGGCGACGACGAACTGGTGCCGCAGCAGAACTGGTCCGAAATCGTCAACCTCGCGATGGGAACGACGACCAGCCACAACCCCTCGTCGCGCGCGTCGGAGATTTTCGTCTCGTCCGAAATGCAGCGCGCCGGGCTGATTCTTGCCCCACGCATCTTCTCGACCGGCGAGGTCATCTATGGCGCCAAGGCATCGGGCATCTATGCCGAAATCAACGGCTATGACGACGCGCTTGCGCATGTCCGCCGCCTGAAAGCGCAGGGCGCGCACAGCGTCAAAAACTACAACCAGCCGCGCCGCGACCAGCGCCAGATGGTGGTGAAGGCCGCGCAGGTCGAAGGGCTGACCGTCGTGCCCGAGGGCGGCTCGCTCTTCACGCAGGACGTCACGCTGATCCAGGACGGCAACTCGACCGTCGAGCACAACATCCCGCTCCACACCTTCTACAAGGATCTGGTGCAGCTGTGGGGGCAGACGCAGGTCGACTACACCCCGACCCTCGTCGTGACCTATGGCGGGCCCGCGGGCGATCCCTATTGGCGCGCGCACACCAATGTGTGGGAACATCCAATCCTGACGAAGCATATCCCCCCGACCGAACTCGCCGCGAACAACAAGCGCCGCGTGATCGCGCCCGAGGGTGACTATGTCGACGATGATTCGGCACGCGAGGCGGGCAAGATCGCCGCGGCGGGCCGCATGGTATCGATCGGCGCGCACGGCCAGCAATCGGGGCTCGGCGCGCATTGGGAAATCTGGTCGTTCGTTCGCGGCGGGTGGAGCAATATCGATGCGCTCCGCGCCGCGACGATCATGCCCGCGACCTCATTGGGATATGCAAAGGATGTAGGATCGCTCGAGGCGGGCAAGCTCGCCGACCTTCTGATTCTCGACGCCGACCCGACGCAGGACATCCGCAATACCGAGAAAATCCACCGCGTGATGCTCGGCGGGCGGCTCTACGATCCGCTGACAATGAACGAGGCCGAGACGGGAACGCGCAAGCGCCACCCCTATTGGTGGGAGGCCGACAAACCCTGAGTTCGCCCTATAATTCCGCGGCGGGCCGTAATTTTGTGACGAGAGGGTTGCAAGACGTTCGGCCCGCCGCTAGGGGCGTCTCCTCTCAGCGAGGAGAGTTGGCTGAGTGGTCGAAAGCGTCGCACTCGAAATGCGAAGTGCCGGCAACGGTACCGAGGGTTCGAATCCCTCACTCTCCTCCATTTTTCTACAATTCGACCACAGCAAGCCGCCCCGGCGCACAACCGGGGCAGCTCGCGGGGGCCGTTACCTGACGGTAACGAGCGACGGCGCGGCGAGCGTCGCGACGACTGCGCCGACGATCAGGAACAACACGATATAAACGATGACCACGACCACCGTGTAGCCTAGCGCCTTGTCTTCTGGCGCCTTCATCAGCACCGGCAGGCCGAGATACAGCAGATAAAGCCCGTAGAGCGCGAACAAGAGGCCGATCGCGGCGAGCGCGGGCAATATCCCGAAAATACCGCCGACCCAGCCGGCGGTCGCCGAATAGGCCGCGACCTTCAGCGCCTGGACCTGATTCTTTTGCCCGCCGAAGTTCGTCGCGAGGCCGTCGATGACCAGCGCGAGGATGAAGATCGTCGCCAGCGAGAGACCGTAAGAGACGATCGCCGACACCAGCGCGCCCACTAGCGGCGGATGATAGGTCACGCCGAGCATGGTGAAACCGAAAACCTGCCCGCCGACGAACCCGGCGAGCGGGCCGATCGCCGCCAGTACCAGCACATAGGGCACATAGATGGATTGCGTTGTCGCCGGCTCGGCCGCGATGATCGGCCATGTCTCTTTGGGCTTGAGAAGGATGTCCTTCGCGCGCTGGATGATGCCCGAAGCCGGGCCGGAGATATTGGGTGGTACGTCCGTCATAATGCGTCTCCCCTGATCGTGCGGCCCACAACCCGAATGGGATATGCAAAAGCCAGAAGAGCACTTTAGCCCGCATCGCCAATGCATCTGTAACGCTGATCACAGTCCGATTCGGCAAACCACAGCCGAATTGGAATGTAACGGACTTGAAACGTGCGTAAACTGCCATAGATTGACCCTATGACGCCCGAATCCACTTCCGAACTTCCCGCCACCGTTACTGCACCGCTTATCGGCCGCGCGCGTTTCGCGCCGGGCGATATCGTGCGCCACCGGATGTTCGACTTCCGCGGCGTCGTATTCGACATCGACCCGGTCTTTGCGAACAGCGACGAATGGTATGAAGCGATCCCTGAGGATATCCGCCCCGCGAAGGAGCAGCCCTATTACCATCTGCTCGCCGAAAACGGCGATTCGTCGTACATCGCCTATGTCAGCCAGCAGAATCTGGTCGCCGATGGCGACAGCGGACCGATCGACCATCCGCAAATCGACGCGATGTTCGAGGGTCTGGAACGCGGCCGCTACCGCGTCCGCGCCATCCATCGGCACTAAAAGCAATCAGGCTTTTAGCTTCCACCCCGAAGTGAGCAGGCGGTAAGTCAGCAGGCCCAGTCCGATATTGACCCCGACCAGCACGAGCGCCGCGGTGACCACCGGGTTTGCAATCGTCGAATCGACCGTGCCGATGAAGCCGTAGCGGAAACCCATGATCGCATAATAGACCGGGTTGCCGTGCGCGATCGTCTGGAACCACGGCGCGAGCTTGTCGACCGAGTAGAAGGTTCCCGACAACAGTGCGAGCGGAGTCACCACGAAATTGGTCACCGCGGCGGCGTGATCGAACTTCTCGGCCCAGACCGAGGTGATGAGGCCAAGGAAACCGAGCATCGACGCGCCGAGCACGCCGAAGACCGCGACCGCCCACAGATGGTCGGGCACGACATGCACACCGGGCCACAGCAGCATCGCGAGCCACAGCGCCAGGCCAACGAGGATCGAGCGCGTGATCGCAGCACCGACCAACGCGATGATCAATTCACCGACCGCGAGCGGCGGCATCAGATAATCGACGATGGTCCCCTGGATCTTGCCGACGAGCAGCGAAAAGCTCGAATTGGCGAAGCTGTTCTGCAGCATCGCCATCATGATCAGGCCGGGCGCGATGAAATCGGCGAAGGGAACGCCGATGACCGTCCGCCCCGCGCCGCCCAGCGCGACGGTAAAAATGACGAGGAACAGGAGCGTGGTAATCGCGGGAGCCCAGATTGTTTGCAGCTGGACCTTGAAAAACCGCCGCACCTCCTTGACATATAGCGCGTGCATGCCGGGCACGTTCAGCGTTCGAATATGGGGAACGCCGGGTTCGGCAAAAGTTGGAGTCGCGGCGGAATTTGTCGAGTCGGGGCGCGAAATTTGGGGCTGGTCGTTCATGGCGTTCTCGCCTATCGCCTCCCCGATCTTACCGCAAGCTGGGCAACGACTGAATGCCGGTCCCGAAAGGATCGACAATGCGGATCGCCTGACCGCCCGCAGCGTGAATGATGAGGAATAGATTATGTCATGGACCGACGAGCGCATCGAAAGCCTGCGCACCATGTGGGAAAAAGGGCTGACCGCCAGCCAGATCGCTGACGAACTCGGCGGCGTGAGCCGCAATGCGGTGATCGGCAAGGCGCATCGCCTCGGCCTCAAATCGCGCCCCTCGCCCGTCAAGGCGACGGAGAAGGCGAAGCCGGTCAAGGCGGCAGCGCCCGCCACGCCGAAACCCGCCGCCTCCGTTTCCGCGCCGCGTGCGGCCGCGCCGGTGGCGCCGCGCCCGTGGCCCCTGCCCCGAAACCC
>Ga0247823_10001274_pt1 | contig 21003 bp, 17 predicted proteins | sample 13C_PalmiticAcid_2_FD_192426 | JGI IMG/M metagenome (GOLD analysis project Ga0247823, IMG submission 192426) | Soil microbial communities from agricultural site in Penn Yan, New York, United States - 13C_PalmiticAcid_Day30 | ecosystem: Environmental > Terrestrial > Soil > Agricultural land... | reverse complement strand
GCGCGAGCTGTCGTAGGGGATCGACCATTTCATGCCGGTGGGGAAGAAGCGCTCGAGCTCGTGCATCTTGGTGCGCACCGCCTCGGCCGTGGCCAGGGCGTTGCCGCTGGGCGAGAGCTGCACACCGACGCCGACCGCGGGCTTGCCGCTCAGGCGCGCCGACGTGGCGTAGGCCTGGCCGCCGAGTTCGATGCGGGCCACGTCCTTGAGGCGCACGGTGGCACCGTCGGCGCTGGCGCGCAGCACGATGTTGCCGAACTGCTCGACGCTGCCGAGCTGGCCGTTGACCACCACGGTGGCCGCGATGCTCTGGCCGGCCACGTTGGGCAGCGCGCCGATCTCACCCGCCGAGACCTGCGCGTTCTGCGCGCGGATGGCGTTGTTGACGTCGGACGCGCTCAGGTTGAAGCCGAGCAGCTTGGCCGGGTCGATCCAGATGCGCATGGCGCGCTCGGAGCCGAACAGCTGGGCCTGGCCCACGCCGGGCAGGCGCTGCAGCTCGGGCACCACGCTGCGCGCGGCGTAGTCGCCCAGCGCCACGGGGTCCAGCGCGGGATCGTCGCTCGACAGCATCGCGAACAGCAGGAAGTTGCTGTTGGACTTGTCCACCCGCACACCCTGCTGCGTCACCGCCGAGGGCAGGCGCGGCGTGGCCCGGGACAACCGGTTCTGCACGTCCACCTGCGCCAGTTCCGGGTTGGTGCCGGTCTCGAAGCTCAACGTGATGCTGCCGCTGCCGTCGGCCTGGGCCACGGATTCCATGTAGATCAGGCCGGGCGCGCCGTTCATCTCGCGCTCGATCACCGACAGCACGCTGTCTTCCAGCGTGGCGGCCGAGGCGCCTGGGTAGGCGGTGTTGATGACGATGGCCGGCGGGGCCACCGGCGGGTACTGCGCGATCGGCAACTGCGTGATCGACACGCCGCCGATCACCATGATGAACAGCGCGATCACCCACGCGAAGATGGGTCGGTCAATGAAGAATTTCGCCATGTCGGGCGCTCCTTACTTCGCGGCCTCGGGCGCCGGGGCCGCAGCCGCCGGTGCGGCCGGGGCACTGCCGGGCGCCTGCCAGGGCACCGCCTTCACGGGCGTGCCGGGCGGCATCATCTGAAGCTTCTGGAAGCCGTCGACCATGATCTGTTCGCCGGCTTTCACGCCGTCGAGGATGACCCACTGGCCGTTCTGCTGACCGCCCACCTTCACCTGGCGCGGCGAGATCTTGCCGTCGGCACCGACGACGGAGACGGTGTCGCCCTGCGCAGAGCGCGTCACGGCCTGCTGGGGCAGCGTGATCGCATTGCCGGCCTTGGCCTGCTCCAGGCGCACGCGCACATACAGGCCAGGCAGCAGCGTGCCCTTGGGGTTGGGCACTTCGGCGCGCAGCGTCACCTGGCCCGTCGCGCTGTCCACCGTCAGGTCGGCAAACAGCAGGCGACCGGGTTGTTCGTACACGCTGCCGTCTTCCAGCACCACCTGCACGGAGGCGGCCTGCGAGCCCGCGCCCTTGAGCTGGCCGCTTTCCATCGCCTTGCGCAGCTTGAACACCTCGGCGGCGGACTGGGTGAAGTTCACGTACATGGGGTTGATCTGCTGGATCACCGCCAGCTGCGTGGCCTCGCCCTGCCCGACCAGCGCGCCTTCGGTCACCAGCGCGCGGCCGATGCGGCCCGAAATGGGCGCGGTCACGCGGGCATAGCCCAGGTTGATGTTGGCGGTCTGCACCGCGGCCTTGCCGGCCGCGACGTCGGCCTCGGCCTGCTTCTGGGCCGCCACGGCGTTGGCGTACTCCTGCTGGCTGATGGCGTTTTCCTTCACCAGCGGCGCGTAGCGCTCGGCCAGCGCAGTGGCTTGCGTGAGGTTGGCCTGTGAGCGCGCCAGGCTGGCCTGCGCGCTTTGCTGCGCGGCGGCGTAAGGCGCGGGATCGATGCGGAACAGGGCCTGGCCCGCCTTCACATCGCTGCCTTCGCGGAACAGGCGCTCCTGCAGGATGCCGGCCGCGCGGGCCCGCACCTGCGCCACGCGGGACGCCTCCAGGCGGCCCGGCAGTTCGGTCGTCAGACCCACGTCACCCGGGGCCACCGTGACCACGCCCACTTCGGGGGCCGGCATGCCGCCACCTGGCGCGGCGGCTTGCGGCGGCGCGGACTCGCCGCAGGCGGCGAGCACCACGGCGAACGCCAGCACGGACAGGCCTTTCAACAGGCGGGCCGGGGGCAAGGGGGCGAACCGGGTGCGCGAAACGGGCACAGACTTGATGGGGCTCAAGGCGGGCATGGGAGTCCTTGGGGTATGAAGAGGGAATGCGCGCAAATGCAGGGAATACCCTAGCTCTTTGTGCTGTCGCAAAACGGCGGAGTATACATACATCCAAGAATGTATGTATAGTCCCATCCATCCCCAAGGGCTTCCATTCTGGAGACACAAACCATGGTTCGACGCACCAAAGCCGATGCGCTGGCGACCCGCCACAGCCTGCTGGATGCCGCCGAGCACCTGTTTCAGGAGCGCGGCGTCTCCCGCACTTCACTCAACGACATCGCGACCGCTGCGGGCACCACGCGCGGTGCGATCTACTGGCACTTCAAGGACAAGGCCGATCTGTTCAACGCCATGATGGAGCGCGTGACCATGCCCCTGGAGGGCACGCTGGCCTGCTCCGCGCGCTCGGCGGACACCACCGCCAACCCCCTGCTCTCCCTGCGCGACTCGATGATGAGCGCGCTCAAGCAGACCGCCACCGACGAACAGACCCGCCGCGTGTTCGAGGTCGCCACCCACAAGGTGGAGTACGTGAGCGAGATGCAGGCCGTGCGCGACCGCCACCTGCAGGTGCGCAACGAGTGCATGGTGATGACCGAAGAGATCCTGCAGCAGGCGGTGCAGCGCGAGGGCATCCAGCTGCAGGTGCCGCTGGCCACCGCCGCGCTCGGTCTGCACGTGATCATGGACGGCCTGATCCAGAACTGGCTGCTCGACCCCCAGGCCTTCGACCTCGTCAAGAGCGGGCTCGACACGATGGACGTCTACCTCGCCGGGCTGGGATTCACCCCGCCGGTGTCCCAGGCGCTGGAGCAGTCGGCGTCCCCTCGCAAGCTTGCGCCGGCCTGAAAAGCCAGGGCCTAGGACTGGCGCTCAGGCGCCTCGGGCGTGGGCGCCGGCAGCCGCCAGGCCAGCGGCGAGCCCAGGCCCACCACGCTGCCCACCAGCCAGAACACCGAGCCCACCCCGATCAGGGCACCGACCGAGCCGAACATCAGCGGCATCACCACGCTGGAGCCGTTGATGGCCATGGCCCGCAGGCCCAGCGCCTCGCCGTGGCGGTGGTGCGGCGTCATCTGGTGCAGCGAACTCATGATCATGGGTTGCACCGAACCCAGGGCGAAGCCCAACAGCACCGACAGGATGCCCATGGCCCAGGCGGCATGCACCAGGGGATAGGCCGCGAACAGCAGCGCGGTGGCCACCATGGCCGAGCCGATCACCACCGACTCCCGCAGGTGCGAGGCCAGCCAGGGCATGAGCAGGCGGATCGCGGTGGCGGCCAGCGCGAAGGCGCCGAGGATGGTGCCGATCACGGTGGCGCTCAAGCCCCGCTCGTGCCCCAGCACGGGCACCAGGAAGGTGTGCACGTCCCAGCAGGACGACAGCATCCAGTTGAGGATCATCAGCTGGCGAAAGCCCTTGTCCTTCAACAGGTTCCAGGACGAGCCACTGGACTGGCGCAGCGCGGGCGCCATCGGCTCGTGCTCGACGGTGTGCCGCACCCCATACCAGGCCAGCGAGGGCAGCAGCGCGAGCAGCAAAAAGGCGGCGCGAAAGCCGAAGCTGTCGATCATCACCCCCGCGGCAAAAGGCCCGAGGAAGTTGGAGATCGAGGGGCCGATGGCCATCCAGCTGAACACCTGCTTGAGCTCGGTGGGCCCGTGGGCGAGCCGGCCCACGTGGCGCTGCAGCGCGATCATCGCCATGCCGGTGCCCGCACCACAAGTCAGCGCGGTCAGGCACAGCACCGGGAACACGGGAAACATCACCGCCAGCGCCGCGCCGGCCGAGGCCACACCCACCGAGAGCATCACCGGCTTGCGCAGACCGCGCCGGTCGGCGTAGCGCCCGGCGGGCAAGGCCATGAACACCGGCGCCAGCGCGAACAGCGCCAGCAGCACGCCCACGGCCACCGGGCTGTAGCCCTCGCGCAGCGCCATCAGCGGCGCGGCCATGCGAAACCCCGTCATGCAGGCATGCAGGCAGATCTGCGCCGCGATGAGGCGCCAGAGGACGGATCGAAGCTGAGGGTTCAAGCGTCTCCGTTGTCGGTGGGGTCCAGCGGCAGCAGCGCGCTGGCCTGGTCCTGCGGCAGGGCTTCGACGGCCTTGAGCGCGCGGCCCATGGCGCGGCTGCGCGTCTCGGCACTGTCCAGGGTGTTGAGCACGGTCTGGGTCTGGCTCTTGACGCGGGCCAGCACGTCGCCGAACTTGCCGAACTCGGTCTTGACCGCGCCCAGCACCTGCCAGACCTCGCTGGAGCGCTTCTCCAGGGCCAGCGTGCGAAAGCCCATCTGCAAGGAGTTGAGCATGGCCATGAGCGTGGTGGGCCCGGCCAGCGTCACACGGTGTTCGCGCTGCAGGGCCTCCATCAGGCCCGGGCGGCGCAGCACCTCGGCGTACAGGCCCTCGGTGGGCAGGAACAGGATGGCGAAGTCGGTCGTGTGCGGCGGCTGCAGGTACTTGTCGGCCATGGACTTCGCCTCCAGCCGGATGCGCTGCTCCAGCCCGCGCGCGGCAACATCGGCGCCATCGACGTCGGCGCGCTGCTGCGCGTCGAGCAGGCGCTCGTAGTCCTCGTTGGGGAACTTGGCGTCGATCGGCAGCCAGCAGGGCGCGCCGTCATCGCTGCGGCCGGGCATCTTGATGGCGAAGTCGACGGTGAAGCGGCTGCCCGGCTTGGTCATGACCTGCACCGCGTACTGGTCGGGCGCGAACACCTGTTCGAGCAGCGCGGCCAGCTGGGCTTCGCCGAACATGCCGCGCGTCTTCACGTTGGTCAGCAGGTGCTTGAGGTCACCCACGCCCTGCGCCAGCGTCTGCATCTCGCCCAGGCCCTTGTGCACCTGCTCCAGCCGGTCGGCCACCTGCTTGAAGCTCTCGCCCAGGCGCGCCTGCAGCGTGCTCTGGAGTTTTTCGTCCACCGTGGCGCGCATCTCGTCGAGCTTGGCGGCGTTGTTCTGCTGCAGCTGGGCGAGCTGTGCGTCCAGCGTGGTGCGGATCTCGGCCAGGCGCCGCGCGTTGCCTTCGCTCATGTCCTGCAGCTGGCGCGTGAGCGTGTCGCCCAGCGTGCCGCGCAGTTGCACCAGTTGCAGGGCGAAAGCGTCGAGCTGGGCGTTCTGCGTGCGCGTGGCCTCGGCCTCCTGGCGCGAGAGCGTTTCCTGGAAGGTCGCCAGGGTCTGCTGCATTTCCTGGCGCCCGCCACGCGACTGCTCGCTGATCTCGCGCCGCAGTTCGCTTTCCACCCGCTCCACGCGCTGACCCACCTGCTGCCCCTGCTGCTGCAGCTGGTTCATCAGGCGCTCGCGGTGCGCCAGTTCCTGGGCGTCCACCGGCGCGCGGCGCAGCAGCAGCCACAGGCCGAGCGCGAGGTTGAGCGCCACCCCGATCAGCAGCAGCCAGAGAAGCAGGTCGTTGTTCATCGTCTCGTTCAACGCTGGCCCGCCACTTCGGGGTTCAGCGGGGTGAGGGTCTTGCCTTCAGTGAGGTAGGCGATCACGTTGTCGGCCGCCAGGTGCGCCATGGCCTTGCGGGTCGTGATGGTGGCGCTGGCGATGTGCGGCGTGAGCACGATGTTGGGCACGGTGAGCAGGTCGGGGTGCACCTTGGGTTCGCCCTCGTACACGTCCAGCCCCGCAGCGGCGATGCGCTTCTCGCGCAGCGCCGCGGCCAGCGCCGCGTCGTCGACGATGCCGCCGCGCGCGATGTTGACCAGGGTCGCGGTGGGCTTCATCTGCGCGATCTCGGCCGCGCCGATGGCATGGTGCGACGAGGCGCTGTAGGGCAGCACGAGGATGAGGTGGTCGGCCGTCTTGAGCAGTTCTTCCTTGCTCACGTAGCTCGCCTTGCATTCGGCCTCCGTCGCTGCGTCGAGCCGCGAACGGTTGTGGTAGATCACCTTCATGCCGAAGCCATGCGCACCGCGCCGTGCGATGGCCTGGCCGATGCGGCCCATGCCCAGGATGCCCAGCGTGCTGCCATGGACCTCGGCGCCGGCGAACATGTCCAGCGCCCAGCGGTTCCATTGCCCGGCGCGCAGGAAATGCTCGCTCTCGGTGAGGCGGCGCGCCGTGGCCAGCAGCAGCGCGAAGCCGAAATCGGCGGTGGTCTCGGTCAGCACGTCGGGCGTGTTGCTCGCCAGCACGCCGGCGGCGGTGATGGCCGGCAGGTCGAAGTTGTTGTAGCCGACCGCGATGTTGGCCACGATCTTGAGCTGCGGGCAGGCCGCGATCAGGGCCGCGTCCACGCGCTCGCTGCCGGTGGTGATCACCCCCACCTTGCCCTGCAGGCGCTCAATCAGGCGGGCCGGCGCGAGCGGCGCGTCGTCCTCGTTGGTGTCCACGTCGAAGTGCTGGCGCAGCTTGTCCACCACTTCGGGGAAGACCTGGCGGGCAACGAGGATGGCGGGGCGGGTGGTCATGGGGCGAGGTTCCTTCAGAAAATCAGACAAACCAGATCCAGGTCATCAGCGCGAACAGCGGCACCAGGATGCCGACCGACCAGAGCATGTAACCGAAGAAGCTGGGCATGCGGACGCCGCGGTCCTCGGCAATCGCCTTGACCATCAGGTTGGGCGCGTTGCCGATGTAGGTGTTGGCGCCCATGAACACGGCGCCGGCGGAGATGGCCACCAGCGTGGGCGCCATGGCGGTCATCAGGGTCTGCGGGTCGCCACCCGCCGTGTTGAAGAACACCAGGTAGGTGGGCGCATTGTCGAGGAAGGAGCTCAGGGCGCCCGTGGCCCAGAAGTACATGGCCGGGTTCGGCGAACCGTCGGCGTTCGTCACCGCCTTGACCACTGCGCCGAACGGGCCGTCGACCCCGGCTTTGAGCATGGCGATGACCGGGATGATGGTCAGGAAGATCGCGGCAAACAGCTTGGCCACCTCCTGCATCGGGCCCCAGCCGAACTGGTTGTTCTCGTGCACGCTGGCCGGCGTCAGCTTCAGCGAGACCAGCGTGACCGCGATCAGGCCGATGTCGCGCAGCAGGCCCGGCAGGCCGACCTCGGTGCCGGCGATGTCGAACACCACCGGCGACTTCCACAGGCCGCTCATGAGCACGAGCGCCACCACCGCGCCCAGCAGCACGAAGTTGAAGCCACCGTCGAAACCGACGCGCGCGGTGTCGGGCGTCGGGTCCTGCGGACGAACCTCCTCGCGGCGGTGGTAGTACCACCAGTCGATGGCGTAGAAGATCAGCAGCAGCGCACCGATGAGCGCCACGGTCTCCATCCACAGGTGCGCCATGGTCCAGAAGAAATCGATGCCCTTGAGGAAGCCCAGGAACAGGGGCGGGTCGCCCAGCGGCGTGAGCGAGCCGCCCGCGTTGGAGACGATGAAGATGAAGAACACCACCACGTGCACCTGGTGCTTGCGGTTGTCGTTGGCGCGGATCAGCGGCCGGATCAGCAGCATCGACGCCCCGGTGGTGCCCATGAAGCTGGCGAGCACCGCACCGATGGCCAGCAGGCCGGTGTTCAGGCCCGGGCTGCCGTGCAGGTTGCCGCGCACGAAGATGCCGCCGGCGACCGTGAACAGCGCGGTCAGCAGCACGATGAACGGGATGTACTCGGCCAGCAGCGCATGCACCACACTGGTCCCCGCCAGGGCGGGGCCGAGCACGACCGCGAACGGCACGAGAAAGGCCAGCGCCCAGGCCGCCGACACCTTGCCGAAATGGTGGTGCCAGAAAGCCGGCGCCAGCAGCGGCACGAGGGCGATGGACAGCAGCACACCCGCGAACGGCACCCCCCACCACACCGACAGCTGGCTGCCATCGAGTTCGGCGGCCCGGGCCAGGCCGGGCAGCAGGAAGACCGCCAGGCACAGCCGGCGCAGGAAGGGTGATGTCATGTTGTCTCCAGGGCGCCTTCGCCGGGCGCCGGCAGGCCGTCAGACGGCGAGCAGGTCCACTTCGAACAGCAGGGTGGCGTTGGGCGGGATCACGCCGCCGGCGCCGCGCGCGCCGTAGCCGAGCGCAGCCGGAATGACCAGGCGGCGCGTGCCGCCCACGGCCATGCCCTGCACGCCTTCGTCCCAGCCCTTGATGACGTGGCCGGCACCCAGCGGGAATTCGAACGGCTGGCCGCGGTCCTTGCTGGAATCGAACTTGCTGCCCTGCACGCCGTCGTTGTAGAGCCAGCCGGTGTAGTGAACCTGCACGGGACGGCCGGCCTGGGCCACTTCGCCGTTGCCGACCACGGTGTCTTCGTACTGCAGGCCGCTGGGGGTGGTGATCATGTTGTGTCCTTTGGAATGAAAGAGGGAACCGGCGATTATTCCAGCCAGTGGGTGAAGCTCCCCACGGTCTCGCGCGGCGTGTGGAAACCGTTGACCGGGTCGCTGGGGTCGGCGTAGCCCAGGGCCATGCCGCAGACCAGCATTTCGTTGTCGCCGGCACCGATGTGCGGCAGGATGATCTTCGCAAAGCCGTTCCACGCCGCCTGCGGGCAGGTGTGCAGGCCATGGCCGCGCGCGGCGATCATGAGCGACTGCAGGAACATGCCGTAGTCCACCAGCGAACCCCGGCCCATGATGCGGTCCACCGTGAACATCAGGCCCACCGGAGCGTCGAACAGGCGGAAGTTGCGCTGGTGCTGCGCGTGCATCTTGTCCTTGTCGCCCTTGGTGATGCCGAGCAGGCCGTACAGACCCCAGCCGTTCTCGCGGCGGCGGTCGATGTAGGGGCTGACCCATTTCTCGGGGTAGTAGTCGTATTCCTCGCGGTACTCGGCAGCCAGCGCCGGGTCGGCGCGCAGCGCGTCGTGCGCGGTGCAGACCTTCTCCACCAGGCTGTCGCGGCTGGCACCCTGCAGCACATAGACCTTCCAGGGCTGGGTGTTGGTGCCCGAGGGCGAGCGGCTGGCCAGCCGCAGCAGGTGCTCGAGGGTGTCGCGCGGCACCGGGTCGGGCAGGAAGGCGCGCACCGACATGCGGGTGTTGATCGCGGCGTCGACGCTGGCGGCGTCGATCAGGGGCGACGCGGGGTTCTGGCTCATCGCAAGGTCTCCAGGGTGTTCTTGAGAAGGTCGGGAAGCGGCACGGGCCGGCGGGTTTCGCGGTTCACGTACACATGGACGAAATGCCCGCAGGCCGCGGCCAGGTCTTCACCATCGGCGAACAGGCCCACTTCGTAGCGCACGCTGGAACTGCCCAGGTGCGCCACACGCAGGCCAGCCCACACGGTCTGGGGAAACGCCAGCGGCGCAAAGTAGTTGCACTGCGTCTCGATCACCAGGCCGATCACCTCGCCGCCATGGATGTCGAGCGCGCCCTGCTCGATCAGGTGCGCATTGACCGCCGTGTCGAACCAGCTGTAGTACACCACGTTGTTCACATGGCCGTAGATGTCGTTGTCGCTCCATCGCGTGCCGATGGGCCGGAACACCCGGTAGGCGCTGCGGGGCAAGGCTTGCGGACGGGGGGTGGGGCTGCTGGCGGTGCTCATGCCGGGGCATTGTGCCAGCGGGTTGACGCGGCAACGGTCGCCGGCGCAGAGGCCGCCGCCCGCCAGCGCTGCCAGTACTGCAGCGCGGTGCGGTAGGTGTTGACCTGCACCTGCACGGTCGCCTCCAGGTCGTGCCCGTAACCGCCGCCCATGGCCAGGGCCAGTGGCACGCGCCGGTGCCAGGCCCAGTCCATCACCCGGCGGTCGCGCGCTTCCAGGCCGTCGAAACTGAGCTTCAGCCGCCCGAGCCGGTCGCCCTCGTGCGGATCGGCGCCCGCCAGGTACAGCACCAGGCCCGGGTCGAAGCGGCGCTCCAGCTCGTCCAGCGCCCGCTCCAGCGCTTCCAGGTAGGCCACGTCCTCGCAACCATCGGGCAGCTCGACGTCGAGGTCGCTGGGCTCCTTGCGAAACGGGAAATTCCTCGCCCCGTGCAGCGAGAGCGTGAACACGGAGGCGTCGTTGGCGAAGATCGACGCCGTGCCGTTGCCCTGATGGACATCCAGGTCGATGATCGCGACCCGCAGCGGCCCACGCGCCCGGTGCAGGCGCGCATGCTCGGCCTGCATGAGGCGGGCCGCCACCGCGAAGTCGTTGAACACGCAGAAGCCGCTGCCCTTGTCGGCATAGGCGTGGTGCGTGCCACCGGCCAGGTTCGCGGCCAGCCCCGCGCCGCCCATGGCCTCGCGACAGGCCTGCAGCGTGGCCCCCACCGAGCGGCGCGCCCGCTCGGCCATCGCCGGGCTCCAGGGAAAACCGATCTCGCGCTGCGCCGCCGGGCTCAGGCCGCCGGTGGCCACCGCCTCGATGTACGCGGGGGTGTGCACCAGGGCCAGTTCACCGCGGCTCGCGGGCAGCGCCTCGCACAGGTGCACCCCGGGTACCTCGCCCTCCAGCCGCTCGCGCAGCCGGGCGTATTTGCCCATGGGGAAGCGGTGCCCGCTGGGCAGGGGCAGGACAAAGTGGTCGGCGTAGTAGGCATGCACCGGGCCATTGTGGGCGCAGGCACAAGCCGCAGTGCCACCACCGACTTTTAGAACGCCCCATCTAGAATGCTGCGGCGCAGCAAAAAGTGCTTGCACACCCGGATCTTCTCCCTATAATTCGAACCATGTTGCAGTGCAGCAAAGCGAACGAAAACAACAGCGTCCAGACAGCGCGTGTTCTCAGCAGCCCTCAACTGGAATGTCCTTTTGTCACCCATTACGGAGTATGAATATGTTGACCGCTGAACAAATCGTTGCCGCCCAGAAAGCCAACATCGAAACCCTTTTCGGCCTGACCCAGAAAGCCTTCGAAGGCGTTGAAAAGCTGGTCGATCTGAACGTGCAAGCCACCAAGGCCGCCCTGTCCGAATCCGCCAACAGCGCCCAGGCCCTGCTGAGCGTCAAGGACGCCCAGGAACTGCTGTCCCTGCAAGCCAACCTGATGCAGCCCCTGGCCGAGAAGACCGTGGCCTACAGCCGCCACCTGTACGACATCGCCGCCGGCACCGGCGCCGAGTTCGGCAAGGCCGCTGAAGCCCAGGCCAGCGACACCCAGAAGAAATTCCTGGCTGTCGTGGACAACGCCGCCAAGAACGCCCCCGCCGGTTCCGAAACCGCCGTGGCCGTGATGAAGAGCGCCGTTTCCGCCGCCAACAACGCCATCGAATCGGTGCAGAAGGCTGTCAAGCAAGCCACCGAAATGGCCGAAGCCAACTTCAACACCGTGACCGCCTCGGCCGTGAACGCGTCCAAGACGGTCGCCAAGAAGCGCTAAGCAGCACAGCACCGCGATCGTGCCGTTGATCGGCCCGCTTGACACATGTCAAAACGGCCCCTCTAGTATCAAGTCACGGCGCGCTACCCCTCAACAAGGCAGCGCTTGAGGATCTCAAGTCTGTTTTTCTGGTTGTCTCCTCGGGTCCTTTTCGAAATTCGATTTCATCGGACCCCTTAAGCCCTCACTGCAAGGTGAGGGCTTTTTTTATGGCCGGTTGGCCGGCAGGCGCCGGGCCAGCTGGGTGCGCAGCTGGGGCAAGGCGGCCTGCATGGCGGCACGCCCCGCCTCGATGGCACGCAGCCGGGCGGAGAAGTCCGCGCTGCCCACGCCCACCAGCGCCGGGCGCAACACCACGTCCGCCCCGGCCAGCTCGTGGCGGTTGATGCTCTGGCCCATGATGGCGAAGGTCTGCAGCAGCACCTGCACATTGCCCACTGCCGCGTTGCCTTCGGGTGCGCTGGAAATGTCCACCGCCAGCACCACCTCGGCCCCCATGTCGCGGGCGTAGCGCACCGGCACCGGGGCCACCAGGCCGCCGTCCACGTAGTCGCGCCCGGTGATATTCACCGGTGCGAACACCCCCGGCACGGCGCTGGAGGCGCGCACGGCCTGGGCCGCGTCGCCCCGGCGGAACAGCACGCCCTGCCCGCTCGCCAGGTCGGTGGCCAGCACCCCCAGGGGGATGGTCATGTTTTCCAGCAGCTTGCCGCCCACCGCCTGGCGCACGTAGCGCGTGAGCGCCTCGCCGCGCAACATGCCCCGCCCCATGATGGGCAGCGACCAGTCGGTCAGCGTCGCCTCTTCCATGCTGAGCGCCGTGGCCTCCAGCTCGGCGGCCGTCTTGCCGCTGGCGTACATCGCGGCCACCATGCTGCCGGCGGAGGTGCCCACCACCAAGTCGGGGCGGATGCCGTTCTGCTCCAGCACCTGGATGACGCCGACATGGGCAAAACCCCTCGCCGCGCCGCCACCCAGCGCCAGCCCCAGGCGCGGTGCGCGCGTGGCCGCTTCGGGTGTCACGGGTGGGGGAGAAACCGGGGGTGTTTCCGGCAGGCGGACCGGCCCGCTGGAGCAGCCTGCGACCAGCAGGACGGCGGCCAGAATCCAGGCGGTCTGGCGCCCATTGGGACATAAGTTTTTGATAAGAACCATTCTCGTTCGTGCTAGCATGCTCGGCGGAATTATCCCCTCGCCCACCGATCCGATCGACGGGGGCGCCCCCTCTGCTCTGCTCCGTTTCAAACCCTCTCCAAGGACCGCGTCATGACCCGATTCCCCAAACTCGCCATGATGGCCATTGCCATGGCCGCCGCGCTGGGTGCCCACACCCAGATCCAGGCCCAGGACAAAGTGCTCAACCTGTACTCCGCCCGCCACTACCAGACCGATGAGGCGATGTACGAGACCTTCACCAAGACCACCGGCATCAAGATCAACCGCGTGGACGCGGACGACGCCGGCATCATCGCGCGCCTGCGCGCCGAGGGCGCGGCCTCCCCTGCCGACGTGATCATGCTGGTGGATGCGGCCCGTCTGGCCGTGGCTGACACCCAGGGCCTGTTCCAGCCGATCAAGTCGGCCAAGCTGGACGCCGCCATCCCCGCCAACCTGCGCGCCACGGCCACCGCCGACGGCGTGACCTGGACCGGCTTTTCCACCCGTGCGCGCGTGATCGTGTACGACCCGGCCCGCGTGAAGGCCGAAGACGTGGCCACCTACGAGCAGCTCGCCGACCCCAAGCTCAAGGGCATGGTCTGCACGCGCTCGGGCTCGCACCCCTACAACCTGTCGCTGTTCTCCACCATCGTGGAACACCTGGGCGACCAGAAGGGCGAAGCCTGGCTCAAGGGCGTGGTGGACAACATGGCCCGCGCGCCCAAGGGCGGCGACACCGACCAGATCAAGGGCGTGGCCTCCGGCGAATGCGGCGTGGCCCTGACCAACACCTACTACCTGGCGCGCCTCATCAAGTCCGACAAGGCCGAAGACAAGGCCGTGGTGAACAAGGTGAAGGTGGTGTTCCCGAACCAGGCCACCAGCGGCACCCACGTGAACATCGCCGGTGCGGGCGTGGCCAAGCACGCCAAGAACCGCGACAACGCGATCGCGTTCATGGAGTTCCTCGCCAGCCCCTACGCCCAGGACTACTTCGCCAACGGCAACAACGAGTTCCCCACCGTCAAGGGCCTGAAGGTCGACAACCCGGCCATCAAGGCCATGGGCGGCGACAGCTTCAAGGCCGAAACCGTGCCGCTGGGCGTGGTGGCGAAGAACATGACCAAGGTGCAGCAGATGCTGGACCGCGTCGGCTATAAGTAAGAACACCCCCGCGCCGGCCCGATGCTCGGGCCGTCACCCCCTCAAGGGGGCAACATCTGCGGACCGGCGAAGCCGGATCCGCGATGTTCTGGACTTGAGGCGCTTCGGCTAAAGAAAAAGCCCCCGTGCGAATGCATGGGGGCTTTTTCCTTTTCAGACCGGGCGGCGTGCCAGTGTCCCGTTCCAGAATGCCGCGGAACTGGCTTTGCCAGGCCGCAGGCATTGCCCCTGAGGGGGTCGCGCGCAGCGCGGCGGGGGGAGTCAATACACCTGAGGCACGTAGATTTCGCCAGGCACCTGGTGACGCCGGTAACCTTCGTGGCGCACCCGGTCGGGCAGCGTGATGGTGGCGCGCTCCACTTCGCCGTAAGGCATCTGCCGCAGCAGGTGGTGGATGCAGTTGAGGCGGGCTTTCTTCTTGTCGTCGGCCTGCACCACCCACCAGGGCGACTCGGGGATGTGGGTGCGCTCCAGCATCACTTCCTTGGCCTGGGTGTAGAGCTCCCAGCGGCGGCGGCTTTCGAGGTCCATGGGGCTGAGCTTCCACTGCTTGAGCGGGTCGTGGATGCGGCCCAGGAAGCGCAGGTGCTGCTCTTCGTCGGAGATCGAGAACCAGTACTTGATGAGCTGGATCCCCGAGCGCACCAGCATCTTCTCGAACTCCGGCACCGAGCGGAAGAACTCCTCGTACTGCTCGTCGCTGCAGAAGCCCATGACGCGCTCCACGCCGGCGCGGTTGTACCAGCTGCGATCGAACAGCACCATCTCGCCCGCCGCCGGCAGGTGCGCGGCGTAGCGCTGGAAGTACCACTGCGTGCGCTCGCGGTCGTTGGGCGCCGGCAGCGCGGCCACGCGGCACACGCGCGGGTTCAGGCGCTGGGTGATGCGCTTGATTGCGCCACCCTTGCCCGCCGCATCGCGACCCTCGAAGACGATAACCACCTTGTGACCGGTGGCGACCACCCAGTCCTGCAGCTTCACGAGTTCGGCCTGCAGGCGGAACAGCTCGCGGAAGTAGGTCCGGCGCGCTTCCTTGTGTTTGGCCTCTTCCTCGGCGTCCAGGGCCTGGTCCAGCACACGGTCTTCGAGCTCCATCTCCAGCTCTTCGTCGTAGCCGTCCATGAGGTCGGTGTGGATGCGGCGCATCAGCTCGTCCTGGCTGTCAAACATAAAGGCTCCATCGGAAGACAAAGCACCCAGACTAGGCCGCCGGCGTGACAGGAACATGACACGGGCATGTCGCATAATCCCGGTCGAATTGACGTTTACGTCAACGTCACATCCCTTCTCTCTCATCACACAGGAGCACTCCCATGGACATTCAAGGCAAGGTTTTCATCGTCACCGGCGGCGCATCGGGCCTGGGCGAAGGCACGGCGCGCATGCTGGCGGCCAATGGCGGCAAGGTCGTCATCGCCGACATGCAGGCCGAAAAGGGCGAAGCCGTGGCCAAGGACATCGGCGGCGCCTTCGTGAAATGCGACGTGAGCAGCGAGGCCGACGGCCAGGCGGTGGTGGCCAAGGCCCTGTCCCTGGGCAAGCTGATGGGCCTGGTGAACTGCGCCGGCATCGCCCCCGCCGAGAAGACCGTGGGCAAGAACGGTGCACACAACCTGGGCGTGTACACCAAGACCATCATGGTCAACCTGGTGGGCAGCTTCAACATGATCCGCCTGGCCGCCGAGGCCATGTGCAAGAACGAGCCCGAGGCCACGGGCGAGCGCGGCGTGATGATCTCCACCGCCAGCGTGGCGGCCTACGACGGCCAGATCGGCCAGGCGGCCTACGCGGCGTCCAAGGGCGGCGTGGTCGGCATGACGCTGCCGATCGCGCGCGACCTGGCGCGCAACGGCATCCGCAACATGACCATCGCCCCCGGCATCTTCGGCACGCCCATGCTCTTCGGCATGCCCAAGGAAGTGCAGGACGCACTGGCCGCCGGCGTGCCCTTCCCGAGCCGCCTGGGCACGCCGGAGGACTACGCCAAGCTGGCCAAACACATCTTCGAGAACGACATGCTCAACGGCGAGGTGATTCGCCTGGACGGCGCGATCCGCCTGGCACCGAAGTAAGCCCGAAACGGCTTCTTACGCTTCGATGGACCGCCCGCGCGGTCCATTCGCGTTTCTGGGTTACGGTGGCCGTCTCGACAACGATCTTCAAGGAGCCATTGCCATGACACGCCTTGCCTGCCTGATCGCCTCGCTGGGCCTGCTCAGCGCCTGCGGCACACCCACCGCCCCGTCTACCTCGTCCGTGCAGCAACCCGAAGGCGCCTCGGGACTCACCGTCAAACCCGGCTGGGCCTTCCCGCGCCAGGCTGTGGCCGCGGCCAACCCGCTGGCCACCGAAGCCGGTGCGCGCATCCTGCGCGCCGGCGGCAGCGCGGTGGACGCCGCGATCGCGGTGCAGATGGTGCTGACCCTCGTGGAGCCCCAGTCCAGTGGCATCGGTGGCGGGGCCTTCCTGCTGCACCACGACGGCCGCCGCGTCCAGGCCTTCGACGGGCGCGAGACCGCGCCGGCGGCGGCCACCGAAGACCTGTTCCTCGACGCGCAGGGCAAACCCCTGGCCTTCGCGGACGCCGTCGCCAGCGGCCGCTCGGTCGGCGTGCCGGGTGCCGTGGCCATGCTGGCGCAGGCCCACCGCCAGCACGGCAAGCTGCCCTGGGCGCGCCTGTTCGAGCCGGCCATCGCCATGGCCGAGCAGGGCTTCGCGGTGAGCCCGCGCCTGCACACCATGCTGCTGGCCGAGACCGCGCTCAAGAACGACCCGGTGGCGGCCGCCTATTTCTACCGCCCCGACGGCCAGCCCCACCCCGTGGGCCACCGTCTGCGCAACCCGGAACTCGCGCAGGTGCTGAAGAACATCGCCGCCCAGGGCCCGATCGCCCTGCACGAGGGCCCCGTGGCCCAGGCCATCGTGAACAAGGTGCGGCAGCACCCGGTGCGCCCGGGCAGCCTCAGCCTGGACGACCTCAAGCGCTACCAGCCGCGCGAGCGTGAGGCCCTGTGCCACGACCACGTGGCGGCGCAGCGCGCGCTGCGCCTCTGCGGCTTCCCGCCGCCGAGTTCGGGCGCCATCGCCGTCGGCCAGATCCTGGGCCTGATGGCGCGCACGCCGCAGGCCCGGGAACCGCTGGTGACGTCGCCGATGTCGGGCGGCGTGCCGTCGGCCGAATGGCTGCACACCTACGCCGAGGCGTCGCGGCTGACCTTCGCCGACCGCGCCCTGTACGTGGCCGACCCCGACTTCGTCGCCGCGCCGGGCGGGCGCTGGAGCAGCCTGCTCGACGCCCGCTACCTGGACGAGCGGGCCCGCCTGATCACCCCCGCCCGCATGCCCCAGGCCCCGGCCGGCCAGCCCGCCGGGGTGCAGGTCAGCAGCTCGCCCATGCCCGAGCAACCCGAATACGGCACCAGCCACATCAGCATCGTCGACGCCTTCGGCAACGCCCTGGCCATGACGACCACCATCGAGGCCGGCTTCGGCTCGCGCCTGATGGTCACCACCGACCCGACACGCCCAGGGGGCTTCCTGCTCAACAACGAGCTGACCGATTTCAGCCTCGCACCGCGCGACGCCCAGGGCCGCCCCATCGCCAACCGCGTGGAGCCGGGCAAACGGCCGCGCTCGTCCATGTCGCCGACCCTGGTGTTCGACCAGGCCAGCGGCGAGCTGCTGATGAGCGCCGGCAGCCCCGGCGGCGCGCTGATCATCCATTTCACCGCCAAGACCCTGCATGGCGCGCTGCAATGGGGCCTGACGCCCCAGGCCGCCATCGACCTGCCCAACTTCGGCACCATCGGCGGCCCGCTGCTGCTGGAAAAAGGCCGGTTCCCGGCGCCGACGGTGCAGGCCCTGCGCGAGCGCGGCCACACCGTGGAGGAGCCGGAGATGACCAGCGGCCTGCAGGCGCTCCAGCGGGGCACGCAGCGGGGCCAGAAGGTCTGGCTGGGCGGTGCGGATCCGCGCCGTGAGGGCATCGTCGCCGGCGATTGAGGTCCGGCGGGTGCGCATGCCCCTGCCAGCCGGACAAGGTGGCCGCGCGGGGTAAGCTAACGCCCTTCCCCACCATGGCCATCCCCCAGACTTTCATTCAGGAACTGCTCAACCGCGTCGACGTGGTCGACGTGGTGGGCCGCTACGTGCAGCTCAAGAAGGGCGGCGCCAACCTGATGGGCCTGTGCCCCTTCCACGGCGAGAAGTCGCCCTCGTTCAGCGTCAGCCCGACCAAACAGTTCTACCACTGCTTCGGCTGCGGGGCCAACGGCAACGCCATCGGCTTCCTGATGGAACACGCCGGCATGAGCTTCATCGAGGCGGTGAAGGACCTCGCCCAGCAGACCGGCATGCAGATTCCCGAAGACGATGCCTCGCCGCAAGACCGGGAGCGCGCCGCCCAGCAACGCCAGAAGCAGGCCACGCTCAACGACGTGCTGGAAAAAGCCGCCCACGCCTACGCGAAACAGCTCAAGACCTCGCCGCGCGCCATCGACTACCTCAAGGGCCGCGGCCTGTCGGGCCAGATCGCCAAGACCTTCGGCCTGGGCTACGCGCCCGAGGGCTGGCGCGCCCTGGCCAGCGTCTTCCCCGACTATCAGGAGCCGCTGCTGGTCGAGTCGGGCATGGTGATCGAGCACGAGGACGAAAAAGGCGCCGACGGCCAGGCCAAGCGCTACGACCGCTTCCGCGACCGGATCATGTTCCCGATCCGCAACGTCAAGGGCGAGCACATCGGCTTCGGCGGGCGCGTGCTCGACAAGGGCGAGCCCAAGTACCTCAACTCGCCCGAGACGCCGGTCTTCAGCAAGGGCCGCGAGCTGTACGGCCTGTTCGAGGCCCGCACCGCCATCCGCGTCGCCGGTTATGCGCTCGTCACCGAAGGCTACATGGACGTGGTCGCGCTGGCCCAGCTGGGTTTCGCCAACGCCGTGGCCACGCTGGGTACGGCCTGCACCCCCGACCACGTGCAGAAGCTCTTTCGCTTCACCGACTCGGTGGTGTTCAGCTTCGACGGCGACGGCGCCGGCCGGCGCGCCGCGCGCAAGGCGCTCGACGCCGCCCTGCCCCTGGCCACCGACACGCGCAGCGTCAAGTTCCTGTTCCTGCCGGCCGAGCACGACCCGGACAGCTTCATCCGCGCCAACGGCGAGGCGGCGTTCGCGCAGTGCGTGAAGGAAGCCGTGCCGCTCTCGCGCTTCCTGGTCGAGTCCGCCGGCGCCGATTGCGACCTCACCAGCGCCGAAGGCCGCGCCCGCATGGCCAGCCAGGCGCGCCCCCTCTGGAGCGCCCTGCCTGACGGCGCGCTCAAGCGCCAGCTGCTCGGCGAGCTCGCCACGGGCATCGGCATCGGCAGCCCCGACCTGCTGCAGCTCTGGCAACAGTCGGGCGGCAACGGCCCGCGCAAGCCGCGCGCCCCCAGCCCGGCCCCCGCGCCGCAAGGCCACGACGACGGCTACTACGACGGCGGTGGCGGTTCGAGCACCGCCTATGTCCCGGACCATGCCCAGGAGTCCGGCGGCGGCGGTTATGGCGGCGGGAGCTACAGCAGCGGAGGCGGTGGCGGCAAAAGCTATGGTGGCAAGGGCTATGGCAAATGGCGCAAGGGCCCACCACCCCCGCCCCGCATGCTGGGCACGCGCCGCGCCGGCGGCAGCCGGGCCGACCGCGCGGTGGGCCTGCTGCTGGCCAATCCCCATGCCTGGGACAACCTGTCGGCCGATGACCACGCCCTGCTGGCCCACCTGCCGGCGCCCCACGGCCAGGTGTTCGGCTGGCTGGAGGCCCAGCTGCACGAGCACGGCCACCAGCCCTGGGCGGCCATGCGCGAGGCCCTGCGGGGCAGCGAACACGAGGCGTTTGCCTGCATCCAGGTCGAGCAGGCGACCATGGGCGCCGACGCGGAAGCCGAACTCTCCGAGCTGACCGACGTGATGAACCGCCTGCGCCGCGACGGCCTGGAGGAGCAGGCGCGCCAGCTCGCCGACCGCGTGGCCCGGGGGGACGCCAGTGCCATGGAAGACTACAAGCGCGTCAACGCCCAGCTGCTGGCCCTCAAGAGCAGCACACCCGCCTGACAAAAAAATACGCTCAGCGGTATAATCCAAGGTTTTGCACCGCAAGCGCGACAGCAGCACCTCCGGCACCGGCCCGGCCCCCAGTACGGGGCTAGATGGAACACCTTCCTGGCCACCTCGGCGACCTCCCCCGCCCGATGGAACCCCGCAAGGACTGCACACCAAATGTTCGCCCCACAGCTTGCAGGCCTGCCCTTTCCGGCGAAAGGCAGGCGTTGTGCCCGACAAAATCACCGGAACGGACCGCGTCGCGCGGCCTTTCAGGCGTTTTGTGTGTTCTGCCGGTTCCAGTTCGACATTTTTTTGAGGTCCCCATGCCCGCGAAGAAATCCAGTACGTCTGTTGCGTCCAGCACCAAAACCGCCAAGAAGGCCAGCGCGAGCGCAGCCGCTCCGGTTTCTCCCCCGAAGAAAGCCCCTGCTGTGACCCAGAAGCCCCCCGTCAAAGCCGCCGCCAAGGCCGCGCCCGCCAAGAAGTCCGCTGCCAAGTCAGAGGCCGAACTGCTCGAAGAACCCGCGAAGAAAAAGGCCGGTCGCCCGGCCAAGGCCGACACGGGCGACAAGCCCGCTGCCAAGCGCGGCCGCAAACCGAAGGCAGCCGCCAAGGGCGGCAAGGCCGATGCGGACATGGACGATGCCGACCTGAGCGACATCGAGGACGACCTCGCGGGTGACGAGACCGAAACCGAAGCGGTGGACACCACCGCCGCGCAGACGACCGAGAAGGTCAAGCCCCTGCGCATGAAGATCAGCAAGGCGAAGGAACGCGCGCTGATGAAGGAATTCGGCCTGGACGAAACCGTCCTGTCCGAAGAAGAAGCCCGCAACCGCCGCGAGCGCCTCAAGACCCTGATCAAGCTGGGCAAGACGCGCGGCTACCTCACCCACGGCGAAATCAACGACCACCTGCCCGACAAGCTGGTGGAAGCCGAGACGCTGGAGGTCGTGGTCTCGCTGCTCAACGACATGGGTGTGGCGGTCTACGAGCAGACCCCCGACGCCGAAACCCTGCTGCTGAACAACACCGGCCCGACCGCCGCCACCGAAGAGGAAGCCGAGGAAGAAGCCGAAGCCGCCCTGTCCACGGTGGACAGCGAATTCGGCCGCACCACCGACCCCGTGCGCATGTAC
>Ga0247823_10001272_pt1 | contig 21027 bp, 11 predicted proteins | sample 13C_PalmiticAcid_2_FD_192426 | JGI IMG/M metagenome (GOLD analysis project Ga0247823, IMG submission 192426) | Soil microbial communities from agricultural site in Penn Yan, New York, United States - 13C_PalmiticAcid_Day30 | ecosystem: Environmental > Terrestrial > Soil > Agricultural land... | reverse complement strand
ACTGGCAAGTGGGCCAGACCGGCAAGATCGTCGCGCCGCAGCTCTACATCGCCGCGGGCATCTCGGGCGCCATCCAGCACCTGGCCGGCATGAAGGACTCCAAGGTGATCGTCGCGATCAACAAGGATCCGGAAGCGCCGATCTTCAGCGTCGCCGACTACGGCTTGGAGGCCGACCTGTTCACCGCGGTGCCCGAGCTGGTCAGGGCTTTGTGAGCGGCAGGCCGCGCAGCGCGTACGCGAGTTCGGGCGCCTGCCAGACCGACACGCGCTGTTCGGTGGCGTACGGCACGGCGTTGTCGCTGAGCACGCCGAGGCCGATGTAGAGCGCGTCCGCGACCTCGTTCTGGTCGCGGGCGATGTGCAGCGCCTTCAGGGCTTCGAGGCCCGTGCGCGCCGACTTCCACCGCCGCGCGCTCACCAGCATGCGGCGGCCGCCGCGCTCCAGTTCGAAGTCGTAGGCCTCGGCCTGCCGGCGCTGCACCGTGTAGCCGTCGCGCACGAAGGACTGCTCCAGCAGCGCCGAAAACGCCGGCCAGGTCATGGCGGACACCGCCTGCCGCGTCTGCTCGACGCGGGCGGCGCTCGGCCGGTCCCACTGGCGGCGCAGGGCCACGACGGCGATCACGAGGAACGGCGTGCCCGTCAGCGCACCCACCGAGCGGTACGGTTCGGGCAGCAGGGCCAGGCTCACGGCGGCGAACCCCGCCGCGATGGCGAGGCTGATCCACCAGGGCGAGCGCAGCAGGATCGCGAAGAGCGAGTTCTTCGCCATTTGGAACTTCAAGGGCTTCTCCGAAAAAGACGGTTCGAGGGTCAGCGGGACTGGCGGCGTTGGCGCACGGCCTCGGCCAGGCGCAGCAGCAGCGGTTCGGTCTGGGCCCAGCCGATGCAGCCGTCGGTGATGGACACGCCCCGCGCGAGCGGCACGCCCGGCTTGAGCGCCTGCTGGCCCTCTTCGAGGTGGCTCTCGATCATCAGGCCCATCACGCGGCGTTCACCGGCGGCCAGGCGTGCGGCGATGTCGTCCGCGACCTCGATCTGCCGGGCGTACTGCTTCGCCGAGTTGGCGTGCGAGCAGTCGATCATCACGCGTTCGATCACACCGGCCTTCTTCAGCGACGCACACGCCGCATCGACGTCGGCCGCGCTGTAGTTCGGGCCCTTCGACCCGCCGCGCAGGATGACGTGGGCGTCCTCGTTGCCGGCGGTGTCGAAGATGGCGGCCTGCCCCATCTTCGTCATGCCCATGAACGAATGCGGCGAACGCGACGCGACGAGCGCGTCGGTGGCCACCTGCATGCTGCCGTCGGTGCCGTTCTTGAAGCCCACGACACAGCTCAGGCCGGACGCCAGCTGGCGGTGGCTTGGGCTTTCCGTGGTGCGTGCGCCGATCGCGCCCCAGCTGACCAGGTCCGCGATGTACTGCGGGCTCAGCAGGTCGAGGAACTCGGTGGCGCTGGGCAGGCCCTTGCGGGCGATGTCGAGGAGCAGTTCGCGCGCCAGGCGCAGGCCCTCGTTGATGCGGAAGCTGCCGTCGAGCCGCGGGTCGTTGATGTAGCCCTTCCAGCCGACGGTGGTGCGCGGCTTCTCGAAGTACACGCGCATCACGATCAGCAGGTCCTCTCCGACACGGTCGGCGAACGCGCGCAGGCGGTCGGCGTACTCGAGCGCCTGCTCGCGGTCGTGGATGGAGCACGGGCCCACGACGACCAGCAGCCGGTCGTCGCGACCGTGCAGCACGTCGGCGATGGCGGTGCGGCTGCGTTCGACGAAGGCCTGCGTGGGGGCATCGGCCGGCAGGTCGTACTGCAGCAGCGCGGCGGAGATGAGCGGGCGGATCTCGCGGATCCGCACGTCGTCGAGGCGGGTGGCCTGGGGGGTTTCCTCGTTGGGTTCGACAACCCGCGGATGCTGGCCGATGGTCATGGCGATGTCCTGCAAGGCCCCGGGATCGGGGCGACTGCGGATTATCTCGCGGCCCGGGTCAGACGTCCTTCGCCCGCGCCCGCCAGAACGCCACGTCGATCGCCAGGCGCGCGCCCGACCGTTCGTTGACGACCCAGAGCTGCTGTCCGTCCGGGCTCACGGCGTCCACCTCGCCGGCGAGGCGGCCCGCCACCACACGCCGGCCCACGGCGTTCGCCGGGAAGCCAGGTTCCCGCGCCAGCTCGAGCAGCGGCACGGCCTCCCGGGTGTCGCCGGCGAGGCGCAGCCGTTGCACGATGGGCGCGAGCAGCGGGTTCGTCGCATCGCCCGCCGACAGGTAGACCACCACCTTGGCCTGCGCGCGGCTGAGCGCCACGTTGACAAGGCGCCGTGCCTCCTCGGTCTGCAGGAAGGGCTGGGTGCCGTCGGCCGGGTCGAACAGCACCACCGGCGCCTCGCTGCCCTGCGCGCGGTGCACGGTGCTGACCTTCACCGCCTCGGGCACGCCGCGCGCGCGCAGCCGCTGGCGGATCAGCGCGCGCTGCGCACGGAACGGCGTCAGCACGATCACCTCGCCGGGCGACCACTCGCCGCTGTCCAGCGCCGTGGCCACGGCGTCGGCGATCGCGTCCGCCGACTCGCGCCGCACCGGCCCGCGTTCGGTGGCCGACCAGGCGCCGTCGCGTGTCACGCGGTGCACGGACACCGGCGTGTCGGCGTCGATGCCGGCGAAGGCGCGGCGGCGTTCCGACGCCCACGCGGGCGATGCCAGCGCGTCGGCGGCCACGTGCAGCGCGCCGTCGTAGAACAGGTCGCTCACGAGGTCGCTGATGGGTGCGGCCATGCGCGACTGTTCGTCGAGCAGCACCACCGACGGGCCGCTTGCCGGTTTCTCGGCGAACGCCGAGCGGCCAAGCCAGCGGCGCGCGAGGCGGTCGGGAGACCGCTGCACGGGCGACAACTGCTGCGGATCACCCGCGAACAGGCGCGCCCGGCCGAGCGGCATCAGTGCCAGCGCGTGGGCGAGGCTCACCTGGCTCGCCTCGTCGAACACGACCAGGTCGAACGGCGGTTCGTCGTCGGGGGCGAGCTGCCGCAGCGTCTTCAGCGTGAAGGCCGCGCGCGTGGTCGTCATGCTGGCCAGCCGGCACTGCTGCAGCACCGCCAGCGACGAGGCGCGCAGCTCGTCGCGCAGCGCGGCCACGCGGTCGGACCACACCTTGAGCGCGGCCGTGTCGCGGGGCGACGGGCGTGCGGCCTCGGCCCGGGCGAGCCGTGTGATGACCCCGCCGTCGTCACCGGGGATCAGGTGCTCCCGGCCGGCATAGGCGGCCGCATGGAAGCGGGCGCCGAGGCGGCGCACCGTGCCGCGGCAATGCTCGCGCCGGCCCTTCTCCAGCGCCTTGTCGACGGCGATCGTGGCCAGGTCCACCGCCTGGTTGGTGGTGGACAGCAGCAGCACCCGCGCCGCGGGCCGGGTGTCGAGGTACTCGGCCAGCAGCACGCCGAGCGTGGTGGTCTTGCCCGTGCCGGGCGGGCCCCACAGGAACGCGCTGCCGTGGTCGACGAGGGACAGCGCCGCGCGCTGTGCCGGGCGCAGCCAGCGGAACGGCGCGCCGGTGAGCGCGGGGCCACTCGCCACCGGCTGCGGCGCCGCCAGGTCGGGGAGGCACGCCCAGGCGCGTGCGGCCCACGGGGTGTCCCACCAGGCCTCGGCCACCGCGTTCAGGAACCGCGTGGGGTACAGGCGGATGAGGAAGTCGGGGCCCGGCGGCGGGCCGCTCGCGTTCTGCAGCACCAGCTGGTCGTCTTCGGGCACCACCGCGAGCACGCTGGCGCCGCCGCGGGCGGGAGAACCCCACCAGGCGGACGCACCGTCGAGGCTGTCGTCGAGCAGGGCCTGGGCCGACGCCTGCCCCGGCCGCTGGCCTTCCGCATAGACGTAGCCGGGCTCCAGCGTGACGCGCCAGAGCACGCCGTCCCGTTCGGAACGCAGCACCTTGAAATCGTAGAACTCGGGGGTGGCCGCGAGTTCGGCGTCGACCGCCGCGCGCAGGTCGGCGAGGCTCATCGCCCGGGGAAAAGGAAGAACATGGCACGCCGGAGAACGAACGGGGGCATGAGCTTACCCCCTTCCGGCCCCGGCGGGCCCGGGGTCAGAACGCGGGAACGACCGCGCCCTTGTACTTCTCCTCGATGAACTTCTTCACCTCCGGCGTGTGCAGCACCGCGATCAGCTTCTTCAGTGCGGGGCTGGACACGTTGTCGTTGCGGGCGGCCAGCAGGTTGGCGTACGGCGAATCGGAGCCTTCGATGAAGAGCGCGTCGCGCGTGGGCACGAGCTTGGCTTCGAGGGCGTAGTTGGTGTTGATCAGCGCGAGGTCGACGTCGGGCAGCGCGCGCGGCAGCTGCGCGGCTTCGAGTTCGCGGAACACGAGCTTCTTCGGGTTTTCGGCGATGTCGCGGGCGGTCGACAGGATCTTCGTGGGGTCCTTCAGCTTGATCAGGCCCTGCTTCTGCAGCAACAGCAGCGAACGGCCGGTGTTCGACGGGTCGTTCGGGATCGCGATGGTGGCGCCCACCGGCAGGTCGGCGATGCGCTTGATCTTCTTCGAATAGGCACCGAAGGGTTCGACGTGGACGAGGCCGTCGGGCACGGCGACGATGCTCGTCTTGCGGTCGCGGTTGAACGCGTCGAGGTACGGTTGGTGCTGGAAGAAGTTGGCGTCGACGAGCTTGTCGGCCACCGCGATGTTGGGCTGCACGTAGTCGGTGAACACCTTGACCTCGAGGTCCACGCCCTGGGCCTTGAGCTTCGGTTTCACGAACTCGAGGATCTCGGCGTGGGGCACGGGCGACGCGGCGATGCGCAGGGTGTCCTGCGCGGAGGCCGCGAGGGGCGCGGCGAACGCGGCGAGCACGGAGAGGATGGGGAGCAGTTGGCGCATGGGATCCTGATGAAGCAGTCGATGTGCTCCCACGTTAAGCCGAGGCCCGCGCCCCACCAACTGACTTTCCGGCACGTGCTCATGCGCGGACCGAGTGAGCCGTTCAGCCGAACCGCCGCCGCACCCGCCAGCCCGTCCACAGCCCCGCCGCGCAGCACGCCGCGAACACCCACCCCGACAGCGACGCGGCCATGATCCCCGACAGCAGCGTGCCCACCGTGCAGCCGAGCGCCACCATCGCGCCCCAGCCCATCAGCACCCCGCCCAGCAGCGCGCGGCCGAGTTCGCCGGGCGACGGACGGCGCGGCTTCACGTCCCCGGCGGACCACGCCGCGGCGAAGGCCCCGAGCACGAGGCCCGTGACGAAGGTCCCGTTGTTCGACCAGAACACCGCCTTCACAGCCGTCGCGCAGCCGCGCAGCGTGTCGAGCCCTTCGAGCCGCGACGGCAGCCAGCCCGCGTGGTCGGCCGCCGTGCGCGCGAGGCTGCCCAGTTCGGCGGTCACGCCGAGCGGGGCGATGCGCAGGAACGCCGCCGCGCCGAGCCCGCCGATCAGCAGACCGCCCGCGTACGCGGGCCAGCGCCGCGACCACCACGGTCCTTCGCCGGCCGGCACGGCGCGATGCGCCCGCGCCAGCAGGACCGCGAGCAGGCCCAGCGCCACGAGCTGCACGGCGAGCGAGCCGCCGTAGCCGAGGTGATGGGGCAGCCACACGACCGGCGCGGCCTGCACGGTGGCGAGGTACAGCGTGTTCCAGGACAGGAAGCCCAGCACGAAGCCGAGGGCGGTGCCGAGCAGGGCGACCGGCGCTGCGAGGGCGCCTTCACCCAGGCGATAGAACTGCGCGCTGATGCACGACCCGGCGACCGCCATGCCCAGCCCGAAGCTGAAGGCCCCCGCCGCGAGCACCCAGCTCACGGGCGCGATGTGGGCGCCCGGCGGCAGGCGCGGTGCGACGGGGTCCGCGAGGAAGGCGCCGAACACCGCGTGGTAGCCGAGTGTGCCGGCCGCGAGCGCCGCCAGCACGCCCAGCAGGCCACGGGCATCGCGCGACTCGAGGAAGTCGCGGCTCACGCACCAGAAGCAGAAGCGCGAGCGCTGCAGGAAGATGCCGAAGAGCACGCCGAACACGAGCGACAGCGGCAGCGTTCGCGGGTCGGGCGACTCGCCCAGCTTCACCGCGAGCGCCCACGCGCCCGCGAGCACCACCACCGGCACCGCCCATCGCCGCGCCGGTGGCAGCGGGAACGCCGCGCTTATTTCCCGCCCCAGACGGTGCCTGCCACGTTGACGATCGGCACGCCCACGGCGTTGCCGTACTCCGTCCACGAGCCATCGTAGTTGCGCACGTCGTAGCCCAGCAGCTTCTTCAGCGCGAACCAGGTGTGGCTGGAGCGCTCGCCGATGCGGCAGTACGTGATCACCGGCTTCGAACCGTCCACGCCCGCAGCAGCGTAAAGCTTGCGCAGTTCGTCCACCGATTTGAAGGTGCCGTCGGCGGCGACCGCCTGGCCCCACGGCACGTTGACCGCGCCCGGCACGTGGCCCGCGCGCACCGCGAGTTCCTGCACGCCCGCGGGGGCGAAGACCTTGCCGGTGAACTCGTCGGCCGAGCGGATGTCGACGAGCGCCACGTCGGTCTTCTTCTCGGCGGCGGCGAGCACGTCGGTCAGCCGCGCGCGCAGCGCGAGGTCGGGGGCACCGACCTTGTAGTTGCCCGCGGCGACGGGTTTGACGAGCGGCGTGAGCGGGCGGTTCTCAGCCTCCCACTTCTTGCGGCCGCCGTCGAGCAGCTTCACGTTCTTCACCCGGTAGATGTCGAACACCCACGCGCCCCACGCCGCGAACCAGTTGTTGGTGTCGCCATACAGCACGATGGTGCTGTCGTTCGACACCCCGGCCGCGCGCAGCAGCTTCTCGAAGTTCTGCGGCGTGGCGATGTCGCGGCGCACCGGGTCGACGAGGTCGGTGTGCCACACGACGTTGGTGGCGCCCGGGATGTGGCCGCGCTCGAAGACGCCGGGGTTCACGCTGACCTCGATCACGCGCAGCTTCGGGTCGTCGAGGTTCTTCTCGAGCCATTCGGTGCTCACCAGCACATCGGAGGGCGCCGCGCTCACCGGGCCGGCGAGGCAGGCGCCCACGAAGAGCAGGAACGGGGTCAGGAATTTCATCGGGGGCCTCCGGGTTCGTAAAGTTAAGTGAAGCGAGGCGCAGAAAGTACCGAATCGGCCCCGGACGGGGAACGTCGAAATCGTTCGTTGGGTATGCGGGGAACGTTCACCGACCCGGCATCCCCCAATCTGTTGATGCCCGTGCACGCCAAACGGTTTGGAATGGGTGGGGGCCGAACTCCCCCCGCGAATCGCATTCCACCCACCCGCCATGTCCACCGCCAGCGTCGCCTCGAAGGTCATCCAGCCACTCGCCAGCGCCGGCGGACACAGCGAACCGCTCGCCGCGCTCGCCTGGTCGCCCGACGGCCGGTGGCTCGGCACCTGCGGGGAGGACGGCGTGTTCAACGTGTGGTCGGGCCAGGAGGACGGGCCCGGCTCGCGGCCCCGTCTTTCGGCGACGGGTCAGCTGCCGAAGTCGTCCTCCCTCACGAGCCTCGCGTGGAGCGAAGACGCCAGCATGGTGTCGTGCGGCTCGTCCACCGGCCTCTACGACATCTGGGAGACACGGCGGTTCCAGTCGCTCTCGCCGAAGGATGCGCCCGTCGCCGGCGCGGTCCGCTGCCTCGCCTGGCGCCCGCAGCTGCACGGCACGCCGCCCCAGATCGCCATCGGCGGCCACGACCGCGTGGTGCGCTTCACCGAGTTCCAGTCGTGGCACACCCCGCGGCGGGAACATGGCTACGGCCACGTCTCGCCGGTCCTGTCGTGCGCCTGGTCGCCCGACGGCGCCATCGCGGCCACCGGCACCGAGGCGGGAAGCATCGGCGTGTGGCGACCGTTCTGCCTCGAACGGGGAGAAGACGATCCGGACGAACCCGCGGACCCGGACCTGTCGCCGCGGCGTGCGTCCAGCTACCGGGTCACCGGCGCCATCGAGTACGACGGCACCGAGTTGTACCCGCTGACGCAGGTGCTCACCGGGGGGCCCGGCACCTCCAGCGGCATCCACGCGCATTCCGGCGGGGTCACGTCGCTCGACTGGTCCCGCCGCACGGGGCTGCTGGCCTCCGGCGGCGTGGACGGCACCGTCCGGCTGTGGCAGGTGGAACAGAACTGGGCCGTCGACGGACTGATGCTCGACGAGCCCATCGTCCGGCTGGCCTTCTGCCACGGCGACGAGTTCCTCGTGGTCCAGACCGTCGATTCGATCGTCTTCGCGCTCGCCTCGCCGCTGCGGGTGCTGTTCAGGCTGCCCCACGCGACCGAGGGCACGTTCCTCCGGTCGCTCACGGCCTGCGCCTTCGACGTGGACGGCCGTTCGCGCATCGCCCTGCCGTCGGCCGACGACCCGCGCCAGATGCTGGTCTGGCGCGTGGACTTCGCCGCGCTGGCGGCGATGTCGCGCGATTCCGGCCGGCCCTTCCGCTCGACCGCGGCGGCGATCATCGGCGAAGCCGGCGCCGGCAAGACGTCCCTGGCGATGGCCCTCGCCGGCAGGAGGAGCGTCTCGGACGAGGCCGAGGCCCCCGTCATCATGCTGCCGGCCGACGCCGACGACGGGGCCGCCGAAGTCCGAGCCATCTACATCCGGGATGTTCCGTCGGACCTCGAGCCGGCCATCGCGCAGCGGATCCAGGGCCTCGACAGCGTCACGAGCGTGCTCGTCCTGTTCCCCGAGCCCGGCCAGCGGCTGTCCTGCCGGGACAACCTGGAGCGCTGGCGGCACGCGGTGCGCCGCCGGGGCGGCGGACGTCCCTGCGGGGCTGCCGCCTTCACCACCATCTCGCATGCCGACCTGATCCTGCCGGCGCCGGGCGAGGACGAACGCGACGACGTCGCGCGGTCGCTCGGCCTCGACCGCCTCTTCGTCACGAACGCCGCCACGGGCGACGGCGTGGCCGCGCTGCGCGAAGCCATCGCGCAAGCCGTCGACTGGTCCGGCGCGCCGCTGGCCCCGTCCGTCTCGGACCTCCAGCACTGCACCGCCTTCATCCGCCGGCTGCGGGGAGATCCGCGCGCGCTGAGGTCGGCCAACGACCTCCACCGGGAATTCCTGCGGGAGCACCCGGACCGCCCCGATGCGCCGCTCGACGGCGCCACGTTCCGCCACGGCATCCTGCGCACGCTCCACCTGAGCGGTGACATCCACTGGTACGAGGAGAGCGACGAAGTGCTGCTGGAGCCGCACCACCACCGCCGCTACGCCGCCGCGATGGTGTCGGGCGCGCGGCTCGACGATCGCCAGATGGGACGGCTGCCGCACGGCCAGGCCATCACGGGCGTGGGCCGGCAGATGCCGCTGCCGCCGTCGTCCCGCCTCACCGATCCCCGGGAGCACCGGCGGCTGCTCGCGCTGACGATCGAGTCCCTGCTGTCGGCACGCATCGCGCAGGGTGTCAGCACCGACGGCATCCAATACCTCGTGTTCCCGAAAACCCTCAGCCGGGTGCGCGACACCGCACCGGACCGCGGCGAACCGGCGGCGACATGCCAGCTGTCGGGCGCGGTGGACGAGGCCTACGACACGCTGGTCGTGCGCCTGCTGGGCCTCGCCGCGCACTACCCGAAGAGCGACCTCTGGAAGCACGAGGCCACCTTCACCTCCGCGGCGGGCTCCGACTGCACGCTGCTGCTCCATGCGTCCGAAGCCGGCGACCAGGCTCGCCTCGCCATCCACTTCGGCGCGGCGGCCCCCGAGCCGGAGCGGCGCGCGTTCCTGTCCCTCGTGGAATCCCACATCCGGGCCGATGCCGGTGTGCAGGCCGAGCCGTTCGAGCGGCCAGCCGCCCCCTCGGCGTCCGGCAGCGCCGCAGCCCCGGGCGCCCCCGTGGCGCTCGAGGTGCTGCTGTCCTGGGCCGCCGATGCCGACGCGGCCACCGTGGCCAACGTGAAGTCGGTCGAGCGCATGCTGAACACCGGCAACATCCGCACGATCGATTCCCGTGCCCAGGCCTTTGGCATCACCGCGAGGGAAACCACCGCACGGCTCGAGCAGGCCCGCGTCGCCCTGGTGCTGCTCTCCAAACGCCCGCCCCGCGCGCACCTCGATGAATGCCTGCGGCTGGAGCGCGGGGGGGTCCGCCTGATCCCGGTGGTGCTGCCGAACGCCGCACGCAATTTCACGGTGCCGCGTGAACTCGCCCCGTGGAAGGCCCTCGACCTGCGAGGCGCCTTCCTCGATCCCGAACCGCTCGTCGAGGGCATCCGCGAGGCGTTCCGCGCCGGTCCGCCGGAGGCCCATGCCACCGCGCGCCGCCATGTCTTCGTCTCGTACTTCAGCGACGACGCCCGCCTCGTGGGCCGGTTCGTGGACGCGTTGACCGACGCGGGCGTGAAGGTGTGGTGGGACCGCGGTGCGAACAACCTGACCCCGGGCTCTCCGTGGGACACCTCCATCGACCAGGCCATCGACGACTGCGCGGCATTCATCCTGTGCCTGACGGACGAGCCGCGCATGCATTCGTATGTCTACAAGGAGCTGCAGCGGGCCACCGACCTGCAGCGGCAGATGTCCCCCGGCCGCATCTTCGTGATTCCCGTGCGCCTGTCCAACTGCGACGCGGACCAGATCCTCCGGGGCTCGGTGATCGGATCCCAGCGGCTGCAGCGCTTCGACTACTTCGGCCGCCAGCCGAGCCTGGCCCCGCTGCTCGACGCACTCGCCGCCGCACAGGACCAGGCCGACCGGGACTGACACCCGTCCGTCCCTCCCGCGGGACGCCGCGCCGGCGGCAGGCGGAACTCCGGCCGCGCGCCGGAATCCGTTAAGGTGTGTCCCGAACACCCCTTGCACTTCATGCCATGACCGACGTCGACCCCCGCCGCTTCGTCCAGCAGGCCGTCGCGGCCTGCCTCGACCCGATCCTGCGCAACGCACGCGAACTGTCGGCCGGCAGCCAGGAGCCCGAGCACGTGCACCAGCTGCGCGTCGGGCTGCGGCGGCTGCGCACCGCGCTGCGCGAGCTGCCGGAGTTCAACGCCCGGCTCGATCCCCGATGGGAGCCCGTGCTGGCCCGCACCTTCCGCGAACTCGGCAAGCACCGCGACCAGGCGCTGCTCGCGTCGAAAACCGGGCAGGCGCTGCGGCAGGCCGGGGCCCCCGGGCTCGAGGCCGACGTGGCGCGCGCCGAGCCGCCCTCCCCGGCATCGCTGGTCCGCGCGCGGCCGCTGCAGCAGGCGCTGAAGGCCTTGAGCACCTTCGCCGTGGAAGCGCTCGGCCCCGACGCATGCGCCTTCGAGGGCGACACGCTCGACGCGGTGGGCGTGCGCCTGGACAAGCTGCAGCGGCAGGTCCGCAGGAGCGCGAAGCGTTTCGCCGAATTGCCTGTGGAGGAACAGCACGCGGTGCGCAAGCGGCTCAAGCGCCTGCGCTACCTGGCGGAGTTCATCGCGCCGGCCTACCGGGGCTCCAGGGTGTCGGCGTACTTCGACGCGCTGAAACCGGCGCAGGACGCGCTCGGTGAACACAACGACGAGGCCACCGCCCTCGACCACTTCCGCGCCCGCACGCCACGCCACCCCGAGGCCTGGTTCGCGGTGGGCTGGCTCACCGCGCGCCAGGCGGTGTCGGCTGAAGCCGCCGCGCGGGCCCTGAAGAAGGCCGGCCAGGCCGAGCCCTTCTGGAAAACCCGGCCGAAGAAGCGGGACTGACGCCGTCCCAGCTCATTTCGGAACCGGTGTCAATCGGCCGATTCCGAGACGTGCCCCGTGCATGAACGAGCGCTGCGGCACGCCGATCGTGATCAGACTGGTGGGTGAACCGAAGTCCGGTTCACCCACCACAACGATCGGAGAGAACACATGACTGTTCTGAAGACGATGGCCTGCTTCGCCGCGCTGTTCGCGGCGCTGGCGACGGCCACCCCGACCCACGCGGCCTACGACCAGAGCCTCACGCGCTCCCTGGACGCCGGCCAGGTCCACGGCAAGGTCGACGCCAGCAACACCCACGCCTTCCTCGGCATCCCGTTCGCACAACCCCCGGTGGGCGCGCTCCGCTGGCGCGCGCCGCAGCCGCCCGTGCCCTGGAGCGGCTCGCGGCCCGCCACCACGAAACAGGCGATGTGCGCCCAGGTCGGCAGCTTCTTCGGTGAACCCGACCCCGCCACGTTCGGGCAGCCCGTGGGCAGCGAGGACTGCCTGTACCTGAACGTGTGGCGTCCCAACTCGAACGCCGAGAACCTGCCGGTGTTCTTCTGGATCCACGGCGGCAGCAACCTGAAGGGGTCGGCCCGCGAACCGATGTACGACGGCGCGTACCTCGCCAACAAGGCCAACATGGTCGTGGTCACCGTGCAGTACCGGCTCGGCATGCTCGGCTTCCTGAACCACCCCGCGCTGCGCACCGGTGACGCGAAGGACAACTCGGGCAACTTCGCCACGCTCGACCTCGTGCGCGGGCTCGACTGGGTCCGCACGAACGCCCGCGCCTTCGGCGGCGACCCGAACCTCGTCACCGTGGCGGGCCAGTCGGCCGGCTGCATCAACACGTGGGGCCTGCTGCAGTCGCCGCTGGCCGCGGGCAAGTTCCACCGGGCGATGTGCATGTCGGGCATCCCGAACGGCTACCCGGCGGTGGTGGGCAACGTGGCCGCCGAACTGCTGATCGACAACCTGCTGGTCGACAACGGCAGCGCCGCGAACCTCGCGCAGGCCGCGGCGCAGCGGGCGGGCATGAACACGGCCCAGGTGGCCGCCCTGCTTCGCAACGCGTCCGCCGCACAGGTCATGAAGTTCACGCCGTCGCCCGTGCTGCCCGGCCACTTCACCGACGGCACCGTGATCCGCGCGGGCGGGCTGGTCGACCTCGTCGCGGGCAACTACAACCGCATGCCGCTGATGATCGGCAGCACGCACGACGAAGGGTCCTACTTCGCCTACCTGTTCGGCATGGGCAAACCCACGCCGCAGGAATACTGGCAGCTCGCGAACTTCGCCCCGGCCGGCAGCGTGGCCTTCGGCGACCTGATCAAGCCCGAGTTCCAGCCGATCTACACGCAGACCCACGAAGCCATCAGCTACGCGCTGGACCTCACCATCGACAACACCGTGCGCCTGCTGCGGCTCACGAGCGGCGCCGACCGCATCTTCCGCTACAACTTCGACTGGCGCGACACGCCGTCGCCATGGAAGGAAACCTTCGGTGCGTTCCACGGCCTCGACGTCGCCCTGCTCTTCGGCAACTTCGTGACCGACGAACCCAACTTCGCGCGGTTCGCCTGGACCGCGGCCAACGCGGCCTCGCGCCAGAAGCTCTCCGACCGGTTCATCAAGCACGTGGCCACGTTCGCCCGCACCGGCAAGCCGAGCCAGCTGTTCGACGGCCAGACGACCTGGAACGACTGGACCAACTTCACTTGCGGCATTCTCGGGTGCAACAAGCGCATGGTCTTCGACACCACCTCCGGCATGTCCTCGAGCGACCACTTCCTCTTCTGGCCGCGCTACCAGCTGCTGTCGCCGCAGCAGAAGGCCCTGGTGCACCAGGCGATCGACTTCGACGCCCTGCCGGCCGACGTCGACCCGTTCCGCAACGGGCCGCACTGAAGGCGGCTCAGGCGCCCCAAGGGGGAGGCGGTGTGCCCGGTGGCGGCCCCCGCGTGCGGTCCGGGTCAGGGCCGCCGCGGCAGACCCAGGCTCGCAACCCAGGCGGTCAGCCGGGGCATCTCGACCGGCTTGTTCAGGTGGCTGTTGAAACCGGCGCGCAAGGCCTCCTCGATGTCGCGCGGTCGCCCGTACCCCGAGAGGGCGATGGCCGGCGTATCCGCCGTGCCGGGGCGCCGGCGCAGTTCCGCCATCAGCGCATGGCCGTCCATGCCCGGCATGCCCACGTCGGACACGATGACGTCGAACGTGTCCTGTTCCGTCGCGGCCAGCGCCGCTTCGCCACTGCTGGCCGTCGTGACCACCGCGCCCTGGATTTCCAGCAGCATCGCGAAGGACTCCAGCGTGTCGGCCGTGTCGTCGACATACAGCACGCGCAGGCCTTGCCAGATGTCCGCGGACACCATTTCATCGCGGACGCCGAAATGGGCGCGCTGGTGAAGCGGCAGGTGCACCGTGAAACGCGCGCCGTGGCCCTCGCCGTCGGACTCCGCGCGCACGTCGCCGCCGTGCAGCTTGACGAGGTCGCGCACCAGCGCCAGGCCGATGCCGAGTCCGCCCTCGTTCCGGCCGGTGACGGACTGCTCCTGCTTGAACAACTCGAACACCTGCGGGAGGAAATCCCCCGGGATGCCGCGGCCGGTGTCGGTGACCTCGAGCACCGCCAGGTCGTCCTGACCGAACAGGCGCACGGACACCCGGCCCGAGGGCTGGGTGAACTTGATGGCGTTGCTCAGCAGGTTCATCGCGATCTGCTCGAGGCGCACCGGGTCGGCGGCCACCAGCAGCGGTTCGACGGCGAGGTCTTCCCGGAGTTCCACACCTTTCATCGCCGCCTGCTGGGCAGCCCACACGAGGCTCGGCCGCAAGGCATCGGCGACGTACAGCGGCAACGGCTTCAACTCGAGCTTGCCGGTGCGCGAGCGGGAGATGTCGAGGAGGTCGTCGATGATGCGGGCCTGGCTGCGCACGGTGTTCTGGATCGTCTGCCCGATGCGCGTCAGGGCCGGTGAACGGGCCGCCTCCTCGGAGGCCAGCAGCAACTGTGCATTCACCTGGATCAGGTTCAGCGGGTGCTTCAGTTCGTGCGACATCACCGCGAGGAACTCGTCCTTGAGCTGGTTCGCCTCTTTCGCGCTGGCGGCGTTGCGCACCGCGGTGCTGAGCGCCTGGGAGTTCGAGAGTTCCTGCTCCTGCTGCGCGGTCATGTCCCGGGCGATCTTGGCATAGCCCTGCACGCGCCCGAGGCGCATCGGGCTCATGATGCCGCTCACGAAGATGCGCGACCCGTCCTTGCGCTGGTGCCAGCGCTCGTCGATCGCCCGGCCCCTCTCCCGCGCCTGGCGCATCTCCGCGGCGGGCGCGCCCGCCGCGCGGTCTTCCGGCACGAAGATCACGTCGATCGGCTTGCCGAGCATGTCGGCCTCGGTGAAACCGAACAAGCGCTGTGCGCCTTCGCTCCAGCTCGTCACCTCGCCGCCGGCGTCGAGCGTCATGATGGCGAAGTCCGGCATGCTGGCGGCGATCAGCTGCATGCGTTCCTGGTCGATGTGCACGCTGCGCTCGGCATGGCGGCGCGACGTGATGTCGACGAAGGTCAGCACGGAACCGTCGATGCGGTCTTCCGCGGTGCGGTACGGCAGCAGGCGGGCGAGGAACCAGCGGCCGTCGCTGCTGCCCACCTCGCGCTCCACGGTGCGCAGCGTGCGGAAGGCGTCGGCCGCATCGTCCGCCAGCGCGTCGTAGTCGAGCTTGTGCGTGATGTCGAGCAGCGACCTGCCCACGTCGTTGGCGATGATGTTGAAGATGGACGCCGCCGCGGGTGTGAAACGCTTGATGCGCATGTCCCGCTCGATGAAGATCGTGGCGATTTCCGTGGACGAGATGAAGTTCTTCAGGTCGTCGTTGATCTCCGCCGTTTCCTCCACCTTCACCTTGAGCTCGAGGTTCACGGTGATGAGCTCCTCGTTCGTCGACTGCAGCTCTTCCTTGCTGGTCTCGAGCTCCTCGGTGGCCGAACGCAACTCCTCGTTGATCGCCTGCAGCTCCTCGTTGGAGGCCCGGAGGTCTTCCACCGAGGTCTCGTACTGCCCGATGACCTGTTGCAGTTGCGCCTCGCGGCGCTCCAGTTCTCCCTCGAGCTGCTGCACGATCGGATCCTGCGCGCCGGAGACGCGCTGCACTGAACGATCCGGCGCAGGCACCGCGCTCTCCTGGAACACGATCAGCAGCAGTTCGGACGCCCAGTCGGCGTGTTGCACGGGCTGCACGGTGAGGGTCACATCGACCAGGTCGCCGTCCACTTGCATGCGTGCCGACGGCGCCTGCACCGTGGCCTTGGACTGCTGGGCCTGGAACATCGCCGTGCGCACGCTGGGACGAAGCTCGGGGCGAATCACGGTGGGCAGGTGCTGGCTGGGCACCCCCGACGTGAACACCAGGTACTGCCCGGCTTGCGACGAGTGGAGGATTTCGCCGTCCGGCTTGACGATCAGGCTCGGAGGGGCGTAGTCCTGGAGCAGGCGGTGGTGCAGATCGGCAACGCTGGCAGTCGCTTCCCTCGCGCTGGGTCGGCCGGCCACGGGCACCGGCGCCGGGACTGCGTGGTGGCTTCCAAGTGGAAACCGGGGCAGCCCACGCACCGGGCGGATCGTGGGGTTCGCCCGGTAAATGCGGTTTTTCTTGTCCACCGGGGAGAACAGACTGGTCGCGTCGGCGGTCTCGGAGCTGCCGAGGAACAGGAACCCGCCCGGCCGCAGCGCGAAGTGGAACATCTGCAGAATCTCCTTCTGGACCTCGCGGTCCAGGTAGATCAGCAGGTTCCGGCACGACACCAGGTCGAGGCGCGAGAACGGCGGGTCGCTCAGGATGTTGTGCTGCGCGAAGAGCACACGTTCGCGCAGCGCCTTCTCGACGCGGTAGTCACGGCCTTCCGCGGACAGGTAGCGCTTGAGCAGCGGCGGCGGCACGTCGGTGACGATCGACTCGGGGTAGCGCCCTTCCCGGCCCCGTCCGATCGCCGCCGCATCGATGTCGGTGGCGAAGAACTGGATGGGGCGGGTGTTCGCCGCGGTGGCCATCTCGAGTGACACCAGCATCAGCAGCGAGTACGCCTCCTCACCGGAAGAACACCCGGGCACCCACACCCGGAGCTGCTCGCCCTTGAACTGCTCCTGGAACAGCTCGGGCACCACCTGCCGCTCCAGCGCCTCGAAAGCGTCCCGGTCCCGGAAGAAGTTGGTCACACCGATCAGCATGTCGGCCAGCAGGGCCTCCGTCTCGTGGACGTTCTGCTCGAGGAAGACGCGGTAGGCCGACAAGTGCGGCAGCGCGTTCACCTGCAGCCGGCGCTCGATGCGGCGCAACACCGTGGCGCGCTTGTAGTGCTTGAAGTCGTGGCCTGTCCGGGCCAGCAGGATGCCCATGATGTCGCGGAGCGCGAGTTCCGCCATCTCGGGTGAGGTGCTTGGCAGCACGTCGATGCCGCCGTCGGGCACCACGGGCAGCTCGATCCGCTGCATGTTCCGCCACAGGTCCATCAGCTTCTGGCCGATGTCCACCGCGGGCAGCACGAGGTCGACCTTTCCGGTGCCGATGGCACTCTCCGGCATGCTGTCGAACTCGGCGTCGCCAGGGCTCTGCGCGACAACGATCCCGCCGCGCTCCTTCACGTCGCCGATGCCGATGGAGCCGTCTGCTCCTGTCCCGGACAGCACGACAGCAATGGCGCGCTCGCGATGTGCGTCGGCCAGCGTGCGGTAGAAGAGGTCGATCACGATGTGGCGGCCCTGCTCGCGCCGAAGGGGAGCCAGGCTCAGGTGCCCGTCGGACATGGCCAGCGCCTTCGTGGGCGGGATCACGTACACGCGGTCCGCCTCGATCGAAGTGGTGCCGTTGACCTGGGTGACCTTCATGCGGGTGGCGCGCTGGAGGATCTCGGCGGCGGAGCTCTCGTGTTTCGGCGACAGGTGAAGCACCACGACGAAGGCCATGCCGGGCGAAGCCGGCAGCGCCTCCAGCACCCGCGTGACCGCGGCCAACCCTCCGGCCGACGCGCCGATGCCCACCACCGGGAAGTGCAGGCCGGACGATGTCGACGCGCCGCGGCGCCCCTCGTGGCTGGGGGCAAGAGGGTCCATGGGGTTCGGGATCCGTGTGTGGAAGGCAAGTCCGTCATCGTACGCGGCCCGGGGGAGCAAGAACAGCCGCGCGCGCCCCGGTTTCGAAAATGCACGGCCCGGCAGCCATGCACCCCGAACCCGCCCGGCCCGATGCGGCGACAGCGGCCGTCGGCACGCGGATTGCTGCCCGGCTCGCAGCGGGCGGGTCACGCACCAGGCGACTCGCCCCTGGCCGTTCGACGGAGAACCCGGATGCTGAACACGGGCAGGCGCGGCAATCGTCCGGCCACCGAGGCGAGCCAGGACGCCATGCACAATGCCCGGATGCTGCCGACCACGACCTCGTCCCTGACTCCGTCGCGCGCCCGCCCGGCTCGCCGACCTCTGCGCGCCTGCATCCTGTTCCTCCAGGCGCTGCTGACCGCCGGGGCCCTGCTGACGGTGCACGCGCCGGCATGGTCGCAGGCGCCCCCCGCCGCCGACCCCGCCCTGCTGCTGGAGTCCGCCCGCAAGGAGATGGAGTCGGTGCGCACCCTCCAGGTCGAGACCCTGGACGACGCCGGCATGGACGCATTCGGCAAGCGGGTAGAGGCCGTGCAGACGAAGGCGAACGAGGCGGCCACCGCGTTCGCACCGGAGCTCGCCGACGTGAAGGCCCGGCTGGCCGAACTGGGCACGCCGGCCGACGGCGTCAAGGAGTCGCCGGACGTGGCCGCACACCGGGCGCAGCTGATGCGGCAGGTCTCCACGCTCGACTCGCAGATCAAGCTGGCGCGGCTGCTCGGGGTGGAGGCGGAGCAGGCGGCGGCCACCGCCACGGCGCAGCGCCGGTCGCAGTTCAGCGCGAAGCTGGGCGAGCGTTCGCCCGCGATCCTCGGCCCCACGTTCTGGAAAGACCTCGGCGACGACCTGCCGGCCGAACTGCGGCAGTTCGAGCGCTGGCGCACGGGCCTGCAGGCACCGCTGCGGTCCGTGCCGGCGGGACGTTGGCTGGCCGTCGCGGCCGCGGCCGCCGTGCTGCTGGTGTCGGGGATCGCCTGCCAGCGGCTGCTGCTGCACCTGAGCGCCACCCGCGTGCCCGCAGGCCGGCTGCGGCGGTCGCTGCATGCAGTGGGTGTCGTGGCCGCGTGGACGCTGACCCCGGGCCTGGTCGCGCACGTGATCGGGATCGCCATCGAATCCGGCGACGCCTTGACTGCGGCGGATGCCCGGCTGCTGGCCGGCGTGGAAGCCATCGTCTGGTTCGGCGGTTTCACCGCGGGGCTGGGCATCGCCCTGCTGTCGGCCGGCAAGCCGTCGTGGCGGTTGCCCCCGATCGCGGACGCCACGGCGAGCCGCCTGCGCGGGTACCCGCTGGCGTTCGGCGCGCTGATCGTGCTGGCCGGGTTCACGACCCGCCTGGTGGCCGCGGTGGGTCCGGGGCCGGCGGCCTCGTCGGCGATCCATGCGCTGGCGTCGCTGACCTTCATCCTGTTCCTCGCCGTCACGCTGCGGCGGATCCGCCCGCGCGCGGCGGCGGCCCCGGCGCCCGATGCGCCACCGGAGCCCTCCCCGCCGCTGTGGATGCAGACGGTTCGCACGGTCGCCTGGATCGTGCTGGGCGCCTCGGTGATCGCCCTGGTCTCGGGCCATGTCGCGCTGGGCACCTTCGCGGTCAACCAGCTTGTCTGGGGACTGATCGTGCTCGCCACGGCCTACCTGCTGGCCGTGCTGGTCGACGACCTCTTCATGACCCTGCTCGCGCCCACCGAGTCCACGCAGTCCGCGCACGGCCATGCGCCCGAGGGCGCCCCGGCGCCGCCGCGCACGCGCGAGCAGACCGCCGTGCTGCTGTCCGGCATGAGCCGCATCGTGATCGGGCTCTTCGCGCTGGTCCTGCTGCTCGCACCGTACGGCGAGGGCCCGATCGAACTGCTGCGCCGTGCCGACCACCTCAACGACGGGCTGAGCATCGGCGAGATCAGCGTCAAGCCCGCCGCGCTGCTGCAGGGGGTGCTGGTCCTCGTCGTCGGGTTCATCGCCGTGCGGCTGCTGAAGGACTGGCTGGGCAAGCGTTACATGCCCACCACCCGCATGGACGCGGGCATGCGCCTGTCGGTGACCACGCTGTTCGGCTACATGGGCGCCGTGGCCGTGATCGCGACCGCGATGTCAGCGGTCGGCGTGGGCCTCGAACGCGTGGCATGGGTGGCCAGCGCGCTGTCGGTGGGCATCGGCTTCGGCCTGCAGGCGGTGGTGCAGAACTTCGTGTCCGGGCTGATCCTGCTCGCCGAGCGGCCGGTGAAGGTGGGCGACTGGGTGTCGCTGTCGGGGGTCGAGGGCGACATCCGCCGCATCAACGTGCGTGCCACCGAGATCCAGATGGGCGACCGCTCCACCGTCATCGTGCCGAACTCCGAGTTCATCACGAAGATCGTGCGCAACGTCACCTACACCGACCCGCTTGGCATGGTGCAGATCAAGCTGCCGATGCCACTGTCGACGGACACGAGCAAGGCGCGCGACGTGCTGATGGCGGCGTTCCAGTCGCACCCCGGCGTGCTGGCCTCCCCCGCGCCGAACGTGCAGCTCGACGGCATCGATGGCACCAACCTCGTGTTCAATGCGAGCGGGTTCGTGAGCTCGCCGCGGGCGGCGTACGGGGTGCGCAGCGACCTGCTGTTCGACGTGCTGGAGCGGCTGCGGGAGGCGGGGTTGTCGCTGGGAAAGCCGCCGACGATGCTGGTGTCGCAGCCGGTCGAGGCATCGCCGCCGGCCGTTTGATTCACGCTGTCACCCCGATGGACATCGGGGTCCACCGTCCGCTCGCGCGCTGTGGCCACGGTGGATCCCGGCGTCCGCCCATTGCTGTCCGGGGAAAAATCGGCACGCTGGCCACGAGGCCGATGAACAGTGGGATCTGGCCCGAGCAGAGCGAAAACAACTCGATCGGTGCGTGCAGACGACATCGACAACGAAACCAAAACCATCGTCACCCCGGCGAACGCCGGGGCCCACTGCGCGTCCGGCGCTCGCCAGGAGAAGCAAGCAAATGCGGGCGCTGCAAGTTCACACGACGGCGTGCAGCGACCGCAGTGGATCCCGGCGTTCGCCGGGATGACGAGCTATTTGGTGAGGCCTGGCGTTTCCCCGGACAGCAGTGGGCGTTCGCCGGGATGACGGTGTTCAGCGGCCCAGCCCCTCCTGCATCCGGTCCACCACCTGCCGCGCCCCCGCCGCCATCAGCCGCGCATCCGACCCCACCGTGACGAACTGGAACCCCTTCGCGACGCGCGCGAGCGCCCCCTCGGTGGTGCCGTTGTGGATGCC